>Ga0265292_1000904_pt1 | contig 31414 bp, 30 predicted proteins | sample Munlanlewell296A_FD_189080 | JGI IMG/M metagenome (GOLD analysis project Ga0265292, IMG submission 189080) | Leachate microbial communities from a municipal landfill in Southern Ontario, Canada - Leachate well 296A | ecosystem: Engineered > Solid waste > Landfill > Unclassified | place: Canada... | reverse complement strand
TGTTCGCCCTCCTACGCTCGCGTCGAGCTTCGGAGGGCATCCTCCGCAATGGGCGAAAGGATGACTGCGTCTTGGATGGCTTGCCATCCGAAGCTCGCCACGAGCGTAGGATGGTGACCCCACCGGGAATCGGACCCGGATTACAAGCTTGAAAAGCTCGCGTCCTAACCATTAGACGATGGGGCCATGGGTTGAAATTTTCAAATTTTCCAATTATCAAATTTCTAAATTACGGCGCGATTATAATAAACAATTTTTAAAAAACCGTCAAGGAATTATAGTACCCCCCTTGACCAAATGATTTTTTTGATGTATATTAACCGACCAGTTTTAGATCCCTACGGCAGGGTCAGCCGATACGATTCACAGGAGTCTAGATGAATACCTACCTTAACACCCCGCAAGATCTCGCCGCCAACGCCATTGCCGAGCTCGGTAATATGGCAGAGGGTAGCTACAGCCATTTCGTCGTCGCCGCTGCAACAGCGGCGGCCGGCAAGACGACACGACCCAAGCTTGGCATCGCCATCAGGTTCAAGCCTGAAGTTGGTCAGCATGACCAGGCGTACCCAATCAGTGCTGATGAGTGGGACGTGTTCCTCAACGATGCCAGGACAATGTGCACGGAGATCCCGAAGGTCTTCGTGGTCGACGGCAATCGATTTTCTATGCCTATCTAGGGCTCCGATTAGTCACTACCACAAGTCTCGCCCATCCATGATAAGTTTCGTTTCTTCATGTGATGGGTTTTATTTTTTAGGATTAAAATTAATTTTTAAAATATAAAGATTTAAATAATTGACAATCGTTATCCTAAATGTTAGTTTGTTGGGTCTTTATTGACCCAGCGGCAAGACTGTCGTTGCGAACTATGGAGCCAGAATGTTCCTTCCCTCAATTCTACTGATTGCTGCTGTCTTCGGTGCCAGTGACCCGCATATTGTTCCGGTGATCGAAGCTCTTCAGCGGCGTGGTACGGTTCTTCCGTCTCAAACCGAGACTTTTACATCGGCTGATGGACAACAAATCACGACGACTATCAGTGCTTGGGGTTACAGAACCATGGCTTGTCCCAGCTTCCCGAACGGACTGAACATCATCTACGCAGCCGATTTGAATATTGGTGTGTCTACCATCATGATTGGAATCGAAACGAAGAACCCCAGTGGCGGAGTGTGGAAAGCTACAGTCTCAGATGTTGGATATCCTGATCTTGATGGCAATATCAACGAAGTTCGATTGGAAGAAGGATCCCCGGCTCTTTCACCGGCCACGGGACAAGTATTTTTTGACTTGGCCATGACCTGCTTTCTTATGGGGTTGTGATTTCAACTACAACGTTTTTTGTCTTTATAACCTCTACTAGTCTCGGTCAATCTTGCCCGAGTTTTTTATTTTTTTGAAAATAAACTCTTACCTTGACTTTTTTATCGTTTTAAGCTAATTTTTTACGTCGTTCTTTTTAAATTCTGATTGAGAATGCACCCCCCCTCCACCCCCAACCAAAGGAAGAAAGGATACCATGACCCTCAAAGACCCCACTTACTACAATGTGAACGGGAAACTTCAGCCGACCACCTGGGATCAAGTGTTCGCGGCCACGGAAAAGATTCGGGCTTTTTTCGACAAGTTGAATGAGTTTTTTCCTGGGCGTAGCGATCTGATCATTAAAATCATGTACGCCATGATGTCTAGACATCATGTGCTCCTTATGGGGCCGCATGGTACGGCCAAAACACAAATCTTCAACACTGTTCTGGATAATATTCAAGGTGCGGCCATCTGGCGTGACCAGATGACCAAAGAAACCAAACCAGAAGATCTTTTTGGACCGTACAACGTGAAAGTTTGGCGAGAAACCGGAATACCAGAGCGTATCACTGAAGGTACACTTTCTACAGCCAACTTTGCGTTAATCGGTGAGTTTTTTGACGCCAATGACATGACGCTTCGGGCCACGCTTGGTGCTTTGCATGAACGGATAGTAAGACTTGGCCTCCAAGTCGTACGACCACCGATTTTGACAGTTCTAGCTGACACCAACTTTCACCTCGAGGACGAGCCGGATCGTGTAAGAACGTTGGCCGCCCTCGTCGATCGATTCTTGTTTCAGGTAGATATTGATTATCTGACGGATCCGAAGGATCGAATCCGTATGTTTACCAATGCCAATAGTGGTTTGTATGTTACTTCACCAGGTACCTTGCAAATGGTGGATCTGGAGTTGGTCTCGGGGTTGGTACACGCTGAAAATCTCATTACCGACGAGTATGTGGTTTCGGCTTTTGAAGAAGCCACCAGAGGATTTCGTGAAGGTCAACGTGGCCGTAATGAGATTCTGATTTCTGATCGTCGAATGGTTCAAGCGTCGATTGTCATGGAAGTGCATGCTCTACTGAGAGGTAACCAAGCTGTCGACTTTGAAGATGTCGACGAGGCCAGGTTAGTTATTTGTGGACGACCGCCGGAGCATGGTGAGTTTTTTGACAAAAAAGTTCCCCATATTGTCGGTGATTGGATCAAGAAGGCTGGTAATCAGGCTTTGGAAGCTGAACGGCTCAAGATCGCCACTTTCGTTAACGCTATCCCCGAGCTGGACATTGATCAGGCTTTGGATGAGAAAGTGCTTGTCGATCATGTCGAAAGTATCGTGGCTGTCCAAAGGAAACTGAAAAAGCATGTTCCCAAGCATGCGGTGTTGAGTGCCGAACTCATTGGACATATCACGGCTGTCGAACAAAGGCTTGAAAAAGCCCAGCTTCGACTGTTGGCAGTTTTGGCTCGAGGAATTCCTGAGGCTGCACAGATTCAGGATGCCAACGGTCAGGCCAATCAGTTGGATACTCTGCGGATCATGATTGTGACTCTCAAAGATGTTCGGACCAAGATCGTTGATATTAAAGCGATCAGCGACCAAGTCAGGTCGGTTCAACGAGAAACTTTGGAACGCAGTACTCGTGTCCTTACAGACATGATTACCGCTTCCGGATTCACCCTGGATACCTGAGATGGACCCAATAACTCTGGCTATCATTGCTTCGCTTCTAGGGGGAACAAGTTTGCTGGCTGGTCTTCTTTGGAAGTTTAGGGTTTTTGGCAAAAAAGGCCTACCCGAACTCACAGATAACCAGTCACCACTACTTCCTCCACCACCTGAATCAGAATCACCACCGCCTGAAGAAGAGGAAGAAGAGCCCCCACCTCCACCGCCACCATCAAAATCTCCTGAAGAAATTCGGAGAGAAAAAGAAGAAGAGGAAGCGGCTAGGAAACAAACAGCCGAAGAAGCCTATCAACAACGACTTGAAAAGGCCGTTGATATGCTGACAAGCCATATTGTTTTTGCCAAGCGGCGAGAACTTGTTGGCACACGGGTTGTGTATGAAAAGGCTAGTGGGCGTCGTGAAGTAGAGGGCGACATTCCGGAAGCCGGATTTATTGTTCGACCCATCCATGGAATGGATGAACTTCCGCTTCTTGATCCTTTTGAGCTGACACTCGACGATGATATATTTTTTGAACGACTGGCCACCGGATCAGCAATGGTTCGGGTGCCGGTTGAACACAAACCCATCATGCGTCGTGTGCATCGTGAGGTGTACGAAGAGAAAGTACAGGTGGTTTACCTTCTTCTCGACAGTTCCGGATCCATGGGTGACGGATATGATCCATGGAAGCCGCCGGTTTGGCGAGGAATCTTGAGGCGAATCATTGCGTCCGCTCATCGTATTCAAGCCACGACTATGTTGCGGCTGTTTACCGGTGAAATCGGTTCAATTTTCCGGACAGATGACGGAAAGACCGAGACCAAAGATTTGCTTCGTGTTGTTGAATCTTTAGCCCCTGACGGCGGGACCAATCTTGGAGCCGCGCTTCTGGCAGCAATCCAAGATATGAAAGAACTAAAGTTCGATCAGGCCGACATTATCATGGTGACTGATGGTGAAGATGACAACTTCGAATACGCTGCTGTTCGTAAGCAGTTGGACGAAGCGAAAATTCGTCTTCATGTCATCATGTTGGGTACGAAAAATGAGCGGCTTCGACATGCGGCAGATATCTACCAGATAGTCGACGCTAACCTTAATGTTCAGTTGCCGGTTCGCAGACAAGCGCCGGGCAAATGAGCACGTGATCAGGTGATAAAAAACCTGATCTTTTTATTGTCTTTATACTTGACAAAATCACTATTTTATGGTAAGTTTCCTCGTCGTTCCTTGAAATTTACAGTATTCACAGCATTTTTTTGTGGGTTAAAAACCCTTAAAAACGTGCTGTGAAGAAACAAACCCACGATAATACCGATCCCCGGTGTTGTTATTCTGCAATAAAGGAGAATGTCACATGTCGATTCCCAATTCCCTCCGCCAGGTCAAGATCACCACGACCACCAACCTCGCCATCGTTCGCCTCATCTTCTTCGTTCTCGACCTCGAGGGCGAGAAGACCGAGACCGAAGTGAACAGCGCCTGGGAGCGTATGGTCGGTCGGGTGGGCAAAGTCACCTGGGGCAAATTCGCCGATGCCTTCAGCGATTCCACCATGTTGATGAAGGTACTTGAGCCCATGATCGGCGGTCTGCCGGTCGACTACATCAGACTCTTCAAGGCCCTCTCCGTGGTCGATCCTTGGACACCGATGTCCGAAGACGGCTACTTCGGGATCGTCGAATCCGGCAATGGTTTCAGGGTCCTTGAGGCCGGCAAGGCCTGCCCCTATGGACAGCGTCGTATCCTCGTGGCCTCCAACATCCCCACCACCCATTGGGCCTGGACCTCAGGTCTCGAGGTTTCGCTGTCCGAAGAAGGCGACAGAACCTACGGCTCCGACCCCGTCTCCTACGACCCTGCAGTCCTTCTGGACGAAGGGCTGGTGGTTCACGAGAGGTTCCAGACAGCCATGGACCACTACGGCGTTCCGCTCATCTGGGTGTTGAACACTTTGTTCAACGCTCCCGAGGCTCGGACCAACTTCACCGTTCCCTACGAAGCCATGGAGTTCATTGGCAAGCCCACCATGCGCAGCCAGAACGACATCGACCGTTTCGTCTACATGGCCAAGCAGGCCATGGAGAGGGGGCAGATGTACGTGCGTCGGTCGACTGAGTCCGACGTCGATACCATGCGTTTGGGGACGCTAATCAGAGATTACCAAAGGCCTCCGATTTCGCTTCGGGCCATGGAAAGTCTGATAAAACTTCTTTACACACTCTTCAGTAGTTCTACAGAGGAGCTTAGGAGTTTTGTCCGGTTTGGAGAACAAGGGTCCGAAGTGTCACTCGTGTTTCCGGGAGAGAATGCGTCTATGGCAAAACACGTCGAGGTGATCCTCAACGAACTCGAAAAACGTGGCCTGATCAACGCGAACTTCTTCAATCGTTTGACAGGGTTGCGTTCAAGACGAGTTGAGGAAATCAACGCCGTTCGACGTCAGTTTGGAGTCTAGCGTACTGTCCACGAAAGATTGATAGAGGATAAGTTTTCGTCATGCTGTCTGGATGTTACGACCGACATGGTCATTACGTCTAAACAATAAGACGATATGTCTCATCAATAATTCCTGGATAACACAAACTTGTGGCACCACCTAATGGTGCCACCTACTCTTTGTTCGAAGTAAATAAACTGCGAATAAAGAATAACAAAAAATCGCCCTATTACGGAGCGATTTTTTGTTTGAGTATAGAACTTTGGTTGTATTTATCTATTATTATTGACAAAAAGTGATTTTCGTGATATATTTCTCAGTCATTTTTGATGACAAAACCCCAACCCACGGAGGCTATCATGGCCGAAATCAAAGGTGTGTGCTGCACCTGTCAGTCAAGTCATCCTGTTCGGTCGAGTGGAGGTCACCAGGTCAGTGGACTCGATTTCTTCCCGTTCGAATATGAGGATCCGGCCGGCGAGGCTGGCGGCTACCTAATGGTCGATCATGATGCTCCTTGGGGAGCTTTCTGCTCGGGTAGCGGCACCATGCCTCAGGCGATCGTTCGCCCAAAAGCGACGGTAGCCTGACCTCCACACCAACAAAGAGGTTTTCATGCTAGCACAACCACGTGGCCCCATTGCTCAGCCTGATCATGAAATCCAACCCAGCGCGATCAACACCGATCAACACTTCTGGGACGCCTTCGATCACTCCGATACCGAGGTCTCGGCCAAATGGATCGTGAGGCTCTGCCAGAAGCTTGGCGGGTGGGTTCCTTTCAGCTTGGAACAGCTCCAGTCCTTCTATGAGACTGGACGCGGTAAGAAGGAAATCTTCCGCTTCAACCGACTGATCGATCCGGGTAGTGCCTTTTCAATCATGAGAGGTACCTACTGGACCGGCGGCGGTTGGGTAGTCTTGGGTGAGGATGGTCTGTACCGGGTTACCATCGACTTCGTCGAACGGTGCCACAGGTCGTCTCCAGTTCAGGTTGCTCCAGCCGCCTGATCACTCCACACCAACTCACACCCATTCGTCAAAGCACCTAATCGCTTGTCGAGTGGGTGTTATTTTTTTATAAAGAGTTATTGATAACTTTGTCATCAGACAAAATAAAAAAGCGCCTTGGTAGACGCGTTATTCGGAAAAGACCTTGAAGGCTGCTTGAGAGGCAGGGTCGATTCCAGAGAGGTAAGTGATCGTTGCTAGCAGTCCGAAGGTGATCAGACTACCAGCAGCAACGATTGCCACATCCTTGAAAGGAATGGGGGCGGTTCGTGGTGTTTGCGGCGGTTGGAAGGTTCTATTCAAAACCTTTCTGACAACCTGTTCACACGAGCCTTCTTGCTCGATCCATGTTCTCAGAATTTCAGGGGCACAGCCTTTTTGTAGCCAACCAATGTTGCCGGCCTTGAGAGCAGCAATAAAGGTAAAATCATCAAAGGTTTCAGGATCGGACCTCTCTTTTATTCCCATTAGAAAGGCCAGGATATTTTCCTCCGTGACCACTCTAAACGGTGGAGGCATTGGATCGTTAAGTTCTTTGACTAAAACCGTAATCAGATTTTTTCTGAAAATCTCGATGTCAGGCTGTCGACGTCTTTCCCCCAGAAATTCAAAGAAACCGATGATGAGGAGAAGGCCGAATAGGGACATGTGGAATTTCAGGAGGATGTATACGGCCAAAACCATTCCGAAAGCCATGACAGACAGACCAAATCGCGGTGAGATGGAGAGGGCAATCGGAACCAGAATGCGTCCACCATCGAGCGGCTTGATTGGCAGAAGGTTGAACAAGTTGAGTGTGCCAAGCCAGGCAGCAATGCCAGCAGCCAGTGGGCTACCGGTCTGAGCGTAGATGGCAAAAGCAATCATGGTCGTGATCAGCCCGTACACCGGTCCCCAAAGTCCAATGACTGTTTCGGCTTTTCGATCAGGGAAGTCTTCTTCAGCCACTGCGGCTGCGCCGAGGAATGGCAGAAAGTAGACACCTTTGGTCTTCATACCATAGGCCTTCATGGCGCGGATGTGACCGAGTTCATGAATGAAGATGCCGACCATTATGGTAAGGGCAAACTTCCAGTTGAAGATCAAGGAGTAGCTGGCAAAGGTTGCTCCAGCCATGGCAATCTTGCCACCTTTGAGAACCTTGATCAGTACTGTGAAGATCTTGGAAAACAGGGCTCCTAGTTTGGGTAGAAGTTTGATGAACAGAACGATGAGACCACCGCTCTGAGCTGATTTTTTTTCAGTTGTCATGTTGTCTCCAGTGTGAATGAACAGCCGACCATATTAGTCGATTATTGGCTAAAAGTCAAGGTTTGCTGTTCTGAGCCGTTATGCTATTATTTTAAGGCAATGGAGCCTAAACAAGCCGTACCTTTTAGTACTGGTAATACCTGTTTTTAACAAGGCTTCGTGAGTTTTTATTTAATGGCGACATCCTTCCGTAGCCCCGTCAGACGGGGCGAAGGCGGATAACTAATTTTTTATGAGAAGAGAATTAGGAAATATAGGTCAGAATTTTTCCATAGACCGTCGAAAAACCCCTGAAGTTCAAGATCAATTTGAAATACCAGATTCTCAGATTGAAGTTGAGAGGATCCCATTATCTAGTGGTAAAAAATCTCTAGGTACCAGAATTGAATTAACTTGGGATTCTAAACAAGTTACCGATCCAAAACTTCGGAGTGTTTTAGATGGTGGACACAGTGTTTTTGACGACCGTTTTTCCAAAGGTGGTCGACGTGTCGGTAAAGTGGTTTTAAGAGTTCAGGTAGAGGCCGGGGCGACCGAAGAAGAAATTGAAGCGGCCGAACAAGGTTTGCGTGATCAATTAAATTCTTTGGTTAACGAAGTTTCAGATGTTGCAAAAGAAAAACCAATAGTCTCTGCTGAAACATCAAAAGGTCCGAGTGCCAACCAAGCGGCACAAGAAAGAGCTCGAAAAAAAGCTGTGGCCGATAAGCGCTGGCAAGCGTTAACAAAAAGTCGAGCCGGTACAGTTAAAAAACAAATCGAAGCTGCTTTGGAAGACGACGAAGATTAAATAAATAATAATTTTTATAAAAAATTTATGCCAAGAGAAACTGGTTTTAATCCGGCTGCTGCCGAGTTAGAACAACAAAGACCAACTCCGGAACAAATAGATTGGTTAAAAAAGTTACCGGTCGTATCTTTTCGAAAAGCTAAGGGTAGTGGCGGGCAGAGTGTTAACACTACTTCTTCGGCAGCCGAATTAAGGTGGCAGATAGTTGATCCTAAACAAAAAGCCTTTTCTCCTTTTTCCCCTGATGAACAAAAGACTTTGGTTGATTATTTTTCTGCTAAAAAAGGTAAATGGAATAAAGAGGAAGGCGAGGCAATAATCGTTAGAGTAAGCGAACGTTCTTTTGGCCAAAATGCCGAAGATGCTTTGGAACAATTAGTTGAGGAAGTTAAAAAAGCCCTGACTGTTAATGCCCCGAGAATCGCAACACGACCAACACACGCTTCGGTTGAAAGAAGAATTGAAAAGAAAAAATTAGAAGGTCGTCGAAGTAGAGAACGACGCACGGATTTTGAATAAAATTAATAATTTAAATAAATTAAAAAAATATGGAAGGTTTATTTCCTCTGGTAATTTTCGTGGTTATCCTTTTTTTTGCCTGTTTAAAGCAGGTCAACCAATACGAGCGTGGTGTTAAATTTACCATGGGTAAATTTTCTGGAATTGTAAATCCTGGTTGGTATCCGATTGTTCCAGTGTTTCAATCAATTCGTAAGGTCGACATGCGTCTTAAAGCGATTGATGTTCCGTCGCAAGATGCTATTACTAAGGATAACGTTTCGGCAAAAATTAACGCGGTTATTTATTATAAAGTAGTTGATGCCGGCAAAGCGATTTTGGAAGTCGAACATGTTGATTACGCCGTTCTTCAGTTGGCTCAAACAACCATGCGTAATATTGTTGGTGAAGTAACTCTTGATGAATTGTTAAGCCAACGCGGAGTTATCTCTGATAAAATCGAAAAATTGGTTGATGAAGCTACTTTGGGTTGGGGTGTTGAAGTGACTGTGGCTGAACTTAAAGATATTAACCTGCCACAAGAGATGATCCGTACAATCGCTAAACAAGCCGAGGCTGAACGCGAACGTCGTGCAGTTATTATCAACGCCGAAGGTGAAGTGGCAGCAGCTGAAAACTTGGCCAAAGCCGCCGCAATTCTTGGAGCTGTACCTGGTGCTTTGCATTTACGTACTTTGAATTCAATCAATGATATTTCGTCCGATGCTTCTAATACAGTTGTCTTTGCCACACCATTGGAAGTTTTGAAAGCGTTTGAAGGGTTTGCTAAGAAATAGGTCCGGTCTTTAAAAAAAAGGCAGGGTTTAGGCCCTGTCTTTTGGTTAAAAGAAAAAAGCACCGATTTGGTGCTATTAAGATTATCTGTCGAACGAGCGAAGAACACGAGCGACAATTGGTGAAACGTGAAAACCACCAATCATCAAAACCGGAAACGGTTTGTAGGCGTGGTGAAAGTTCGGCAAAACCAGAACCAGCGGCACTATTCTATCGCGGTTTATTTCGTAAAAAGCTATACGAAGAATGTCGGTGTTGCAAAAATCAACACCTTTCTCCTGTAGGCGAAAAGACAATTCCTCTAAACTGATTACCGAAATTTGCTTTCTAAGAAGACTAACAAAAGCCTGCAGGTGTTTCCGGATATTTTTAAAGGGCAATTCTGGATCAGCGGTTTCGGCCATGAAATCAATGAGGCCAAAATTCATGGCGATTTTGTTGGCCAGCTCTTCAAGTTCTTCCATTGGCGGAAGTCTTTCTGCTCTGAAGCATGATCCTTGTTCCTCAAGGACTTCTAGAATAGCTTGTTTGAGCCGCGACATTTTTTCTTCTGGATCAACAGTTTTGTTGCCGTCGATTTCCGTATCGCTAAGGAAGAAATCGCGACGCTCTAAAGCTCTTTCGAAACTTCCAGAATTGAATTCCTGGCTGGCTAGTCTTGCCAATTGCTCGTCAGTAAAAGAACGACCTTTTCCACCTTGAATAAGTTGGAATCTGGATAGGCTTGTATCTTCGGACATTTTTTCTCCAAGGAGTTCGAAGGCTTTTCAGATTATGTTTTTTTACTTAAAAAGTCAATAGGGTTTAGGTCTTGAAATTTTATGTCTTTTCTGGCATTCTTTAGTCGATATATATGAAAATCCTCGGCCTTGAAACTAGTTGTGATGAAACCTCTGTCGCTATTATTGAAACTGATGGTACAAATTTTATTATTGAAAAAAATTTGATTGCCTCACAGGCTGCTAAGCATGCTGAGTATGGCGGTGTTGTTCCAGAGGTTGCGGCCCGTTGTCATGTTGATGTGTTTTTTCCATTACTCGAAGCCGCTGGTGTACCACGTGATGGTTCAGGGATTGATGTTGTTGCCGTAACTGCTGGTCCTGGATTAGTACCAGCACTTCGTATTGGTGTTGAAGCAGCCAAAACTTTAGCTTTTGCCTGGAATAAACCATTAGTGGCCGTTAATCATATGGAGGGGCATGTTTCCAGTGTGTTGTTGCCTGATTCCAAAATGGTAGGGGGAGGAAAGGGAATTAAAGGGGAGGAAAGGGAATTAAAGTTTCCCGCCGTTTGTCTTCTTGTTTCCGGTGGTCATACCGAACTTTTACTCATGAAAAATTTTTGCGAGTTTGAACTGCTTGGGCGAACTCGTGATGATGCCGCTGGTGAAGCTTTCGATAAGGTAGCTAATCTCTTAGGGCTTCCGTATCCAGGTGGCCCACAGATTTCTAAATTAGCTTTGGAAGGAAACCGGGAAGCAATTAATTTTCCTCGACCAATGATGATTGATAGTAAAGATTTAGATTTTAGTTTTTCTGGATTAAAAACTGCCGTGGCTGTGTATTTGAAAAATAATTCCTTCACTCCGCCACTCCAACACTCCACCACTCCAACCCTCTCCGATATTTGTGCTAGTTTTGAACAGGCTGTGATTGATGTTTTGATTGAAAAAACCCGGCGAGCCATCGGAAAGACCAATCCAAAATCAGTGATTGTTTCTGGTGGTGTCTCAGCTAATCTTTTATTGCGCGAGGAAATGAAAAAGCAGCTTGCGCCACTATCGGTATTTTTTCCGTTTATAGAATTCACTGGTGACAACGCCGCCATGATTGCTGCAGCCGGATATTTTCGAGCAGTAAGAAAAGAATTTGTCGATCCTTTAAAGCTGGAGGCGGATCCGAATATGAGGTTGGCTTAGGCCCCCACCCCAACCCTCCCCCATAAACAAAATTTGAAGAGTTTATGAAAGAGGGAGAATCACTATGGAATATATTTCTAATTCAATTGAAGAAACTAAAAAGATCGCTGCAGATTTTACCACCTCACTTAAAGGTGGGGAGGTTGTGGCTCTTGAAGGTGAAATTGGTGCTGGTAAAACCACTTTTACTCAAGGTTTAGCTGCGGCATTGGGAGCCGAAGGTTTGGCTCGCAGTCCAACTTTTACCGTTATGAACGTTTATCCGGCCACTGATAAACAAATAAAAAAAATTGTACACGTTGATGCTTATCGATTAAGAACTCCGGACGATTTATTTAATCTTGGTTTAGAGGAATGGATTGGTCAATCAGATTCAATTGTTCTAATTGAATGGCCAAGAATGGTTGGGGGAGTAGAAATTAAAAATGAGCGAATAGTTAAGATATCTTCCGGTGAATCGGTTAATGAAAGAAAAATTGAGATAAAATAAAAAACAGCGTATCAGAGTTGATACGCTATCGTGTGTTGATGAACGAAAATTCGACCAGTTCGTCGAAGATGCTCTGGACTGTCTCCCGAGGGATAAGTTGGGAACTTTGAGCCACGTTGTAGTGATCGATTCTGCCATCAAGCCCCAGGTCTGTGGCTATGATATTTCGACCGTCGTTGATCATGACCATGAACATGCCGACCTGACCGTTGGTCAGGAAGACGACAGAAATTCCTTGAGGATAGCCGGGACAGTTGTTGAAGTCGTGGCCCCAGCCTTGAAGATTTGGGACGTCTTGCTTGGGCATGACCTCGCCGTTTGTGATGAGCCATTCTGCCACTGATTTTATTTTTGTCGGATCAGCAGCGTAGGTGTTGGTCATGAGACCACAGAAAAGTAAAAGAGCAAAAAGTAGCTGTCGCACGGGTTTTTCCTTTGTTGGGGTTAGTCTAGCGACACAACAATATATGTATTTATTATCTATTTGTCAATTGCTTACAAGAAAGCATTTTCAAAAGAAGAAAAACAAAAAATACCCGTTGAATAGACAGGTATTTTTTTATTATTTAATTTTTAAGCGCCACCAGTAGCTCGGAAAATTTCAGACACATCAGTAATACCGTCCAGGGCTTTAAGCAAACCATCTTGGGCCATGGTTACCATACCTTGGGTCAAAGCCAGTTTTTCAGCTTCGTATTCGGAGATTTTTTCTGATAAAGAAGCACGGACACTTTCGTCCATTAACATAACTTCATAAATGCCGATGCGGCCTTTGTAGCCGGTTTTGTTGCAAATTTCACAACCAGAACCTTTATAAAATTTAAGATTGTTAAGGTCAGGAATCGGTTCATTGGAAGCTGGTGAAATACTGCCAAGAATTTTTTTGATTTCTTCCATTCTTTCTGGTTCCACAGTGTCTTCGGTTTTGCATTTTTGGCAAATTTTGCGAACCAAACGTTGCCCGATAATTGCGTTTAGAGCCGGTGCTAATAAGAATGGTTTAACACCCATGGATACAAAACGCGGCAAGGCGCCAGAAGCTGAGTTAGTATGGATGGTAGAAAGCAACAAGTGTCCGGTAAGAGCGGCATTAATAGCCGTGTCAGCTGTTTCCAGATCGCGGATTTCGCCGACCATGATAATGTCAGGGTCTTGGCGAAGAATAGAACGTAAACCACCGGCAAAAGTGTAGTTTTTTGAAGCATCAATTTGTGACTGGTTTAAGCCCTCAATTTTGTATTCGATAGGATCTTCTAATGTGATTATTTTTACATCTGACTGGTTTAATTTTTTTAGGATAGCGTAAAGAGTTGTGGTTTTACCAGAACCAGTAGGACCAGTGGTGATAATCATGCCATGTGGTTTTTCAATTTCGTGCAAAATCTTTTTTTCTAAAAGTGGACGCCAACCAAGATCAGAAAAAGAAACAGAAATAGCCGATGGTTTTAAAATACGCATAACCACTGATTCGCCCCAGTTGGTAGGAATGGTAGAAACACGAACATCAGTGTCACCGGTTTTAAGAAAAATTGTGAAACGACCGTCTTGCGGGCGCTCAACAATATTGATTTTTAAACCAGAAATAAGTTTGATACGGGAAATGATTTTTTTCCAGGCTTCGTGTGGTAAAGAAGCGACGTCTTGTAAAACACCGTCTAAGCGATAGCGGATGGCAATTTTTTCTTCCTCGGCTTCAATATGAATATCACTGGAATTGAACTTAAGAGCTGCAGCTACAACAATGGTTAAAATATCAGTAACCGAAGCGCCCTGGACGGTTTTTTGAATATCAGAAAAAGTACTCATGGCCGTTTGAAATTTCTCTAATTCAGCATCGGTGATTTTTACGCCTTTAACAATCGGTTTAAATTTTGGTAGGGAATCGTAAGCTTTTATGGCTAATCGCATACTTTCCTCAGAAACTTGATACACCGCACTATTAGCCTTTAAGCGTTCGGCCATTTGAAAAGCCAGTTCTTGAACTTCGCTGTTTTTAGGCTCAAGGGCGGCAATTCGAAGTTCTGGACCAGTATGCAAAAAACAGACGGCCTTTAATTTTTCCGCTTGCTCAATATTTATTAAAGATAAAGCCTCTGGACTAATAGGAAAACCTTTTAAGTTAACATAAGGTACACCTAACTTGTTGGCTGTGTTTTCTGCTTCGTTTTCTTTTTCTTTTAGGCGAACATCGTGCATTTTTTCCTCTAATTTTGAAGCTGGCACAGCGGCTTGGGGCGGGGTGTTAGAAGACGGTTGAAGAGCAGACGGCGCCTTCTTTTTTAACAAATCTTCGATTGATGGTAAGTCAGACATAAGTATCTCTAGTATAGCACGGGATGTTAAGAGGGGTTAAGGGTTTTTTGGTTGGGGACTAAGAGGAAGGAGGGGTTTAAGGGGATAAATGGTTTTTCTCCCACAAACATTTACTTCTTGTACAAAAAATAAAAAACCGCCCTTTCAGGCGGCTTATTCTTATTTTTTTAGCCATCTTTTAATTTTTGGGATAATTCCAAATTGTCCGGCTTCCTCAAAATAAAGCGACCAAATTGTGTATTGAAAAGTTGAGAGAAGCCCCGAAGCCAAAAGAATAATTAAAACGATTGCTGTAACCGAAATAAAAATAGAAAAGGCATAAAAACCAGCCGAGCCTAACATTATTGCTACAACAAACAGTAACATAAGCGGAATAGCTGATATAAATAGAATAATTGATGTGGCTAAAGTTGCTACGAATGAAGTGATAAAGAGTAAAAGTCCTAATTCAAAAGTAACAATTATATGAAAGCGAAAAATATTCCAAGCTTCATAAATAGCCCCACTAATATTTAGGTGCTTTCTGACGACACCAACTAAGGAAAGCATTTGCAAGGTTGTTATAAGAATCATTCCAATCAGAAAAATTATTAATGAAATGATTGGTGGATATTGATGCCAGCCATAAGGCAAGGGGTTAAGAAAAGCTACCGGGGCCACTATAATAAGAAAAGTTAAACAGATAGCTAATTTGCCAATGATATCAATTCCTAAGATTCGCCAAAAAAAGCCGCGGCCTTTTTTTAAGAGTTCATGAAAATTGGAAGGGTGTTTTTCTAAACTGCCAGACAAAATTGCCCCCTGGGCAACGGCACCAATGATAATAAGGCCAATTATAAACAATATAACAATAGTTGAAAGAATATACTGTTGGGTAGATGGAAGCGCGGCCAAATATCGGCTATATGAAACTAACCATTGGTAACCAGGGAGAGTTCCGTTAATACACTGTTCAAGCATTTGGCGGCCTTTTGCTGCAGTTTGCCAACTACCAGAAACGGATTCAAAAAGCCCGCCAGAAGCCATAACGGCAGTAAAAATTCCCAAGATCCACAATCGTTTGTGATGCCAGGTTTTTTTCCAAGCTTCTAAAAACAGCGGGCGATAAATTGCTTTATTATTCATATCCTCCTTTGGGTTTTTGTGTAAAAGCGTAAAAGTCGTAAAAACGTAAATTTTAGAAACTTAAATTATTTTATCACAAAACAAAAAGTCCCGCATCTTAATAAATATTAATGCCGGACTTTTCTGTTTTATTTTGCACCTTTATGTTTTTACATTTAGGCCATTAATTTATCAAACTCATCCTTCTCAATCGTTTCTTTTTCAAGCAAGGTCTTAGCAATAAGATCAAGTTTGACACGTTCTTTACTAATGATATCACAAGCCACCTTACGGGCGCGAGTGATAATGTTGTTAACTTCGTTATCAATAGCTTCAGCAGTCTTTTCTGAATAATCGCGAGCCTCGTGAATTTCACGACCTAAGAAAATCATTTCATCTTTATCACCAAAAGTCCGCGTACCAAGTTCACTCATACCATAAGTGGTCACCAAGTCACGGGCCAAACCAGTGGCTTTGCGCAAATCGTCAGAAGCGCCGGTGGTAACATCGCCGAAAATTTCTTGTTCAACTAAGTGGCCGGCCAAAAAGACTGCGATGTCATCAAGAAATTCTGATTTGCTGTGCATTTTTTTGTCTTCGGTCGGAAGTTTAAGAGTGTAACCGGCAGCTCGACCACGACTAATAATAGAAATTTTATGAACCGGATCAGCGTGTGGCAAAATATGAGCCACCAAAGCGTGACCGGCTTCGTGATAAGCGGTGATTTCGCGTTCTTTAGGTAACAGGATAAAACTTTTGCGCTCCGGGCCGATTAAAACTTTTTCAATTGATTCTAAAACATCAGTTAAGGTAATAATAGTTTGGGTGTTACGAGCTGCACGAATAGCTGCTTCGTTTAAAACATTAGATAAATCAGCGCCAGAAAATCCTGGTGTACGCTCGGCAATGCGACGAATATTAATATCGGTTTCGAGAGGCTTGCCTTGGGAGTGAATTTTTAAAATTTCTTCACGTTCACCAATATCAGGCATATCCAAAATAACACGGCGATCAAAACGACCTGGGCGAAGTAGAGCCGGATCAAGAACATCAGGACGGTTGGTAGCGGCAATAACAATAACCCCCAAGTTTGGTTCAAAACCATCCATTTCTACCAAGATTTGGTTTAGGGTTTGTTCGCGTTCATCATGACTACCACCAAGGCCGGCCCCACGTTGGCGACCAACAGCATCGATTTCATCAATAAAGATAATACAAGGGGCGGACTTTTTGGCTTTGGCAAACAAGTCACGTACACGGGAAGCACCAACACCTACAAACATTTCTACAAATTCAGAACCACTGATGTGATAAAAAGGCACGCCGGCTTCACCGGCAACAGCCCGGGCCATTAGGGTTTTACCTGTACCCGGTGGGCCCATCAAAAGAACACCTTTAGGAATTTTGGCTCCAAGGTCAATAAATTTTTTAGGATTTTTTAAGAAATCAACTTCTTCCATGAGTTCTTCTTTAGCTTCACGGGCACCGGCTACATCTTTAAAGGCAATTTTGTTTTTATCGTCTTTGGAGAATTCGCGGGCTCCGGCTTGGCCAAACATCATAGCTTTGTTGTTGGCGCCTTGCATTTGGCGAATCATGAACCAAAAAAGTAAAGTAATAAGAAGAATAGGTAAAAGAGTTGGAATAATCACACTCCAAAAAATTCCACTACCACTTTCGTTTTCGATTTTTATATCCACCGCAGATACCACAGCCGGATCAAGATTGTAGCTGGCAAAAAGTTCTGTCAGTGACAAATCAGATTCTTTAGTAGTTTTTTCTTTAGTGCCATCTTTTAAAGTAATTTCAACTTGATTGCCCGAGACAGCCAAAGATTCAACTTGGCCGCCGGCCACTTGTTCAACCATGGTGGTTAAGCCGACTTCGGCTGGCTTGTTGCCATTAAGATTATAGGTCGAAAAAATCGCCCCGATAACCAAAAGGACTAAGACAAAGAGGATTAGGTTTTTTGATAATGGTTTCATATGAAGGAGTGGAAGGGGTTTAAGGGGAATAAGGGGTTGCAGAGGATTGGTTTAATTTGTAGGGCGAATGGTATTTGTCCCGGTCTGGTTGATTGATTTGATGAACGAATGAAATTATACCTGAATGGTTGGATTTTTCAAGTCCGGCAAGTAAAGTTATTTTGATGTTGTTTTTTAAAAAAACGTCTGCATTAGCGCAGACGGAAAGCAAAATGATTTCAAGGAGAGTGTGTTGGAATGAACCAGTTTCCCCTACGAAATTCGAGTGTCAAAGGAGCGTGATAGATCTTATTGGAAATTTCTGACAGCCGATTGTCCGACCTGATCAAAACCGCTCGATAACCATTGAACGGTTTGGAGCTTACATGTGCAGCCTCTTCCTGTTCCCAAGCGGCAACATCTTCCTCGGGACAGAACACTACAGAATAACGTTGAAGTATTTTACTGTCCAAGTCTAATGGAATTTTGATTTGCCACGAAGCGACACCGGCTCGTTCTTTTTTGAGAAGCAGCTTGATGGTTTCGCGTCGTTTTTTTTTCCACTATGCAACCGATTATGGGACCGAAGTCTCCTCCCAACGAAAGAAGATCATTTAGACCTCTGTTATCGTCAAGGAAGCGGCCTTTTGACCAGATTTGCATGGGCCTTCCGCCAGCTTGTTTGAGCGGCTTCAGGTCTAAATGGTACAAAGCAGTATTTTCGTAAACTCGAATCAGTTCCCAACCATCATAGCCGTTTCTTCTTGAAACATATTCGGCAAGTTCAGGAAAAAGTTCAAACAAAGCGGCGATGTTTTCTGGCTTTTCGGCCTTGATCCATTGAGCAATAGCAAGAGCACGTGGAAAGTCAGGAACCAAAACAGTTATGAATCTTGTTTCTGCAATCTGTTCACCAGGTATTTTCCAACCTGGATTACGAAGAGTGTTTCTTAAGGTTTTTTCGGCAACCGTCCACCCATCTTTCTGAAGGCGGGTAAGTAATTGTCCCATGACTCGCGCATCGGCGGCAAAGGTATCCCATAACTCGCAGAAGTTGATTGAAGAAGAGGTGGCCTTTATGACAATTTGGAAAAGGTCTAGAGGATCTTCGGACCCCAATTTTCCTCGTAGGTGCTCGAAAGCTTGACGTGCCGTTGGATCGTTTGTCAGTGTTTCAAGTAGGGAGGCGATTTGGTCTTTGCCAGACATCGGATCGGTCATTTTTGACTCCTGTGGTTGGGAAAGGTGTTATTTTGCTGCTTTTTAGAAGGTTTTCAAGAGCAGCTGAGAATAGTCTCATTTTTTATTTTTTCTGTCAACAATATGACGAGTTAAGTTGATTGTTTTTCGTTTTTTTAAAAAAACCCTCAAGTTTGAGGGAGGAAAGGATTAAAGTTAGGCCTTTATTTCTTCGATTAATTGTTTGACTTCTTGAAGTAGTAGTTCGGTTTGTGGCCAGATGATTATATGGTCACTATTGAGTGGTCCGGTTTTTGCCAAAAACACAGTAAGTCTATTTTCCAAATCACAGATTTGGTCAGCGATAGATCGGTTTTTTTCTTCACTCCATTTTCGACGATTGAATTCCGTTAACGTGTCGAGTCGGCCGTATTGGATCAATAATTCTGCTCGACTGTCGCCAAGTTTTTCTTCAGCCATTTTGTCCTCAACTTCTTCACCAAAACATAAAACGTATACCATCACGGTTGGCATGCAAAAAATTACTGCCAAGCTGATTACAAAAAATATCAAGTAAATATCTTTTACCGGATCATCGTCTTTTTCTTCAAATGGTTTCCAAACGACCATGTAAGCACTTACAAGAAAGTTAAAAAAAATGGTAATAAACAGAAAGTTGGTATTGTTCAGAATATCACTGACCAATACCCACATTATAATCCAGATAAATGTAATGATTACAGAAAAAATACTTAATGCTGCCCATTTTTCTACTCGTTCTTCTTTTTTGTTTGCTAGCTTGATCTCCTTAACCATGTTTTTAAGGTTTTGAAAATCTTTTTCAGCTTTGGTCTTTTCGGCCATGGACGACTCCTTTATTTTAAGGAACAGTTCTTTTATTTAACATGGTAAAAATTTGACGTCAAGTTTTTTCCAAACAAAAAAGCGAGACTATTTGTCCCGCTTTTTTAAATTTATTCAGCTTTAGTTTCCTCGGTCTTTTCTTCTTTTGCTTCAACCTCTTTCACCCCTTCGTCCCCTTTAACCCCTTCCACCATTGCTTTAAGCGACAATCCCAAACGATGTTCTTTTGGTTCGATCGAGACGACTTTGAATTCTATCTCATCGCCGATTTTACCTAAAGTGTTTGGATCAATGTTTGGTTTGTCGGAAAGTTCGGAAACATGGGCTAGTCCATGAATTTCTGGAGTCAATTCAACAAAGAAACCGAATGGGTTAATCTTTAAGACTTTACCCTTAACAGTGTCACCGATTTTGTATTCCTCTTGAATGCGTTTCCATGGATCATCAACCAACTTTTTCATTGATAAGAAGATTTTGCTACCTTCAATACCAATTATTTCAGCTTCAACCTGTTGACCAACTTTTAGAAGATCACGTGGATGATCAATACGCTGCCAGGCGATTTCACTGATGTGAACCAAGCCTTCCAAAGTATCGAAACGAACGAAAGCGCCGAAGTCGGCCAAGGCAGTAATTTCACCAGTAACTTTATCACCGACACGGAAACGAGAGATTAAATCTTTTTGGCGTTCTTCCCAAACGGATTTTTCTGAAACGATTAATTTTTCTTCGTTTTCATTAACATCGATAACGCGAACATCCATGTCAGTACCGACATAAGAGCGAAGTTTTTCTAAAATTTTGTTTTTGTCACCACCGGAAACTCTTGGATAATGTTCTGGTGAGAGTTGTGAAACTGGCAAGAAACCAGTGACATGACCAATACGCATTAACAAACCACCTTTGTTGGCCTCAACAACTTTGGCTGGAACGATTTCACTGGTGGTAAACAAACGACGTAATTCATCCCAAGCTTTCTGTTGGCCAGCTGAGCGGAATGAAAGTTCCATATCGCCATTTTCGTTTTCAAGATCAAGAACTGTAGCATCGACTTCATCGCCGTTTTTTAAATTATCGTAAAAGGCCGATTCGGCAAAAAGTTCGCGACCACGGATAACACCAGAGGTCATACCTTCGATATCAAGGCGAACTTCACGGCGGTTGGTTGATAAAACTTTACCACGCACAACATCGCCAACTTTTGGGATCTTTAAATACCCGCCATCAGCGAGCAGTTTACCCAATTCACTATTTAGATTTTCGGGCTTCTTTAAAGCCATATATTTGGCCGACAGGAGTAGTCCTGGTGGTTGGAATTATCAATTATCAATATTCAATTATCAATTATGGAGCTTTTTGAATTATCAATTATCAATATTCAATTATCAAGTATGGAGTCTTATTTCTTAAAATATAGAACATCCTTCATTGAATATTGATTATTGAAAATTGATAATTTCCAAAATACAGTGCTACCAACATTGAATATTGATTATTGAATCTTGATAATTTCCAAATCAGGTTTTGGCCCGGCGGAGCTAATTATTAATAATGTGAGGAAAGTATAGCCGAAGGTTGGTCTTTTGGCAAGGATTGGGATATTTGGTACCCTGGAAGGGTAATAAGGGTATGAAGGGTCGGAAGGGGATGAAGAATTCTTACCCCCACCTCCGCGCGGCGCAGTAGCTCTCCCTCTAGGGGGAGGATGTCGCCTCGTGGGTGGGGAGTAAAAACCAACGCCTTAATGCCTTAATGCCCAAAAACCTGAACTCCTTCATCCCCTTCTTCCTCTTCAATCCCTTAAATCCCTTCCAACCCTTTTAACCCCCCCCCCAACCAATATGTCCCACCCTCATGAATACCTATTAAAGGAATACCAATACGCTATCAAACATTTGGCCCCAACCGTTCCAGCTGAAGTTAAAACCGAAGCTGAAAAAATGTTTGATATACTTTCGACCGATCCAAACACTGATGAAAAAAGAATTTCTCAAGCCATGTCTACAACCGGTAAGGCCGAGTATCCCCATCGCAATGCTTATAACGAACTGACCGGTGCTACTAAATTAGAAAAACTTAAAGAGCATGTTTTAGAGCATGTTGATGATAAAGTAAAAAAGAAGTTGGAAGAAATTTTGGCTTCTGGAGCTAATATTGAAGAGATTACTCGCAGTAAAATGTTTGAAGAACAATTTGATGCCGACGAAAAATATCAAATTGAAGACGGTTTTTTGGACGCCGAAGAACATGTTAAAGAAGAAATGAAAGAGTTGTCAGAAAAAGATCTTGGCAAATACGACAAGTTGGTTAAAAAGTTTGAAGCCAAGCGTGATGAAATTGAAAAATATATCGAAATTTTAAAAGCCATGGCCAGCCATGATAAAAAATGGGAGGCGGAGATTTTAGATAAGGTGAAAAATTTTGAAGAAGGTTGGTTAGTGACCATGCCTGATCCAAAACTCGAAACCGTTAAAAAAGAAATTGAATATTGGAAAGGGGTGTTTGGGGAGGAGGTTTAAGTGGTGGAGTGGTGGAGTAGTGGAGTGGTGGAGTGGTGGAGTGGTGGAGTGGTGGAGTGGTGGAGTGGTGGAGTGGTGGAGTGGTGGAGTGGTGGAGTGGTGGAGTGGTGGAGTGGTGGAGTGGTGGAGTAGTGGAGTGGTGGAGTGGTGGAGGGGTGGAGTGGTGGAGTGGTGGAGTGGTGGAGTGGTGGAGTGGTGGAGTGGTGGAGTGGTGGAGTGGTGGAGTGGTGGAGTGGTGGAGTGGTGGAGTGGTGGAGTGGTGGAGTGGTTCACAAGTATTGTAGAAAAAAATAGGACGACTTTTAAGTAGAGTCGTCCTTTTGATTATTTAGAAGCGCCACCTGTTGTCTTGCGAGTAGGGACCGAAGGAAGTCAGACAAACGCGAACTTTGAGGTCACGTTCAATCATGTTGATGAATCCTTCAACACGTTCCTCAAAGGTTCCTCGAATTGTCAGACCATACACCGGGGTACAGTGCATGAGGATTTCCGCGAGTTTGGCTTGGTGTTCGAGATCTTTTTCTGGTCCCAGACGGATGCCGGTGGCCAGACTTCTATCATTCGGGTCGAGATGAAAGAATTTGTCTCGATCGTAGTCGCCGTCAGGCAGGCGGTAAGCTGTACAAATTTTCCATTCGGGCAGATTGGCTATCTGATCGAAGCAGGTAATCACCAATTCCTCAGCACCTCCATTAGCTTCGATACCGTAGGCAATGGCCACACGGTCGAACCAACCGATCCGGAAATCCCTTTGCCACTCATTATTCAGGTTGTGTGGATCAACGATGAGCGAACTTAGCTCAGTGTCCTCGCTGACAAAAGGTCCTGGGCCATGGCGTACACCATAAGCACGGAAGATTCCAACTCGGACTATCTGGCCGTCGAAATTGTTTTCTTTAAGTACTGCCTCGGCACCTTTTGTGGTGCTGTCGGTCCAGGTGTGATATGGGGCAAAGCCATGCCATTCGTCGATGAGTACTCCTTGCGAACCGCCAAAAATCACGTCCCGATCCTGGGCTAAAAGAAAAGGGAGGTAGGTGTCGTCGGTAATACGAATCAATTTTCCGGCTTGGGAAAGAGCTTCAACAGCACGTTCGACGATTGAGGGGCCAGTTAACCAACGCAAATCCTGTTCAATTAATGGAAGGTCATGAACTGTGGCCATATCTCCTTCCATCTGTTCGTGTTTGTACCTTTGTAGCCATTCAAGTTTTTTTCGGAGGATGTCTGGCTGCAGCAGGTCGCCGGCCCGAATGATGTGCGTGGGTACATTCAAAGCGTCGGCCATGGTTTCGCCGACACCCACACCAACACTGCCGTGTCGATTTTTGTCGCGTGCAGTTTCCCGAACACGATTGGCAGACCTTTGAAAAGGACTGATTACTGGAGCCAGACGATGAATGGACTGGCGGGTTAAGATACCGCGATAACCAAGTTCCTCAAGATGTCTGGCTTCGAAAAGTAGGGCTACTGGATCGACGGTCATGAGCCGGGTCAGGTGAGTATGGGCGCCGAAAAAGGCAGGACTACTTATCTGACTGAAGGTGTGATGTTGACCATGATTGTCGTAATCATTGTGACCACCACCAGCATTACCTTTACGAAGAACTAGATCAATAGAAAATCTTTCAGCATAGGCACGTTCGGTCTTGCCTTTTCCAGCATCGCCGTTGCCAGCGTCAAAAAGAAGATAGCTGGTTTTCAATTTTCCTCCTTTCTTCACACAAGACGCTGTTGTCTTTTGTGGAGAAAAAAAGCGGGGATTCAGCGAACGAATCCCCGAAGTTGATATGTGTGTTTGTCAGAGGCGCGAGGCACGACGTTTTTTGCCGGTCGCGGCAGGTACACCTTCCACCGGCCGGTTGAGGTCGAGCGAAGCAGCAAATGCTGAAAGAGCTCGACGTACGCGATCGATGATTTGTGCCGAGGTTCCCACTGAGGCCAGTCTTGTGAGGCCGTCGTCCAGACTGATGACCGAGCCATCCAAGAGTCCGGTGACTATGGCTGTCTGCACAGCCAGGTCTTCCGGATCGTACAGATGAATGGCCAGGTGGCCGAGCTTGGACTTCCACCATTCGAATACCCGGGTCTGTTCATGTTCTCTGTAGAAGTTGGAGTGTGAGTAGAAAAAGATCACCTTCCATTTTTCTTCGGCCATCCGAATTATTTCATCGAAGGTGAGGTCGTTTTCTAGAGTTTCGCCAGTGACCCGACGTACCACATCTTGACCCAATCGAGCATTGGACATCTCGTCGCCGGCGATGATGAGATAACCCTTCCGGCCTTCCTTTTCGAAGCAGTCGCAGGCTGTGTGAGTGGCCACCCACCAGATGAGGAGGAGGTAAGCTTCATGAAGATAGCCTTCCGAACCGGCACCGCCGCTGGCTTTGATGAAACAACGCTCCAGATCCTCACGGATCTTTTCGTCGACCTCGAACTGGCCGACCTCGAGAGGTACTTCATCCATGTCGTCACGGATCATGGAGATGAGAACCTGTGGGTTGGGGAGGAAACCATGGTCGATGAGAAGTCCCATGAGTTGAGTGAGTGATCCTCTTGTTATCCTCATCGGCCAGTCCCGGTGTGAAACGGTACCGTCGATTCCGAGGACGATTGATCGTGGATGTGGGCTGAGCTCACTGGCTCGACTTTCGCGGACACGCACTCCATACGGGTTCATGGCCGGATCCAGACCTTTGGCCGTGAAAGTTTCTTCTGCTGTTTTGGTTGTTCTGTCCTCATCAAGAACTTTACTTGCTTCCGTACTCCATGGGCTTTTTGCCATTTTGTAGTCTCCTTTGCTGTCTAGTTGTGCCGATCCCGAAAATCGGTCGGCATGATGAAGGGGATGAATTGTTTTGGTCCGAAGACTTTGGCAATCACCACCTTGAATTCCCGACGAAGATCGTCGGTGTTTGAAAAACGCGAAATTCCGGCTGGCGGCTCTGCGAGCTCTCGCAAGAGCTGAGCTAGAGGTTCGAAGTTTTTGCCAGGTTCGAAGTCCATGACATGGTCAGGAAATTCGCCGGTCATGGGGTTGCCGCCAACTACTCGGATCATACCTTTGGCCAACATAGCAGTGTCGTCGAGCGGCCTTGGGGGTCGTTGTCCGAGCATTCCTTCAGGGTACCAATCGTTGTAATCATCAATCTTGGCTGGTAGTTTTTTTCGTTTGGAAATTTCAGTGGCATAGCACCAGTTCCAAAGTGCACCAGCGTGATCGTAAGGGCGATACATGATACTTGGCGGTAGTACTGCTCCGTGAACAAAACCATTACGATGCAACCACGACAAGATTTCAAGCATGCGGTTCATCATCCAAGCCATGTGTCGAGGCGAAACACCTTCGGGATAGGCTTCAAAGATTTCTTCCAGCGAACGGTACTCACCGTATACACCTTCCCCAGAAGCCAAGATGTTTACAGCTCGGCCATCAGAGGTTTGGGATCCAGCCACCAAACGCGGCAGGTAGCGAGTAAAAATGTTTCCGCCATCAATTGGGCTAGACCACAAAGCTAAAAGTGTTTTGGCTTCCTGATCTAGAAGATCATTGTCTCCTGGATCAGTGACGACTTTCATGACACAAGGTGTGCCGTCAACAGTGGTCTGATAGTAGTCGCAGAAATCGCCGTGGCGAATAAAGGATTCGACTTTGAAAGCTGAAACAGTTTTTTGTCTGTCCATTTTCATCCCCTGTTTTTAATGATTGGTTTAACTCTTTTGATTCCATTCTCCACTTTTGTTTTTAGTGAAGAAGGGAAGATAAGAGATAAAATCATTTAAATAATAAGGTCGGTCATCTTGCTATATAATTATAGGAAAGTCAAGGATATTTAAATTTTAAGTTTGTGTTTTAAATACACTAAGATTATATCCAGACCTTTTGTTATGTGTCAAGAGATTGTTTTTTATTTTTCCATCTTAAGTATTTGACAAGAATAAAGTTTTATATTACTTTGTGTAAGTAAGACACTAATTCAGAAAATTTAAACATTAAAATTTTTTGAAAAAACAGTAAAAATTTATTTTTTGGGATGGGTATTGACAAAAACCAGAAAATTTAGTAAGTTTCGTCTCCTGTTTTCCTGTTAAAGAATCGCTGGAGATTTAATAAGGAAGTTTCCTTATTAGGTCCCCGTCGGTTCCCGACGGTGTTTGACAACCTGCCAGACAAAGGAGGCTATATGCCTACCATCATTGTTGCTGACCAAGGACTCCAGGAGACATGGATCGATTTCGCCGCCAAGTTCAAGGGCAAGACGCCGGAAGAGGTTGCAGACCGCCTCAAGAACCTCGTCGGTGAGACCATCGACGACGACGTCGTCAGGTCGCTCGGCATCGAGACCGAACTGCCTGCTGCCCAGATCAGAGGCGCCCTCGACGGTTTCGGTACCGTTCTCCAGGTCAACCAGGCCATGAACGTCATCCGTCCGCCGGCCGCCCCCGTGGTCACGCCGGCCGCTCCTTCGGCATCCGCCGTCGACCACAACGCCGATATTGGTGATGCCGCTCCGAACCAGGCCCAGGTCCAGAGCTTCGCCGTCGGACTCGGTCTGGATCCAACCGCGATGTTCATGTTCATGAACAACCCCGAGATGGATATCTCAGGCATGATCCCGATCCCCAACGTCGTCGCCGGCTACAGCCCCAAGACCCGAAACATGTTCTCCATCGTGATGGAGAAGTTCCAGGATCGCCACGGTGTCCCCATCGTTGTCATCAACGAAGACGGTTCGGTCAACAAGCCCGTCACCATCGAATACATCGAAGGACTCGAAGAAGGGCGAGATCCAGCTACCGACAATATCTATTTCGACACCGACGGCATCCCTCACGAGGTCATCAAGGTTGGAGTCGACGCCCAGAGCGTCTACGATGCCGATCCGCTCGATTCGACCAGGGTTCTGCAGAAGAACGGTATGGGTATCGGAAACGTCAACTGGCGCAACGTCTCGCTCGATGTGAAGCAGGTCGTCTTCTACGCCGTGACCCGGACCAACGAGATCGATCCGGCAAATGCGGCCCACATGACCTGGCTGCGCGACAACATCAAGCCCGGCACGCGGCGCCTGTCACTTCACACCCAGATGCCCAAGGCCATCGGTGAGTTCAACGCCGCATTCCGCGCCGGTACGCTTCCGATCCTGCGGACGATGCTCAGCCGCTCCCCCCGCAAGCAGGAGCTCTTCCCCCGCCGTCGGACGGCTGTCCCCAGGGATCTCTCGGGTGTCGCTGAGAACCCCGATCCCTCCCAGCCCCCCAGGCGGACCTACTCCAGGGTTTCCTGATCCGAGATCCAACCAACTCCATGCGGAGCAGACATCTCTGCTCCGCCTTTTCTTTAAAAATCAAATTAAGTAAATTTGATTTTGAAAGAAAAGTGAATATTAAAAAATTATTTTTTGATCTTATGATTTTATAGAATTTTTTTAAATAAAATTATAAAATCGAGAAATAATTTTTCTCGAAATCTGGCCTTTCACAACCCACCACAAAAGAGAAGGGAATATGGAATACCCGACTGTCAGTTTGCCTTCCCAGTTTGTCAGAGCTTTGAACAATCTGCTTTCCAGGTTTTTTGCCAAGGGCTCCAAAGAAAGTGAAAAACTTTTGGAGCATCTTTTCGGCAGCGAGATCACCTTTGGCGACCTTGCCAAGTTCAGCAGAGCCGATTTGGATATTGCCTGTACGCAAGCAAAAGTTAACCTCGTAGTCGTACGAAGGGACGAGGTGGTTGATGTCATTCATCAGATCACTCCGTTTACTTTGATCTGCGACCAGTGTGAGAACTTTCCTTTTGTCGAACGACAAGAAGATTTTCGCGAAGGACATTCGTGTCCGCTTTGCGGAAAAAGCAACCTTCGTTTGGTTCCTATTCTTCTGAAGCGTCTGGCTTGGACGACTGGCAATCTTGTTGATCCAGACAGTGTTGATGATTCTTCAACTGTTTCTGGTGATCTAGATAATCGCCTGCCGCTTACCGATGAGGGTCTCAGAGCTCTTGTTGGTTCTGTCGATCGATACCTTGATCGCAAGCTTGAACAGACTGGTCTGCCGCTCTACGGCTTTGTGGCCTGCATGCGGTTGGTACATCATCGTGTAGGTAGTGATGAGGACTTGAAAGATCTTCTTCACCAACCTGAGAAATTCGGTTTGGAAGATGATCGCCTCGATTCGTTTATCAATGAGGCCAAACTTTTCCTTACCGAACGTGAGGTCACCAATCTGCCCAAACAAATTCCTGTGATCAACAGACGGCGTCGAGGAAAGGTTATTGGTGACCGTTGGCAGATCACTGGTCTTTTAGGAGAAGGACGACTTGGAAAAACCTACCTTGCCGAAGATCTTGATGATCCGAGACATATCGTTTGCGTCAAGCATTGTTTTCTGGTGACCCCACAAAACATCGAGGCTTTAAAAAACGAAGCTCGAATTCTGAAAGATCTACCAAGGTTTGAAGCTCTTCCGGAATTTCATGACCTGGTTACTCTGCCAGATGGTTCAGTAGCTTTTGTCATGAGTCATTTCGAAGGTTTCACCTTGCGGCAAGTTCTCGACAAATATGGAAAACTTGAGGTCTTTCATGCTGCCTGGATTCTTCAGCGAGTGTTGGAGACTTTGGCAGTTTTGCATTACCACGGATTGACCCACGGCGATGTTCGGCCAGAACACATTGTTTTGACCAATGTCAGTCGTCGACAGTTGGCCTTGGTTGGGTTCAGTCTGGCGGCTAGCCGGGAAACCGGATACCTGAGTTTTGGCCACGCGGACAAATACTCGTCGCCAGAGCAAAGAGCCGGAAAACCCATTGGGCCATCGTCTGATAATTTCGCCGCCGGTCGAGTGGCCATTGAAATGCTGGTAGGTAGCCAAGGACTTGATAGTCGAGTGATGCCTGACGGTATCCATCCTGTCACCCTGCGCCGCTTGCTTCGCAAAATGACTTCGTTTGACTTGAGCGAGCGTCCGGAAATTCCTTTGTTTCTGCTTCAGGCCTTTCGTGAAAAAGAATTTGGCTCGGTCGAAGAAAGAAGTAAGGCCTACCCATTCCCCGAGATGTAAAAGTCTCACCACCAACCACCAACAACCCAACAACCAAGAGAGAAAGGAAAAAACCATGGGAAGCGATGATGCAGTTTTTGACAGTGCGCCCAGCCGGACATCACTGAAAGAAAAAGTGAGAGAATTCCAAAGTCATACCGGAAGCAGCTCGCGGCAATCTTCTCCGCCGCCCGCGGCCAGTGATAACCGTCGCGATCGTAGGGATTCGACGGACATCCCAAGGGTTGATCCGACCACCTACTTCCGTCTTCCGGATGTCATGGTCTGTGACACCACGGATAGTCTTCATGCTTTCTCCAACGACGGTACTGGTTCGGCTCGCAGTTGGCAGGCTGACATTGCCGGAAAAGCGTGGTACTTCATTCCGGCATCCAAGATGGATTACTACGGCCCAGGTTCTCAGTTCGTGTTCGGCACCTTTGGTGATCCGCACGAACCGGGCCCGGATAAATATGCCGTCAAGTTCCGCAATCCAGTGACTGATGCTGACGCGGCCTTCCAGGTTCAGATGGATCTGAAGACAGAATACAACGGCGGTGGACAGCTCAAGGAAAGCTCGGAACTGGTGATGTTGTATGTCTGGAAACAGATCAAGGCCGAAAACGCCCGGCACAAGGTGTTGGTCATTTTGACTGACGAAGCTCCTTGGCCGATCGCTGAAAAGCGTTTTGCCGATCCGCTGGGAATCAGAACAGACGGTGATGTGTACACCAGCGACATCATCAAAGGACTCAAGAAAGCGGGTTGGGAGATCTTCGTGATCTTGAAACCTTATGGCGAGGAAACCAGCTTCAGTAGTTACTATTCGTCTCGAATCTATGAAGCTTGGCGCCAGTACTTGCCGGCCAACAGAATCATTCGTCTTCGCGATTCGACCAGGGTGACCGACATCAACCTGGCAATTGCCGCGACTGTCACTGGTCGAGTTGACTACTTCTATGAAGATCTTCTCGCAAAGCAGCATGATCCTACCGGTCGACTGGAAATCGAAAAGATCGTTCCAGTCTACGAGGCCTTGCGCGACGTTCACGGTGTCGAGGTTCAAGAAAGACATCCGTATCCCGGCATGAAAATGTCTGGTCTCGGAGAAGGTCAGCCAAGCGAATCGTTGCTGTAGGAGGCGGAAGTGAAAACTCACGTTTCCTTGTTGCCAAGCCTGCCGCACTTTGCCAGCTTTGCCCATGACAGTCGTCTCGGTGGTATTCGTATCAACAACACGACTATCACCGAAGAAGAGCTTCGTGGCGAAATGGAAATTCTGCGACAGCTTCGGCCGACCGTGCCGATTTGGTTCGACATCAAGAGTCGCCAGCCCAGAGTCGTAGCCGCCGAGAGAATCGAAGAAGGTGATGACTGGTATTGGCGGATCACCTTGAATCACAAGGTTAGTGCCAACGTCGAAGCTCACCCGGAAGTGATCCTCAAAGGCGGTCGCGATCGAGAAGGTCATTTGCTTGGCCTGGAAGAAGATGGACGAGTAATGCTGGTAAGCAGCACAGCGTTCATTATCCATCCAGGTGAATCTTTACATCTTCCCGGTGACCCAACCTTTGATGTTCTGGGAGAGATGATCACCGACATAGAGAAAAGAAAAATCGCGATTGCTCGGGAAGCCGGAATTTCGCGATTCTACCTTTCCTTTGTGTGGGACGCGGAAGACGCTCGCCAAGTTCGTCGCCTAACCGGTGATGACGTGGAAATCAGACTGAAGATCGAGGATCCTAAAGGACTCGATTTCGTACAGAATCGTTTCCAGAAAGATCCTCGCGACACTCTGGTTTTGGCTCGCGGTGATCTGTGTGTGGCTGTGATGGGTATTAAGGATCTGCTCGACGCTCATCGTTTGATCATCGAAAAAGATCCGCAAGCCTGCGCTGCTTCGCGTATTCTGCTTTCGGCGGGTGACGGTGTTGATCGTGTCACAATCACAGACATGATCGAGTTGGAATGGCTTCGTGGACTAGGTTATCGTTCCGTAATGCTTTGTGACACTCTGTGTCATACATTCTTCGGAATCGAGTCGGCCTTACGTACCATGGAAGAATTCACAGCCAGTCAAACCAATTAGTTCTTTCGTCCTTCAGGCCACTTCGGTGGCCTGTTTTTTTAATCTATAAACCACCGGCGAAGCCGGGGTGTGTACGTTTGAAGGCGACGCCGTATACTAAAGCCGTCCGGCAGGACGGCTTTAGTACCAATATGGCAACAAAAAATTTTCGACGTACCATC
>Ga0265292_1000903_pt1 | contig 31422 bp, 31 predicted proteins | sample Munlanlewell296A_FD_189080 | JGI IMG/M metagenome (GOLD analysis project Ga0265292, IMG submission 189080) | Leachate microbial communities from a municipal landfill in Southern Ontario, Canada - Leachate well 296A | ecosystem: Engineered > Solid waste > Landfill > Unclassified | place: Canada... | reverse complement strand
CATAACAACCATAACTCACAACCGACAACCGGGATTGACATAGATCATTTATTAAACGATGTATATCAGTTTTTATATGACAAATGATATCCGAAGGTATTCCTATATCTACATTTACATATATCGGAAAAACATACTTTTGCCTGATAATTTTCTAACACTATGAGCAGCGAATCTCTGGTTCTTTTCTTTATTGTTGGTGTTGTTCTTGTTGGAGGTGCAGTTTTGTTCTCAACCTTTATAGCACCGCGCATCAGTAAATCACCCGTTAAATTCGAACCCTACGAATGCGGTATCCCTGCCGAAGGGAATGCCTGGATCCAGTTTAATGTCGGGTACTACCTCTTTGCGATTGTATACCTGATATTTGACGTGGAAACAGTGTTTGTTTTCCCCTGGGGTGTAGTAATGAGAGAAATCGGCTTAAGGGCTTTTGTCGAGATCGTGATTTTCTTCCTGATCCTGGGCTTGGGCCTGTTATATGCCTGGAAAAAAGAAGCTTTGAAATGGGTGTAAAAATCAAATCGATGAAAAATGAGGATTTCCAGGATAATGATACCCTGGACATCTTCAAACATTCAGGAGGTAGTATCCTGATGACCACCATTGATGACATCATCAACTGGGGACGTTCGAACTCCATATGGCCGCTGACTTTTGCCACGAGCTGCTGCGGAATCGAAATGATGGCTGCCGGTGCTCCGCGGCACGACTTCTCCCGTTTCGGGATGGAAGTTTACCGGGCTACCCCGCGCCAGGCCGATGTGATTGTTGTGGCCGGAACCATTGTGCACAAGATGGCACCGGTTTTGAAACGCCTTTACGATCAGATGGCCGATCCGAAATATGTTATTGCCATGGGTGCCTGCGCCTGCTCGGGCGGACCCTTCTATTATAATACCTATTCGGTGGTACGCGGCGTTGATCACGTGATCCCCGTGGATGTATATGTCCCTGGCTGCCCTCCCCGACCGGAAGCTTTGCTTTACGGAGTTATGCAGCTGCAGCGCAAAATGAAAACCGATACCATGAGGAGTCCGCGCGACCCGATGGAGAACTATATTTAATCAGCCGGATATGGAAAAAGAGCAATTAGGACAAGTCCTTTCAGAATTGTTTCCTTCTTTGGAAATCAATACTTCGCAGGATCCGGTCCGGGTTAAAGCTGATGCTGGATCTATTCATAGCCTGGCAATGACACTACGCGATGACAGCCGGCTTCAGTTTGATTACCTTTTTAATATGTACGGGATTGACCGCGAAGACCGGTTTACGCTCGTTTATTACCTGGAATCCACCCTATTGAGGCATATCGTCGCCATTGAAACAGACCTTGCCGATCATGATAATCCGGTAGTTGAATCCATTAGTGACCTCTGGAAAACAGCAGAATTTCAGGAACGCGAAATCTATGACCTGATGGGGGTAAGTTTTACCAACCATCCCGATCCCAGGCGGTTGTTTTTAGAAGATGGCTGGGGTTTCCCGCTTAGAAAAGATTACAGGGACGATATTAACTTTATCGAACGTTAACACATGCAGGAAGTTGAATTGCAAGATATACTAACCGCCAGAGAAGACGGTGACTATATCATCAATATAGGGCCGCAGCACCCTTCTACACACGGAGTACTCCGGTTTGTCGTTTCACTTAAGGGAGAAATGCTCGAATATGTGATTCCGCACTGTGGCTATATCCACCGCGGCATCGAGAAAATGTGCGAACGGCTCACGTATCCCCAGATCATCCACCTTACTGACCGGATGGATTATTTGTCAGCCCACATGAACAATGAGGCTGTATCACTGCTGGTTGAGAAGGCAACTGGTGTTGAAGTTCCCGAGCGTGTGAAATATATCCGCACCATTTTATCTGAACTCCAGCGTATTCAGTCACATCAGCTTTGGTGGGCTGCATTCGGAATGGATATGGGAGGATTAACCTGCTTTTTCTACGGTTTGCGCGACAGGGAAAAAATTCTGGACATTTTCGAAGAATCCTTCGGATCCAGACTGCTTCACAGCTATATATGCCCCGGCGGATTAATGAACGATATTCATCCGAACTTTCAGAAAAGGACAAAAGAATTCATAAAATATTTCCGCAAAAAACTTCCGGAATTTGATGAGTTGCTTACGGGCAATATCATTTTTGAGATGAGGACGAAAGGGATGGGAGTTTTATCCAAAGAAGAAGCCATCAGTTACGGTTTAACCGGCCCTCCCGGACGAGCTTCAAATTTCGCGTGTGATATCCGCAAATTGTACCCATATAGTGCCTATGACAAGGTCGATTTCAAAGAAATCCTCTACACCGAAGGCGATACCTGGGCAAGATATAAAGTTCGTATGGATGAGATGTGGGAGTCAATGAAAATCATTGAACAACTGATAGATAACATTCCTGAAGGTGATTTTACTGCCAAAATGAAACCGGTGATAAGACTTCCTGAAGGCGAGTACTCGCAACGGGTTGAAACTGCAAGGGGTGAACTGGGAGTGTATGTGGTAAGCAAAGGTGAAAAAACTCCATACCGGATGCATTTTCGTACACCGAACTTCTCCAACCTGTTTGTAATGAACCGACTGGCAGCCGGGAACAAGATTGCTGACCTGATTGCCATCAGCGGCTCCCTCGATCTCGTTATTCCTGATATTGACCGATAGTTCAACCGATTATAACCATAAAGATGCCGTTTAATATTTACGACTTCTCAGGCACCACAAAGGCCATCGACCAATTCCTGTATGCTAAAATGGCACCAACCTGGGCCTTTATTACGGAATTAGCCATTGTGGGGATAATTATCCTGCTTTTCTATGCAGTCATTGGTCTGTACCTCGTATATCTCGAACGCAAGGTATGCGCTTTTATGCAGAACCGTGTCGGGCCCAACCGGGTCGGCAAGTGGGGACTGTTTCAGACCATTGCCGACCTTATCAAATTGCTGATGAAAGAATTGATCACCATCAGGAAAGCGGATAAACTTCTGTTTAACGTCGCTCCATTTATTGTGATCATTGCTTCCTTTATGGCTATTGCTGCCATTCCGTTTGCCAAAGGATTACACGCCGTTGATTTTAACATCGGCGTTTTTTATATGATGGCGGTTTCATCCATTGGGGTAATCGGTATCCTGCTGGCCGGATGGTCAAGCAACAGCAAGTATTCACTGATCGGAGCGATGCGAAGCGGTGCTCAGGTTGTCAGTTATGAGTTGTCGGTTGGATTGGCATTATTATCGGTAGTTATCTTCAGCGGATCGATGCAGCTTTCAACGATTGTGGAAAGCCAGGCTAACGGATGGTGGATCTTTAAAGGACATATTCCTGCTATCATTTCCTTTATCATTTTTCTGATTGCCAGTACTGCTGAGATCAACCGCGGTCCGTTTGACCTTGCAGAAGCTGAATCTGAACTAACAGCCGGTTTCCATACCGAATATTCCGGTATCCGTTTCGCCTTCTTCTTTCTGGGCGAATACATGAATATGTTTATCGTTGCATCACTGGCTGCCACTGTGTTTCTCGGTGGCTGGATGCCGCTCCACATAGGCAATCTGCAAGGGTTTAACCATGTCATGGACTTTATACCGCCGATCTTCTGGTATTTCGGGAAAACAATCTTCATTATGTACCTGATTATGTGGTTCAAATGGACGTTCCCAAGGTTAAGGATCGACCAGTTGCTGACACTGGAGTGGAAATATTTACTTCCTATCAACCTGGTGAACATTCTGATCATCTCTTTCATCGTCCTCATGGGATGGTACATTAAATAACGGCTATGAATTCAGTAGGCAAATACTTCAGCGATATTTTCTATGGGCTAAAATCCCTCTGGAAAGGACTTATGGTTACCGGGTACTACTTTGTACATCCGAAACAGATTGTAACTCAGCAATATCCGGAAAATCGCAAGGAACTGAAAATGTTCGACCGGTTCAAGGGCGAGGTGATCCTTAAACATGATGAAAATAACTTTCACCATTGCAACGGATGCGGTATCTGCCAGTTAAATTGTCCGAACGGTTCCATCGAAATCATTACCGATTCGGTTCCCAACGAGGATGGCAAAGCTGAACGCATTATTGATAAGCATATTTATCATTTGTCGATGTGCACCTTTTGCGGATTGTGCGTTAAAAGCTGTCCGAGCAATGCACTTGCCTTTTCCCAGGAATTTGAGCATGCTGTTTTTGATCGCAACAAGCTCACCAAAGTATTGAATCAACCCGGATCACGGATTAAAAAAGAGCCGAAGGAGCCGAATGCTCCTAAACCGGCAATCGATACTGTTCCGAAGTCTAACCCAGCTAACTAAACCGATATGGCACTGAATGTCTTAATGTTTTATCTTCTTTCTGCCGTTATTGTGATCTGTTCGGTCCTGACCATCACAACCACACGGATCCTTCGGGCGGCTTTTTACCTTCTTTGTGTGTTGGTTGCCACAGCAGGGTTTTACTTCATGGTTGATTATCAGTTTATGGCAGGGGTCCAGTTGGTGCTTTATGCAGGAGGGATCGTTGTTCTGATCATTTTCTCGATCCTGCTAACCAGCCATATCAGTCATAAATTTGCCAAACCTGAAGCTATCCGACTGGTTATGGGCATACTGGTGGGAGTATCCGGATTCGCTCTTTCAACAGTCGCCATACTGAAGTATGCCTTTACTCCCTCAACAGCACCTGCCATGAAAGTGGATATGCAGGCTATCGGAACACAACTGCTTGGTACTGGTAAAAATGGATATGCCCTGCCTTTTGAAGTGATCAGTATCCTGCTCCTCGCCGCGATGATCGGCGCCATCATCATTGCTAAAAAAGGCAAATAAATAAACCCTAAACTCTAAACATCATCATATGTTACAAGGAATTCCCATAACCCACGTGCTGATAGTCAGCTCATTTATGTTTTTTGCAGGCGTTTGCGGTTTTATCATCCGGCGTAACATGATCACGATTCTCATGTCAATAGAGCTGATTCTGAACGCTGTCAATATTAACCTGGTCGTTTTCAACAAATACCTGTTTCCTGATCAGCTTCAGGGACATTTTTTCGCCCTGTTTGTAGTCGGGATCGCTGCCGCTGAAGCATCAGTTGCAATTGCCCTTATCATCAACATATACAGGCGATTGAACTCGATCAGCGTCGATAAAGTCAATGAAATGAAGTATTAATCCAACCATTTGGCTGTTATGAATTATTCATTAACCATATTGATCCTCCTGATTCCTTTCGCAACATTCCTGTTCAACGGGCTTATCGGAATGAAGCTAAAGCCGGTTGTATCCGGTTTAATTGGTACGATTGGACTTGGAGTGATCACACTTCTGGCTTATCTCACTGCCTGGCAGTATTTCTTTGTTGATGGAATGGTCGACGGTTCATTCCCGAAAGTAATCGCGATGTCGATGGAATGGCTTCGGTTGTCCGATGCATTAACCATTCAGATGGGCATTATGCTCGACCCGATTTCGGTGATGATGCTGGTGGTGATAACCACGGTTTCATTCATGGTTCATATATACAGTCTGGGATACATGAAAGGGGAAAAAGGGTTTGAGCGTTTCTTCTCCTTCCTTTCCCTGTTTTCATTTTCGATGCTCGGATTGGTTGTAGCAACCAATATCTTCCAGATGTACATTTTCTGGGAGCTTGTCGGGGTATCTTCATTTCTGCTGATTGGATTCTATTATTCAAAAGATTCGGCGGTTGCTGCATCGAAAAAGGCATTTATCGTAACACGGTTTGCCGACCTCGGCTTCCTGATTGGGATACTCCTTTTGTCATATTTCACCCAGACATTTGATTTTAAAATACTTACAGGCACCGATCAGAGCATCTTTGCCCAAACAGCCGGTGTTAGTTTCCTGGGCATGTCGGTCATGACCTGGGCCGCATTGCTCATATTTATGGGTGGAGCCGGAAAATCCGCCATGTTTCCGTTACACATCTGGTTGCCCGATGCCATGGAAGGCCCGACACCTGTGTCAGCCCTTATCCATGCTGCAACCATGGTTGTAGCCGGTGTATTTCTGGTTGCCCGGATGTTTCCGGTATTCTACTTCCAGGCCCCGGATGCTTTGACAGTCATCTCCTATGTGGGAGGATTTACCTCCCTGTTTGCAGCGGTAATTGCCTGTACCCAGTATGATATCAAGCGGGTACTGGCCTTCTCTACCCTGTCGCAAATCGGTTACATGATGCTGGCACTCGGTGTTTCGGGTTATGGTGGTCATGAAGGTGTCGGTTACATGGCATCCATGTTCCATCTCTTCAATCATGCCATGTTTAAAGCATTACTCTTCCTGGGGGCCGGATCAATCGTCCACGCTGTTCACAGCAATGTTATGCAGGATATGGGCGGCTTAAGGAAATACCTGCCAATTACCCACATCACCTTCCTGATTGCCTGTCTGACCATTGCCGGAGTTCCATTCCTATCCGGGTTTTTCAGTAAAGATGAAATTCTGGTAGCAGCCTATGAACACAATAAGTTGCTGTTTGCCGTCGAATTCCTGGTAGCCGGATTAACCGCTTTCTATATGTTCAGGCTCTATTTCAATATTTTCTGGGGCAAGGAGAAGCATTATCATCACACACCGCACGAGTCTCCGAAAACGATGACCATTCCGTTAATGATTCTTGCATTGGGTTCGGTCTTTGCAGGCTATATTCCCTTCAGCAAATTGGTTACATCGGATTCGATGCCATTTGAATCCCACATGGATTTTGGAATTGCGATTCCATCGGTTCTGATCGGCTTGACCGGTATTCTGATCGCCTGGATCTTATATAAGAAAGAATCAACGATACCTGAACGGATTTCGAAATCCCTCGGTGGTTTTTATCAGGCGGTATACCACAAATTCTATATCGATGAGGTGTATATGTTTATTACCAAGAAGATCATTTTTAATTACATAGCACGGCCGGTTGCCTGGTTCGACAGGCACATTGTTGACGGAACCATGAACGGTATCGGTTGGATCACTGTTACCAGTTCAAGAAAAATCAAAGGCCTGCAATCAGGGAACCTGCCTCAATATGGTATGGTGTTCGTACTTTCTGCGATCATCCTGGTACTTATATTTTCTTTTCTAATCTGATCATTGAGGTTTAATCTGAAATAGAAACCGATTATGAATATTCTGAACCTGCTTATTATTATTCCAGTACTGACGGTCATTGGCATCGTTTTTACCAAAGACTTCAAGGGCGCAAGGGTGGCTGCTGCTGCAGGCATGACGCTCCAGCTCCTTACCTCGGTGATTCTGGTAATCAGCTTCTTTGCCCAGCGCAAAGCCGGCATGACAGGGGAGTTTCTCTTCCTGAGTGATTTTACCTGGTTTAAAACCCTTAATATTCACTATTCCGTTGGCGTCGACAGCATAGCCGTTTGGATGATCCTGCTTACATCGATAGTCGTTTTTGCCGGCATTTTCGCCTCCTGGCAGATTGAATATCTTGCCCGCGAATTTTTTATCTCCCTGATATTGCTGGCAACAGGAGTTTTCGGGTTCTTTATATCAGTCGACCTCTTTACTATGTTCCTCTTCTATGAACTCGCAGTGATCCCCATGTATCTGCTTATCGGCATTTGGGGAAGCGGTCCGAAGGAATATTCAGCCATGAAACTTACCCTTATGCTGATGGGAGGTTCTGCTTTGCTAGTAGTTGGATTATTAGGTCTTTACTTTTACTCTTCCTCAGCCGGGCCGATCACCTTTAACCTGCTCGAGTTATCGAAAATATCTTTCCCGATTGCCATGCAGCGCTTCTTCTTCCCATTCCTGTTCGTGGGCTTTGGAATCCTGGGAGCCTTGTTCCCGTTGCATACCTGGTCGCCGGACGGCCACTCCTCGGCACCTACGGCTGTTTCCATGCTGCATGCCGGTGTGCTGATGAAACTTGGTGGATATGGCTGTTTGCGGGTTGCCATGTTCCTGTTGCCTGAAGCTGCGAATGAGATGTCGTGGATATTCCTGATTCTAGCTACTATCAGCATTGTTTACGGGGCTTTCGGGGCCATCTGGCAGAAAGACCTCAAGTATATCAACGCTTATTCCTCTGTTAGCCATTGCGGGCTTGTTCTGTTTGCCTTGCTGATGATGAATAAAACATCCATGAACGGAGCTGTTCTTCAGATGATTTCACATGGATTAATGACAGCCCTCTTCTTTGCCCTGATCGGGATGATTTACGGAAGAACGCACACCCGGAATATCGACCAGATGGGCGGACTGATGAATGTTATTCCTTTCCTCAGCGTTGCTTATGTTATTGCGGGTCTGGCATCTCTTGGTCTTCCGGGATTAAGCGGTTTTGTTGCCGAAATGACCGTTTTTATCGGCGCATTCCAGCACCCGGATACTTTCCATCGGGTTGCAACCATTATTGCTACAACATCCATTGTCGTTACTGCAGTTTATATCCTCCGGGTTGTCGGGAAGCTGCTGCTCGGCCAGATCAGAGAAAAAGAGTACCTCGAATTCCCTGATGCAAAATGGTATGAGCGAATCAGCGTAGTTGTACTGATAATGCCGATCGCCATAATCGGTTTTTACCCCTCCTATCTATCCAGCACACTAATGGATGCACTCAATCCTATTGTTGAACGGTTAACAGCCATGCTATAAAATATTAAAGAGATGGACATTGCTTCTTTCAACCTCATGCGAAACGAACTGATCCTGGTTGGGATCGTCCTGATTTTGCTTATAGCGGAAATCTTTACCAAAAATGAAAATAAGCACAAACTTATTTCTATTGGTACCATCCTGTTTGGAGTGGCTACTCTGATCAACTTTCTGCCCTTACCGGAAGGCCAGTTATTTGGCGGCAGTTTCCAAACCACCCAGATCACCATGTTTATGAAGAGCATTCTGAATATGGGGGTATTTATTGTTTTCCTTCAGTCGTTCACCTGGCTCAAACGGGAAGAGAACAACGGAAAGATCGGTGAATTTTTCATTCTGATCATTTCGACGCTGATTGGTATGAATTTCATGATTTCCTCAGGTGATTTCCTGATGATGTATATTGGTCTGGAACTGGCAACTATTCCAATGGCCGCCTTAGCCGCCTATGAAAAATTCAGCGAAAAATCAGCAGAAGCAGGTATTAAGCTGATTCTGACTTCAGCTCTCTCGTCGGGGATTTTACTCTATGGTTTATCCTTCATTTACGGAACAACCGGATCGATCTATTTTGCAGATGTCGTATCCAATATCGGCAATAATTCATTGCAAACCTTTGGTTTTGTGTTCTTTGTAGCCGGCATGGCCTTTAAGATATCACTCGTTCCGTTCCATCTCTGGACAGCCGACGTTTACGAAGGCGCACCGGTGAACGTTACCGCCTATCTTTCGGTGGTATCAAAAGGTGCAGCGGTATTTACATTCATGATCATCCTCTATCGGGTATTCAGTTCAATCACTGCTGTTTGGGAACCATTGCTCTATACACTGGCTGTAGCCACCATGACAATCGGTAACCTGTTTGCCCTTCGGCAGGAGAACCTTAAACGATTCATGGCCTTTTCCTCAATTGCCCAGGCCGGTTTTATCCTTCTGGGAATCATGCAGGGCGGTCAATTGGGTATGACTACAGTGGTTTATTTCATGCTGATATACGTATTTACCAACCTGGCCGCATTCGGTGTTATTTCAGCCATTTCAGAACAGACCGGCAAGGAAAACATTTCAGACTACACCAGCCTGTACAAAACCAATCCGAAGCTGAGCCTGATATTGCTGCTGTCGATGTTTTCCCTGGCAGGAATTCCACCGGTTGCAGGATTCTTCGGCAAATTCTTCCTGTTCACAGCTGCAGGGGCCAAGGGCTATTATATACTGGTACTGATTGCTGTATTGAATGCAACCGTATCACTGTATTATTATCTGCGGGTAGTGAAGGCAATGCTAATCGACAAATCCGATAATCCGATTGCCACTTTCAAAACCCCCTGGCCAATGCGTATCAGCCTTCTGATCTGCGTTGCCGGTATTTTCTTTATCGGATTTGCCAGCTTCATCTATCAATACATTTACAATATCAGTTTCGGAATTAATTAGTTACCACCATGGCTCTTAATCAGGGAAAACATCTTATTGAAGTAATCGACGGGAAACGTTGCACCTCAGTGGAATCTGGCATTTCACGCAATCGTAAGGAATTTCTCCGGTTGATCCTTGAATTTAACGGCTACGAGGTTAAAACAGCTGTTGATGAAGCAGGTACCTGGAAAATTGGTGTAACGGACCTTGTTTTCCACGCCGTTGTGGATATATATAAAAGAAGTTTATTAAGTCCGAACGGGCATAGAATAACCCCGGCATACTGGCTGCAGCTAACTGATCATCAGACAGAAGCCGAGGTTAATTATTGGACGAAGTAGAGGCGCATATATGCGTCTCTACAACTGCATACTTTCGTGGTTAGTGAGGGGATCCCGGCCTTCGCCGGGATGACAAGTACCACTGCCAGCCTACTGTGCCAACTGCCAACTGTTTACTGCCTACTGCCTACTGCTTACTGCTTAGCAGCCCCCCGAAGCCTTTTTCTTTCCTGGCTTTTTAGTCAGGCCCGGTTTTGCACCTGCACCCTGATCAGCAGGTGCTGCCAATTGAACGGCTCCCCCACCCCCTAAAGCGGATCCTGCTGCCTGCCGGAAATCATACCGGGCCAGTTCCTCATTCGGAGCCGTAGAGGCCGGTTTCTGGGGATTCATGATGGTTTCAACCCAATAATTCAAGCCTCCCTCCAGCACAAACAAATTATTATAACCAAGTTGTCTGGTGATCATCCAGGCTTCGTTAGCCTCAATGCTGCCATTGCTGTAAAGAATGTTCATCTTAACATCCTGATTCAGCACATCGGTATATTGTTCATTAAGCAGATCGGATAATGGGATATTAATGGCTCCGGGAAGACTGAACTTCTCGAATTCATCCTGGTCCCTGACATCGATCAGCTGGATGGATGGATCTTTATTGATCAGTTTATCAGCCAGTTCATCCGGACTAAAGAATTGCTGGCGGCCCTTTACCTCCTCGAGAAGCTGATCTGCAGTCAGCTTATAGGGGTGGGTAGTATTTTGCGGAACTGCGGCAATAATCAGGCCGAGCCCAACGATACTAATCGATAATATAACTCTTGCTTTCATAATTTCTTTTTGATTTAATATTCTTCACGCGGAAATTTCTTCTCAGCCCATTCGGCGACATAAAACATCCCGATAGCCGCCAGAATTACACCAAGCGCTGCGATGCCGTCGGAAAGTCCGAGTGACTCGCTTAGTTTAGGAGAGCCATTAAAAGCAGCCATGTACAGATTATCCCAGAGGGGGTATCCTTCGGAGAATATGATCACTCCGATAAACAGCCCACCGACAAAAACCATTGCATCTATTTTCCCGATGGATGCTCCCGCAAAGCTGGTTCCAGGGCAAAATCCACCGATAATAAATCCGGCTCCCATCACAACCCCACCAATAATTGCAGAAGAAAGATAGGTTGGGTTGACGTATACCAGATCCAGATCGAGCCATCCAAACAGGCTCAGAAACAGCATCCCAAGCATTGCGGTGATAGCGGCGGTGAAGAATACTTTTAACACAACCGTATCATACCCGTAAAAAACACCAGCCAATTTCCGGCTGGAAGAGAATCCGCTGCTTTCCAGCACAAAACCAAATCCAATGCCTATGATGAAAGCAAGCAGCAAATTTGTGTTCTCAGATATTATTCCATTAACAACTAACGGTCCCATAATCAATCTTTTTAAGGTTAAATCCAATTTTTTCTAAAGAAATAAGCCAGGGCAAAGGCTGTTCCGAAAATGGCAGCCATGGTTATAAAACCGCCGAGCGATAAAACTGCCATCCCACTCAGTGCCGACCCACTGGTACATCCGCGGCCGAGCTGTGAGCCAAATCCAAAAAGCACCCCGCCTGTCCCAGCCATGATCAGTCGCTTGCGGGATGTGATCTTCGGACTGTGTTCCACTTTGAGTTTCAATCTACCCCAAAGGCTGCCCGACAGGAAGCCTCCGACAAGTACTCCGGCCATTTCGAATACCAGCCAGTTCTTCAGGGGGTTTGGATGCTGTTTTATCGATTCAGCATAAAAAGCATTCTTTTCAACGTGTGCGGGAGCAATTACCTTGTTAGCTGCAATAATCACACTTTTAACAGCACCGCTGGCACCGAGACCGCGACCGGCAATATAATTTGCCGCAATTAATACAAGGCCAAGCAAGACTCCCCCCAGATAGGGGTTCAGATATCTTCGTGACCGGTCTTTGTTTTCTTTCTCCATGGTTTGATATTTTTCAATTGTGTTAATTATCTGTCTAAATGACTTGTAGGAACGCATAAATGCGTCTCTATATGCGTCTTTACAATGCGAAACGCAAATTTTATAAGACGCAATTATGCGTCTCTACAATGTTAATAAAGCCATCGGCTCATCTGGCCGGCATAGGCCAAAATAAAACGCATCATGATTCCGCCAAAGAGTACCAGAATGGCCGGTATATAAACCGGGATTTTGAATTTTATCAGTTCAAGCGCCTCAAGAATAGCAGGTAAGATCAATCCCATGGCCACAACCAGCATCCAGAAAGGAGCGGTATAAGGACCACCGAGGAAAAGGTTGGCGGCATCGATCTGCACCTGGGTGCTAGCCAGAAATCCCATGAACATGTGCACGATCAGGAAAAGCTCAATAGCAATCAGTAAAAGATCGATCCGGGCAAATGTTTTACGCTCCTCATGGTTTTTGGAGAACAAGATAGCCGTTGCCGCGCCTGTAGAAAGTCCGGAAACCAGAAATAGGGGTCCTAAAATAGAAGTATTCCATAAGGGCCGGGCATTAAAAGCTGAAAACAGTATCCCGGTATAGACGCCGAGTATGACAGAGTAAATTGCCATCAGCCAGGCTATTAGTTTCTTATATTTCTGAAAAAAAGTTTCCAGATCCTTTAGCCACTGATACTTCCATTCCCACTTCGGAAAGACTTCTTTAATATGAAGTGCTGCCCAGATAAAGGAAAGGGGCGTAATAATCATTAAAGTCCAGGCACCCCACGACATGGGTGATTGCAAACGGATCACCGTGTATAGCTGCCAGAAATGCGCTTTATGTTTAAGATCCAGAAAAAGTGCAAACAGACCGAGAATCAGTAAAACGGGAACGATCATCGGTGCAATTTTAACGGCAGCCCGGTACTCATTTTCCTTGCCCCTGAGATAAAACAAGGCAGCAAAAAACAGGATCCCCGCAGCAAGGCCTCCAAGAAACAGATATAAGGGTATCTGCCAGTGCCATATGTTCAGGTAGGGATCGATATTCGGATTCATCCTGCCACTGACAATAATCTCTTCTCTCATAACAATATCAGGTTTAGATTAAGAAATAGAGTTGCGGTTTGGTTCCGGCTTCCGGAATGAGAGTTTTGTACTTCCGGTTTTTCAGGACAACTGAAACCGGACTTTTGGAATCATCAAGATCACCGAAATACATGCATTTAGTCGGACAGGCGGCAACGCAGGCTGGCTTAAGGCCTTTTTCAACCCGATGGAGGCAGAAGGTGCATTTATCCACATAACCATCCGGATGGGAATACCTGGCATCATATGGGCAGGAAGTGATGCAGGCACCGCAGCCGATGCATTTGTTATGGGTAACCACCACAATGCCACCTTTTTCATAGTGACTGGCACCGGTGGGACAGCAACGAACGCAAGGTGAATTAGCGCAATGATTGCATCGTTCAGAGCGCAGCTCAAGTTCAAGGGTTGGATAAGTTCCATCGGTAACCTCCACGACCCAATCGCGGCAAAAGCCGATAGGAACATAGTTTTCAGTCTGGCACGCAACGACGCAATCACAGCATCCCACACACTTTTTCGTATCAACAGCCATCGCGTATCTCATGACTTAACCTCCTCCGTTTTAGTAACGAAAGTGACGAAATTGCCGCGCATCCCGGTCCCGCCCATAAGCGGATCAACCAGCACCTTGGTTATCAGGTTGGTATCGCTGGCACCTTTTCCATAACAACGCTTCAGGCGTTTCTGATCATGTCCGAAGCCATGGACCATGTAAACCGAATCCCAGCGGATTCTTTCGGTTATCCTAACTTTGATCGGAAATTCCGACCGTTTACCGTCCTGATTTTTTAAATGTATATACTGATCGTTTTTCAAATCCCACTCTTTCGCAACCCTCGGATTGACCCAAACCGCATTTTCATCCATCAGGTCGGCGAGATTAGGATTATTGGAAGTTCTGCTGAACGTGTGCATCGGAGCACGGCCGTAATTCAGGCGGTAATATCCGTCAGGCGGTTCCTCATGGGCAGTGTATTTCGGCAATGGGTCAAATCCTTCCTGCTCAAAAGCGGTTGCATACAATTCAATTTTTCCGGAATTGGTAGAAAATTCAACCTCCTCATCGGGAGCAAAATAGAGGTCATCCGCCGTTCGGTCAAAAGTCTTTACCCCGATTCGTTGCATCTCTTCCAGGCTGGTGCCCAGTTGTTTGAGCTGCCAATCCAGGAGATCCTCTATGTTTTCAAAGGGGAAATAGGCTTCCAGACCCATTTTTTTCGCAAGCTCCCTGGCCATCCAATAAGCAGGTTTCGTATCGTACTTTGGCTTTAAGGCCGGCATCCGCAGGGCGATTTGCGGTTTTCGGTGCGGACTCACCCGGATCTCATCATATCTTTCGATATAGGTACATTCGGGCAATACCACATCAGCATAACCGGTAACCTCCATCGGCATGGTGTCAATCACCACAAGAAGGTCAAGAGCTTCGATGGCCTTAATGGTATTGTCCTGATTGGGCAGGGTTTCGATCAGGTTGGTTCCGTTAACGATCCAGGCTTTGAAATTGCATCCGCGGCTGGGATCAGGTATAGTTGCATCACAAACTCCATTTGCCAAAACAGTATCTGATAGACGGAACAAGTCGGGGAATTCGGTCCTCCAGGTTCTTTTGGGGGTTGGGTATGCGGGATGCGGAGGTTCAGGCAAAGTTATTGACTCAGGCCTGTAAAAGCCTCCCCGCCTTCCCCATGAGCCTAAAAGAGCATTTAAAATTGCAACCGCACGGAGCCTCTGTGTATCATCGCCATACCAGGTTACATGACGTCCGGGATGAACAATAGCCGCGGGTGAAGCATGCCCCATTTCACGGGCTGTTTGCCTGATAATTTCCGGTTTAATTGTGGTAATTCCATAGGCCCATTCAGGAGTCATTTCCTTGACATGGGCTTTCAGGAAATCCAATCCAAAGGTGTACTTCTCCACATATGCCTTATCATATAATTCCTCCTCCAGAATTACATGAATCCATGCCAGGAGCAAGGCCAGATCAGTTGCGGGCTTAATCGGAAGCCAATATTTAGATTTGCTGGCAGCCGTGGAATAACGGGGATCAACCGTGATAATGGTGGCACCTTTATCAATGGCATCGGACATCTCCTGAACCTGGCCGTTATGCATATTTTCGCCGATATGGCTTCCGATTAATACCAGGCATTTTGTATCGCGGATATCCGTACGTTCCGGACTTTCGACGCCTTCCCCGAAGGTATTCTGAAAAGCCACCTCCCTGGGACCCCGGCATTGCGCATAGGATGGTGCAGCAATATGTGGAGAGCCAAATGCTTTTAACAGTGTTGAAAAGTATTTTCCCCCCGACCCATGCGTAAACAATGCGGTGCACTCCGGGCCATGCTCCGCGGAGATCTTCTTTAACTTGTCAGCAATACAGGTAAAGGCTTCATCCCAGGTAGCTTCCCTGAAAACCTGCTTGCCTCTGTCCTGAGTCCGTATGAGTGGAGTTTTTAACCGGTCTTCATCGTTGTACATCCCTACCCCACCAGTGCCTCTCGGACAGAACCGGCCATTACAATGAAGATCCTCATCATTTCCAATGATTTTCCAGAGATCCCCCTTATCATTTTTGTAAACCCACCCTGCACATTTCCAGAAACAGATCTCACAATAGGTTGGAGTCCGGCGCATCCCTTCGAAAATGAATCGTTCAGTATCAACCAGCTCTTTGGCAAAGTTCTTAACCAGTGGCCAGGCTACTACCGTTCCTCCCGCTCCCAGTGCAGAAATCCTGATAAAATTCCGTCGTGTTGACATATATCTGATTATATAGATATTTGATTACTTAGATGTGTAAAAATAAAGCTTTTTTGCAATCCTGATAATAAATTAACAGAAAAAATTTGCACTATTATCGAGTACTTTTGACAATTACTTTTTAGAACTAATGGAAGAACCGAAAAACGGCAGATTGCCCGACTGGTTAAAATTAAAGTCACGGCTGGATCAGGATGAAACCCATCAAAACATACGCAGGATTGTTAAAGAAAACAACCTTAATACTATTTGTATATCTGGCAATTGCCCGAATATAGGCGAATGCTGGCGGGCCGGAACTGCCACCTTTATGATTCTTGGAAACATCTGTACCCGGGCATGTAAATTTTGCGGCGTAGCCACAGGTAAACCCCTCCCGCCTGACCCGGACGAACCCGCCAGGATAGCTGATTCTATTAAAAAGATGGGCGTTAAACATGCGGTGATCACCTCAGTCGACCGTGACGACCTGCCCGACCGCGGTGCGGGTTTCTGGGCTCAAACCATCCGTACAATCCGGGAGGTCAATCCAATGGTTACCATGGAGACTTTAATCCCTGATTTTGATGGCAACCCCGAATTAATAAGCCTGGTGATCGATGCCGCACCGGATGTTATCTCGCACAATCTGGAAACTGTCCGCAGGTTAACCCCGGATATCCGGACAAAAGCCCGTTATGACACCAGTTTATCTGTTATCCGGCAGATTTCCGACTCGGGAATCGTTTCAAAATCGGGAATCATGCTGGGTTTGGGCGAAACACCCGAAGAGGTACTGGCGACTATGGATGATCTTCTGAAAGCAGGATGCCATGTGATGACTATCGGCCAGTACCTTCAGCCCACAAGGGAACATCTTGCAGTGAACGAATGGATTACACCTGAACAATATCAAAAGTATGAAGAGATTGGATTGAAAAAAGGTTTTCGCTTTGTGGAAAGCCATCCATTGGTTCGATCCTCCTATCACGCAGAAAAACACATTACAGCAAAAGATGATACCAACGATCGTATATGAAGATCTGGGTTTAATGGATTATAAGAAGGCCTGGGATTACCAGGTCACCCTGTTCAATGAACGGGTAAACCAAAAACTCACCAACCGGGCTAGCCTACCCGATCAGCAGGTCTATCCCGACAACCGTTTACTATTTGTTGAACATCCGCATGTTTACACTTTGGGAAGATCAGGCGATCAGAATAATCTACTGATCGACAGTAACTTCCTGAACAATATTCAGGCAACTTATTATCATATCGATCGGGGAGGAGACATCACCTATCATGGACCGGGGCAGATTGTCGGGTATCCTATTTTTGATCTTGAGCAATTTGGAATGTCTATCAAACAGTACGTTTTTTCATTGGAGCAAGCAATTATCAATACTTTGGAGGAATATGAGATATCCGCATCACGCCTGGCTGGTGCCACTGGAGTTTGGCTGGATCCGGAGACCCCAAAAGCCAGGAAGATATGCGCCATCGGGGTTAAAGCCAGCCGTCAAGTAACTATGCATGGTTTTGCTTTTAATGTCAATACTGATCTTACCTATTTTAATTATATCAATCCGTGCGGATTCCAGGATAAAGGAGTTACTTCACTCGCAAAAGAGTTTAATGAAAAACCGGACATGAATGTTGTGAAAATGCTTTTACAACACAACATCATCAGCCTGTTTTTAAATTACACAGCCAAAGTGTACTTTTAAACCTGAAACTAAACCAGCCATCGGATGGGTAAACAAAACCGCAGGGATTTTATCTGGTCAGTTGCTTCCAATGTCCTGGCCAACCAACATGGAAATATCAATCGTGCAGGGCGTATACTGGAAGATGAAAACCTGGTGGATTACATTGTTGTCCAGGATCAGTACCGGGAAACACGTTTTCCTAATTTGCCTCCCTTCGATCAATTTGTTGAATCCAATCAAGGTGTTTATAGCGTTCCGGTTCATAACCCCCAAATTTCACTCGAAGAATTCAGGAGAGATGAAATTCCGGCTGTTCCAAAATATATTCAGGAATGGGAATCACCTTTCGGACCGGAAGCCGGATCAGGTGAGCTCGGAGCATCAATCATAAACCGGGAGGAGGTAAAAGATGAGCAATAGTGATTGGCCATTAATGGTTTTCACCTTAACAATGCAATTCTCCGTTGGTGTGGTTCTATTGTATGATCTTTCCCTCCTGTTTCCCATAGCCCTAAAAAAAGAGAAGCTTCCGCTCCGTTTTCAGATGATTTTGCTGGTTGCGTTGATTGCTGCATTTGCCGGAGTTGTTTTTTCTCTCCTGCATCTGGGTAATCCGGTCAATGCCATGAAAACATTATCAAATCTGAATAATTCATGGCTAAGCAGGGAAATCCTGTTTGTTATAATCTATTCGGGTATGCTGCTCATTGTCACCGGTTTACAATTCAGGTTTCCATCAGCGGTCCGCTCATATAAATGGCTGCTTGATCTTACCTCCTTAACCGGATTAGTTTTGGTTTATGTGATGAGCAGAATTTACCAGTTACCCTCGATGCCAGCCTGGGATTCTATATTCACCCCAATCGGCTTTTACCTGGCGATGTTCCTTTCCGGCAGCTGCTTTTTACTTCTTTTTCAGCTAAACAGCGGATCATGGGCAAGCCAGAAAGGGTTGGCAGTCCTGATCATCGCCATTCCTGTGATTCAAATCGGACTTTTACCGGTTCATATGGGCTGGTTGGGAGAGGCCGGTGAATCTGCCCGGCAGAGCCTGAGTCTGCTGTTAAATCAGTATTTGCCTGCCTTTTATCTTCGTCTCGGATTCGAAATCCTAACCATTGCATTTGGGTTTTGGGCATTCTTTTCCATAAGATCCGACACCCTGAAGAGGCGTAACTTATTCATACCGGCCCTGTTAGCCTTTATAACAATGGTTGGAGCCCTGGTTATCGACCGTTTCTTGTTTTATCAGCAAATTGTACCGATTGGAAACCTGTAACCTGATTAAATAATAATAAACCATTAATAGTTATCCGTCGATGAAAATTCCGCTACTCGATCTTGTTGTGATCCTGGTTTACCTGATTGGTATTCTGGTTGTGGGCATCTGGGTTGTCAGAAAGCAAAAAATGACAACCAGTTCCTATTTCCTTGCTAACAGATCCCTCAACTGGGCCGTCATTGGTGCGGCATTGTTTGCGGCAAATATATCGACTATTCACCTTGTCGGACTTGCATCAGGAGGTTATCGCGACGGGATGGTTCAGGGAAATTTTGAATGGATGGCGACTTTTCTGCTGATTCTCCTGGGATTGGTATTCGCTCCATTCTATTTTCGCAATAAGATCTCAACCCTTCCCGAATTTCTGGAAAGAAGGTACAGCGGAGCTTCCCGATCCTTCCTGGCAGTTCTGGCAATCTTTGGAGCCCTGTTCCTGCATATCGGGATCAGTTTATATGCTGGTGCCGTTGTTTTTGAAACCTTTTTCGGGATAGACAAGTGGTACTCCATAATGATCATATCAGTCATAACATCGATCTATACGATTATCGGCGGACTAAAATCTGTGGTGGTTACAGAAACCATCCAGACAGTGGTACTGCTTGTTGGTGCCTCCATAATGGCAATACTGGCAATTACCGCTCTTCCGGGACATGGTATTCATAATTTCGCCGAGCTGAAGGCGGCATTGCGGCCAGATCAACTGGTTTTACTGCGCAGTGCCGAAAGCAGTCCTAACCTCCCCTGGTATTCCATCATACTCGGTTATCCGGTAATAACGCTAATGAGGCATTACCTGTACTGATTACCCAACTGCTACCTGTCGGACTGAAAGGGCTTATGTCGGCAGCTTTACTGGCCGCTTTGATGAGTACGGTTGCCGCAGCCCTGAATTCCTCAGCAACTTTGGTTTCTGTTGATATTGTTAAACGGGTTCGACCGGAGACCACTGATGACCAACAGGTAAAAATCGGAAGATATACCGCAATAATAGTCATGCTCCTGGCTATTGCCTGGTCACCGATGATCGAAAGGTTCCGGAGTATTTTTGATGCTATCAATACAATCCTTTCGGTTCTTGCTCCTCCGATCGCCGTGATTTTCCTATTCGGCGTATTCTGGAAACGGGGCACCAAGGAGGCGTCGCTCATTACAATAATAACCGGCTTTATAGTCGGTGTATCAGTCTTTTTGATCGATTTCCCTGCGTTCGGCGATGTCAAAATCATCACTCAAACTTTGGGAATACCTTATATGATGCAGGGTTGGTGGCTTTTCGTCTTCCTGAGTTCCCTATTTGTTGTAGTTAGTTTGTTAACACCAAAACCCGACTTCGAGAAAATCAAGGACTACACGATGGATAGGCCTTTGAACTTCCTGTTGAAAGGGAAAGTTACCGGAATCACTGATCCCAGGATTTTGTCGCTGATTTTGGTGATTATTATGATCATTCTGTATTCCATATTCAGCTAAGAAGTGACAAGTGACAGTTTTCTTTTACACCCGCGTTCCCAAAATAGCCGGAACATCCTCTATCGACACATCGCGGGCTCCGCCCAGCATGGTAGCTCCATGGCTGCTGAGCTGGTTAACTACCTTATCAATGGCTTCGGGCCCGATGCCATATTCCGATAATTTTGTTTTCACGCCGAGGCAGCGGAAAAATTGTTCGGTATATTTTATGGTTTCGGCGATCGCTGCCTGGTGGTCGAAACTGGTTATTCCCCAGATCCGTTCGCCGTATTGCAGCAATTTTTCTTTTCGTTTCTCCCGCAGATGAGTCATGACTCCGGGTAATACAATGGCCAGTGAAACAGCATGATCAAATCCATACAAGGCAGTAAGTTCATGCCCGATGGTATGGGTACTCCAATCACTGATAACACCCATTGAAATGGATGTATTCAATGCATTGGTGGCAGCCCACATGAAGTTGGCCCTGTCATTATAATCCGGCTCCGGATCTGCAAACACTTTTGATCCGGTATCTTTCAGAATCAGCAGCAGGCTCTCGGCAAACCGATCCTGCACTTCAGCCCGGGACGGGTATGTCAGATATTGTTCGAGAACGTGGATGAATGCATCAATAACCCCGTTCGCTATCTGGTTCTTGGGCAAAGAATAGGTTACTTCAGGATCAAGCACTGAGAACCGCGGCATCAGCAAAGAGGATCCGAAAGCAAGTTTGTGATTTACTGAAAGCCTGGATATCACTGAATTACCGTTCATCTCGGTGCTGGTAGCCGGCAAAGTCAGAACCGTTCCGATCGGCAATGCTTCCTTCACTTCGGCCTGTAAACTTAAAAAATCCCAGGGGTCATCGCCCTTATAACAAGCAGCTGCAGCTAAAAATTTAGATCCGTCGATCACCGACCCGCCGCCAACAGCCAGGATAAACCCAATATTTTTCCCCCTGATAATCCCCAGTGCGGGCATCAGTTGTTCATAGGTCGGATTGGGCTGAACACCCGGAAATTCATAATATTCAGTTTTACCCAACGCTTTAACAACCTGATCGTAAACACCATTTTTCTTAATACTCCCACCACCATAAACAAACAGAACAGGCACACCGGCCGGCAAATGATTGCTAATCCGGGATATGGTACCTTTTCCAAATAGAATCCGCACCGGATTATAGAATTCAAAATTCTTCATAAGTCAAAGATTTATCATTTAATAGTTCAATAACCAAAAATACCGGTATTTGTTGATTTCTTAATACGAATCATTCCTTTCGATTTGCTTCTGATTATGGCAAGCTTTAGTACTTTTAAGCCAAAATCAACTCTAAAGAAATGATTAAGAAATCTGTACTCATGATCAGTCTGGCAATTATGGGATTGACCATATCCCTTGCCGGACAGGAAAACTGGACCTACATCTTCAACGGGAAAAACCTTAAAGGATGGAAACAGCTTAACGGTCAGGCAAAATATGAAGTGAAGGATGGTACAATAACCGGCTCAACCGTTCTCTCATCGCCTAACAGTTTTCTTTGTACTACCGCTTTTTACTCTGATTTTATTCTGGAGTTTGATGTTTTGGTTGATCCGCAGCTGAATTCCGGCGTGCAGATCAGGAGCCACAGCTATAAAGAATACCAGAATGGCCGGGTTCATGGCTACCAGATCGAGATTGACCCTTCAGATCGCGGTTGGAGCGCCGGAGTGTATGACGAGGCCCGTCGGGCATGGTTATATCCGTTGGGCGATAATCCTGCCGTACAAAAAGCCTTTAAACAAAACGGATGGAACCAATATCATGTGGAGGCTATCGGTCACTCGATCCGTACCTGGATCAACGGAGTTCCGGCTGCCAACCTCATCGACGACATGGACTCAATCGGATTCATTGGATTGCAGGTTCATGGTATCGGGACAGATGCTAAAAAGGCCGGTATTAAAGTCCAATGGAAGAATATCCGGATCATGACGAAAGATCTGGCGAAACATACCTGGACGATGCTTGCAACGGTAACGGAAATCTCGACAATTCCCAATACACTCACCAGCCAGGAAATAAAGGATGGCTGGAGACTATTGTGGGACGGAAAAACTACAGAAGGCTGGCGCGGGGCCGACAAGGCAGCTTTCCCTTCCCAGGGCTGGGAGATTAAAGACAACATGCTGAATGTGCTTGAAGGTGGCGGAGCTGAAAGCCGGAATGGCGGCGATATCATCACCGTGAAAAAATATGGTGATTTCGAGCTGACCCTCGACTTTAGGCTCACCAAAGGCGCCAACAGCGGCATAAAATATTATGTGGTTGAAGGATTAAATAACGGAACAGGATCGGCGATCGGCCTGGAATACCAGCTCCTCGATGATGAAAACCATCCGGATGCCAAACTCGGAATTGGTGGAAACAGGACCATCAGTTCACTTTATGATCTCATTCCGGCATTACCAGAAAAGGTGGTTAATCCGGTTGGTGAATGGAACAATGCCCGCATCATCGCCAAAAACAACCATATCGAACATTGGCTGAATTTCAAAAAAGTTGTAGAGTTCGATCGGGGAACCCAGATCTACCGGGCACTCGTGCAAAAAAGCAAATATGCGGCCTACCCGGATTTCGGTGAGGCTCCGGAAGGACACATCCTTTTGCAGGATCACGGAAACCGCGTCAGCTTCAGGAATATTAAAATCAGAGAAATTAAATAGCCGAATCAAACCGAACGCATTATGAAAATGAAAAGCGCAGCAATAGTCACCGCAATAACTATGATGTTCTACGTGTTATCCTGTCAAAAGGAAAAAGACCCTACCATCTCCATCATTCCGGAACCATTAAATGTAGCCCAAACAAGCGGAGTATTTCAATTAACTTCGAAAGTAAAGATTGTGGTTAAGGATGAGGATGGGCTATCAGATCAGGCAGCATTTCTGAAAAACAGGATTCAAGCAGCAACAGGCTTCGATCCCCAGATAGTTAAAGAATCATCAGGAAAAGCTATAAACCTCCAGGTAGAAATGGGTTTAAACGGAACCCTTGGCGCTGAAGGCTATTCCCTCACGGTGTCCAAAAGGGAGATTAAAATTCTGGCAGCTTCGCCTGCGGGCATCTTTTATGGAATCCAAACCCTTTTGCAGCTGTTACCTCCTGAAATCTATGCTGATAAAGTAATTGAAGGGATAAAATGGAACATACCCCTGGTTCAGATTACTGATAAACCGAGGTTTGTCTGGCGCGGATTTTTGCTCGATGTTTCACGGCATTTCTTCCCTGCCTCCTATATTTATGACGTACTGGATTACATGGCCATGCATAAACTGAACCGCTTCCAGATGCATCTCACCGATGATCAGGGTTGGAGAATTGAGATCAAAAAATATCCAAAGCTTACTGAAGTTGGCGCCTGGCGTGTGAATCGTGAAGATCAGCACTGGAATTCACGTGAAGTGCAAAAGCCCGGTGAAACAGCCACTTACGGCGGATTCTATACGCAGGAGGATATCCGGAAATTCGTTGCTTATGCCTCACAACGGAATATTGTGATCATTCCCGAGATCGAAATGCCGGCCCATACCACCGCCTCACTTGCTGCATACCCTGAGTATTCGTGCACCGGCAGCCCGCTGACGGTGCTTCCTGGTGGAATCTGGCCCTGCAACAATATTTACTGTGCCGGTAAAGAGACAACTTTCACCTTTCTTCAGGATGTTTTAACGGAAGTAATCGCCCTGTTCCCTTCAGAATATATCCATATCGGCGGTGACGAAGCCGATAAAACCCAATGGACAAAATGCCCGGATTGTCAGAAGAGAATTAAAGCTGAAGGACTAAAAAATGAGAAGGAGCTGCAAAGTTATTTTATCAGGCGTATCGAAAAATTTCTGAACTCCAATGGCCGGAAGCTGATTGGATGGGACGAGATCCTGGAAGGCGGACTGGCCCCGAACGCCGCTGTTATGTCGTGGCGCGGGACACAGGGGGGAATTGATGCTGCAAAAGCCGGTCATCCCGTTGTAATGACCCCAACATCACATTGTTATTTCGATTATTACCAGGGAAATCCGGATTCGGAACCTCCGGCCATCGGAGGATATCTGCCACTGGAAAAAGTATATTCCTTTGATCCGATCCCGCAGGGCTTATCTGCTGATGAAGCCAAAATGATCCTCGGCGCCCAGGCCAATCTTTGGACCGAATATGTTTCCGATTCGTCGCATGCAGATTATATGACATTCCCGAGATTAACCGCATTGTCGGAACTCTGCTGGACATCACCCGGACACAAAAACTATGATGATTTTTCCATTCGTCTCACCCGGCAACTCAAACGGTTTGATGCCATGGGAATAAAATATGCAAAAAAAATCTAAGCAAACAATTGAAGAGCTCGAGTATATTATCAGTAATATACCCGACCTGGTTATCCGGATTAATTTAAAAGGCCAGATCACTTTTATCAATGCCGCATCGATTTTGTTTTTCAATAAAACGCCCGATCTGCTGATTGGGAAGGATTTAGAAGGGCTGATCACGGATGAAGGCATGGCTCCGCTTGATCAAAGTTTAATTCAACGGATTTTCGAAACCCGTCAGGCAGAAATCATTGAAGGAGAGCTCCATTCGCCTTCCGGTGTGTGCCGGAATATTGAGATCCGGATCCTGCCTGAGCCCAATAGATTTAGCGATGAACGGCATTTGGTTTTACTTATCCGGGATATCACACTCAGGAAAGAGGCGGAGCGAAAGATAATACAGGCTAAACGGAAGGCCGAGGAGAGCGATTTACTCAAATCGGCCTTCCTGGCTAACATGTCGCATGAGATAAGAACACCCCTCAATGCCATCGTAGGATTCTCCCAGATAATTCTGGACGATGATATCACACGTGAGGAGCAGGAGCGTTTTTATGAGTACATCAACCAAAACAGCAATCAGCTCATCAGTTTGGTAAATGATATCATCGATTTATCCAAGCTCGAAAGCAACCATCTGGTTATCAGGGATTCAGCCGCTAATTTGAATCAAATTGTTGAAGAGATGAAGGTTATGGCTGAAAATGAGAAGAAAACAAGAGAAAAGGACCATATCCTGATATTCCTTGAAAAGGAGGTCCCTGATGAGGAAGGATTTATTATGGTTGATCACTATCGTCTGAAGCAGATCTTAACCAACCTGCTGGCTAATGCTATTAAGTTTACGCCCAAGGGATATATTCAGTTCGGATACCGTCTGAAAGACAATAATACCCTCCTCTTCTTTGTCAGGGATACAGGCATAGGGATTCCTAAAAACAAACAAGGGGAGGTTTTTCAATACTTCCATCAGCTGGAGAATACACTGAACCGGGCCAATACCGGAACCGGCTTAGGACTTGCCATCTGCAAAAAGCTGGTCGAGCTGATGAAAGGAACCATCTGGCTCCAATCGGAACCAGGTAAGGGAACCAGTTTTTTCTTTACTATTCCTTATCGAAAAGCTTAGCCCAGTTCCTCGGCGACCGGTTTTTCCAGTCTCCATTATGCCATACATAGCTAACAATCAGAGGCAGTACGGTGGTTGCTTCGGCGTAAACCATCTGTTCAAAAATCGTTTCCACTTTGCCCCATGAACTGGCTTCTTTCAGGGTGGATGACGAACAGGCACCATCCCGTACATCGGCCACGGTAATCTGAACGGCATATTGATGCATTGGTACCTCTTTGCCCAGAATCTCGGCACAAACGACAGTATCCTGAGCGAAATTCTTGGGTACTCCACCACCGATCATAAATAATCCGGAAGTTGCAGTTTCCATTTTAATCATGGTCAGCTCCAGGAAATCCCTGACACTATCAATAGATACATGCTTATCAGGCCTTTCCCACTGATGCTTAACCAAACCAAATCCAGCACTGCTGTCGGAAAAAGCCGGGCAGAAAATCGGTACACCCATCTCGTAAGCTGTCTGAATCAGGGAATTCTTTTTAACCGAGTGTTTGGTCAGATATTTCCCCAGCTCCCAGATAAACTCACGTGATGAATAGGGGCGCGGCTCCAGGGTATCAGCCACTTCTTTAATGGCCGAATCGCAATTCTGCAGCTCTTCTTCATCAATAAAGGTATCATAAATACGATCGATATACTGTCTTCTCAACTCACTATCAAGAATATCCATCCGGCCACGATAATGCTTAAATCCGATGGCCTCAAAAAAATCCATATCGATAATCGATGCTCCGGTAGCCACAATCACGTCAACCATCTTATTCCTGACCATATCAACATAAACCTGCATGCAACCTCCGGCACTTGTACTACCTGCCAGGGTCAGCATAACGGTACAATCCTTATCATTCACCATTCGCATCAGGATATCGGTTGCATTGGCCGTATCGCGCGACGAAAACGACATTTTGCGCATGGCATCAATAATCGGTGTGGAATCAAATGAAGTAATATCGATATGCTCAATAACTTCTTTCAAGAGGTCTTTCTTATTACTCATAATTACTTAGATATCAGGCTGATTAATTGATAAACCAATTTTGATGCTAAAAAATCGGAAGATTTCTCGTTGGAATTAGGGCACAATTCAACGACATCCAACGCAATGATCTGATGACGCTTGATGACATAATCGAGGAACCGGTAAACCTCGTAGTAAAGAAGCCCGCCTGGCTCCGGAGTCCCGGTTGAAGGCAATACCGAAGGATCGAATACATCGAGATCGATTGTAATGTAAACCGGTCCGGCGAGTAGACGGTCGGCCGATTCATACCAGTCATTTTTCCCGGCGATATCGTGTGCGTAAAAAATCCGGCCAGGCTGCAGGAAGGGCAATTCATCCGTGCACATGGATCGAATCCCAACCTGAACAATATCGGCTACTTCAGCAGCACGCGCCATTGTACTTGCATGGCTTAACGGGCTCCCCTCATATTCCGGACGAAGGTCGGTATGGGCATCCAACTGCAATACCGTGATTTTACCATAGCGGGTTGCACAAGCGCGGATTGCGCCGATACTTACGGAATGATTACCACCGATAATCACCGGAAATTTTTGATCGCCGAGGATACCGGCTACTGCAGCCTGCACCTCTTCCACCATGATCTCAGGATCCCCGGCTAAACCTACCGGATCAGCTGTGTGAATCCCATCCAGATAAACCTCCCGATTAGTTTGAATATCATAGAGTTCCATATTTTCGGATGCTTCCAGAATTGCTTCAGGACCACGATCGGCCCCACGGATCCAGGTGCTGGTTGCATCATAAGGGACTGGAAGAATAACCACCGGTGCCGGTCCGTATGCTGAGTATTTTTCTTCAATTCCGCCGAAATTCATGATTCGTAAAAATCTAATAACAAGTTAATTAATAAAACTTTATCCGAATTTGGGCAGCAAAGATATTCGAAAATTGAATCATCATCCGTATTCCCGAACTTTTTTCGCAAATTGATCGGGTAGTGCCGACCAAATGGAAACATCTGATTATGGATTTCGATGTTCGACTAATAAAAAGCGGGGTGAGCTGAGCCTTTCGCATCTGCTGTCACACACACACCCACACCCATCCACCACACACACTCCCACACCCAAACCCACACCCAAACCCACACCCGCTTCACCCGCTTCACCCGCTTCACCCGATCCTATAGGAAAACTTGACTAATAATATGTCCCGGGGCTTAATATCTGTCAGATTTTTGAAATCCCGGCCGAATGAAAAATCACCATACGGATCATATCCGCTCCTGCCCTGCGACCATACCAGGAAAACAACCGAGCCCGGACGATATTCCCATCTGACCACCAGGTTCGATTTGAATTCCTTAACATTAAAATCAGGATTTTCAATGCTAATGTCATTCAACTCTTCATGAGTATAAACATGGAACCGGTCGCTGTATTTAGTTGCCATTGGATCAGTTACATATTTCAAATTACTGAAGAGTCCAGAAGCCATAAAAGGCTGCCCCCAATATTGGATGGTTAAGGTCGGTGTTAATGTCAGGTTGATGCGCAATGATATTCCCAATACTTTCTGGTTGATAGATCCAAAGACATAGCGATCTGCAGACCCGTAAGTGGTTTGCGTAATGTATTGCATATTGGAAAAGCTCGAAGTAAAATTTGGAGACAAACTAATAGATAACGCATTGATTGGTTTATAGTTAATCGAAAGATCCATCCCCTCCATTGAACCATGCCCTTCGTTTGCCCGATAACCAAAGCCGTTGATTTTAAAGCTCAGTTTTTTTCTTTGATCTGTCCCGATAGAAACCCAGGGCCGTAGTCTTCCCGGAACTTTAAAAGCCGGTCCGCCCCGTAAAAGGGAAGTTTCGATACTTTGTGTATCCCAGTTCAACCCGGCACCGGCTATCCAAAGATTTTTGAAAGAGGCATTTGCATTGATATTTCCGCCATAGCCCTGATAGTTTAAACCAAAGTCAAAACTAGTCCAATGATTGGTATTGAGGCTCATAGACCGGAAAATCCCGAATGGTTTGGTAAACCGGTAGCCGGCCCAGAAAATCGGCAAAATGTTATCGGCGGATCGCATATACCCAACATCGTTAAGCTCTACTCCCGGAGATTTCCACGAGAGAAACCACCCCCACTGAAGCGGAGCGTTTCCAAGCTTCCCGAAGAAGAGGGTTCCACCATTGCCAAACAAGGAAGTTCTGGTGGTATCAAGCTTAATATGTGTGACATCCGGTCTCTGATAATATCGGGCAGAAGACATCTGGGTTTGTGTTATGGCTTCAGGAGTTCCATTAATCTGGCTAATGTAGGTTTTAGCCATCAGCATATAGGTTTTATCTTTAAAATACCGGGTAAAATCTAACCCGGCGGTGTAGGCTCCGGAATGCAGGTCATTCATAGTTATTTCATCGAGTTTCCGGTTGGTTGAGGTGATCATACCCGAGATGACCGTATTACCTTCGTTTATATCTTTTCGCACGGTTCCGATCAGGTAATTGGTCAACGGTTCAACGGTTTCATATCTCTTCTCCCCCGCTAAGTCGATTTCAGCTTTTCCCTCAGCGGTAACACTTTCCAGCAAACCTATCGACCATCCGTTTTCTGTACGCCCCGAAATCTTTGCTGCGCCCAGTATCCGGCTGAATTCAGGCACTTTGGCGTATTCACCATCGCTTAATCCGGGATACCTCTGCGGCTTTCTGCCCACTCTACGTGTATAAAACAGGTTTTCGTTGGCCAGATCACCATCGCCAAGCATTAATGGCATACTCAGGATATTCCTGCCTTCAACAAAAAATGGCCGTTTTTCCGCAAAAAAAGTTTCAAAGGCAGTGAGATTAACCTCGGAAGGATCGGCCTCTACCTGACCAAAATCGGGATTAACCGTTAAATCAATCGTCAGGTTGTTGGTAACTCCGATCTTTGCATCCAATCCGGCTGAATAGTTAAAATCCTTTCCGGTTGCATAGGGATTGCCCTCCACCTTTTCGAATTTTTCCCCTGATGCAACAGCATACGGAGTAAGGTCAATCTGTCTCTTGGGCTTGATGTCACTTATACCAGTGAGTTCCCCATAGAGATATACCGATCCGGGGGCATTACGAGGGATAGGTTGCCACATAGAAACTTCATCTTTCCTGAAGATGCTGCGCATCACCTCAATTCCCCAGATGCGGTTTTTTTTATCGCTAAACCGAAGCTGGCTCAGGGGAATACGCATTTCTGCAGTCCATCCGTGATCATTGATGGAAGTCCCAACGTACCAGTTCGGATCCCAGGTTTTATCCTCAGACATCCCGTTATTGGAGGTAACCTGGTCCATTTTTACACCGCTTGCGTTAACAAAAAACCCAAAAGAGGTGCGTTTATCGAAATAGCTGTCGATATCGATACCAACAATATCGCCGTCGATCTCATCCCTTCGGGTTAAACGGCGCGAAATGCTATCCGGACTTGAATCATAGGCCCAAAAAGCTACGTAAAGGTTATTGTCATCATAAGTGATGGCAAATTCGGTCATTTGGGAAGGTTGCCGGCCTTCATAGGGCTGAAACTGAACGAACTGCCCCCCTTTTTCTGTTGTCTGCCAGAAGCCTTCATCCAGCCGGCCATCAATAACAGGAGGTTGTTGTTTAAGTTTAACTGCCTGATACTGCCTTTTGGCAGTCACAGTTTCCTGACTCACTGCGATTCCAGGGATCAGAATGGCAGTTGTTAATAGGGATAATAATAATCTCATCTTTCGGTTTGGGTTAAATTCTGCCTATAAGACGACCAAACATACTGAAATGCTACAGGAGAATGAGAAAATATTTTACGTGTTGTGGGTTTGGGTTAACGGGTTGTCGGGTATTGGGTTGAGATGGTAAAGTACCCACCCCAACCCCTCCCTAAAGAAGGGAGGGGGCCAGGGGGTGGGTACCCTCGGAGGCCCTAATTTCAATCTCTAACTTTTCTTCTCCCTTTTCTTTTCCTTTTTTTTCGTTCTTATCATATTCTTAACGATTCTGTTATAATCTGTAAGCAATATAGTGTCATTTCTTTACGATTATCGTCGTTTATGTACTTTTGCTTCGAATTTATAAATAAAAAGATTATGTGCGGCATTGTAGGTGCATTTGAATTGAAATTCCCCTCGGCAGAATTGAGAACCCAGGTTCTGGATATGTCGAAAAAGCTTCGCCATCGCGGGCCCGACTGGTCAGGTATTTATTGTGGTGAAAAGGTGATATTAGCTCATGAACGGCTCTCTATAGTTGATCCGGAATCGGGTCGCCAGCCCTTGTATAGTAAAGATCGAAAACTCATACTCGCTGTAAACGGCGAAATCTATAACCACCAGGAGATTCGGT
>Ga0265292_1000902_pt1 | contig 31436 bp, 33 predicted proteins | sample Munlanlewell296A_FD_189080 | JGI IMG/M metagenome (GOLD analysis project Ga0265292, IMG submission 189080) | Leachate microbial communities from a municipal landfill in Southern Ontario, Canada - Leachate well 296A | ecosystem: Engineered > Solid waste > Landfill > Unclassified | place: Canada... | reverse complement strand
CGGAAGGTCATCGCATATGTACCTGGTCTGGACTATCGCACGTGGAGATGGCTAAAGGAAAATGGTTACGAGATCGTGGAGGTGGAGCGCGACGAACAGGTTTGCTATGCGCCGGCGAACGTGACAATTATCGAACCCGGGCTCGTTGTGATGCACGCTGAAGCAGTTGGTGCAATTGCCGCGGTACGTAAGTCGGGAGTTGAAGTGATCGAAGTCCCGTATTCGGAGTTTCTTCGATCGGGCGGGGGACTCCACTGTTCGACAATGCGGATCCGACGCGACACGGGTCCATTTTCAACCGATCAAAGAGTTTCGTGATGGGTGTCCACCAAATGACATCTGTTCACTTGACGAGGAAAAGGAAGGGCTAAATGGATTTTCAGTTGACTGAGGAACAACAACTGTTCCGCGAAACATTGGTGAAGTTCGTGGACCGGGAGATCAGACCGGTCGCCCATGAATGGGAACATGATGGTCGATATCCCACTGAGATCGTCGACAAGATGGCGGACATGGGTCTATTTGGGATGACAATTCCAGCAGCTTATGGAGGACTGGATCTTGACATGGTTTCGTTTGCAATGGTCTTCGAAGAGATTTCCAAAGCGTGGATGGGCGTCGCCGGCGTACTCGGGAGTCACAGCCTTTCGTGCTGGATGATCTCGCGATACGGTACGGAGGATCAGAAGCGGCGGTTTCTTGCCGAGTTGGCTTCAGGCACTCGACGGACCGGCATCGCATTGACCGAGCCGGATGCTGGTAGCGATCTTCAAGGTATCGTCACGCGTGCCGAGCGCGACGGTGACGTATATATTGTGCGTGGAACCAAGACCTGGATCACGAACGCTCGTCACGCCAATCCGTTACCCGTACTCGTTAAAACCGATGCGACCGCCAATCCACGTCATCGAGGAATGAGTATTCTGCTGATTGAGCAGGGGGCACCTGGATTTTCTGTGACTCGGGACCTCGGCAAACTTGGATACAAGGGACCTGAGACATGCGAGGTGGTATTCGCTGACGTCCGCGTTCCCGTCGAAAACTTGCTCGGCGGCGAAGAGGGACGAGGAATGCAACAGGCCCTTTCCGCATTGGAAGTGGGGCGCCTGAACATCGCCGGTCGCGCGGTCGGCGTGGCAAGCGCGGCATACAACGCCGCTCGTGATTATTCGTTGCAACGCCGTGCCTTTGGTCAGCCGATCGCCGAATTTCAGGCGGTCCAGTTACGTCTGGCCGATATGGCTGTTCAAGTGCAAGCAGCTCGCCTACTCACCTGGTGGGCAGCGTCACGAATTGACTCCGGTAAGCGGGCCGATATCGAGAGCGGCATGGCCAAGTTGTTCGCATCCGAGGTTGCAATTACGTGTTCGTTGGACTCAATGCGAATTCACGGTGCGTATGGATACTCAACGGAGTTCGATATTGAGCGCCTGTATCGAGACGCGCCACTGATGGCAATCGGTGAGGGTACCAACGATATTTTACGGACGGTGATCGCCCGAGGTCTATTGCGAGGCGACGGTGGAGAGATTTAGTAAGGGACCCAAATCTCAAATCAAAGTTCCAACTGGAGGTAAGTCAAGATGAGGTCTGTTTCCAAGACGATTATTGATCCGGATGTAGGTAAGGGGTTTGCCTATTTTCGTGGATCTGGTGTAGGCGAGTTGATTCACTCCGCGGGAGTTGTGATCGAGACCGACCAGTTGAAGTTTGTCTACTGCTCGGGTAAGACCGCGACATTCGATCAGGGCCAAGACTCAAAAGACAGAGACACGATCGTTGCCCCAGGCGATATCAAAGAGCAAACTCGCCAAGTACTGCGTAATCTGCAGACGGTATTGGCGAGCGCTGGAGCCACGATAGATGACATAGTTCGAATGCGAGTGTACGTGGTGCAGCCCTTCTCGAAGGAAATGTTCGGGAAGGTGCACGAGGCTCGGGCCGAGTTCTTTAAAAAGGAGCACTACCCAGCGAGCACCCTTGTTGTTGTCCATGCTCTCGCTCGTCCAGAAGCGCTGATCGAAATCGATGCCGACGCTGTGGTGGTCAAAACTGAAGGTTGATGTGACATCCAACAATTGAGTTACAGTCACGGGTACTGTGAGAACGATGTCAGGCGCGCCAGCGGGAGCGAGTTCCGACTCGGCATCCAGTGTTGAAGAAACGGCGGCGGTCGCAGGCGACGGCCAATTAGATGTCGGTAGCCGTCGGCTGGTCGTCCAGCCGGTTCTGCCCGCATATCTCCAGGTTGCAGCTCAACTTCGTGAACTGATCCTCAGCGGCAATTTTGGTCCGGGTGAGCGCCTGCCTGTCGAGTTGGACATTGGCACGCTGTTCGGGGTAAGTCGGAGCACAGTTCGAGAGGCTTTGCGAACCTTGTCTTCACAGAATTTGATCGTGACCAGCCGGGGAGTTCGAGGTGGGTCTTATGTAGTTCACCCGGATCCGGCTGCGATCTCCGAGTGGCTTGAGGCAAATCTCGGATTGCTGAGCGGTACCCACAGCCTCACCGTGCACGACATTCTCGAAACCCGAGTGTTGCTGGAGGTACCGGCCGTTGGACTCGCAGCGAAACGCCGAAGCGAGCAACACCTGAAGCGACTCCGCTCGTGCATCCCAACCGCCCGCGCGGACCTAGATCTTGGCCACCGATTTGAAGGAAACCTTCAATTCCATATTGCAATTCTTGAGGCATGCGATAACTCGTTATTGCAAGTGGTTACACAACCAACCTTCACGATCCTTCGAACCCGGTTTCTGCGTGACCAGGCCCCTGAGCGATTTTGGAAAGAGGTCCCCGAGGAGCATGCTGGAATCTACGAAGCGATCGAAGCACGCGACTCCGTATTGGCCGAGGAGCGAATGCGAACGCACTTGAGCCATTTGCGCGCCGTTTACGAGCGAATCTATCGTGCGAGCAAAAGCGAGAGTGTCTCCACCGAATAGCGAGCGCAGTACTTCACACGGTTCGCATGGGCGTTGATGTCGCCGTAGTATCTACATTTCGAGCAGCGAGAAAGTCTGTGATGACCTTATTGAAAGTGTCAGGTCGCTCGAGGTATGGAGCATGCCCGGTGTTCTCAAGGAAGACAAGTGGGATCTGACCACCAAGCAACGCCTGGCATGCGAGGGCCATCTCCGGCGGGAACGCAACGTCGTGCGTTCCCCAAACGAGTAACACGGGGAGCTGATGAACTAGAGCGGCCAACTCCGCGCCCACTAAATCGGAGTCGAGGTGGAGTCGAAAGTACTCTCCAATCTGCTCGAGAGAATCGGCTGCGCCAGGTGAAGTGTTGATCGAATGTTCTTCACGGATCCATTCGTCTGTTACGAACCTCGTGTCATCGTGGATGAGACCACGCAACTTTGTCTCGATCGCTTCCAAAGACGTCTGGCGTAACCGCGTTCCCGTCCGCTCACGCCGGTCCTGGCCGACTGGTACGATGCCAACAGTGCCAACAAGCACGAGGGCGCGCACCAGGTCGGGTCGGCGCACCGAGACAGTGGCGGCCACGTGGCCGCCGAGCGAAGTACCTATTAATACGGTTGGTCCGAAGTTCTTTTTGGCTATGAATGCTTCGACGAAGTCGGCGTAGGCCGGAACTGATGCAGGTTGATTCTGGCCTTTGGTGGCAAAACCATGTCCAGGAAAGTCGAGCGCGAAGACGTGGAATCCGGCGTTGGTGAGCCCTGGGATGTTGCGCATCCAGCGGTCCGCACGGGCTCCTACTCCATGGAGCAGCACCAGCGGTTCGCCTTGGCCGGCTTCAATTACACGCGTTATTGTGCTGCCCACACCATAGGGGTACGTCAACATTCACACTCTCCTTTCTGACCGACCAAGAGCAGCACCCCAGCCTGTACAGCCCTTATCGGGGGCCAATTTCTATTGGCAAACACCGCCTCTGATATAATGTCTGACGATTAGTCTACTATAGGGGAAATGGTCGATGCGAGTCTTGACGGTGCGTGATGGTGACACACTGCGAGCTGCGATCCTAAATGATCAAGACGAGGTTGTTTTACTCGATGCCAACGAGTTCCCGAGCGTCCTGGCTCTCGTTGAGGCTGGCCCGGCGGTGTGGCCAAGGCTGGCGGATTTCGCGAACGGGACGTTGGCTGGGACATTCGATGAAGCAAACTTGGCACCCCCGATTGGGCGACCGCCTCGGAATATGTTCTGTGTCGGGATCAACTACCGTTCCCATTGGGACGAAGGTGACAGAGGCGGAGCGGCTGCTCCGCAGGCACCCGTGTTTTTTACGAAACCGTGGACGTGCCTCGTACCGCACGGTGCAACTGTGCAGATCGACCCCATCGCGACGCGGAAAGCCGACTGGGAAGCGGAGATTGCGATCGTGGTGGGTAAAGGCGGCCGTAATATCCCGCTAGAACAAGGCCTTGACCATGTATTTGGTTTCGTGCTCGCTAACGACCTCAGCGCTCGAGATCTGCAACTCGGGAGTGGACCGACTAGCCAATGGTTCAAGGGCAAGAGTTTGGATGGATTCTGCCCGATGGGTCCTTACATCGTGACGCGGGACGCGGTTGCGGATACGGAATCCATTGACGTGGCCCTGCGAGTCAACGGTGAGTTGAAGCAGGATTTCTCCACGAAGCAGATGATTCATTCGTTTTCTTCGATTATCGCTCATTTAAGCCTTGGAATGGCGTTACTTCCTGGCGATGTGATTCTCACCGGAACGTCGAGCGGCGTTGGACACTGGCAAAAGCCACCCCAGTTTCTTGGAGACGGAGATGTCGTGGAAATGACGTCGAGTGTTTTGGGGAGCCTGTCATTCCAAACGGCCCTCATGCGCTGAGATGGTTAATTCTCAACAAAAATTGTAATGAGAGGAAATTATTATGATTCGTGAGGGATGGCTCGGTCGATTCTACGAAGATTTCGAGATTGGCGACGTATATCGTCATGCGTTGGGACGGACGATCAGTGAGACTGATAATACGTGGTTCACACTATTGACCATGAACACGAACCAGATGCATTTCAACGCTCAATACTCGTCGCAATCAGAGTTTGGCAAGCTTCTCGTCAACTCAACGTTGACTCTGGCGATCGTCGTCGGAATGAGTGTGAGTGATATCAGTCAGAATGCAGTGGCCAATCTCGGTTGGGATGATATCAAGCTGCTGCACCCGGTCTTCGTGGGGGACACCCTGTGGGCGGAAAGCCAGGTGATCGACAAGCGTGAGTCCAAAAGCCGACCGGATGGAGGGATCGTTCATGTACGAACTCGTGGCTTGAATCAAAACGGCGACATTTGTATCACCTATTTTCGGACTGTCCTCGTTCATCGAAAATCAGCACGGTCGCTGACTCAGGCATTTCCTGAGCCGGTGTCAAATTTTGACTCTTAGTCGGCACGGGATTTGGGAATGACGAAGAATCCACCTGCGATGACAACGCCAGCCATGACATAAACTGTCGCGTATCCCCATACGGTTGCTACTACGCCAAGGGTGAGCGCTCCAGCGGCGATACCAAAGTCGAAAAACGCCGTGAACGTACCGAGTGCGGACGTCTGCTCTTCGGGAGCGGCACCGTCCAGTAGGAGCATGACGAGTGCAGGTACTATCAGGGCGACGCCAGTAGAAAACAACAGCACACCTCCGTACAAGCCAACTACATGGTGCCATGACCCGATTATGAGTAGGCCGATCGTGGATGACCCCAATGAAACTCTGGCTGTCTGCCTGGGATCGAACCGGTCGATGCGAGGGGCTGTGGCGACCCGAATCGCGATGACGACCACGGCATGGAGCAGGAAGACGCCTCCGGCGTCACGTACCCCAATCGACCTGACATACAGTGCGGCAAAGGTCGTTAGGCTCGCGTAGCCAAACATCACAAGAGCGATCACAATGCCTGGTGCAATGCTGGCACGCGGAAACCATTTCGAAGGGACGACGGGAGTGGCAACTTCTCTCTTGGTCTCGGCAACACCCATACCAAGAACAAGTGCTGCAACGGCAGCAAGTGCCGACGATGCCCATAGAGCGTTGTAGCCCCAAGTCCGGACAATCATCTCACCGAGAACTGGACCAAACGCGTAGGCCACATTGCGCCCAATGGTGAACACACTCACTGCTCCGCCTTTACGATCTGGCGGCGCAAGGTCAACCATCATGCTCATCGCACCGGTGTAGAAAGCGGCGCTCCCAAGGGCATGCGTAGCCCGAAGAGCAAGAAATACTCCCAAGTTGTGGGCGAAGAGGTGTCCGACGAGAGCAACAACCATGAGCCCAGCACCGAAGGTGATTAATGTCCGCCGACCATGACGGTCTCCGAACCGACCGACGGCTGGCCGTGTTGCCATCGCGGCAACCGAAAACGACGCGACGGCCACGCCGACTGCAATGTCACCGCTGTCGAGTGGTCCTTTAACGAAGCGCGGTATTATCGGGAGCAAAAGTGCAAGCGTAAGGAAGTTGAAAAAGCCGGCAGCGACGACGCGGCGGCTGGCCGAATCCATCCGGTAACGCCGACGTGAAGGACCGAGAGCACTTGGTTCGCCGCCCTTCGCCAGTCGTCGGCTCCGCATTGATGCTCCTTCTCCGCGGGCTGCCACGGAGGTGCTAAAAGACAATACTTCAGACTTACTTTTTGACAATCGTTCTGCCCGGAGGCTAGCATGCCCTCACAGTATTTGTCTGATGTTTAGCCGTTTAGCAAAATCGGCAACCTTAAGAACGGAGTCCACAGATGGGATCGTGGTTGCTCGTGGAGAACGCGACAGTTATCGATGGAACTGGTGCCGCAGCTCTCACTGGATGTTCCGTGTTGATTGAAGGCGACCGCATTTGTGCGGTTGGCCCCAATATTGATGAATTGGTTGTCCCTCGTGGAGTGCCACTTATCCGCGTAAATGCGACTGGCAAGACGGTGATTCCTGGACTAATCGACGCCCATTGCCATACGAGTTTCGGAGAAGCCCGAACTCAAGAGGAGCAGGATCTTTACACGAGCGTTGAATTGCGCACGTTACGGTCGGCGTGGAACCTCAAGAAAATGTTGCGCGCAGGCGTAACTGGGATCTCTGATCCTGGAGGCAGCTTTTACATCGCGGTCGGTCTGCGGGAAGCCATACGTGAGGGTCTCGTCGAAGGGCCAAGAATGGCCGCCGCTGGGCGTTTTCTCACCACGAGCAACGGCTTAAGCGATTTCTATCCGACAACGGTTGGCGTGCCTGAATCAAGCATCGGCATGTTGACGAACACGCCGGACGAGATGCGTCGGGCGGTGCGTGCGCAAGTTAAGAACGGCGTTGACCTCATCAAACTTGCCGACAGTCCATACGGCGACTACGAAGCATTTCGACCCGATGAAGTGAAGATGATTTCTGAGATCGCGCACGGACTGAACCGCAAGGTAACTATGCACGCACGCGGATCGGCCAATGTCGACACGGCTATTGCCGCCGAACTTGACTGGATCATGCACGGTAATCAGATGACCGACGACGTGATCGAACGGCTCGCGGCATCGAAGATCCCGTTGTGCCCAACATTGGCCCTGATCGCGAACATGGCGGACTGGGGAGACCTAGTCGGAGTTCCGGAAGCTAAGCGCGACATTTATAAGCGGGTACTGGAGCGGACCGCAGAGACACTCCACAAGGCCCACAAAGCGGGCGTCATTCTCATCACGGGAACCGATAGTGGCTTCGCCGTCACTCCCTACGGTGAATGGCACGCCCGTGAACTTGAGCTTCTCATGACGTACGCGGGACTCACCCCACTTGAGGCAATCCGTGCTGCCACCAGCGACGCTGCTGTGACCGTTGGCCTTCCGGGTGAACTCGGCATCATCGCCAGCGGGGCGCTCGCCGACATGGTCATCGTCGACGGTGATCCTCTCGCCGACATCCGCATTCTCCAAGACCGCTCACGCATCCAAACGGTGATTAAAGGTGGTGTGGTCGTCAAGTTCGATGACACCCGCGAGGACGAGCGCCATCCTTACAATCGGGCGATGACAATCGCCACTGGCGATTTGACATATGCGCTCGTGCATGGCGGAACCGAGTCGGCCGCCATCGAGTCAATGCCGATGACGCTTGACGAAGGCAAGACCTTGGTCAGCGGAATTGCCGCCGCAAAGGCAACCGTGCGTACTTAATAGCGCCTGTGAACCCTTAAAAGACGATTCCAAAAAACGAACGGAGAATAACTATATGAAAGAGATCATCGAACCACCAGGTATGTGGAACGCCACAGCGCGGAGTTACTCGCATGTTGTCAAGTTCACGAATCCGCAGGCGCTCATATTCGTCGCTGGACAAGCAGCCGTTGGTCCGAACCTCGAAGTGATCGCCCCAAACGACATCGAGGCCCAAGCGCGCGTTACATTTGAACACATTCGCGATGCGTTGGCTGCAGCTGGTGCATCGCTTGACGACGTCGTCGATATGACGGTCTACGTGCTTGACATCGTCGCCCATCAATGGCCTGTTCGAAAGGTGCGTGAGGAGTTCTTTGGAACTTCCAATCTTCCAGTGTCGACGATGGTCGAAGTGTCGCGACTCGCCCTCGATGGTTTGGTTCTCGAAATTGACGTCATTGCGGCGCTGTAGCAGTGGGCAAAATTAATAAAAACGGTGACAGTGGCCTGGTTGCCCAGCCAATGACGCGCCTGCCACTAGACGGCCTGCGGGTACTGGCCATAGAACAGTACGGCGCCGGACCGTTCGGCACATTGCACCTATCCGAACTTGGTGCCGAGATTATCAAGATTGAGGATCCTCGGACGGGCGGTGATATTGGTCGCTACATACCGCCGTTTCAGTCCGGAGAAGACAGTCTCTTCTTTGAGACGTTCAATCGTGGCAAGCGCAGCCTAAGTCTGGATCTGACCAATGACTCGGGGCGGAATGTGTTTCACGATCTCGTTCGGGTTTCCGATGTCGTTTACTCGAACTTACGGGGAGACGTGCCCGCCCGTCTGGGTTTGCGCTATGACGAGTTGAAGCATCTCAACCCAGCAATCGTCTGCTGTTCGCTGACGGGATTCGGCATGACCGGGCCGCGCTTCGCCGAACCCGGCTACGACTACATCCTTCAAGGGATCGCTGGTTGGATGGCCACCACTGGTGAGCCAGATGGACCTCCGACCAAGACAGGTTTGTCGCTCGTCGACCTGACGGGAGGCATCGTTGCCGCGATGGCGGTACTCGCCGGAGTACATGCTGCGCGGCGTGACGGAGTCGGTCTTGACTGCGACCTGAGCCTATTTGATGTTGCTATGGGGATGCTCAATTATCCGGCGACTTGGTATCTCACCGAAAATGTTTCACCTGAACGGACCGCATGCTCATCCCATCCTTCTATGGTGCCGTTCCAGAACTTCCGTACTGCAGACGGCTGGATTGTTGTTGCTTGCCCTAAAGAGAAATTCTGGCAGCGGCTCACCGAAGTGATCGGACGTCAGGAATTGGCAAATGACCCGCGGTTCGTCGATTTTACGGCGCGTGCGCAGCATCGAGTGGAATTGCTTGCGATCCTCGAGCCGGTGTTCGCGTCAGCATCGTCGGCAACATGGCTGTCACAATTGGTGACTGCTGGTGTGCCGTCTGGACCGGTCAACTCGTTCGCCGAGGCATTCGCGGAACCACAAGTGGCTGCGCGAAATATTGTCGTGACGACCGAGCATCCAGTTTGGGGAACCGTTCGTCATGTTGCAAGTCCGGTCCGCGTCGGCAAGCACAGCGCGACTCCGCGCCGTGCACCTCGTCGTGGTGAGCATTGCGACGACATCCTTAAAAATCTTCTCGGCTACACCTCTGAACACCGCCTCGACCTAGAGCAGAAGGGCGCATTCAGTTTTGAGCCGGTTGGTGAAAGCTCGGCGACGAATCAGTAAGAAATGACGGGGGCACCGGTGATGGAATCCTTTTCGCTTACGGCAGCACTCGTTGATCGCCTGTCGCTGATCGAAGAATATTCGATCAGCGCAGATGAGCGCAGAACAATCAGGGCATTGCTTCTGGACTACATCGCGGTGTGCGCTGAAGGGTCTCGCAGCGAGTCGGCTTCAGCGATGTGTCGGTCGGCGATGACCATTGCGCCTTCCGGTGCCATGATGCCCGTGATTGGGGCGGGACACGATTTGCCGGGTACCGCGGCGGCGATGGTGAATGCCGTCGCCGGGCACACCACCGAGTTCGACGATGTTCATAATGCGTCTTCGAGCCACCCCGGGGTGGTGATTTTCTCCGCTCTATTCGGTGGGGTGGCCCAAACTGCCGAAATCGACGATGCGTCAATGCTCAAGGCAGTCATCATCGGTTACGAGGCTATGTGTCGTGTCGGTCGAGCGGCGAATCCCGCCGCACAATACGCGCGACACTTCCATCCCACCGCAACAGTCGGTGCAATCGGTGCAGCCGCGACTGCGTCCCGCCTGCTGAGGCTCTCTCGAACTCAGACAGTGTGGTCACTTGGCATCGCCGCCGATCTTGCCGCTGGCGGTCTCCAATTCCTCGTCGACGGGGCGTGGACAAAGAGACTGCATCCGGCGATTGCGGCTCGTAATGGCCTTGACGCTGCGTTGCTTGCGGCTGAAGGTTTTGTTGGAACTGAAGATGGCATTGGTGGTGAACACGGATTCCTTGCTACCTACACCGATTCGAGTGATCGCCCTCTACTTTTAGCAGGATGGCCAAATTCTCCGTTGGAAGTGACCCAGACAAGCATCAAGGCGCATGCTTGTTGTCGGTACAAGCAGGGACCAATCGATGCGCTCATTGCAATCCGCGTAGAACATCACCTTGAAATTAGCGATGTGCAATCCATTGAAATTGGACTCCCGACGGTTGCGATTCCGATTGTGGCTGAGCCTACGGACGCCAAGCGTCGTCCCAAATCGGTTGTTGATGCGCAGTTCAGTATGGCGTTCGGGGCGGCGGTCGCCATCGTCCATGGAAGAGCCGGACCACGGGAATACGTCCAAGAAGCTCTCAATGACGATCGCATTCTCGCGTTGATGGACAGAGTCATGTGCGTTGGAGATCCTTCTCTTGACGTTGAATACCCGCGACGATGGCGTTCATGGGTGCAAGTCACAACTCGGTCGGGGTCGGTGTATCGGATGGTGACTGACGAGCCGAAGGGTGATCCCGGCAACCCTTTGACCACGGCGGAGTTGGCAGCAAAATTTAACGAACTTGCTGAACCGGTGTATGACGACGCTACAAGGGTCAAAATCGTTGACGCGGTGGGCCACTTCGGTGAGCCTGGAGCATTCCAAAATCTTGTTGTCGCGTTGCGCTCAACTCGCCCTGATACGTCCAGGACTCTTGACAATCCCGGTCGCAGCCACTATTGTCTGACATTAACTCAAATGCCGGTGGGTGGTGGGTTTACGGGGGGATATAACGCATGAATTACTTGGTTAAATCTCGGGAGGAAAATTTGGCAGCGCCCCCCAAGCGCAGCAATTTGATTGAGTTATCTGACGTACACAGGGTGTTTCCCTCTGAGGGTCGGATAGTCCATGCCCTAAAGTCCATCGACCTTGATGTTCGGGAAGGTGAATTCCTATCACTTGTCGGACAGAGCGGATGCGGCAAGTCCACTCTGTTGAACCTGATGGCTGGTCTTGATTCGATAAGCCATGGTTCGATTTGTTTCGCCGGTGAGCAGATCACCAAGCCACGGCCGAGCCAGGTCGGCTACGTGTTCCAGCAGCCCGTGTTATTACCGTGGCGCCGAATCATTGACAACGTCTTGTTGCCGAGCGAGCTCATGGGGCGCAAGACTGCGGCCACGTTAACTCGCGCCCGCGATTTATTGGATCTCGTCGGGCTATCAGACTTTTCCGACAGTTATCCGTCGCAACTCAGTGGGGGCATGCAACAGCGGGCGGCAATCGTTCGTGCTCTTGTGCATGAACCGAGTGTTTTACTTATGGACGAGCCGTTCGGAGCACTCGACGCAATTACGCGTGAACATATGAACGTCGAACTCATAAAGATTTGGGAACGGACACGGATTACGGTGGTGTTCGTCACTCACGACTTACATGAGGCGGCGTTCTTATCCGACCGCATTGCAGTGATGACCGCGCGTCCCGGCACGATTCGAGAAATCATTGTGTCCAATGTTCCGCGGCCACGTGATACCGAGACCGCCTTCTCCAGCGAATTTCAAGACTTGACTCATCGACTGAGCAAGTTGCTCTCGTAGGGAGATGAAGGTATGAATATCACTTCACCGATTTCGCCTCCCATCGAGTTTGGTGTCTCAAAATTCGACGCTGAAGAAGTTGTGGCCAATCGATTACGGGAGTTGCAGAAAACCCGACGCCGCGAGGTCATAATCGACCAACTATTACGAGTCCTCGTCATCGTCGGCTTCTTCGCACTCTGGCAATACTTTGCCGTGCGCTCAACACCATTACTCCTGCCTGAGCCCATCGACGTATGGCGGGCAACATGGCCACGTCGCGACTACATCATGGACCAAGCCTGGTTCACTTTGCAGGAGGCGTTTCTCGGCGCTACCTACGGAGGAGTGGTCGGCTTCGCGCTCGGTGTGTTGATCGCACACTCACGTCGCGCCGAGACTGTGCTTAGCCCATTCATCGTCGCATCCCAGGCAGTCCCGAAGGTCGCCTTGGCACCATTATTTGTCGTGTGGCTGGGTTTCGGTATGGCACCGAAAATTGCAATCGCTGCATTGATCGCTTTCTTCCCATTGTTAGAAAATACCGTCGTTGGTTTGCGCAACGTCGATACGACGTATGTCAAGCTCTTCCGGGCAAGTGGCGCCAACGCATGGCAGGCGTTTTGGAAATTGAGATTGATGTCCGCTCTCCCATTTATTCTCACTGGTGCACGGATCAGTCTCTTGTACTCACTGCTAGGTGCCATCGTCGGGGAGTTCATCTCCGGAAATAAAGGTGTTGGTGCCGCAATCGTCCAGGCACAGGGAATTTTTAAGACAGACCTCATGTACGGACTGATTGCAACATTGACATTGATCGGTTTATCTTTCTACCTCGCCGCACGTATGCTTGAGCGACTCGTATTGCATCGCCTCCACATCAGTGCCGCGTCCACGACCGATTTGAGGATGTGATGCTTGCTCAGCAGGTTAAAGAGGTGACTTCAAAAGTTGTGGAGTTCGACGCTCCGATGTATCCATCGCCGGAGGCAGAGCGTTTGGCTCGCAAGCAGCATCTCGCCGCCGCCTATCGAGCGCTTTCTCTCTTTGGGATGGATGAAGGGGTGGCAGGTCATGTCTCAGTTCGGGATCCGATCCTGACCGACCACTTCTGGTTGAATCCCTATGGCGTCTATTTCGGACACATTCGTGCGTCTGATCTACTTCTGGTGAGCCCATCCGGGGAGGTTGTACAAGGAGAGGGTCGTCTGCACCGCCCGGCATTCTCAATTCACAGTGGAGTACTGGCTGCTCGCCCCGACCTTCAATCGGCAGCACATGTGCATTCGATTGCGGGTAAGGCAGTCGCGGCTGGTACTCGCCGCGTCTTACCACTGACGCAAGATGCAACTGCCTTTTTTGAGCGGCACGAGATTTGGGAATACGAAGGAGCGCTGTTGGATCCCGACGAGGGCAAGCGGATGGCATACAAACTTGCCGACGGTATCGCTCTCATTTTGGCCAACCATGGTTTACTCACAGTTGGCACAACCATCGATGCGGCGATCTGGCGCATTATCGCAATGGAACGGTCATGTGTTGTCCAACTACTTGCTGAGGCAGCGGGACCCGTTGTGCTCATTAAAGATGACCTTGCACGAAAGACCGGATGTCTGGTGGGGAGCGAAAAGGAAGGATGGCTCAACTTCCAACCACTATTGCAGCGACTTGTGCGTGAGCAGCCGGATCTTCTCGACTAATCGCCTACACGGCAAACACAAATTTCAAACCACAAATGTAAGGAGAGAAAGTGAAAATAATAACCAACCAAACCATACAAGGGGGAAAAGTGACTACAAACCGTTCAAAACAAGTTAGAAAAATGACTACATTTCATAAACGTCGTTATGTCGCCATCCTGATGGCCGGAGCACTTGTTGCTGCGGCATGTGGATCGGACAGCGGAAATAATGCGACCCCAGCCACAGATACGCCAACATCAGAGAGTACCGAACCGGCAACTGTCGAAACGGAAACCGTACGGTTCTTCAAGTCGAACACATGGGATGCGGGTACCGGAGCAGGGTTCTTCAGTGCACTCGAAGAAGGGTATTTCGCCGCTGAGAACATCGAAGTGAAGAGGGTCGAGGCATTGGGTGCAGCCACCGCCATCGCTGCACTAGCGAGCGGATCGGTGGACATCGCCCAAAGCACGCCAGACGCCATGATGAATGGCATCGCACAAGGTGTTGACCTCGTCGCCGTTTGGGCTTGGCTCAAGCCCGGCATCTTCGGTACGCTCATGGCTCCTGGGATCAGTTCCATCCCGGAACTCGCTGGCAAGCGCGTCGGCATCATTGGTCGAAGCAGCGCCACCTGGTTCGAACTTCAGTTGGAACTTGCTAATGCCAAAATGAGTGAGGCAGATCTCGCCGAAGTCGTGGCGCTTAGTTGCTGTGCGGCGCAATACACCGCGTTGCTCGACAACCAAGTTGATGCAATCGGGACCTGGGACGGTCAATATATTACGCTCCGGCAAACTGCCAAGACCGATGGTCAAGAGGCATGGTTCAATTCACTCACGATGAAGTGGAACGAAAACTATTTGAGTGACGTATTGATTACGACGCGAAAATACTATGACGAACACGAAGACGTAATCGTTCGCTTCTTGCAGGGTTTCCAAAAGGGAATGCAATTCCAGATTGATAACCCAGAGGCTGCGGTCGCCAATGCGGCCAAGAGTATTGAGGGTCTTGACCCCAATAATCTAGACCAAATGGAAGTTGCCAACGCCCGTGCAGCGTCGTACGAGATCGATGGTTGTTTCGATCTCGAGTTGATCAAAACATCGCTTGCCGGTTATTTCAATTCCAAGTTCATCACCGTCGACCCGAAGGCGTTCGAACTTGAACGACTCTTTCCTCCGTCGGTTTGTGAGCAGGTCAACGCCGGTTAAGGCGACTTTAAGAACATCACTCCGACAATCGGCTTATCCGGTCGTCTCATTATTTAAATTAGCTAGCGTCAAATCGGCGGTCGTTGCATCTCACGAGGATGCAGCGACCGCTGTTGCGCGAAGGGATACAGATGAAAATAGCGTTGAACATAATCCACGACCGACCAGTCAAGGAAGTGAATGCGTGGTGGCGTGACGCAGACGAAGCGGGAGTCGACGTTCTAGCCGTTGTCGACTCGCCAGCAATTCTGCGTGAGCTTTACGTCTCGTCGACATTGTGTGTCCGTGAGACGAGCCGAGCCGTGGTCATGACGGGAGTGACGAACCCCGTATCGCGTGACCCTTCGGTGACCGCGTCTGCGCTTTTCGCCCTACATGAACTCGCCCCGGGACGTATCGCTCTTGGGATCGGAATTGGGGATAGCGCGCTGTGGGGCGTCGGGTTGAAGCCGGCACGGCTTGCGCAACTTCGCGAGTACATCTTAACTGTCAAGTCACTTCTTGCCGGCGAGGAAGCCACATACCAAGACCGACGGTTCCGTTCTCGTTGGTCGCCGATAACCGCCCCGCTACATATTCCAATCTACGTACCGGTATCTGGACCGAAAACACTGCGAATGGCAGCAGAAGTCGCCGACGGGATGATTCTTTCAATGGGTTTCGGAGAGGACAATGTCGCTTATGTACGGGGACTACTCGACGCGGCATGTAAAGAAGTATCTCGGTCAGTCGATGATCTCGATCTGTGGTGGAACTCTGAGGTTGTATTTGGGGACAGCGTGGAAGAGGCTCGGTCACGTCAACTCGGAGTTTCCACATCGTGGCTGACGATGGGTTCGCTTGAAGGCAAGCAGATACCAGACCATTTGCGTGACGCGCTTGTCCAGTTCAATCGAGATATCCACGATTTGGGTAACTCTTACCAGGATCGCGATCGTGATCAAGTACTCCTTGAGCGGGCTCATCAGTACGGCCTGTACGACTGGCTTATTTCTCGCGCCCCCGGTCTTTGGGGCACACCGGCTGACATTGCTGCCAGGCTTCTAGAATTGGGAAAGAGAGGAATGGACAACTGGATGTTTTACGTCGGTAGGGGCAAACTTGATCGAGGGGAGCACATCCGACTAATCGGTCATGAGGTTCTGCCTCGCGTGAAGTCGGCGTCTTCCTCGGGCTCTTAAACTTCTGATGGAGCAGCCCGTCGTCGCCTGCCTGTGGCCCGATCCCGACGAATTTGATGTTGACATCGCCCATTTCATTACAACACGACATCCCGTGGAGGTCGTATACGCCCCGTACCGGGAAAATTCAGCAACTCGCCGTGCACGAGTTGTTTCGGGAGTTTTACCCGAACGTCCCGATATACCGTCAAATGTCATTGCCGCGCTTCGACGTGCGGATGCCATCATTGCACGGGACGTTCCGATCGGTACCGGTTCATTTTCAAAGGCGCGATGGCTGCACTGTGTTTACGCAGGAGTTGAGCATCTTCGTGGTGCGGGACTTGACCAGACCGTAGTAACGAACTCTGCTGGTGCAGGCTCACGCTCGATTGCGGAATTCGTGATTACCCGTCTCCTGGCGCACTGGAAACACCTCCATGAGATAAATGAGTCGCAACGCAACGGAGTTTGGGAGCCGCATTATGGAGGTGTTGTCGCTGGCAAGAAAATTGTTGTAGTTGGTCTCGGTGCAATCGGTTCGTCTATTGCGGTTCTCGCGTCCGGGTTGGGGATGAGCGTCATCGGTGTACGTCGTCGAGGACCAACTGGTGGTATCCCGCCGGGCGTGTCAAAGGTCGTCGGTCCCGACGGGCTCTTGAGCGTTCTCAGTCGTTGCGATGCCGTGGTGCTTGCGGCGCCTTCGACGATGGATACCTTTCGTTTGATATCGGATCGTGAACTACGAGCAATGCCACGAGGATCGGTTCTCTGTAACGTATCCCGAGGTGCTCTCGTGGACGAGCAAGCATTGTGCGGCGCTCTGCACGACGGTCATCTCGGTGCGGCAATACTCGATGTGTTTGATCAAGAGCCGCTCCCATCTTCGAGTCCATTGTGGACTATTCCGAACGCCTATCTTTCATCGCACTGTTCAATTTCTTTGGCAGACTATGTCGCCGGTGTCCTCAACATTGTGGATGAGAACCTCGCGCATTTCTTGCATGGAACCACCTTACGAAATGTATTCGACACGTCCGTCGCACTTTGACCTACAGCTAAGGGCAATATCGACCGGTTCAGCGATTTGGAAACACCCGAGAATCCAGCGCCAATGCATGACAAACTGGACGAGTGACGGCCACGAAAGACACATCAGTAAAGCGGGTGCACACCGCCTGCCCACTCGATTGCCCAGATACGTGTTCGCTCGAGGTAACCGTCCTTGATGGAGTCATCACTCGTGTAGACGCCGCACCGGTCAGCGCGGTAACGAATCCGCTAACCGACGGTTGGATTTGCAAGAAGGTCAAGCATCACGCCAAACGGGTCTATTCGGCGGAACGAATTATGACGCCACTGATCAGGGTCGGGGCAAAAGGATCTGGGGAATTTCGCCCCGTTTCGTGGGACGAAGCCATTGAACTCATCGGTGCGAAAATTAGTCAAGCCATCGCCACGTCCGGGCCGGACAGTGTGTTGCCGTACTTGTATAACTCATCTGCCGGAAAACTGGAAAATAAATTTCTGACCCCACATTTATTTGAACGCCTTGGATGTCCGGAAATTGAACACACCATTTGTGCGGGAACGATGACCGCGGCATGGAAGCAAGTGTTCGGCGATATGTTGTCTGCCGACCCGCTCGATGTCATCCATTCGCGTTTGGTTGTTGTGTGGGGCGCAAACCCGGGAATATCTGGCACCCATTTCATGCAGCTGCTGACCACCGTCCGCAAGACGGGTGCCACGTTGGTGGTCATCGATCCTCGTCGAACCACCACCGCCGCCAGAGCGCACCTTCATCTCGCATTGCGACCTGGTACCGACGTCGTGCTGGCCTACGCACTCGCTCGGTGGTTGGCTCACAATTCGGGAGTCGATCAGGAATTTGTCCAGCAACACGCTTCGGGAGTCGCAGAGTTTTTGGCGGCCGCGGAAGAGTGGACTGTCGAACGGGCGAGCGAGATATGCGGAGTTTCTGGCGACGACATAATTCGACTCGGCGAACTAATTGCCACAACTCGGCCGGCGATGCTGCGAGTGGGTTGGGGTATGGAACGGAATCGCAACGGCGGAAGCGCGCACATCGCAGCCCACGCGTTGTGGGTATTGGCTGGACACTTCGGGGTGCGTGGAAGCGGAGTAATCGGCTCAACTTCTTCCGCGTTGCAGGCACAAACCAAAGTGATGTGGCCCGCTGGCGTTGATCGCCCGCCAAGGCGGAAAATGAACATGAACCATGTCGGGCGCGTACTGCGAAACGAACCGGGTGCATGGAGCGTGCCGGCGAAGGTGTTGATAGTGCAGGGAGCGAATCCTGCGGTGACGGCAGTCGATCAACACGGAATGTTGAAGGGTTTGAGCCAAGAAGACATCTTCACCGTCGTCCACGACCAGGTGATGACCGACACTGCCCTGTATGCCGATGTCGTGCTTCCCGCGACCACTCACTTCGAAGTGGATGATCTTGTCGGCTCGTATGGTTCGTTTACGGTGCAGCGAAACGTTGCAGCAATTGCGCCCATCGGTCAGTCGAAGAGCAATAATGAGTTTGCTTCGTCTCTTGCTCGGGTACTCCATTACTCAGCCGACGAATTCGACGCCTCGGCCGAGCGGATGGAGAAACTCATCGATCAAGGTCTTCAATCGACCGCAGTGTTGCGAGAACCGGATTCGACGATTCAATTCAGAGACGCTTGGCCGAGCCATCCGCAGCGCCGAGCGCAACTGTTTACGCCACAGTCCGAACTTCCGTTGCCAACGTTTGCCAATCGCGCGTCCTCATTATTTCCGCTCGTGCTGTTGAGTTCGGCAACTGCGCACACCGTGAACTCAATGTTTGGCGACACAGATCCGCCGGCCGCAGTTCTCAAATTGCATCCGGACGATGCCGTCTCGCGCGGCGTGACATCGGGCGACATGGTGCAAGTGCACAACGCACAAAGCAGCATGATTATTGAAGTTGAAGTTGACGAGACAATGCGACCGGGTGTGTGCTACCTTCCCAAAGGATTATGGAGGCGCAGCATTAGCGGCGGCTATACATCCAATTCATTTGTCTCCGATGACCTTTCCGATCTTGCAGGTGGAGCCTGTTTCAACGACGCGCGCGTAGAAGTGCAGAAAGTGAGTTAATTGTGAACATGGAACCTCAGGCCAAGAAATTATCGGTAGTCGAAGAATTCAAGCGATTTCTCAGTCGGGGAAGCGTTGTCGAGTTAGGTATCGCCTTCGTCATGGGTGCCGCGTTCAAAACGGTGATCGACGCCATGGCCGGAGATGGCAAAGAAAATCAAGGAATACTTGGGGGACTGATCGGAGCGATCTTCGGAGGCGACCGCCCCAATTTCAACGAACGTGGTGTCACCTTGAATGGAAGTTTCATTCCGCTTGGATCGTTGCTCAGTGCGGGAGTCAATTTCTTATTGGTGGCCATTGTGCTGTTCTTTGTGATCAAGGCATATGGTCGCTTCCGCAAGAGCGAGCCAGAGGAATCCACAAATAGCCTGCTGGCCTCGATTCGAGACGAACTGCGCAAGCAACATTGAAGACCACTCGCCTAAACGCGAGATCCTCGACACCTCGGCGGATCGCTATTGGATGTGCTGCGGCAATTCTCCTTTCGTCGTGTGGGACGTTGGATTTCTTGACCGGCAACGATGGTTTTGTCAAGGGAGTCGGGCGCCTACCGGGCGGAGACTTTGACACGCTGGTCACATTGCCAGCGGGCGTAGAGATTTCATTTCCAGACCTGAATGGCGATGTCATCGGCCCACAGGTTCGCGGACCGCGAGTTCTGATGATCGGTGACTCAATCCTGGCCTCGACGTCTAGCCGATACGGAAATGAGATGTGCGACGTTATGGTCCCACTTGGCTGGCAGGTGGAGATCGAGGCAGAGGCGAGCCGTTTCGCCGAATTCGGTAAAAGAGTGCTGGATCAACGATTGGACGCAGGGTGGGACACGGCGCTTGTGTTCCTCGGTACAAACTATGACGGCAACATTGACAATTACGAGAGCGACATGCGGAAAATTTTTGATCTCCTAACGCCGCGGCCATTCGTCGTGGTAACTACTTCGCTGTTTCGATCCTCCCAGCGCGATGTCAACGAAGTCATTCGCAAACTTGCAGACGAATATGATCACGTCGCCGTCATGGAATGGGAAGAAATTGCCAAAAATCCTGGCGTATTGGGCAAGGACAGTGTTCACCTGTCGGCCAATGGACGTGTCGTGTTTGCTGCAGCCGTGGCACGTGCGTTTGGATTCGCCCCTCCAGCGACGGGGGCATGCTTGCCTTCGGTGTTCAGCGACGACTCGGCTGGTTCCGGCGTGATGCCGTCTACGACGATTGATGAATCGAGTTCGGACACAACGGTGGTCCAAGAGCCAGAAACAAGTACAACGGTGTCATCGACAACAAGTTCGACAACGACAGTTGTGCTCACCACATTGCCTGTAACAACTACGTTGCCGTAGGAATATAGTCTGTAGCGCTAAGCCACTACGGTGGCGAGTATGAAAATCGGAATTTTTGGTGGAGCCACCAACGGGACTATCGACGACTTGATTAGCGAAGCGACTCAAGTAGAGCGCGACGGTTTCGCCAGTTATTGGGTCTCACAGATCTTCAGTCATGATGCACTAACCGCGCTTGCCATCATCGGCCGAACCGTTCCGCGAATTGAACTCGGAACAAGCGTTGTTCCGACGTATCCACGTCACCCGATGATGATTGCCCAACAGAGTCACACGGTGAACGCGGCGATCGATGGTCGGCTGTGCCTCGGCATCGGCCTCAGTCACAAAGTGGTGATTGAAAACATGATGGGCATGTCGTTCGATAAACCCGTTAGGCACCTTCGCGAGTATCTATCGATTCTTGGACCGCTTTCCAAAACCCAGAAAGTGTCGTTCACCGGTGAGGTGTATTCGACTCATGCCGAACTTGCAATTGCTGGTGCGACCCCTTTTGGAATTGTCGTGGCTGCACTCGGGGAACAGATGCTGCGCGTCACGGCTGCGATGACCGACGGCACCCTCACTTGGTGCACGGGCCCGGAAACACTTGCCTCCCACACGGTTCCAACGATTCGAGCCGCCGCAGTCGAATTTGGTCGTCCTGCACCACGCATCATTGCCGCGCTACCGGTGTGTGTGACAAAGGATGTCGCCGCCGCACGCGAACGTGCCGCGCGAATTTTCGCGATCTACGGTCAGCTGCCTAGCTACCGGGCGATGCTTGATCGGGAAGGTGCCGCCGGCCCGGCAGACGTTGGAATTTTTGGAACAAAGGCAGAAGTTGAAGACCGCATCATGGCGCTCGATGAAATCGGCGTCACCGATTTTGCCGCCGTCGAGTTTGGCGCCACAGCCGATGAGATAGGCGACACGCGGGCGTTACTTAAAACGTTGCTGTAGTCGGCTAGGCAAGCGCCGACGAACCGCGAAACGAAACGGGATCGCCGGGTTCGGGGATAAGCGGCATTTTCCATGACACCGTGTTGGCAATTGCGTCTGCAACCGCGTGCCAGCCGCTTGGGTTCCATCCCTCTGACGCACTCGGCACCGTTCCATCCATTCGGATGAAAACGAATGCTGGAAGTTCGGTTAGGCCAAGTTGCTTGACGATTGTTCGGTTTGAGTCAACGAAAACGAGAAACTCCCTAGCCAATGGTCCGAGAAATTCCGTGGCCTGATCGGCGCTAGCGGTCACAACGAAATTTACGCGAATCGATGCTCCAGCAAACTGGCGCAAAATTCGTGCAGCGGTCTCAAGTATCCATGCACTTTCGTTGGTGAACGGATCGATGACGACAGATGCAAGATGAAATGTTGTCAACCATTCACTCAACGGCCGAGCTTGTCCGTCGAGCGGTTGAAACATCGTGTCGAGTGAAGGGGAGTTTGCCACAGCAGCGACGGTAGCAAGTCGCCACTAATCTTTCCGATATGCACCCAATTGAGCGCCTGCGCTATGTGGCAAATGCCACCGGCGCCGATCCGGCGACTCTTGTTAGCGAAACCGCAATGGCTCTGGCAGATCTGCGAATTGAACCTGCGGGTCTTGTTCTGGCGTGTAGACGGATCATCGAGAGACACCCAACCGTCGGCCCATTGTGGTGGCTATGTGCGCGGCTTTTATCTTCTACGGATCCATTGGAATTGGGCGAACAGTTGGCAATTGAAGTTGCCAACGACCCAACATCAAATCACCTAGCCAACGCAATACCCCCGGACTCGACGATGTGCATTGTCGGTTGGTCAAACGCTGCCATGCAGGCCGCCGTTCGTCACGGAGATTGTCGGGTGTTGGTTGTTGATTCACACGGCGACGGTCAGGCTGCCGTGAATGCTTTAGAGCGCGCCTCTGTGATGGCCGAATTTGTCCCGCTGGAGAGTGCGACAGGGGCAATCATGTCTGCCGACACGGTGGTGGTCGAGGCGCTTGCGTGTGGACCGGACGAAGTTCTCTGCGTCGGGGGTTCGCACGGTGTTGCCACCATCGCCTATTGCGCTACGCGACCGGCGTGGCTGATCGCGTCGATCGGTACAAGATTGCCGCAACTGATGTGGTCGGCGATGAAGGAGCGCATACTTTGTGGGCGTGAACTGTGGGAGGTCGGGACGGATGTCGTGCCGCTCGAACTTTTCTCAACCGTGATTGGGCCGGCGGGGATGAGCGAGACGGGAACAGTAGCCATGGTTCCCGAATGTGAGCCAATGCCGGAATTGCTTCGTCGAAGTGCGATGTAACTTGTAGATATGGAACCATGGGTCGGTCCGCGAGTTGGGATCGTGATCGATTGCAACGACATCAAGACGATGAGCGATTTTTGGTGTGCGGCCCTGCGATACGAATTGGTGGGTGACGCTGGTCATTACCGCGCCCTCGTCGCACCGAGCAAAGACGAGCCACGAATCATCATGCAGCGCGTTCCGGAAAGACGAATCGAGAAGAATCGCTTGCACATCGACATTCATGTTGATGATATTGAGGCCGAGGCGTTACGAATCGTCGGGTTGGGGGCAACACGAATCGTCGACGCGCCGGTCGAGGAAGTTGGTAGTAAGTGGATCCGCATGCTCGATCCCGAAGGTAACCAATTTTGTATCGTGGAGGCGCGCGGTTAACTCGTCCTTGCTACGGGCACAGCCCTAAACTGATCCCATGTCTGCACGATCGCGAGAACTTCCTCGTCGGTCGTGTCTGTCCATTCCCGGGTCCTCCGAAAAAATGGTTGGCAAAGGACCTTCGATTCCGGCCGACATGGTGTTCTTAGATCTCGAAGATGCTGTTGCGCCCAAGGAAAAGGAAGCATCGCGAGCCAAAGTTGCCTCTGCCGTTCGTTCCCATGACTGGGGCGACAAGGTGTTGTGTGTACGGGTGAACGACTGGACGACGAAGTGGACAGCGTTCGACATCATCGAGGTCGTCGGCAAGGCTGGACCTCGACTCGATGAGATCATGCTGCCGAAGGTGGAAAATGCGGCGCAGATTGTGGCCACCGACATGTTGCTTCGCCAGGTAGAGATCGCGAGCGGATTGCCGATTGGTCACATTGGAATTGAGGCGCAAATCGAAACCGCGCGCGGTCTGATCAACGTGGAGGAAATTTGTGCGGCAAGCCAGCGCCTCGAGACAATCGTTTTCGGTCCAGCCGACTTTGCAGCCAGCATGGAAATGCCCGTGCTCACGGGTGGAGTACCGATTGCGGAGTATCCCGGCGATCACTTCCATTATGTGTTCAGCAAGATTCTGATGGCCGGACGAGCCAATGGTTTGCAGGTGATCGATGGTCCGTATCTGCATGTGCGAGATAGCGAGGGGTTGCGTGCGTATAGTCAACGCGCTCGAACTTTGGGTTTTGATGGCAAGTGGGCCCTACATCCTGATCAGGTGACCGTGCTCAACGAAGTTTTTTCTCCCACCCAGGAACAGTTCGACAAGGCGTGGGCAATTCTCGGCGCCTACGAAGTGGCAACCGATGACGAAGGCAAGGGCGCTGTCATGTTTGGCGACGAGATGATCGATGAGGCAAGCCGCAAGATGGCCCTCAAGTTCATTTCCCGCGGCGAGCGTGCCGGACTCAAGCGCTCACCAACGACCAAGTAGAACGGTTCAATTCATGGCGGCGCGGTTTGATGCGATCTTGTTTGATGCAGGCGGAATACTGCTCATCCCCGATCCAATCACCACCGGAACCGTCATGCGGAGGTGCGGGGGAGACGGCTCGATTGAAATATTGATCCGGGCCCATTACGCAGGGATGGCCGCGATTGATTCCCATGTACCGATTGGCGAAGGAATGTCAATCGAGAAATTTGGCTGGGATTCGTACCGCGAGGCGTACGCAATCGCCGCTGGAGTCCCGCAACAGAATCTGGAACTAGCCACGCGCAAGTTACGCGATCTCTTCTCACCGTTCCTGTGGCGGTTTCCTTTGCTTGAATCCACAGCCGCGTTGTGGAAACTTCACCAGAAGAATGTGCCGATGGGAATCGTGTCCAATGCAAGCGGACAGATTGAACACACCTTGGCCAATCAGTGTGTCTGTCAGGTAGGAATCGGGGCAGGCGTTCCCGTGCTGATAGTGACCGACTCCAAAGTTGTTGGTGTGGCCAAACCAGATCCGCGTATTTTTGCCCAGGCGATCGAACTTCTTTACCTGCGCGGAATATCCAAAGATCGCATTGCCTATGTCGGGGACTCGTTTGTTAACGACGTGAGCGGCGCGCGCAGCGCCGGCCTGGCTCCACTGCTTTTAGATCCGTACGATGATCACGCCTCCGACGATTGCGAGCGAATTCATTCTCTGCACGAACTGTTGGAATTTGTTTAAGTCGCCTCAACCAATCGTCGAGCGATCACCTTCAGGCAAAGAGTTTCATCGGAACCTTCAAAGATAGATAGCACTCGAGCATCGACAAAGAGTCTGCTCACCGCGTATTCCTCCGCATAGCCGTATCCGCCGTGAATCTGCATGGCTTCGCGAGTAACCCATTCGGCCGCCTTACACGCATATGCCTTGACCATGCTTGCCTGAAGCCCACCCTGGCCGGTGCTCAACAATTTTGCAACCGCATAGCTGAATTGCCGCGATGCTTGAATGACGACGACCATGCGGCCAAGTTTTACTTTGGTCAGTTGGAACTCTGAAATGTTTCGGCCAAATACTTTTCGATTAGTGGCGTACTCAAGGGCAGATTCATAGGCCGCTTGCATCACCCCAATTGCTCTGGCGGCGGTTTGTAGTCGGCCGTTTTCGAATCCTTCCATTTGATAGTAGAACCCTTGACCGAGTCCTTGTTCCTCGCCGATTAGATGATCGGCCGGAACCCACCAATTTTCCAGCGCCACTTCGTATGAATGCATGCCGCGGTATCCAATTGTGTCGATCGGCCGGCCTTCCAATTTTCCGCCGCCCGGTTGTGCAAAGGAAAAACCGTGCGCATCTCCAAGCGGTTTGGGGACGATGAACATGCTTAGTCCACGGTGAGTTTTGGTCCGATCGGCATCGGTGCGGGCCAGCAACATGAGAACGTTTGCTCTGCCAGCAAATGTGCACCATGTCTTGACCCCGTTGATGACAAAGCCGTCCTCGCCGAGTTCATTCTTTTGTCGAGTCGCGGTGGTTTTGATGTTGGCGACGTCACTGCCAAAATCCGGCTCGGTCACGGCGACGGCGACCATTGCTTCGCCTGAAGCGAGCTTTGGCAACCAGAGGTGTTTCTGCGCATCTGTCCCGCCTTGGACTAATGCGCGGGTGAGTATCTCTGGTCGAGTGATCAACGAACCCCCGATACCCAATGAGGCTCGAGAAAGTTCTTCGGTGGCAATGCAACTGGCCATGTATTCGCCTTCGCCTCCGTCGCTGAAACCGCCAAATTTTGTCGGAACAGATAATCCGAACGCTCCAATTTCGGCGAGTCCACGAATGATTTCGTCGGGCACGTCTTCGTTATGACGATGCACGTGTTCGGCTCGAGGCGCTATTTCCTTGTTGGCGAAACTACGGAACGTGTCTTGAACCATTTCAAATTCGCCGACCAAGTGACGCGGACCAGGAGTCGAATAAAGCGTGGCAACAAACTGTGGATCGCCGTATGCGGTGAAAAAATCTGCAACGTCGGCGAGCGGAATATCTGACAACCCCCACATCTGTTCGCGACCAATCAAGCGGGAACTCAGCTCACGGAGCATGTCGGCAATGAATGCACAAGTGATCTGCGCCTCGAGCGAACCCTTGCCTCCGTATTCGAGAAGTGAGTGAGCTATTTCCACTGCCGCTGCGCTGTGGGCAAGGTCGTAGGCAAAAACTTGGTGCACATCGGGTCCGCCTGTGGCGGCCAGTTTCAGCGCACCGGTCTTAACGACGCTACGAGCGACGGCTACAACTTCGGCGGCCCGCTCGAGATCGGAAGCGTTGGTTTGCACCATCCGTCAAACGCTAGTTATGTCGCCTCGAATTGCAGCAACTATGCCAGTTTGACGGGGCTTAAGTGCATTCACGGGTGTGCCTACGATAGAGCGATGAAGGCGGGACGATGATCTTGCCGTGCGGCGGTAACCGGGGATGACAGCAAAGACACGTCGAGCCCAACTTTCTCGACTGCGCTCAACACTTAAGGGACTTAAGTATGTGTTGCTTGCCGCGGTTCTGTACTTCTTCGTCCTACCTCTAATCCCTGGGTTTCGCAATGCGGTTTCGAGGTTGGGTCAGATCAATGTCTGGCTTCTAATTCTTGGAATGGGCCTCGAGTTGACTGCCTTGCTCTGTTATTCGTTGCTCACCCACGCGGCACTCGGTCCCCATTCGGATCATGTCTCGGTCACGCGACTGTTTCGCATTCAATTGAGCACAAAGGCGGTTGGCAACGTCGTTCCGGGCGGGAGCGCGGCGAGTTCTGCATTGGGTTATCGATTGCTTGTGTTGTCCGGAATTCCCGGCCCAGACGCTGGCTTCGCTTTGGCAACCGCGGGCCTCGGCTCGGCGGTCGTTCTCAATCTGATCCTGTGGCTCGGGCTGATCGTGTCAATTCCGCTACGCGGGGTCAATGCCGTGTACGGGGCGGCAGCAATTATCGGTGTTGTGGTCATGGGAATTGTTGCGGCGATGATTTTCGGATTGATGGACGGCCAAGGTCGCGCCGAGCGCGCGCTGCGTTGGACCGCTCGACGACTGCGCCAAGACGAAGACCGCATTGGCGAAGTGACGCGACATCTGGCGCTCCGCCTGGAAGGGTTAATTAAGGAACCGGTATTACTCGTCCGCGTGTTCGTGTGGGCGACGGCCAATTGGGTATTTGACATCGCTGCACTATGGGTATTTCTCCGCGCCTTTGGTGGCTCCGTGGCAATTGACGGACTTGTTGTTTCGTTCGGAATCGCCAACGTGCTCGCCAGCGTTCCGATTACGCCTGGCGGGCTCGGCATCGTCGAAGGTATTTACATCCCCAGCCTCGTCGGTTTCGGATTGGGACGGTCGACGGCAACCGTCGGGGTGTTGACGTATCGCGTTGCTCAATACTGGGTGCCGATTCTGCTTGGTGGATTCGCCTATCTTTCACTGCGCGTTGGGCCATTCGCCATCGAACGACGCGAACGATTGGCGCCACTCAGTCAGGTTGCATTGGATCCCAAGGCGCAGCAAAGCAGTCAGATTGATTGGATCGAGAAGTATGCGCCGAGCGACCGCACCGGCCAATTTCCAGTACGGGACGACACCCCCGTTCGACAGAAATCTCAGGACAAAGAGTGACGTTTGTAAGTAGCGTGATAGCGACATGACGACACATGAACGACCATTTGGTCGAACACTGGAAGATTTTGTAATCGGCGACGTCTATCGCCACTGGCCGGGCAAGACAATCACAGAGGCCGATAACCACCTGTTTTGCATGATCACGATGAATCACCACCCGTTGCATACCAACGACTGGTTCGCGGCCAAGAGCGTGCAAGGTCACAATGTCGTCGTCGGCAATCTGGTGTACTCGCTCGTCCTCGGCATGAGTGTTCCCGATGTGAGCGGTGCGGCGATCGCCAACCTAGAAGTGGAAACACTGCAACACAAGTTTCCGACATTTCATGGCGACACGATTCACGCCGAGACTCGGGTACTTGACGTCCAAGAATCCAAGTCCAAGCCCGATCGTGGGGTAGTGACCGTGGAAACGAAAGGTTTCAACCAAAACGGTGAGGAAGTTTGTTACTTCCGTCGCAAAGTCATGGTTTGGAAACGAGAGTTCGTCCCTACTCGCAGCCGCCCGTACGACGGTCACGACGTCTGGAACAGCTAGCCGACATTGTCGCCCCATTACTGAATTGGGGCATGCCACAGCTTCGTGATTTTCCGTGGCGCCAAACTCGCGACCGATGGCCGATTTTGGTCAGCGAGGTGATGTCGCAGCAAACTCAAATTGATCGTGTAGTGACCAAATTTGGTCCGTTCATTGAAAGGTTTCCGACACCAAGTGCATGCGCGAAGGCACCACTTGGAGAACTGCTCGTCTTGTGGCAGGGCCTTGGTTATCCGCGTCGGTGCAAAAACCTGCATGCAGCGGCGCAGATCATGGTCGACAAATTTGATGGACGGGTTCCGGAAACCCTGGATGAATTGCTCGCTCTTCCTGGCGTCGGGGCTTACACCGCCCGCGCTGTTCTGGCATTTGCCGGGGGCGCCGATATTGGAGTTGTGGATACCAACGTGGCCAGGGTGTTTTCGCGAGTAGAGAATCGTCAACTCGGTCGACATGAATTGCAACTCATGGCCGATCAACGCGTGCCGGTTGGGCAGGGCTGGGAGTGGAATCAGATCGTGATGGATTTTGGCGCAAAAGTGTGTTCGGCTTCCTCGCCTAAGTGTTCAACGTGCCCAATTCGATCGCAGTGCGGTTGGCGCGGCGGACCGGATCTAGATCCGGCTCCCGGCACGGCAGGTACGAGCAAACCACAAGCCCGCTTCGAGGGTTCGCATCGTCAAGCGCGAGGTCGACTGATGCGAGCGCTTAGCGAAGGTGGTGTTGGTCATGAGCGCGCTGCGAAAGTCGCGGGTCTATCCGATAATCCCGACCGTGCCGCGCGAGTTGTTCAATCGTTGTTGGACGACGGATTGATCGTGGCTAGCGATTCAATGTATTTGTTGCCGTAACCGCACGGACGATTTCGTCGAAGGCCTCATCTGCGTAACTGATCATTTCCTCATCGGTGCGGTCCTGAATCGGGTGGGGGACAAATACTCTTTTGAGTTCGGGCAAACCCAACGATGCGGCCTGGTTTGTCGCCGCGTCGACGAACTCGCGGGAAGCCACAAACATGCTCGGCACACCGCGGGATTCAAGATCAACAATGTCGTGCACACTGCACGACGTGCAACTGCCTCAATCGGCAAGAGCCTGGATGACAACGTTGCAGGTCGTCGCAATTTCATGACGCAGGTCAATTGGCGCCGGCTTGGTAAAGGTTGGCTTTCTGTATCGCTTAACTCGCGCGCCGATCTCAGTCAATCGCTTTTCCAGTCGATCCAGAAAAATGTCGCCGCGTGCTTTGGAAATATCGAGCAGTCCGACGGTCAGTCCGTCGAGCGATTTGGGCCGCGCCACCAGCTGGCGAGTCGCTTTTTGCCGCTCGTTTGTCGGATCCAAAACCGTTGATGTCATGTGCCCACCACCTTAGTGACGGGGTCGCTTCCCTTCGGGCCGTTTGTCCAACCACCGATGATTGCGGAGAAGAGACCTGCCCCGCCTCCAGCGTGTGCAAGCAAGATTCCACCTGGTCGAAACTTTGGCAAAGTTGCGTCTCGAAATTGCTCACGAACACCTTCGGCCATGCCGCGTGCGCCGCGAATGATATCCACGCCTGAAAGTTGCAATTGCGAGTGAAGAAATTCGATTAGTCGTTGGCGATCCCACTTCGCGTCGGCAAAGACTCTTCCATGTTCTGGACCGACCACAAGCAATGCGTCAAACACAAAGGGCAATTTCGGGTGTTGCACGGTGAGCAGGCACTCGGCCAGCGATTTCGCGAGTTGCTCCGGGTCGCGCGCCAATTGGTCGACGACACAGCGCGGTCCTTCGCCGGCAAATACGGTGACCGCGTTTACATTCGAGTCAAGTCCTCGGGAACTAGCTAGCGATGTCCACGGCGACCCGACCTCGTCTTCGGCGAAACAGAAACTCAATTTTCCTGGCATGCCGTGGGCGGCACGATCTATTTCGCCGGGGCGACCGCCACCGACGTTGCGAATGGTCAGTTGAACCGCGCGCCCGATGGTGAGATTGGCCCGGTTTCCTTGCCCAAATACATTGACGCCGCTGTTCATTCCGATCGCCCGCGTTCCGGGGCCGTTGCAAATGATGACCGGACCAACTGGCATCGTGGTTGCCAACACTCCGTGCATGTTGAACTCATCCGTGCACACCGCTTGTACCGCGGCTATGACCCACGGCAAATACTCCGGCAAACAGCCGGCCATGACCGCATTGGTCGCTATTTTTTCGACGGTGAGTTCGACGAGATCCGGCGGAACGATTGCCACAATTTCCTGTGGCGCAAGCGAAGTCCCACCTAGCATTCGCATCACCCTCGACTCCGTCGGCGGTACTACGGGAAGACCATCGGTCCAACCTCGAGCGAACAATGCCTCCATGTCGTCTTCGAGCTCGGCTATCTCGATTCGTCGAGCGTGCAATTCTGAACCGGAGTAGCGCACTCGTAATTCGTCGACGAGATTCGGATCGACGCTGAGCGAACCGCACCCTGGTCGAAACTCAACCAGTTCGCTGCCAAGATCGTCGACGCCAGTAACAGATCGCCATTCGCTGCGAACCCATCCAACTGTGCGCTCTAACTCGCGACCGCCTTCAACTCGAATCAGAGTCGGAACGGTTTCAATGTTGTGATGCCAACTCATCGCCAGGTCGGTGTCGTCAATCGAATCGACGCCGTTTGGAAACGATGGATCATCTTGAGTGAATACGGTGAACGGAGTTGCGCCTGATTCTTTGGCTAGGCGTTGGACGACTGGCGTCACCATGACGCACGTGGCGCAATCTCGTTTGACGAAAATGACTAGTCCATCTGGCAGAGTCGGTGCGGCCATGAGTCAGTTCCCGCTACCGCGTGATCCAATTGAGAATGAGATCGTTGACGATCGTCGGTTGTTCAAGGTGCAAGAAATGTCCGGCG
>Ga0265292_1000901_pt1 | contig 31437 bp, 26 predicted proteins | sample Munlanlewell296A_FD_189080 | JGI IMG/M metagenome (GOLD analysis project Ga0265292, IMG submission 189080) | Leachate microbial communities from a municipal landfill in Southern Ontario, Canada - Leachate well 296A | ecosystem: Engineered > Solid waste > Landfill > Unclassified | place: Canada... | reverse complement strand
CAGTTCATGATCGCGGACATGGTCCTGAAGACGGATGCCGCTGAATCCCTCCTGTATGCCTGCGCAAGCAACGCGGATTCAGCACCCGGGACCGCCGTCATAAACGGGTTCAAGGCGAAGCTTTTCTCCTCTGAAGCGGCGGTCGAAATAACGAACCTGGCGATCCAGGTCCTCGGTGGCCACGGTTATTGCCGCGACTACGTCGTCGAGCGTCTCTTTCGGGACGCGAGGGGCCTTACACTCCACTTCAAGACATCGGAGTGGCTCCGGCAAGACATCGCCAAAGCGGCATTGGGGTTGTAATACCGTCCCGCCGGCCAGGGAGTCCGAGGAGAGGATCGAGTCATCGAACAACACGGCGATTCTTCATAGGGCCTTAAGCACGGGGGATGCGCACTGGTGCGTCTCGACCGTTATGTGGACAATTCCGAGATTCTTGGGCAGGAGGTCATAGTAACCGGCGGTTTCCAAGGGTTGAGATGAGACAACGGCTATTTCCGCCGCATGCAATCCAGGGCCTACCGACCAAACATGCATGTCGGAAATTTCAACAGAATCCTTGACGTGACCTCAAGGCGCACCAACATCCTGCTAACTGTTTCTGTATAGACATTGAATCACTCATTCTTGTAATTATATTTTCTTAGGTCTATTCCTGCCTTACGCGCCATTTTAAAAACCGGTTTATAGTCATCAACAGTTGTTGGAATAAATTTTATAAATTTCAGTTTATCAAGAACTGCTTTGCCTTCAGGAGTTTTGTCCAAATTCAAGAGAGCCTCATTCAGTTTGTTTGCAATTTGCGAATTTAATCCTTTTCTCACGCAGAGTCCATTGGACGGAACTTTGGATGATTCAGCAATAATAACAATTTCTTTATCAATCCTTGGATCAGATATTCTTATTATGTCGTAAATTGTATTTTTGGATGAACCGACATCGGCTTCCTTATTCAAAACGGCATACAATGAAGCATCGTGGCTTCCAGCATAAAAAATTTCACTGAAGAACTTATTAACATCAGTAACACCTTGTTCCTTCATATAGGCCACAGGAAATACGTATCCTGCCGTAGTCGCTTTGTCGACGAAGGCCATTTTCTTGCCTTTCATGTCTGCCATGTTTTTTATTCCGCTGTCTTTTCTCGTATATAGATGTGCGTGATAGGTAGATTCACCATCCAGATTCACCGGCCTTGCAAGGGGAACAACGCCTAGTTTTCGAATCGCCAGGGCTCCCGTGAATGAACCGAAAAAGGCGCCATCCAACCGTTCTGCTGAGAATCTGTCAATAATGTTTCCATATCTGCTGAGGATCGTGAACTTTACCTTGATGCCGGTTTTGTCTTTCAGGTACGCGGCCAGCGGATTAAATCTCTCCATCTGTTTGAAGACATTCATTTCCGGAATAAGACCTATCACAATTTGCTGTTGTGGAGATTGTGCGAAGGACAAGATGGATATTAGTACGAGAACGATAAATGAAATAATTTTGCCAGGCACATATTTCATCGCAGCCTCCTGTAATAGTTACTGTTGAATATAACGCCATATTTCAGTTACATACATTGATTCGGCGAATGTCCCTCGACCAAGATACATGGCACGCCTCCGTCGCTTTCTCCTTGCGACTTGTTATCATCTCAAGTCAGACGCCGTGTACGTTTGGGGCGACAGGAGTCCGCAGCAAGCAAATCTTCAGCAACCTCAGCTTCTAATGGCTTGGAGATTAAGTATCCCTGGACATATTCACATCCCAGTTCCCGTAAAATTTCCAATTCCTCTGCTGTTTCCACTCCCTCGGCAATCACATCAATGCTCAGGTTGTGTGCCAATGCAACTATGGTTTTGACGATCTCCAGATTTTCTTTGTCAACATTCATCATTCTAACGAAGGATTGGTCGACTTTTAAGGCACTGAGCGGAAAATTATGCAGATAACTTAACGATGAATACCCTGTGCCAAAATCATCTATTTGCAAGCCGATCCCAAGGTTTTTCAACTCCCGGAGCAAGGCTGCCGTAGATTCCGGATTCTTCATAATCGTGCTTTCCGTGATCTCAAGCCTCAAAAAGGCTACATCGATATCTATTTCCTGACGAAGGTGCTTTATGTATTCGATAAGAAGCGGAGTGAATTCCTTGCTGGAAAGATTGACACTGATTGTTAAAGGCGGGGTGGTGGGAAACTGCTTATGCCAGTGATTGGTCTGGCGGCAGGCCTCACGGAGGACCCATTGGCCAATGGCAGTGACCAGTTCGGTTTCTTCGGCTATCGGAATGAAATCTTTGGGATGGAGAAGTCCTTGAATCGGGTGCTGCCATCGCACGAGGGCTTCAAAACCGGAAATCCTGTCCGTGGTAAGTGACAGAATGGGTTGATAGTGAAGCCGAAGTTCGTTGCGCTCAATCGCCTGCCTCAGGTCGGTTTCCAGCGTCAAACTCCTAAGCAATCGTGCGTGCATGTCCGCATCGAAAACCTCGTAGCGAGCCTTGCCATTGGCCTTTGCTTGGTACATGGCAAGGTCAGCCTCGCGTAACAGGCGTTCTGGTTGTGTCTCCCCTTCAGTACACAGAGCAATCCCGACGCTTGCGGTGATAAACACATTATGTCCGCAAATAGTGAAAGGCAGTGGCAGGTCCTTTTGTATCCGTTCGGCTAGCACTATAGGGGCACTACTGTCTTTGATATATTCGAGGAGAATCGCAAACTCGTCTCCGCCAAGACGGGCAACGGTATCAGAGGACCGAACAAATTCCAAAAGCCTTTTGCCTACAGCAATCAGCAGTTGATCACCTATCACATGGCCAAGGCTGTCATTGATGACCTTGAATCGGTCAAGGTCAATGAAAAGTACTGCAAAGAAATAATCCTTACGCCGCCGTGCAATATCGGTCACATGCTGTAGGCGATTCATCAGCAAGGCACGGTTCGGCAGGTCAGTCAGGGTATCGTGAAAGGCACCGTGAACCAATTGTTCTTCGGTTTGCTTTTGTTGAGTGAAGTCTGTCTGCGATCCAGCCATGCGGTAAGCCATTCCGGACGAATCTCTCAAGGCAATGCCCCTATTGCGCATCCAGCGATAGGTTCCCTCCCTATGGCGCATGCGATGTTCGTTTTCAAAGTGTGACGTGTTGCCATCGAGATGGGCGGTTATTTTTACCTCCAGCAGGATGCGGTCATCGGGATGCACCAGTTTGAGCCAGTCTTCCGAGCTGTCGCCAAGCTCTTGTTCATCATAGCCGAGCATAGATTTCCAGCGGGGTGAATAATAAACGATGTTGGACTTCATATCCCAATCCCATAAGCCATCGTTGGCGCCAAGGGCTGCCAGAGCATAGCGCTCTTCGCTTTTGCGAAGAGCCTCTTCGGTTTGTCTTCGCTCGGTGATTTCCTGTTTCAGTTTCGTGTAGCCGTTTTTTAACGAGACACTCATCGCGTTGAAATTGCTGGCAAGCTCTCCAAACTCAGCCTTATATTCTTCGGCTATTGTATATCCAAGCTCGCCTGATGCGATCTTTCGCGTTGCAAGCACTAGTTGATTTGTGGGACGTGTGATTGACATCGTTAGATTCCACGCGATCAGCACCCCGGAACATGAGGTAACGATAAATATGATGATAAGTGCCAGCTTTGTTTTTTTTTCTTTAACCAAAACATGACTTGTTGTTTTTTCGATATTCTTGGCAGCATCGAACGTCATTCTCTCCGTATGGTGGAGAAGCTTATTCCCGATTAGTGCTGCATCGGTTTGTAATTTGTTTATTCTTTGTATGTTGGCAGATGCCGTTATGTAGTAGCTCAAGCCACTCTTTAAGTCATCGATGAGAAACAGAGATTTTTCCAGCTTTTGGGCTATTGCGGGTTCATGGTGGCAGGAGGTGCATTTCTTTGCCGACTTTTCGAGGTCTCCAACGGCTATGACAATTTCCTCCAGCCCACGACTCAACGGCGTATTAACCGTATAAAGGTCCGATTGAACTTTAAGAACATTTTCGACTAAATCATGCCGAAGCCCTTCGATCTGATGAAGTTTGATAAGGTTGTTGAAGATACCGGTGGTGTCATTCATATTCAGCGCCGCAATCAGTGCCCCAAATGCAAAAAGCAGAAACAGAAGAAAAAGTGAGGCAATAATCTTCTTTCTCATAAGGAGCGCATCTCTTTTATCGGCTGACTATGACTTCTTGACATTTCCACCCCAGCGGCAGAGAAAACTTCATGTTATTGGTAACGTCTTTGCGGAACACCATGACATTTGCCACCTTGGTTTTTTTACTCCTCCGCAGCACGACAGCATGGCTCTCGTTTATTGCGCAGGGTTTTACATTATCATCGGGGATTTATAAGAAAAACTTTAGCCTTGATCACTGCTGTCCGGTTAGGGAATGTTGAATGAACCGCAACATCTTGATACGTAAGGACAAAACGATGATTTCCGGATTTTTCGATTTGAAATCGTTTCTGGCTTATAGTTCCCCTCTGAACGCCCAGGGGAGGAACGTCGATGAATCCGGGAAAAACCGTTTTTGCACAATTGCTCCAGCAGATATCCCATTACCAGTTCCGGAAAATCGTCGACCGATACAAGGGGAGTCATCGCGTACGATCTTTCTCCTGCTGCCGAACTTCGACACCTTGAAGTCTCACGCATTGCACAACCGGTGATTTTCCTTGAGGAAAGCCGCTTTCTCCCTGCGGTGTCCGTAGTGTATTAACAATGCATATATCTCTTGACATGTACGTTGCACTTGGATATCGCGTAGCCTATGTACGTACGCCTTCATCGGCAGCGGCATGGCGGGAGGGAGTACACCTCCGTTCACATCTGCGAAAGCTTCCGGGACCCGGCCCGGGGCGGCACTCCCAGAAACCGTGTCTTGGTCAACCTCGGTCCGCTGGAGAAAATCGGTACGGACGCCGTCCGGAACCTGGCGGTGGGATTCGGGAAGATCTCGGGAGAGAGCCCCGAGGGATCGGTGGTCCGGCTGTCGGAGGCCAAAGACTTCGGCCATGTATATGCCCTCGATGAACTCTGGAAGAAGCTTCGATTCTCCGAAGCGCTTACGCAAGCCGGGATCTCGGGAGACACGTCGTTCCCCGTGGCGGATCTGGTGAAATTGATGGTGATCAACCGGGCGTGTGATCCGGTCATCAAACTCGCCCTGCTGGAGTGGCTGGAAGGCGTTCACCTTCCGGAGTTCGAGCACCGGAAGCCCTCGTACCATCACCTGCTGCGGGCGATGGACCGGTTGATCGCCGTGAAGGAGAAGGCCGAGCCGTTGGTGGCGGAGCATCTTCTGTCGGACTCCGGGATGCCGGTGGACCTGGTCTTCTACGACATCACCTCGACGTACTTCGAGGGGGACCGCTCGATCTCGGAGGAGGATCTCCGGCGGTACGGCTACAGCCGGGATCATCGGTTCGACCGCCGGCAGGTGACGATCGGCATGGTGATGACAAGGGATGGGATCCCGCTGTGCCACCACGTCTTCCCCGGCAACACGCTGGATAAAACCACGGTCGCGGAGGTCGTTCGGGACTTGAAGAGCCGGTTCCATCTGTCCCAGGTGATCTTCGTGGGCGATCGGGGGATGCTCTCCGATGGGAACCTGGAGACGATCCTTGACGAGGAGTTGGGGTTCATCGTGGCGCATCCGCTGCGGCGCAACCGGATGGCGGGCGAGGTGATCGAAGAACTGGGGCGCAAGTTCGACCGCACGAAGGAGGAGGAGCAGTTCCTGGACGATCGTCGCAACTTCCTGCGCTTCGTCCTGGCGTACTCGCCCGTGATCGCACGAGACGTTCGCGAGGAACGGATGCGGCGATTCTCCGAGGCCGACGGGTTCATCGGAGAGGTGTTGCGCAAGCTCACGGATCCTTCTCCCTCCCGGCGGGGCCGGAAGATGACGCCCCAGGGGGCCTACGACCGGATCCGGGACTATCTGCGGGATCGCCATCTGCTCTCCTTCTACGAGGTTGCCATCACGGACGATCAGGTGACGGTCGTTCCCCACGATGCATCCCGCGCGTGGGAGGAAAAAATCGACGGGATGCTGCTCGTGGAGACGACGGACCTCACTTCTCCCCCCAAAGAAGTGATCCGCCGGTACAAGGAGTTGGGGGAGATCGAGCGCGGGTGGCGTGCGCTGAAAAGTTCCCTGCTGCTGCGGCCGGTGCGTCACTGGACGGAGCGGCGGATCCGGGCGCATGTGTTTCTCTGCGTCCTGGCGCTGCAGATCGAGCGGTGGATGAGAAAATCTCTCCGATCGGTGTCGGCACAAAAAGCCGTGGACCTGTTGCGACGGATCAAGGCGGTCACGGTAACCTCTCCGGGGGGAAGTTCCCGGGTGACGACGGTCGTCACGGCAGAGCAGAAGGATCTGCTCAAGCGATTGGGCGTCCCCCCGTTGTCGGGGGTACTTCCGGAATCGTGTAGCGTATAAAACCGGGATTATTGATGTTCAGCGCCAATGAAATCAACGGGTTGGCCCATCGAGGTGTCGAAGTTCGGTGGACCCCTACCGCGAGCAAACCGTTGATATCGCCCTCGGCCCCAAGGGGGACTTCGAGAACGGCAACGTTGGCACTCTGACGCGCCGTGCGCCCGCCGACCAGATAGTAAGCACCATCCCGCCCTGCCGGGGCAAGCCCAAGCCGCCCAAGGAACCCAGGACGCCCCGGGTGGTAGACTCCTCCGCAAGACCATCGAGTGGCAGGCCCTCTTGGCGTCCGGCAAGATCGCCAACCAAGCCGACATCGCCCGCCGGGAGGGTATCACCCGCGCCCGCGTAACCCAGGTCATGGGCATGCTGCGCCTCGCCCCGGAGATCCAAGAACAAATTCTGTCCCTGCCGGACGCTGTCCGCCGTCTCCCAGTTACAGAGCGAATACTCCGCCTCATCAAAACCATCCCGGAGCGCCGCTATCAGTTCCGGGAGTTCCACAAGCTCTTGGCCTTGGCTCACCGTCTCTTTGAAGTTCACTCGCCAACGGTCCCAGGTTTCCGGCGCTTCTCCTTCTCCCGCCGGTAGAACCTCACCGCCCGAACCGCCAGCAGATAGGCGATCCCCGCCGAGAGGAGTGCGACGACGGTGTTTCCCGCCAGGTAGATGAGCGCCCCTTCCGACAAGGACTTGAGCCCCTCTCCGCCCCGGAAGCTTCGCAGGACGAGTTTCGTATCGGTCCGGAACATCAGCGCCCCAACCGCCCCGGACAGGCTCCAGAAGAAAGGGGTGGTAAGAGGGTTCATCAAGAGAGTCCCCAGCAAGGCCGCGGCCTTGTTCCACCGGAAGAGGGCGGCAAGGAACAGGGCGACCGGGATACCGATGCCGAAGGTGGGGAAAACGCCGATGAAAACGCCGAGGGCGAACCCAAGGGCAATATGCACCGGGTCGTCCGCCACCCGGACCAATCGCAGATAGAGATGGCGGAACCTTCTTTTTACTCGAACAATAATGGTGCGTTCCTGCTTGACGGACATGAAAGCCATCCTTTATCGAACGACAAAAGTCGATGGTCCCGTCACGAATACGCTGAAATCCCTATCCGCTTCGGCTGATCGTCACTCCCGGTCCCCAGAGGAAATCGGGTTTCGTGCAGCCCCGGGTTTTCGCCCGACGAGCCAGGACACCGTGATGCCCACGGCCAGAACCAGGAACACCAGGCCCAACAGGTAGAAGTTGAAGTTCGCCCCGAGCATCTCCTTGAGCCAGGGGGCCGCCAGCATCTTGACCCCGACCAGGATCAGGACAAGGGCGAGAGACACCTTGAGGTATCGGAACATACCGATCATCCCGGCGAGGGCGAAATAAAGCGACCTCAGGCCGAGGATGGCGAATACATTACTCGTAAAGACCAGGAACGGATCGGCGGTTATCGCGAAGATCGCCGGTATCGAGTCGACCGCAAAGATCAGGTCGGTGGTCTCGACCATGATCAGCGCCAAGGCCAGCGGCGTCAGCATCAGCGTGCCGGGCTTGGCCTGTTGTACCGCCTCGTCCGGCACGGCGGCGTTCCCCGGGAGATCGCTTTCTTTCGATGCGGGAGAACCGGCCCGGACCAGGAAGTGCTCGCCGTGGAACCGGGACGTGATCGGAAACAACCGTCGCGTCCACCGCACCACGACGTTCCGGTTCGGATCGGAGTGATCGGTCTTCAGCAGGAGCATCTTGACTGCTGTAATGATCAGGAACACGCCGAAGACGTACAGGACCCAGTGGTAGTCGGAGACAAGTTTCGTGCCGATCGCAATCATTGCGCCTCTCATGACCAAGGCGCCCAATATTCCCCAGAACAGCACCCGGTGCTGGTAAATCGGCGGCACTGCGAAAAAACCGAAGATCATCGCGATCACGAAAATGTTGTCGACGCTCAGCGACTTCTCGACGACATAGCCGGTAAGGTATTTGATGGCAGCCGATCGGCCGTCGTTGACCATCCCGTCCACCGCGTCGACCGAGTTGCCGAGCCCCACCCAGTGGTTTTCGTATCCGAAATAGATGAACACCGTAAAAGAGAGCCCCAGCAGGATCCATACGGCGGACCAGCCGAGGGCTTCCTTCATTTTGACGACGTGGGCGCGGCGATGAAAGACGCCAAGGTCCAAGAACAGCAGCAGCAGTACGAATCCGACGAACGCGGCCCAGATCCAAATCATCTTAAATCCTCAAGATTGATAATAGGACGTCGTTGAACAACCATTTGATGACCCGATTCGGAAGTCCAGCAAGAGGGATTCTCATCGCCTCATGCGCGCCTATCGCCGCCTCGCGGGTCACCCCGCATGCCAAGGTATCAGGTTCGCGGTTCACCATTCTGCCGCCTGCCTGGAGGCATGCACCATGGGCGGGAACCAGGCTGGGAGGTCTTTCCCTTCGGACATCTCGATGGCCGGGGCCAACAGGGACCAGTAGCTGGCGGCGATCATGACCCCGGCCGCAAATCCCAACATTCCGTCCAGCACCTTCCTGCTCATCTCATCCCGAAAAGGGGCCGCAGGGAATGAGGACGTTTCTCGTCGAGAAAGGCGCTCCACCCGGTCTGTCCTTCGGCGCACCGTAAGATAACCCACACCAGCAGGAGGGCAAGCCAGCACAACAGGACATGGGATTCGATCCGGTCTTCCCGCCGATGATGGACAGGGCGAAGTTCGAGGGATGTCAGAGCCCTTTTTTTTCAAACCACCGGAAAAGCATCAATCCGCCGATCACGAAGAGAATGATCACCACCCAGTGGTTCACACCGAGAAGCTGCGGCAGGGTGATCTTGCCGTAATCTCCCCAAGTCAGCACCGAGGATTTCATGGCGGGGTAGGCTTCCGCATAGAGGCCGGCGCCGATCAGCATCCCCAGCACTCCCCACAGGGCGTCCCATCGTCCTTCGCCCACTGCGCCGATGGCGGTTCCCGGACAGAGGCCGAGCAGCCCCCAGCCGATGCCGAAGATGAGCCCTCCTATGATCCCGCCGCCGAGGATCGTCGGTTTCACGGAGAGTTCGGCAAGGCCAAGATCCTTGAGGAGGTATACACCCACCATCCCAACCATGATGCTCGACAGCATGAACTTGATGATGGTCATATCCCTGAGCCGAAGGGCGCCGAGCTGTTTGTCGTAGCGCAGCACCCGCCCCTTTTGCAGGAGAAAGCCAAAGAGAATACCGGTGACGAGTCCATAGAGAAGCATTTTCATGGTTTCTCACCTCCTCCGTAAAGGATGCGGGCAACGACCATCCCCCCGATGAAAAAACAGCACAACGCGATGAAACCGCTTACCGCCAGCTGGAGCGAACCGCTCAGCCCATGTCCGCTCGGTCAGCCGTCGGCAAGCCGTGCGCCGAACATTCCGACGGTTCCTCCGGCAAAGGCGACAAGGCCCCTTTTCACTCGACTGATCCCGAAGCGGGCCTCCCACATGTCGGGCAGAGCCGTCCAACGAAAGCTTCCGGAGGTCGTCGAGGCAATGAGAGAACCGATGAAGATCCCCGCCACGAACACCCACTGCCAGTCGATTTTGGGAACCGTCTTGATGAAATACTCCATCTGCGCCACCCGCTCCGGGGCGAGGATTTTTTCGATCATGCCGGTGGTGCGGACGAAGGTGGTCGATACTCCGATAAATTGTCCGGCGATCCATACTGACAGGATCGAGACCACACCGCTCAATGCCCCCGCCAAGTAAGGACTCCATCCCTTTTCGTCTTCTGAAAAGGCAGATTTTCGATTCTCTTTCGTCATGGGGGACATAAAGGAACCTCCTCCGTCAGGTGGCATCCAGGTTTGGGACAGTCGTTGATCGGCTACTCCCCGTCGATCAATCTATTCGTTCGGGAAGGAACCGTCGGGAGACCTTGCGTTCGCCTGACGGTTCCCCCCCTTAAGATTCTTCTTAAGAAGTTGCCTCGACCCGCTCCTCCGGTGACATCCCTGCCAGCGACTCGACCTCCTTCACGCTCAGTCCAAGCCCCTCCGCCACGCGGCGACCGTAATCGGGATCGGCCTTATGGAAAAGGGCCGTCTGCCGAAGCTGGATCCGTTTCATCGCACCGCCCAGATGCGAGACGAGGTTCCCGATGAGGTGATCCCGATCGACCGCGGTCATGACCTTGCGGTACAGCTCTCCGGCCTGCACGAAATCGTCGTTGGGGTGAACGTACGGTTGGCGCGCGGCCGTCCCGAAAACCTTGAAGGGCGGTTCCGCCGCATTGGGATCGGGTGCCGGACCACCGAAGCTGTTCGGATAGTAGTTCGGGTGACCACCACCGTTGGCGCCGAAGTACATGAAACCGTCCCGCTGATAGTTGTTCATGCGACATGCCCGGGGTGCGTTCACCGGCAGAAGATGGTAGTTGGGCCCCAGGCGGTGGCGATGGGTGTCGTGATAGCTGAACAGGCGCCCCTGCAGCATCTTGTCGGGAGAGGGGCCGATCCCCGGGACGAAGTTGGCCGGCGAGAAGGCGGATTGCTCCACCTCGGCAAAGTAGTTTTCCGGATTCCGGTTCAGCACCATCCGCCCGACGGGGATGAGCGGGAAGTCGCCATGGGGCCAGACCTTGGTGATGTCGAAGGGGTCGAACCGGTATTTGTCCGCCTGTTCCGGCGTCATGATCTGGACCTCCAGCCGCCAGGAGGGATGATCGCCCCGCTGGATCGCCTCGAACAGATCACGGGTGGCGTGGTCAGGGTCCACGCTTTTCATCCGGTCGGCTTCCTCGCTGGTGAAATTCCGGATGCCCTGCTCGGTCTTGAAGTGGTACTGCACCCAGAAGTATTCCCCTTTCACTTTGTGCCACATGAAGGTGTGGCTGCCGTACCCGTTCATGTGCCGGTAGGTCTTGGGTGTCCCCCGGTCGGAGAACAGGATCGTGACCTGATGGATCGACTCCGGTGTGAGGGACAGGAAGTCCCAGAACATGTTCGGATCTTTCAGGTTGGTCACCGGGTGCCGCTTCTGGGTGTGAATGAAGTCGGGGAACTTCAAAGGATCTCGAATGAAGAAGACAGGGGTGTTGTTCCCTACCAGATCATAGTTTCCCTCTTCGGTGTAGAACTTCACTGCGAAACCGCGCGGATCCCGTTCGGCATCCGCGGAGCCCTTTTCACCGCCCACGGTGGAGAAGCGAACGAAGAGCTCCGTGCGTTTGCCCACCTCGGAAAGAAATTTGGCCCTGGTGTACCGCGTGACGTCGTGGGTGACCTCGAAATAACCGTAGGCGCCCGCCCCCTTGGCGTGTACCACCCGCTCGGGGATCCGCTCACGATCGAAATGAGCCAGCTTTTCAAGCAGGTGGACATCCTGCATCAGGACGGGGCCTGGGTTTCCCGCGGTTACGCTGTTCTGGTCGTCGTCAACCGGAGCACCGAAATTGTTTGTCAGGATCTTTTTCTGTTCCGCCATGTGGACCTCCTTTTGGGCGTTTCTCCCGGTATTCTCCCGTCGCCCCCCACGGAATGAGCGACATCAAGCGGGGCACCAAGATGGGAATCCGTATTGTTATCGTTTGGTCCTTGATCGTATATGATATCTTATAGGAACAATACCTATATTAGCAGAAAAAATGTGGTCTACAACTTTTCCCCTTCCAGGCATTTCTTACAGACAACCTCAATATTTACCGTGGTCCGCAGGATCTTGAATCCTTTTGCCACAGCCGGTAGGGGCGGATGGTGATCCAGTTCCTTGGCGGTGAAATCGACGATCGTTTTGCATCGGACGCAGATCAGGTGATGGTGTCGTCCGGTATTCGGGTCGAATCGCTTGGAGCTCCCGCTGTTTAACACCGAACCGATGATGCCCTCTTCCTCCATGACCGACAGTATCCGGTAGACTGTATCCCGAGAGATGCGGGGATATTCTCCGCAAACGTACTGATAGACCATCTCGGCGTCGGGATGGTTCCCCGCAACTTCCACGGCCTGGAGGACCGCGATCCGCTGTGGGGTAATCCTCATCCCTCGGTCGTGTAAGATCTTTATCGGCTCGTCCTTTTTTCTCGTCACAATGAGCCATTATAACCACGATGCCGAGCCACCGCGTCGCAATTATTCCCATTATTGATCCAGGTAGCTCCAGGCGGATTCCACCGGATTGAGTTCGGGGCATAGGGGGAAGGAGGGCAAATCCAACGGCCGGAGGGGTAGACCATTGGGATTGCTAAATGAACAGTATTGGGGTTAGAACCACAGCCGCAGCCCGGCGACGATCGCCAGGTTGTCGACCTCTTCTCCCTCGCGACGCGCGAGGTCGGCCGCCTTGCCGAGCTTCCGCGTCCAGGAGATACCGACATACGGAGCAAACTCCCGCCTGATCTCATAGCGCACGCGCAAATCGAATTCGATGTCGTTGACGCCGGACCCGACGCCGAACTTTTCCACGTCCTGGGCGGCTACGTTCATCTCGAAACGCGGCTGCGCAATGAGCCGCTGGGTCAACAGCAGCTCGTAAGTCGCTTCCAGGCTTGCGGAGACATCGCCGCGATCGCTGATGAAGAGGAAAGGCTCCACGTGGAACCAATAGGGCGCCAGTCCCTCAAGACCGACAACCGCAAGAGTGCGCGAACGATCCGGCCCGCCATAGAGCCGGTCGTAGCGCACGCCTGCCTGGAAGTCCCAGTAGGGCGCGATGAGCCGACTATAAAGGGCTTGTCCCTGAGCCTGTCCGCCGGAGGGGCCCGCGGTCCGGGCCTGGCCTTCTGTTTTTACCACGAGCCTGTTGTAATCGCCCCCGATCCAGCCCTCCACATCTTCCCAAGCAAGCGTGTCCGGGCCCTTATTCCACCGGTACTCAAGCTGGCCGATAAAGAGGGAGCTGAAAACCTGGTCATCCTCGACCGGCGGCGGCCACTTCTCCCCGGCGAGCCCTTCCGATGCGAAAACGATCAGGACCGGAAGAAGGAACCCAGGCCAGGCGGCCGAACAATAACGATGGAAGAGCGTCATCATCCTTTCATCTCCCCGCCGCTCTGAGAGACGGACACAACGCGGAACATTCCCGCGTCCATATGATAGAGGATGTGGCAATGGAAGGCCCACTGGCCGAGTGCGTCCGCGGTAATCTCCACCGACAGTCTTTCGCCCGGCTTCACGTTGATGGTGTGCTTGAGCGGCTTGTGCGCGCCGGCGCCGTTGTCGAGTTCCATCCACATGCCGTGGAGATGGATCGGATGGTCCATCATGGTGTCGTTCACCAGCGTCAGGCGCAGCCGCTCGCCGAAGCGGAAGGGGATCGGGTGGTCCTTGACCTCGGAATATTTCTTGCCGTCAAAGCCCCATATATACCGCTCCATGTTGCCCGTGAGATGCAGCTCGATCTCCCGTTCAGGTTCCCGCCGGTCGCCACCCGGCGTGAGGCTGCGCAAATCGCCGTACACGAGCACCCGCCTCCCGGCATCCACGAGGCCGGCGCCGGGCTCGTCGAGGCGGCTGCGCGGCATCATCGCCACCATGGAATTGCCGGGCCCGTGGTGGTCGGGGCCATGCATCACGCTCCCCTGCCGAGAGGGTTCCGGGGCCATGGCGTGGCCGGCCTTGTCCATGCCCGGCATCCCGGCGTGCGCGGCGGACCCGTCCATGGACATCCCGCCGGCCCCAGGCATCCCCTCCATGCCATGCTCCCCGTTTACGCTCGCCATCCCCATGTCCGCCATCGTGCGAAGAGGCCGGGGCCGTGGCGAAGGGATCGGCGCGCTCATGCCCTGCCGCGGTGCGAGGGTGCCGCGGGCATAGCCGCTGCGGTCCATCGCCTCGGCGAAGATCGTATACGCCCGATCCTCCTTCGGCTCGACGATCACGTCGTAGGTCTCCGCGATGGCGATGCGGAACTCGTCCACGGTCACCGGCTCCACGTTCTGGCCGTCCGTCTGGATCACGGTCATCTCAAGCCCCGGGACGTGCACATCGAAATAGCTTGCCGCGCCGGCGTTGATGAATCGCAGCCGCACCCGCTCGCCGGGACGGAAGAGGCCGGTCCAGTTGGCGCCCGGCGGCAGCCCATTCAGGAGGTACGTATAGGTGTACCCCGTGACGTCGGCGATGTCGGTCGGGTCCATGCGCAGGCGGCCCCACATCAGGCGGTCCGAGACCGCCGCCCGCCATCCACCTTCGCCGACGTCCCGAAAGAAGTCCCCGGCCGTGCGCTTCTGGAAGTTGTAGTAGCCGCCCTTCTTCTTGAGCTTGGCCAGGACTTTGTGGGGATCCTCGAAGGTCCAGTCGGAGAGCACCACCACGTAGTCGCGATCGTAGGCGAACGGCTCCGGTACCGCCGGGTCGATGATCAGGGGCCCATAGTGCCCCAACTGTTCCTGCATGCCGGTGTGGCTGTGGTACCAGTAGGTGCCGCTCTGTCTGACCGGGAAGCGGTAAGCGAAGGTCTCCCCCGGCTTGATCCCCGGAAAGCTGACGCCGGGCACGCCGTCCATGTCGGCCGGCAGAATGATCCCATGCCAGTGAATTGAGGTGTCTTCCTCCAGCCGGTTGGTCACCCGGATCACGGCGGTTTGCCCTTCGCGCAGGCGCACCAGGGGACCCGGAACCGAGCCGTTGATGGTCGTGGCCGTCGCGTCCTTTCCGGCGATGTCGATCGTCCGCTTGCGGATCGCCAGGTCGATGACGGTTCCGTCTTTGCTCGTGCTCACCGCCGTTCCGGCCGTCGGGCTTTGCCACGCGTACGCCGGGACGATGCGCTCGAGCCCCGACAGCAGGCCCATCCCCACCGTGCACTGCAGGAAGCGGCGTCTCGATAAGCCGCCGGGTCTCTCCCTCGCCATACCGGAATCTCCTTTGCTCACACGCCGCTCACCGTAAGGAGGCCTTATTCTATCAATTGGAAATTGAAGCGACAAGGATTCATGAATCGCTTTGGGAACCGATGTGGCTCCGCCAAGACGTCGCCAAGGCGGCTTGGGGCTTGTAAAAACAAACCCGTCCGGCTTTTCCTTCTACGGATGTCGGGGCGATCGTTCGTGTTGACGACGGCCGTTTTCATGCCGGCGAACCCCCCTCTTCCGTAACAAGTAGACGGCTTCCGTCCGACCCCCAAAGGAGCCGCATGCTGTTGCCTATGACGAGCAGCGACGCCCCCATGTCCGCGGCGACCCCCATCCAGAGGGTGGCCATCCCTACTGTCGCCAGAACGAGAAACACGGCCTTGGTCCCAAGGGCGAAGGCGACGTTGAACCGGATGATCCGAAGCGTCCGGCGTCCCAGGCGAATGGCGAAGGGAAGCTTCCTCAGGTCGTCCCCCATGAGCGCCACATCCCCCGCCTCCAGCGCCACGTCGGTCCCGGCCGCCCCCATGACCACACCCACGGTGGCTAAGGCCAGAGCCGGGGCGTCGTTGATCCCGTCGCCCACCATCGCCACCTTCTTCCCCATCGCCACGGCCTCCCGGACCAGTCTCACCTTGTCCTCCGGCAAGAGCCCCGCACGGACCGTGTCAATGGGAAGCTGCGCCGCGATGGCCCTTCCCGTCTCCGGGTTGTCTCCGGTCAGCATCGTCAGCTCGCTCGCCCCCAGGCGGCGCAGCTCGGTCAGTGCAACTTTTGCCTCCTCCCGCACGGTGTCCCGGATGGCGATCATCCCGAGCGGCATCTTCTCGATCCCGATCAACACGACCGTGGCCCCTTTGCGTTCCCACTCCTCCACGACCGCTCGCTGGGTACCGCTCAACCCCGATCCGTTATCGAACAAAGTCGGGCTGCCGAGGATGTAGATCCCCCCGTTCACTTTCCCGCGGATTCCCATTCCCGGGACGGCCTGGACGAACGTCGGCGCCGGCAGCGGGTCGAGGCCGCGTTTGCTCCCGGCGGCTTCCAGGATGGCGCCGGCCAGCGGATGTTCCGAGCGGGATTCGAGGGCCGCGGCCAGGCGCAGGAGTTCCTCCTCGGGTACATCGCAGAAAGACCGGACGTGGACTACCTCGGGCTTCCCCCGCGTGAGCGTCCCCGTCTTGTCGAAAAAGAAAGTCCGGATCCTGCCAAGTTCTTCGAGATACACCCCGCCTTTGAACAGGATTCCCTCACGGGCGGCCCGTGTGAGCCCGCAGACGATGGAGACGGGCGTCGAGATCACGAGGGCGCAGGGGCATGCGATCACCAGGACCACGAGGCCGCGGTAAAGCCAGACGGAGAACGACTGTCCGAACAGAACCGGAGGTAAAAGGACCAGTCCCAGAGCGAAGACGATCATCGCGGGCGTGTAGTAACGGGCGAACCGGTCGATGAAGGTCTGGCTCCGGGCGCGCTGCGCCTGGGCGTTCTCGACGAGATGGATGATCCGGGCGAGCGAGCTGTCCGATGCGGGCTTCTCCGCCCGAACCTCCAGCATCCCCCGGCCATTCAGGCTCCCCGCAAGCACGCGGGAGCCGGGCGTCTTCGCCACCGGTACCGATTCTCCCGTGATCGGCGCCTGGTTGACGATAGAGGTCCCTTCCAGCACGATCCCGTCCACCGGGATCCGCTCCCCGGGGCGCAGGACGACCACGTCTCCGACCGCGATCCGGTCGACGGGCACCCGGGTTTCCCCTCCCTGCCCCCGGACGGTCGCTTCCTTCGGGGAGAGGTCGAGGAGGCGCCGGATGGCATTGCGGGCCCGGTCCATGCTACGGGCCTCCAGGAGTTGCGCGAGGGAGAAGAGGAACATCGCCGAGGCCGCCTCCGCCCATTCTCCGATGAGAAGGGCGCCAACGGCGGCGGTGGCCATGAGCGTGTTCATTTCAAGCTGACGGTGGCGAAGGGCCTGCCAGGCGCGGCGCACGACGTACCAGCCGCCGGAAACCGTCGACAGGAGAAGGAACGACTGGGCGACGATCGGCTGTACATCCCAGAACCGGAGGATCAGCCCGGTCGCCAACGCTACACCCGAAACAGAGGTCGTCGTCAGGCGCCCGTATCGCTCCCAAAAGGTCAGCGCCTCCGCCTCGCGGTCGTCGATGCGGGCCTTGAATCCCGCTTCGGAGATCGCCTGCGCAATGCGTTCAGGCGTCACGGCGTGCGGGTCGAACTCGACCGTGAGTGTGGAATCGGTATAGGAAGGAACCGCCCGGCCCACTCCCGCAAGGGCGGAGAGCCCGGACAGGATCGGACCCGATTCATGGGCGCAATCCATGCCCTCCACCCGGAAGACACGTCGCGAAGCCAGCGTACAGATGTCGCCGCAGGAACAGTTCGCCGTCGCTTGCTCCTTTCCGTTTTCCATCCCCCCTCCTCGTCCGCGCATCGTCATTAACGCATGAACATACATTCATGCATCTGAACAAAAAAAATTCCCTTTTACCCCGCGCTCTCGCGGATCCGCTCCGTCCTCTCCCGGCCTTGATCCGCTCCCTCGCGGACGTGGCGCAACGCCTCCTTCATCAGGCTGTTGATATGGGCATCATCAAGCGAATAGAAAGCCATCTTTCCTTCCTTCCGGAACCGGACCAGTTTCAGGCTCCTTAACACCCGGAGCTGATGGGAGGTCGCCGACTCGCTGATCCCCAAGAGTTTGGCCAGATCGCAGACGCAGAGCTCTTCGACGGAGAGAGCCTGGAGAATCTTCACGCGCGTCGGATCCCCCAGCGTACGGAATATCTCCGCGAGCGACAGGATCTCCCGCTCCGGGGAGAGGACCCGGCGGGCGCTCCTCACGTGCGCTTCATTGACGTAGTAGATTTCGCATACATCCGCGTCTTTGCGTCCCACGGCTCCCTCACTCATCTGCACGTCTGTTCATACGTTAAGGTTTTCTGCGCAGCCTGTCAAGAACAAATCCCGCACGGCCACGATGAGCTTGAGGCCGTAAATCCTGACGAACTCGGCGCAACGGCACGCCTGCCCTCGCCGGTGCAAGCGCCCGCATCGGGCTTGACGGGGATATTATATTTTCGTATTATCGAAAATATCAAGTTGACCGGGGGCCGAACGTGTCGAGAAACGAAACCGTATGCCGGGAGATTTGCTTCAACGAAGAGCTCGTCTCCTCGGTGCGGAAAAAGATCATCCGGGAGGACTTCGCGGGGCTCGCCGGGATCTACAAGCTGCTGGCCAACCCGATGCGGCTCAAAATCATCTTCTCCCTGGGAAAGGGGGAGCTCTGCGTCTGCGACATCGCCAACGCCATCGGCTTGAGCATCCCCGCGACCAGCCAGCAGTTGAAGCTGCTGCGTCTGGGAAACATCGTCCGGTTCCGGACGAACGGCAAGATGGCCTATTACTCACTGGTCAACCCCACTCTGTTCGACGCCATCCGGAACGACACCCAGTTCATCACCGGACATGGTCCGGGCAAGAAATAATCCTCTCCGAACAAGGAGTACACCGTGAAGCGCCCGTTCCCCATCGCCCTGTTAGCCTCGTTGCTCGTCCTGGCCATCCTTCCCACCGCGTCTTCGGGATTCACGCCCTTCCCGAAAGCGGACGGGGTCGACGTGGCCAGTCTCGTCTCCGACCCCTTCGCCTACAAGGGGGAATTGACCGTCCGCGGCGCCGTCATGAGCGTGGATCCGGGGAAGAAGATGTTCCACATCATCGACTACAGGGAATACCGGGCGTGCCGGACCGTGGATTGCGCGAAGGAATGGACCTCGGTCCTCTACGGGGGGAAACTCCCCGAGAGGATGAACGTCGTCGAGGTCACCGGGACGGTGGAGAGGAATGCCGCCGGGAAGGACGGTTTTGTCCTCCGGGCGAAGGGAGTGAAGGTAAAATGAAGCCCGCGACGCTCGTCCTCCGCAACATCACACGGCGCAGGAGCCGGTTCGCATTCACCTTGCTCGGGATCACCGTGGGGATCGCCTCACTGGTGACGCTTCTGTCCCTGGGGACAGGGCTTGAAAAGGAGGTGCGCAAGCAGGCGGATGTATTGGGGGCGCATCTCGTCGTGACGCCCAAGGGGTGGTGCGCCTACGAACAGATCTCGGTCCTGACGGGAGAGACCCTTCCCGAGGCAATCCCCGACTCGGACGTGAAAAAGATCTCCGCCATCAAGGGGATCCAAGTCATCCCCTACCTCACGCAGCGGACCGCTCTTATGAACCAGCCGGTTCCCGTCGTCGGCATTCCCCCCGACAAGATGAAGGCGTTCAAGAAATGGGAGATAGGAAAGGGGGAATACCGGCTCGACGGGCAAGGCATCGTGGTCGGCCACGGCATCGCCAAACAGTTCAAGCTCTATGTCGACCAGGCCGTCCCCATCCGGGGGAAGGATTTCCGCATCCGGGGGATCCTGGCCGAGGTCGGAAACCGGGACGATCTCGCCATCTATCTTGACCTTCCCGTCGCGCAGGAGCTTTACGGAACCGGCGACAAGGTCTCCTTCCTCTCGGTCAAGGTGGACGACATCTCGCAGATCGACAAGTACATCCTCGAAATCCAGAACACGGCGAACGTGGCGGTCGTCTCCGACAAACAGCTCCTGAAATCGGTCCTGGGAATCGTCGGGGCCGTCGGGAACGCCTTGCAGCTCATCGCGGCCGTGGCGATCCTGGCCTCCTGCTTCGGGATCATCAACACGATGATGACCGCCATCTACGAAAGAAAACGGGAGATCGGCATCCTGCAGGCCATAGGAGCGAAGAGGCGGACGATCTTCTCCCTGTTCCTCGCGGAGTCGGGTTTTTACGGCCTGGCGGGAGGGTTCCTTGGGGTGGTTGCCGGGTTCCTCTTCTCTTACGCCGCCGCCCCCTATATCTCCCAGAACGAGTTCACCGCCTTCCTGGGGAGCGAGCAGACGGTTCGGCTCTTCGATCCGCTCATCACCGTCGAGGCGCTTGCCTTCTCCGTTACCGTCTCGGTCCTTTCCGGAATCTACCCCGCCTGGAAGGCATCCAGGCTCTCCCCGGTGGAGGCGATCAGCTATGAGTGACGTCATCATCAGGGCTGATAAATTGGGCAAGGTGTACGACAACGGGTACCGTACCGCCGCGCTCGAAGACATCGACCTCTCGGTCGAGCGTCGTAGTTTCTCCTGCATCATGGGGCCTTCCGGGCACGGGAAAAGCACCCTCCTGCACCTGCTTGGGGGGCTGGATCGCCCCAGTTCAGGGGACGTCTTCGTGAACGGCGCGAGCCTCGCCGGGATGACGCCTTCGCTACTGGCGGAATTCAGGAACCGCACGATCGGCTTCGTGTTCCAGTTCTTCAACCTGATTCCCGTGCTGACGGTCCTCGAAAACGTCCAACTCGCGTCGATGCTGGCCGGAGCTCCGGACCGAGAGCAGAAGGAACGCGCCGTGGGGCTCCTGGAGTCGGTCGGTCTTACGGACAAGATGGAGGCAAGACCCAACCAACTCTCAGGCGGGCAGCGCCAGCGGGTCGCCGTGGCCAGGGCGCTGGCCAACGACCCGTCCATCCTCATGATGGACGAGCCCACAGGGAACCTTGACAGCAAGTCCGAGGCGGACCTCCTGGACCTGATCGGGGCGCTGCACGGGAGCGGCAAGACGATCCTTGTCGTGACCCATTCCGATACCGTGTCGGCCCGCGCCGAACGGATCATCCGCATCCAGGACGGAAGAATCGTTCCGATGGCGGGGTATGGGGCACATGAACATCCGGAACAGGAGCAAGTTCAATAACGATTCGGTCCATCCGCCGGACGTCGGAGGGTACTTCAAGAGCAGTAACCCGGCCAGCGAGCGGAATCTTCTTGTTATCCTTGAAGATCTCCCCCCTCGCTTCGAGGCGAATCATCCCCGGGTTCGTCTTCACGATGAACGACCCATGGTAGCCGCTACGACCAGAGGCAGATTCTTTCCATTGATCTCCATCCAACCGGAGCACCAGTACCTGCACCTCCTCGATGGCCATCCCGGCGTAAACCGTCTTCCCTGTGATTACCACTTGCCCTGCTCCTCCCCAACCACACGCAGGTAACTGGAACAGGAAAAGCACAATGATCGCGTAGAATCCGGAACGTCCGTTGACGGGATTCCTTCGCGAAGCCAGGGTACAGATGTCGCCGCAGGAACAATTGCCCGACAGCTGAGGTTTCGCCTCTTCCATTTCCCTCTCTTTTCCCAAACCGGATTTCCACCTCCTTGTACCGGCAGGATGGTCCGGACTCCGCAAAACGCACGTGACACCGCAATCAGGCGGCCCTTGATGACAAGTTTTATCATGAGAAGGCGTATGTTCTTTCCCTTGTGCCAAGAAAGATTGCACCCGGGGATCGGTCACTCAACTACCGTAACTGTGAAGACCCGACAGGACCAGGTTGACGCCCAGGTAGCACATGATGGTTGCGAGGAACCCCGCGATCGACAGGATGGCCGCCCGCGTCCCGTGCCACCCACGGGTGATCCGGGCGTGGAGGAACGCCGCGTAAACGAGCCAGACGATGAGCGACCACGTCTCCTTCGGGTCCCATGACCAGTACGTCCCCCACGCATAGTTCGCCCACGCCGCTCCGGTGATGATCCCCGCGGTGAGGAACGGGAACCCCCAGATGATGGACCGGTAGACAAGGTCGTCGAGAACTTTGGAGGAGGGAAAGCGGGCGATGATGCCCTCCGTCGTCCTGGCCTCCTCCTGCCTGGCCTTGAGGAGATACATCACGGCCACGCCGGCGGAGACGGCGAACGCCGCATACCCGACGAAGCAGGTGATCACGTGGGCATGGAGCCAGTACGACTGGAGCGCCGGCACCAACGGCTGGATGCCGCTCTCGTTCGTGAAGGCGAACAACATGGTCAGGAACGCGATCGGGATCACGAAGGCGCCGAAGGCGCGGCTCTTGTACTTCCACTCGACGAACAGGTAGAAGAGGTTGACCGACCAGGCGAAGAAGACCAGGGACTCGTACAGGTTCGTGACCGGGATCCTGCCGATCCCCATCTTGTACGACTCGGCCCACCGGACCCCGAGGGCGGCCGTGGAGACGATCGCCGCGGCCACGCAGATCCACGTCCCGATGCGGGCGAGGGTCTCCTTCTTTCCGTACATGGCGGCGATATAGGTTCCTGACGCTCCGCCGAACAGAAGCGTCGTCAGGTCGAAGAGCTGGACGTTGAGCGTATTCATGCGGGGTTCTCCTTCCCTGTGTTGGGTGGATCTCTTCGGACTTCGGCCACAACGGAAGCGAAGGCCTTCTCGAAGGCGGGACGGTTCCGGTTCGTGGTCCCCCCCGCCGTGACCTCCACCTTCCCCTGGGGCCCCTCGGCCAGCCGGATCCAGATGCGGCGGTGGGAAACGAAGAAGGAAGCCATCATCCCCGCCGTCAGCAGCAGACACCCCAGCCACACCACGTTCACCCCCGGGTCCTTCGCGACCTGGAGGCCGGTATACATCTTCGTGGTCAATCCTCCGAAGGAGAACACCAGCGAATCGTTGCGCCGGCGATCCAGGTCCGGTCGTCCCTGGGGGATCCAGAGGTTGGATGCAGGCTGGCCGGGCTTCTCGATGACCACCTGGAGGGCGGGACCCTTCCCCTGGAAATCCTGCTCGTAGTTCACCCCGCGGACGACGCCGTATTCGTCGATCTTGACGGGTTCGTTCGGGCGGAGGGAAAGGGAGCCCAGGGAGGTACCGTCCTGTCGGCTGACCGCCACCTGCGCCGTCGCGCCGCCTTCCTGCCCATAACTGGACTGGTAGAACCAGACCCCCTTGTAGACGAGCGGATCGTTGACCGTGATCGTCTTGCGCAAGACCTCGCGACCGCTTTCGATGACGCTCAAGTCCGAGGCGTATTTTTTCGGCTGTCCGCCCGGATAGGTTTCCAACCAGAACCTGTTGTTCCGGACGGAGAAGGGCAGGTTGATGTGCTCCTTACCCCCCCGCGCGTCCAGATGGGATGCTTCCTGTCCATCCGGGATATTCACGTACGATTTGAACCCGAAGACATTCCCGATGATCGCCCCGATGAAGACGATGACGATGCCGGCATGGGTGGCGTAAGCGCCGAACCGGGAGTAAACGCCCTTCTCCGCGTAAAGGTGTACCACCCCATCCGCTTCGGTGACCTTGGGAGCCGCGAACACCCGGGCGAGGGCGGCCCTGTAATCTTCCATCCGGCGCGGGATGTCGCCCTTGCTTTTCCACCGCTCCTTCAGGGGTAGAGTTTTTTCCGTCGCGTCGTCGAGGATCAACTTCGGCTTGCGGACCGTCCGGATCACCCGGGGAAGGCGGTCGATCGTGCAACAGGTGAGGTTCAAGGTGAAGAGGCAGAGCAGGAGAAGGAACCACCAGGAGTGGTACATGTCGAACAGGTTGATCCGATCCATCAGGTTGTACGCCCAGTCCTCGTACACCTGGCGGTATTTCTCCGGGGGTTGGTTCTGCTGGATGACCGTACCCAGGATGGAGGTGACGGCCAGCAGGATGATGATCCAGATCGCGAGCTTTACCGAAATCAGGAAATTCCAGACAACGGTCACAAACGGCTTCGCATGCATCCGCTCAGTGGGTGCGGATACAGGAACATTTTCGGTGCGGACCTCGGAAACGGTTTCCATCGGAACTCCTCCCGTCGGTAATACGTGAATATCCGTCTCGGCGAACGATGGCATACGTGCCGGCTTCCGCGGAAACCGGCGACCAGGGGACGGAAAAGAGCGGGATTAACTTCTGGGAGGGCGGAGGAAAGAGAAAGAAGGGGCTTCGTAGTACGTTGCGTATTCCGGAGGTGCGAAGCGCTGCGCGCCGTCGTCAAGGGAAACGGTCACCGGAGACGACTCGATACACGGGGACAGGCAGAAGGAACAAAGGGTGCAGGAGCCATCTTCCCCCGCATGACTTGACGGAGTGGAGGGAGCTCCCCGATCTCCGGGGAAGTCGGAGGAAACCGATGCCGTTTCGCAGGACGACGGACAGGCAGTCGCCGCCTTCATGGCGCAGGGATTGCACTCGGCCGCTTCCGAAATGGAAACGAACAGGAAGAGCCCGAGGAGCGCAAGGGCTATTTTCGGGAGACTCGAACGCAGGAACATTTTGCGGAGTATATCCTGCAGACCGGGGTCCGGCAAGAGGAAAGGATCAGGAAAGGATCAGATATCGAGCGACGAGACGTTCAGCGCGTTCTGCTCGATGAATTCGCGGCGCGGCTCGACCTGGTCGCCCATCAGGCGGGAGAAGATCTCGTCGGCGTCGGTCTCGTCCCCCAGCTCCACGCGCAGCAGCTCGCGCGATTCGGGGTTCATCGCCGTCTCCCACAGCTGGTCGGGGTTCATCTCGCCCAGGCCTTTGTACCGCTGGATCGTCTGCCCCTTCTTCGCGGCGTCCAGCACCTGGCCCAGCAGGCACAGGGGGCCGTCGGCCTCGGGGAAGCTCCCCTCCCCTTCCAGCCGGTACGGCGACGGCAGCGTCTCCCGGATCTGCGCGGAGAGCGATCCCGCCTCCCGCAGGTCGGGCGACTCCATCAGGTGCCGGCCCACGAGGCAATCCATCGGCAGCCCGCCCCGCTTCCACGAGAGGCGCGCCCGCACCCCTTCGGCGTCGGAATCGGGGTCCGGGTCGAACGAGAACGTCGCGTTCGTCACGTCGGGCCGCGACATCTTCCATTCGGCGAGCAGCGCCTTGAAAAATTTCTGCGCGGTCTTCTCCGTCGAGAGCGCCTCCGCCCCTTCCATCCCCCGCGAGGCCAGCGACAGGAAGACGAAGGCGGGCAGCCCCCGCCGCTCGGCGCGCGACGCGACCTGCTCCAGCCGGGAGATCTTCGTGAGCCACGCCGAGAGCCGCTGCCCCGTGAGGGGCCCCGTCCCTCCCGCGCCCGCGACCCGCCGGCCGGCGATCCCCAGCTCGATGAGATATTTCCGGAACGCAGCGTCGTCCTTGAGATACGTCATCTCCTTGCCGCGCCGCACGCCGTACAGCGGCGGCTGGGCGATGAAGATGTTCCCGCGGGCGAGCAGCTCCCGCATGTGGCGGAAAAAGAAGGTGAGCAGCAGCGTGCGGATGTGCGCGCCGTCGACGTCCGCGTCGGTCATGATGATGACCTTGCCGTAGCGCAAGCGGTCCGCCTCGTAATTCTCCTTGCCGATCCCGGTCCCCAGCGCCGTCACCATCGTGCGGATCTCGGCCGAGGTGAGCATCTTGTCGATGCGCGCCTTCTCGACGTTCAGGATCTTCCCCTTGAGCGGCAGGATCGCCTGGTACCGCCGGTCGCGCGCCTGCTTCGCCGAGCCGCCCGCCGAGTCGCCCTCCACGATGAACAGCTCGCACCGCGCCGGGTCCTTCTCCTGGCAGTCGGCCAGCTTCCCGGGCAGTCCCGCCGCGTCCATCGGCCCCTTGCGCACCAGCTCCTTCGCCTTTCGCGCCGCCTCGCGCGCCCGCGCCGCCTCGAGCCCCTTCTCGATGATCTTCTTCGCGACCGACGGGTTCTCCTCGAAGCACATCATCAGCTTCTCGTAGACCATCGAGTCGACCAGCCCCTTCACCTCGCTGTTCCCGAGGCGGTTCTTCGTCTGCCCCTCGAACTGCGGCTCGGGGACCTTCACCGACACCACCGCCGTCAGCCCCTCGTTCAGGTCGTCCCCGCGCAGGTTTTCCTTGTGCCCCTTGAGAAGGTTCCCCTGGTTGGCGTACTGGTTGATGGCGCGCGTCAGCGCCTGCCGGAAGCCGGTCAGGTGGGTCCCGCCGTCGTGCGTGTTGATGTTGTTGACGAAGGAGAAGACCGTCTCCTGGTACGCGTCGTTGTACTGCAGCGCCACCTCGACCTGGACGCCGTCCTTCTCTCCCTCGACCAGCACCGGCTTGGCGTGGATCGGCGTCTTGTTCTGGTTCAGGTGCTGCACGAAGGAGACGATGCCGCCCTTGTACTGGAAGTCGTGGGACTTGTCGTTGCGCTCGTCGAGGATGGAGATCTTGAGGCCCGCGTTCAGGAACGACAGCTCCCGCAGCCGCTGGGAGAGGACGTCGAAGGAGAACTCGGTCTCGGTGAAGATCTGCGTGTCCGGCTTGAAGGTGATCTTCGTCCCGTTCTTGCGCGACTTCCCCGTCACTTTCAGGGGCGAGGAGGTTTCCCCCCGAACGAAGTCGATCTGGTGCACCGACCCGTCGCGGCGGATCTCGGCGGAGAGCGCTTCGGAGAGGGCGTTCACCACGGAGACGCCGACGCCGTGGAGTCCCCCCGACACCTTGTACGTGTCGCGGTCGAACTTGCCGCCCGAGTGCAGGATCGTCAGGACCACCTCGGCGGCGGGCTTCCCCTCCTCCGGCATGATGTCGACCGGGATCCCGCGGCCGTTGTCTTCCACCGTGACCGAGTTGTCGGCGTGGATGGCGACGGTGATGGTGTCGCAATACCCCGCCATCGCCTCGTCGATCGCGTTGTCGACCACCTCGTAGACCAGGTGGTGCAGCCCGTGGGTGTCCGTGCTCCCGATGTACATCGCCGGGCGCTTGCGGACCGCCTCCAGACCCTTCAATACCTGAATGTTTTCGCCGGTGTAGTCGCCGCCGTTGCCGTTGTGCGGCCGGTCGTCCGTCCCGTTCGCCATACGCTCCCCGTCGATTGTGGATTGACTGAACGATTATACTACGGCAGGACTTCCCTTAATAAATCCTCATCGGCATGACGATCGCCAGGTAGTTGTGCTCCTTCTCCGGCCGGAGGATCACCTGCGAGACCTCGTCCTTCAACTGCAGGACCATCTTCTCCTCCGAAACCCCCGAAACCGCGTCCTGCAGGTACCTTCCGTTGAACCCGATCTTCATCGAGGGGCCTTCGTACTCCGCTTCCAGAAGATCCCTGGCCTCCCCCTGGTCCGGGCTGGTCGAGGAGACTTCCAGCTGCTTCCCGGAGAAGGAAAGCTTCACGCTGTGCACCTTGTCGGGCGCCATGACGGCGACGCGGCGGAGCACATCGGCAAAGGCGTCCCGGGCCACCGTGGCCGTCAGCAGGTTCTCCTTCGGAATGACCTGCCGGTAGTCCGGGAAATCGGCATCGAGCAGCCGCACCCAAACCTCCGTGTCCCCCTTCGATGCGAAGAGGAACTTTTCCGACGCGGACAGCTCGATGGAGCCGGGCCCGCTCTCCGCGAGCTTGCGGATCTCGAGGATCCCCTTCTTGGGAACGAGGATCTTGCGCGACGCAAGGAGCTCTCCGATGTTTCCGACTTCGCCGTCGGCCATCGCCAGCCGGTGCCCGTCCGTGGCCACCATCCGCAGCATCGATCCCGTTTCCGTCTCGGCCCGTTCGAGCAGGATCCCCGCGAGGTTGTACCGCGTTTCATCGGAGGAGGCGAACGGCACCACGCGCTCGGAAAGTTTCCGGAAGGTGTCGCCGTCGATCGATACCGTCTTCCCCGACGGCTTCTCCGGCATCTCGGGGAATTCCTGGGAGGGCAATCCCGCAAGGCGGAAATGGGACCGGCCCGAAGAGATCTCGACGTAGTTCCCCTCTTTCCCGGCCACCGTCACCGCGAATTCCTTCGGAAGCACCTTGGCGATGTCGAGCAGTTTGCGGGCAGGAAGGGCGATCGACCCGGGTTCGCCCGCGGCGATCGGCTGCAGGCAGCGGACCACGATTTCAAGGTCCGACGACACCACCGTCAGATTCCCGCCGCCGATGGTTATCAACGCGTGGGAAAGGACCGGCATCGTGTGCCGTCGTTCCGCGACTCCCTGGATTCCGGTGAGCACGTCGATGAGCAGGTCTCTGTCCACAGTAAAGTTCATCGTCTTCCTCTTCTTGTTTTAAGAATTGAAAAGACCGTAGTCATAGCAGGGGGTGTGCACTCTGTGGGAAACCCGGTGGGGACGCCGCGCACCGGGAGACGGGGCTGTGGGGGAATCTGTGCGAAACTTCGCTCTGGGAAGACGCGGTCTGTGGACAGCGGGGCCCCCTTCTCTTTCTCCACAGGTTATCCCTCGATTTTCTTCCGGAGGATGTCCAGCGTGTTCCTTAAAGATACATCGTCTGCGAGTTTCTTCTCAATTTTTTTTACGGCGTACATCGCCGTGGTGTGATCCCGCCCTCCGAATTGCTTCCCGATGTCGGGAAAAGAGCAGCGCGTCATCTCGCGCATCAGGAACATCGCCACCTGGCGCGGCATCGCGACCACCTTGTGCTTCCGGGCGGAACGCAGTTCGGAGATCTTCACGCCGTAATGGTCCGCGACCGCTTTCTGGATGTGGTCGGGGGAAACCTCCCGGCCCCCGTTGCCGAGAAGGGGGGCCAGGATCGTTTTCGCCAGGTCGAGGTTGATCTCCTTGCGGGTCAGCGAGGCGTGGGCCCCGATCCGGATGAGACACCCTTCGAGTTCCCGGATGTTGTTTTTCACCATGGTCGCCAGGTATAACGCCACGTCTTCCGGCAGGGCGATGTTTTCCGCTTCCGCCTTCTTGTTGAGGATCGCCACCCGCGTCTCGATGTCGGGCGCCTGGATGTCGGCGACCAGGCCCCACTCGAAGCGCGACTGGATCCGCTCCTCGAGGTCCGGGATCTCCTTGGGGAACTTGTCGCTGGACACCACGACCTGCCGGCGGGAGGAGTACAGCTCGTTGAAGGTGTGGAAGAACTCCTCCTGGGTGCTTCGCTTCCCCGCGATGAACTGCACGTCGTCCATCAGCAGCAGGTCGACGTTGCGGTATCGCTCCTTGAAGTCGGACATCTTTCCGGAGCGCAGGGAGGCGATCAGGTCGTTGGTGAACTTCTCGGCGGGGATATAGCACACCGTGAGGCGCGGGGACTTCGCCAGCGCCGCGTTTCCGATGGCGTGCAGCAGGTGCGTCTTCCCCAGGCCGACGCCCCCGTAGATGAAGAGGGGGTTGTAGCTGTTTCCCGGCTCGTTGGCCACCGCGACGGAGGCCGCGTGCGCGAACTGGTTTCCGGTACCGATGACGAACCGGTCGAACGTGTACCGGTTGTTCAGCGGACCGAACACCGCCCGGGTGCGCGTGGCGGTCTCCTCGGGGAGCTGCAGCAGCCGGGACGGCACGGGAATCGGGGAAAGAGGGTCCTCCTCCTCGCTCCCGACCATGATCTCGACGGTGACCTCCTCCGCCATCTCCTTCCTCGCGATCTCCTCGATCCGGGCGAGGTGGTTCTCCTCGATCCACACCTTGAAGAACTTGTGCGGCGTGGCGACGAAGAGGATCGGACCTTCCCGGGTGACGAATCGCAAGGGGCGCAGCCACGTCTCGAACACCTGTTCGCTCACCTCGCGGCGCAGCTGGGCGAGGACTTTTTCCCACGCTTTCCCGGTCACGCGGCGGTCATCCTGCAGAGAGGTCGACCGGACAGGGAAGTAGCGGAAAAACGTTCATTTTCCGGCCTGGAAGCGGGGAGAATGCGGAATAGTTGCCAACATGTTTTTCCACAGGTGTGGATAACTTTTATTTCCTTTTCATTCCGGGCAATTAGAACGTGTTTTCTTTGAGTTTCTCACCGGTATTCCTGCGATCTGGTCGGATGCGTTTCCGCCTCCCGGCGACGGAAAGGATGCGGATGAGGGATGGAGGGTACCACACGCGAAAAACGGGACGCAAGGAGATTTTTACGGGCGGTCGGGGAGGGCGAGGTTCTTTCGGTAAAGATCCCAGTTGACAACGAACCGATGATCTGCCAACGCCCGGTTTCTGGCCTCCCGGTACGAGGGGGAGCGAAGGAAACGGCACAGCGGTCCGCGCAACGCCATCACCTGCTCCGCGACGGGCCAGGGGATCGGGGCTCCCGTCGTCCGGTCGACGAGGCACCCTTCCCGGATCGCGTCGGAGGCCAGCGTCAGCGGGACTCCGGAAAGGTCGCGCGCGATCGCCAGGAACCGCCCTTCCGCCTCCGGGTCGAGGTAGCGAAAGGCGCGGGAGTAGAAAAGCGCCGTGTGGAAATGGTCCGGGACGTCGAGCACGCCGTCGACGGACAGCTCGCGGGAGATCGCCTTGAGCAGCGCGATCGTCTGGTTCAGGAGGCCCAGCCCGGGCTTCTCCTGCCCCGGAAGGCGCGGCCGGTCGACGGTGAACGCCCCGTCGGGGGAAGAGAGGACGAGCCAGTGGATCACGAGCATCCGGAAGGAAGACCCCTCCGTGAAGGGGCCGATGGGACGGCGCGGATGGAAGGGAGCCAGCTGCAGACGCGCCTCGAGGAGGAGACGGTCCCGGGTCTCCTCCCCGGCGTAAAGGCAGATCCGCTGGTCGGAGGGATCGGCGCAGGAGAGGCGAAGGACCGGGTCCGGATACCCCCGCTCCGAGAGGCCGGCCAGCAGTCCCGATGCGCCGAGGCGCTCCCGGAGCTCCCCGGGACCGTATCGGCCGAAGAGCCGGTTCTCCGGGTTCTCCCCGGTCAGGTCGAAGAGGAGCTCGCTCTCCAGGGGGGCGGGCGCACCGGCTCCCTCCCCCGCCGACAGGAGGGGCAAACCGAACAGCCTGCGCAGTTCGAACCGCGGAATGATCCTCGGAGGCATGGGCTCCCCGGGCGTGGAGTACCGGAAAACCGGTTGACACGGTGATCCGTAAGGCAATAGATTATATGTTTCCCGTCATTTGAGCGAGTCGTGTTGATGGAAGGAGCGAAATTCCCATGAAGCGCACGTACCAGCCGCACAACCTGCGGCGGAAAAGAACCCACGGCTTCCGCGAGCGGATGTCGACCCCTGGCGGCCGGAAAGTCATTTCACGGCGCCGCGCCAAGGGGCGCAAGCGTCTCTCCGTAACGGTCAGCGGCAAGAAGTGACCGTCCCCCCCGGGGAACGTCCGCGGAGCTTCCCCGCGAGCGAGCGTCTGCGCACCGACCGGGAGTTCCGGGAGGTGGTGCGGAAGGGCTCGCGCCTGCACACGACGCATTATACGGTGTACCGCGACTCCCTGGGCGGGGGAAAACGCCAGGTGGGCATCTCCGCCGGGAAGCGCGCGGGAGGCGCCGTCGCCCGCAACCGCGCCAAGCGGCTGTTGCGGGAATTCTACCGGATGAACAAAGGCCTCTTCCCGAGGGGGACCCGGACCGCGATCGTGGTCCGGAAGCCCCCCGAGGGAGCGGTCCTTTCCTCCGTGTGCGCCGAGCTGCTCCCCGCGCTTCGACGGCGGTGGGGAGGGAAC
>Ga0265292_1000900_pt1 | contig 31524 bp, 19 predicted proteins | sample Munlanlewell296A_FD_189080 | JGI IMG/M metagenome (GOLD analysis project Ga0265292, IMG submission 189080) | Leachate microbial communities from a municipal landfill in Southern Ontario, Canada - Leachate well 296A | ecosystem: Engineered > Solid waste > Landfill > Unclassified | place: Canada... | reverse complement strand
TTCAACATACACCTGCAGTGGACAAGATATCATAGACAACTACAATTGCGGTGCAAGCACTGCATGCGGATACAATGCACCAGGAAGTTGTGCAGGAACTACGTGCAATCAGTGTGCAAGTGGATGGGGTGATTGTACGTCGCCGAATGATGGCACCACATGTGATTCTACTCCATTTTGTTCCGGAAGTTATTATTATACGGGTTATGCATGTAGTAGTGGATCATGCAATTCAGCGACTGGTGGATATGAACGGGATAATACTCAAAGTTATTGTACTTCGGCTGCAACAGGTTGTGGAAGTAAGACATGGGATTCGGACGGGTATAATTCTGGTTCAACACCGCAATGTTGCGGTGATGATGGCGGAGCAGATAGTTGGTATACTTATAGTGCTGCAAATTTAGCAACTGCAACATCTTCTACATGTGGCGGATGTAATGCTGGAAATTATGCTGGTACTGGAACATATTATGGTAATGGATATTATACCGGATCATTAACAACAACCACTAGCCTCGCATGTTATTATGGCAATATCACCTGCGCGTATGGTGGCGGAGGCAATGGTGCTTCAGGAACATATTATGGTAATGGATACTTAGCAGGAGCAGGAACTTCACGGACGTGTTATTATGGAGACATTACATGCGCAGACGAAAGTGCAGGAAATGGTGCATCATCAACAATCTACGGATGGGGATATTATACTGGATCATTAACTGCGAGTACGAGTGTTGATTGTAAATCTGGTGCAGGAACATGTACTGACGGTAATGGGGCTGGAAATGCAAGCAGCGACCCAAGCAGTACACTCTACGGAAACGGGCAAACAACTGGAAGTGTAACAACAGATACATCACTCACCTGTTATTATGGAGATATTACATGTGCAAGCGGTTCAGAAGCAAATGGTGCATTCGGAACATATTATGGTAACGGATGGTACTCAGGATCACTAACAACAACCACTAATCTTGCATGTTATTATGGGGATATTACTTGTGCTGATGGATCAGCAAGCAGCAGTGCATCACCAACAATTTATGGTAATGGATATTATGCTGGAAGTTTAACAACAAGCACCAGTACAACATGTTATTATGGTGATCTCACGTGTAATAATGGCGGATATGCTAATGGTACATCAGCAGCAATTTATGGAAATGGATATTATTCTGGATCATTAATAGCAGATACATCAATATTATGTTATTATACCAATATGGCATGTAGTGATGGAAGTGGAAGCAGTAGTGCAAGCGGCACATATTATGGAAACGGAAATACACAAGGAAGCGGAACAAGCAGAACATGTTATTATGGAGATATTACCTGCGCTGATGAAAGTGTGGGGCATGGTACAAGTGCAAGCATCACCGGATGGGGATGGAATGATGCAAGTCCAGGAATAACAACAGACACCACATTCAATTGTCAGAGTGGTGCAGGAAGTTGCAGCAATGGCGGATATGGTAATGACAGTTCAACAGTACTCTACGGAAACGGATACACGAGTGGAAGTACAACAGTAGATACATCACTACTCTGCTACTACAGCAACCCTGCATGCAGCGACGGTGTTGAAACACAAGGCGCAAGTGGAACATATTATGGTAATGGATATTATACAGGATCATTAACAACAACCACGAATCTTGCATGTTATTATGGAGATATCACATGCGCAGACGAAAGTGCAAGCAACGGAATAAACTCAACAATTTATGGTAATGGATATTATAGTGGAAGCCTAACAACAAGCACCAGCATCGCCTGCTACTACGGCGATTTAACATGTAATAATGGTGCAGCAACTGACGGAACATCAGGAACATATTATGGTAATGGATATGATGCAACAGGAAGTGGAACAACAAGAACATGTTATTACGGAGATATCGCTTGCGCTGATGGATCAGGAAGCAGCGGTACATCCTCAACAATTTATGGATGGGGATATTATACCGGAACATTAACAACAAGTACAACAGTCGACTGTAAATCAGGTGCTGGAACATGCAGCGACGGAACAGCAAGCAATGATTCAAGCAGTACATTATGTGGTAATGGATATTTCTCAAGTGCAAGCGGAAGTTGCAGTAGTGCAGATAAAGCAACTGTAGTAAGTGGATATTGTATTTATGGAGATATCACTTGTGCAAGTGGTTCAGAAGCAAATGGTGCAGTATCAGGATTATTATTAGGAAATGGAAATTATACAGGATCATTAACAACAACCACTAATCTTGTCTGTTATTATGGAGATATCACATGCGCTGATGGATCATCAGGAAATGGAACATCAGCAACAATCTATGGTAACGGATATGCTTCAGCAGATAAAACAACCGCAACATCAATCACTTGTTATTATGGCGACTTAACATGTAATAATGGTGCAGGAAGTGATGGAACATCAGGAACTTATTGCGGTAACGGATACTTCTCCAGTAGTAATAGTGCATGTACTGCAGCAACTAAAACAACTGCAACTTCAGGATATTGTTATTATAATGATATTACCTGCGCCGACGGAAGTGCAGGCAATAGTGCAGTAAGTGGTGTATTGTATGGTAATGGTAATTGGATTGGATCGACTTGTTATTATGGTGATATTACTTGTACTGACGGGACTAATGGTAATGGGACGAATGCGAGCACTAATTGTGCAGGTGTCGCGAATTGTTGCAACGCAGGAACATATTATGAAGGTGCGAGTTGTAGTGATGGAGCTACTGCTGCAGGTACTGCATATGATAAGGATACTTCGCAAACACGTTGCGAATATGCAAGCAACGGATGCACAGCATATTATTGGAATATTGGTGGAGAAATAAATGCTACTGCATGTTGCGGTGATGATGCAAGCGAGAATAAGAAGACAAGAACATGTAGTGGTAGTGTCTGTACGACGAACAGTTCTGATGATGGATGTTGTGATGCAAGTACTGATTGTGTCTATGCAAGTACCTGTTATGCGAATGGGTATAATGGTAATCCTTCAAGTGATGGAACTAACGAATCCTGCAGCTCTGGAACATGGATTGATGGGCAAGCACCGGCGATTGGTGCACCAACATTGTATTCTGGAACATATACGAGTAGTGGGGTTAGTGGTGCATACTTTAAGGGAACTGTAAGTGCACGCGTAACAATCAGTGATACTGGCGGTGCAGGATTAAAGAGTGGAAGTTGTCAGATAAGTATTGGTGGTGGCGCATGGACTGCAACTGGTGTAACGAATGATTCGAGTTATTGTTATTATAATACATATACACCGGGCGCAACATTCACCATCGCATTCCGCATGAATGATACACAAGATAATGTCGGGACATCAACGACTTCAACATTTAATTATGACGCAACAGCACCTGCGACAACACCGACAGGAACAGCGCCCGCAGGCGGGAGCGCATACACTTACGGATCATGGACAACTGCTGCAAGTGTTGGAACAGCATTATCGTGTAATGATGGAAGCGGTGTCGGGTGCAAAGCATCAGGAACATTATACTGCAACGATAGTGCAAATACCTGTACGCCAAGCAGCATCTACAGTGCACGCGTAGACATAACAACAAGTGGAACAAGCTACATCAGATACCAAAGCAATGATACACTCGATAATCAAGAAAGCGTAAAGAATAGTACCATCATGCGCGACAGCACAGCACCAAGCGTTGGAACTGCAGCAATATATAGTGGAACATATTCAGGATTATATTATAAAGGAACAATAAGTATTAGGGCAACAGCATCAGATACCGGAGGATCAAGCCTTGCAACTTCAACATGCCAATACACAACAAACAATGGTGGCGCGTGGAGTGCAGCAGACGGACACGACGGGACATACTGTTACAAAAACAGCATAACACCAGGCGCGACCATTACGATTAATTTACGAGTCAATGATACTGCAGGAAATACCGGAACAGGAACAGCAGCAACATACACGTACGATGCAACACCACCAGTAACAACTGCGACTGCAGTCATTAATACTGGTGCAGGATACACATTCAATACGTGGACAGGATCAAGTTATGTCAATGTCACACTAAGTTGCGCAGATACTGGAGGAGTAGGATGCAGCATCAGACAATACTGCACAGATACTGCAAATACGTGTACACCGACGACAACATATGCTAGCGCAGTACAAGTATCAACAGTGGGAACAAGCTATATCAGATACTTAAGCAACGACACACTAGGAAATACAGAAACAGTAAATTCTCAGACAATAAAAATAGATACTAGTGCGCCGAATATTGATCCGCCAAAACTCTATTCAGGAACAAGAACTGCAGACACTACAGGAGCATACTTCAAAGGAACAGTAAGTACACGCGCAAACTTTAGTGATACATATAATAGTGTACTCGGAGCAACATGTCAGGTAAGTATTGGCGGTGGCGGATGGACTGCAACAAGTGTAACGAATGATTCAAGTTATTGTTATTACAATACATATAGTCCTGGTGCAACATTCACCATCGCATTCCGCGTCAACGATTCACTCAGTAATACAGGAACATCAACGACTTCAACATTCAATTATGACGCAACAGCACCAGTAACTTCTGCAACAGGTGTCAAGGCAGATGGTTCCTCGTATACGTTTGGCACGCAGGCAAGTACTGCATATGTGAATGTGACATTGTCGTGTGCAGATACAAGTGGTAGTGGATGTTCTGTAACACAATATTGTACTGATACTGCAAATACGTGTAGCCCGACGACAGTATATAGTGCTCTGGTGCAGGTCACGTATCAGGGAACATCTTATATCAGATATTATTCCAATGATTCAGTAAACAATATTGAATCGACTGCAAATAAATCTATCATCCTGAATACAGCTCCAGCGTTATCTAATATTGTCCTTTCATCGACTTCAGGACTTAATTTAACATCAGATAATCTGACTGTCTCATTTACTGCAACAGACGCAGATAATGATACAATCTATAATACGACTGACTGGCGAAGAAATTCTGTTTCAATCGCTGTTCTGAATATGCCGATGAATTTGAATACTTCATCTACGACGACTGGAGCGATTAGTGATTTCTCGACATTTGCAAATAATGGGACGCTTGGTGGAGGAACTGCTGCGTATGCTCCGACGTATACGACTGGGAAAGTAGGGGGCGCATATAGCTTTGACGGGGTGGATGATTATGTCACATCAACAGTATCAAGCATACTATCTGACGCTACTAACTCATTTTCAATAAGTACATGGATTAAACCAGGATATATGCCGGGCACTTCCAACGAACACATCATAGTAGGCAAATTAGGATGGCACGGCGGATTGGTAGCAAATGGCGTAAGCGGAAGCACAGTAATAATCAGATTCCAATATATAAATTCTACAGGTACTACATTTTCAGCAGCTAGCAGCGCAATATCAACAGACGTCTGGCATCACGCAGTCATTACATACAGCGGATCAACAAAGAGTATGAACATATATATTGATGGATCATATGCCGGAACTGATACATTCGCAGGAACTCCAACGGGTTATTCATCTACACTATATATTGGAGGTTACTCGGGAGCAACTACACAATATTCATTCAATGGTTCCATCGATGAAGTCCAGATCTACAACCGCTCATTATCTGCCGAAGAAATCACAGCAATCTATAATGCACAATCTACAGGCAAAGCAGTAACAACACTTGTTTCTAACGAGACTGCAAGTGGCGATCAATGGCAAGTGCTTGTCGCTGCGTCAGACACCAAATCCTATACGACCGGAACAAGCAACACACTCACAACTAATGCAGTGAATTGCACAACACCGATACAAGCAAATCAAGTCTATACATTTACTGGAAATGTTGCAATTAATGGCGCGACATGTTTCTCAATAAGTGCAGCGAATGTGACGATTAATTGTAATGGATACTCGATTACGGGGAATAATACGGCGAGTACATACGGTGTATATTCGACAGCGGCTACTACTACTGTAAGAAATTGTAACATAAGCAATTTCGAGGATGCAATAAGAATAACAAGTACAACAGCTGCAACAATCCAAAACAACAATCTATCAACAACAGTCAGTACAGGTTATGGTGCACTACTCTGCAATTCAGGAAGTTCGACTATCACTGGAAATACAATTAGTGCAAGCGGTTCAGGGACATATACTGCAATAGGACTCACCTGCGGGGGACCAATAAACAATAATATTATCGCCAATAATGTTATTACGACAAGCGGGACATCATATGGAAGTATTTATGTATCTCAAGGTGCTAGCAATAATCTTATTGCGAACAATACCATAAGTGCGACAAACGCTCAGGGAGTATATTTCACTTTCGGTGTAAGTAACAATAACACCCTTCAAAATAATACTATAACAATTTCAGGAGCATACAGCGGAATCATCAACGATATTGCCGCATCAAATATAACCATAGATTGCCAAGGCACAACCATAACGGGATCAAACACCACGGGATCGTACGGAATATATTCCAATGGAGTTAATACAACAATCAAGAATTGTAACATCAGCAACTTCCAACGCGGTGTTTACTTTAATGGCGCGACGAACGGAGCAATTCAAAATAATAACGTAACCACAACACAAAGCGGCGACTGGTATGGCGGGGGATATGCAATCTTACTCCATGGTTCATCAAACAACAATATTATTTCAAGTAATAATTTCACTGCACCAGCATTTGCGATGTTAATCAATGGGAGTTCAAGTTATAATCAAATCACACAAAACAGTATTACATCTTTAGGCAGTCACGCAATAACATTCCAAAGTAGCACACAATACAATACCATCTCGGGAAATAATCTTTCAGGAGCAGGAGGGATTGCGGCACAGAGTAGCACAAGCTACAATACCATTACAAATAATAAAATAGTGATGAGCGGGTCTTATGGTATCGATCTTTCATTTTCTGCAAACAACAATAATATTACAAACAATAATATCACTGGTTCAGGTTACGGAATTGATTTTTGGGCTGGCGCACATAATAATAATATTATTAATAACAGCATTACCAGTACAAATACTCATGCCATATATTCGAGAGTAAATTGGGATCACAATAATAACAATGCATTTACGAATAACACACTTACTGCAGCCGGAATAGTAATAAACCTATACAATCTCACTAATAGTAGTTTTATAAGAAACACAATAATTTCAAGTAGTCAAACAACAACACTAGTCCAACTCGATGCCAATTCGGGCGGCAACACCTTCTATTGGAACAACTTCACATCGACAAGCGGATATTATGTGAATGATTTGAATGGTTCAAATTATTATAACACTACGATTAACAGTAATGGTGAAGGAAATATCTGGGCGAATGTGATTAGTGGTAGTGTTGTCGTCAGTGGAACTACTGCGTCAGCATATGGTACGGGGTGGTATCTTGGTGTACGAGGAACAGGATATCCTTATAATAATACAAATGCCGGAGGAAAACTTTCCGGAACAATAATCGACTACGCACCACTCACACTCGTACAGAACAATGCACCAGTCGTCTCAACTGTTGTTTTATCGTCGACATCAGGAAATAATCTCACGACAGATAATCTTACCGTATCATTTACTGCAACTGATGCAGACAACAACGCAATCTATAATTTCACTGACTGGAGAAAATCAGGAACATCAATCGCAGTCCTCAACATGCCATTCAACATCAACACGTCATCGACGACAACAGGAGCAATCGCTGACTATTCGACATTTGTGAATAATGGAACATTAGGAGGAGGAACCGCAGGAAATGCACCAACATGGACGAGCAGTGGAAAAGTAGGAGGAACATACACATTTGATGGAGTGAACGATTATATAACAACAAGTAAAACTGGAATGTTTGGAACTCAAGGATCTATACTGTTATGGATTAAACCAACTGTAATTGATGGCAGCTTAAAGACATTAGTAGACTTAGCAAGCACAGGAGCCGACGGAGGAATATTATTTGCAGATGGATATACTGCCAACACTCCATATTTCCAATACAGTAATGGCAGCAATAATATCGCACTAGGAGGAAACGTATTAACAACAGGCACATGGCAGCATATGACGATAACATATGGCTCGAGTGGCGCAAAGATATATCAAAACGGAATATTAGTCAATAGCAATAGCCAAATACCAAATATAAACTTAAGTGCAACATCATATGTATATATAGGATCACACGGAGGAAGTATAAGATTCATCAACGGCACCATCGATGAAGTCCAAATCTATAATCGTTCCCTCTCCGCAGAAGAAGTATCTGCAATCTATACTGCGCAATCTGCAGGAAGAGCAGCAACAATTTTAGTCTCTAACGAAACAGCGAAAGGAGAAACATGGTCGACGTTAGTTGGTGCATGTGATGGGTATGTATGCACGACAGGGACAAGCAATTCATTAACTATTATTAATAGTGGTCCACAACTTACGGCACTTAGTCTCGCGCCATCTTGTATTAAGACAGGAACAGTGAATGTTACGACGAGCGGTGCGAGTGATAGTGATGGAGATAATCTAACACTAAACGCGGGTTCATCTTCGGGCGCAGTAAACCTCTGCAATTCTACTGCGGGAACTCCTGAACGTTCATGCACGTTTACTGTTGAATCATTCTGGACAGATACTGCAGCACATACTGTGTATGGTCGAGTGACTGATGGGGTGAGTAATTCAACAGAAAGAAATATCACAGTAACAACAGATAATTCTGGACCAAATATTCCGACTGGTCAATCGCCTGAAAATAATTCTGCAGCAAATACTGCAACTCCAACATTCACATGGACTGCTCCATCAGATGTGGGATGTAACGCAACAATCAGCCAATACAATATTACGATTTATTCTGATGCATCATGTACCACGCCTGTTCAATCATCAACTCCTGCAACTGCAACATATACTGCAACAACATTATCAGATACAACATATTATTGGAATGTAAAAGCAAAGGATGGATTTAGTAATTGGGGTAGTGTATCGACTTGTTTGAAAGTAATTATCGATACTGCAGTACCAACAATAGCATTCGTCTCGCCAACCGACGATAATAATTCGAACATTAACCGCGTATACTCATTTGTAAATACGAGCGTGAGCGATGCATCATCAACAACTGCATTACTTGATTGGAATAGATCACTTGTCGGCTGGTGGAGATTCAACAATGCAACAGACTTCAAAGATTATTCAAGCTATGGAAATAATGGAACAAATTCCGGATCAGCATACACCAATGCAGGAAAATTCGGAGGAGGAAGAAGCTTTGATGGGGCAAGTAATTATATTACTGTTCCACCATTAAATAGTCCTTCTGGAGCATTAACACTAAGTGTTTGGATAAGCACGTATGGAAAAGGTGGAACAACATATCAAGGAATATTAGATACTACAAATTCTGGATATACTGGATTCCACCTACGACTCGGAGCATCAGACAATAAAGTAAGATTTGCCGTCAGCGGCGTATCTGCTGACAAAACTATGACTTCAATCACTAATCTCAACAATAATACGTGGTATCATATCACCGCGACATGGGATGGTACGATGAATGCAAATGGAATGAAAATTTATATTAATGGTATATTAGACGCGCAAGACACTGCAACAACAAATCCACCTATTAACGCGAGTAGAAATCTAGTGATAGGCGCTGAGGGCAGTTTAGGAAGTGCGGTCTTCTTCAACGGTTCCATCGACGATGTTCAAATCTATTCTCGTGCACTCTCTCCTCAAGAAATCAATGCATCTTATAATGCAGGAACATATCGACTCTACAATAATTTCACTTCACTTGCTGAAGGACAATATAATTATACGGCGTACGTGCAAGATAGTTCTGGAAATGTTGCGCAGACCGAGCAACGTACATTACTCGTCGATACGACGAATCCGACGATTTCTTACGTATCCCCGACAGACGCGAATAATACAAAGTCAACAAGAAATTCAACATATGTAAATGTAACAGTAAGCGATACGAATCTTGGATCATCACTCATTGACTGGAATAATACACTCGTCGGATGGTGGAGATTCAATAGTGCAACAGACTTCACCGACTACTCGACATACGGAAATACTGCAACGAATTCCGGATCAACATACACGACCGCAGGAAAGATGGGTGGGGGAAGAAGTTTTGTTGCAGATGGTGGAAGATATTATCTTCAAGCGTCCTCTGTTGATCTACATACATATCTCACATTAGAAGCGTGGATTAAACCAGTCTCCTATCCTTCTGAGCGATCAACAATTATTCTAGGATCAGGAGCATATTATCTTAGTTTAGCAAGTGATGGTTCACTTAGTTCATACTGGTACGGAACATCTAATGAAGGATATCACTCTTCAGGTTCCAGCACAGTACCACTCAACTCGTGGTCTCATGTTGTATCGGCATGGGATGGCTCGAATGTCCGATTATATGTAAATGGACAATTAAAAAATACTGTTGTAACTAATGGTTCAGGAAATTCCGCGAGCGCAATAATTATCGGAGCAGAAAATATTGCAAGACAATTTAATGGTTCTATCGACGATGTTAAGATCTATTCTCGTGCACTTTCTGCCCAGGAAATCAATGCATCTTATAGTGCAGGTTCGTATCGCTTGGAAAATAATTTCACTAATCTTGCTGCAGGAACATATACATATAAGGCGTATGTGCAGGATCTTGCGGGTAATGTGAATAATGCTGCGCAGCAGACATATATTGTGAATGGCGCGCCAAGTGTAAGTAATGTCGTGCTCTCATCAACATCAGGAAATAATCTGACAACAGATAACTTGACTGTTTCATTTACTGCAACGAATAGTGATAGTGATGCATTATACAATTTCACTGACTGGAGAAAATCAGGAACATCAATCGCAGTACTGAACATGCCATTCAACATCAACACTTCCTCGACGACAACTGGCGCAATCGCAGATTACTCGACATTTGTGAATAATGGAACATTAGGAGGAGGAAACAGTTCTAAAGCACCAACATGGACGAGCAATGGAAAAGTCGGGGGAGCGTATAGTTTTGATGGAGTGAATGATTATGTTGATTTGGGGATAACAAGAGGGTCTATAAATGGTGGAACTGGCGATGCAAGTTTTGAAGCGTGGATATACTATACTGGTCAATCTTCTGATACATACGCCCCTATTTTTGGTAGCTTAACTGCTGGGTCTGGAACTACTTTTTTCATAGGGAAAACCGCTAATAGTTTAAACATTGGCATAGAAGATGGAACGTGGGCTGGCGATATGGGGCTTAATATTACTCCAAATACTTGGCAGCATATAGTTTATGTCAGACAGTCAAATACGAAATACCTTTATGTAAATGGAATCCGGAGTTTAACAACTGCCGCTGCTGGAACAGCGCAAAACACTAAAATAACAATTGGATACGAGGATGAAAGTACTGGGTATCTTTTCAACGGTTCCATCGACGAGATCCAGATCTATAATCGCTCATTATCTGCTGAGGAAATAACCGCAATTTACAATGCGCAATCTGCAGGAAGAGCAGCGACGACATTAGTCTCTAATGAAACAGTCAAAGGAGATGTCTGGACAACGTTAGTTGGTGCATGTGATGGATATGTATGCACAACAGGGACGAGTAATACAGTAACCATTGCAAATTCTGCGCCGACAGTCTCTAATGTTCGCATCTCTCCTGCGACAACAGGATACACGAATGCAAGTCTCATAGGATACTGTACAGGCGCAGATAACGATGCAGATAATATCATCTATTATTATCAATGGTACTTAAACAATGCAGTAAATGCGTCGGGAAGCACGAGTGCATATGCGCCAAGTATTGAAAGAAACATCGCTAACATCACAAACTCTTCTTTAGCAGTCGGACAGAACTGGACACTCAGTTGTAAGGTCGATGACGCAACAGTAAATAGTTCGTGGAGTAACAGTACAACAACGACGATTCAAGCAATCACTCCGGGTATCCCAACATTAATAGATCCGACAAACAATAATAACACCATCCATTTACGTCAACCCGTATTCTTATGGAATAGTGCAACAAACGCGAATTATTACGAATTCAACCTCACCAGTAATACCGGATGCTCTGCAAATATCTACGCGAATAGTACGCCGACAGGCGCATTAAATTATACACCAACAAGTAATCTTTGTGTCCGTACAGATTCTGCACCTTCAACATATTATTATTGGCAAGTCCGTGCATGTAATTCACAAGCATGCAGTAATTGGTCCACGCAGTGGAATTTCTCAATAGAGCCCTACGTCGTCATAACATTAGTCAATAATTCCGTATCCTTCGGAACAGTAGCACTGGGCGACCCTCCAAAAGATACAACCAGTGGAACACCAAGTCCATTCCTCCTCCAGAATGATGGAAATGTTGCCGCAGACTTAGTCAATGTTTCTGCAAGTCAAAGTTTATGGGCAGCATCTGGCGCAGGTTTAGGCACGCAATATTTCCAGATGAAAGCAAGGGAAACTACTGAAACAGGTTCATTCAATACCGGAACTTCAATAATGACTTGGGTCAATATATCATCTACAAATCAATCAGTCATTAAAATACTCAATTATACGGATAGCAAGGATTCTGCATATATTGATTTACGAATCGAAATTCCCGGCGCAGAACCTCCGGGAACAAAGAGTACAGCAATGATCTTTGCATTCGAACAAACACCATGAAGAAAGAACGAGAAACGAAAAGTGCAGCAATGATTGTGGATGAAGAATATACCCATATTCCTTCATTCATATTCAGGGATCGCAGTGTTGCAGTACTTGAAGCACTCGTCGAATATTTAGTTGATGTAAAAAAATTATCCTATCATGAAATCGCAGTCATCCTCAACAGAGACGACCGGACAATATGGACGAGCTACAAGCGCACTAAAATAAAACGACACGCAAAAAAATTCATTAAAGACAAGAAAAATTTGCTATCGCAAATCAAAAATTTTTAAGTTGTATAAAAGTATTCTATACTTTATATACAAAAAAAAATCACATGAATAAAAAAAATTATTCCGAAAAAAGAAAGAGCAGAGTTATCGCACTATATATCGTAGGAATATTCTTCTTCCTATTCCTCTTTGCTATTTCTCCAATTCATGCCCTCGGCATTGCACCCTCACGGGAAATCTTGCAATACGACACGAATCCGCATACCTATACTGTACGCATCATCAATAATGAATATCGTGAAATGCATCTTCTACTCTATGCACAAGGGGAACTTGCACCCTATATCAATCTCCCAGAAACCACCCTATATATAGGTGCTAATGAGGGAGAGAAAGCATTCACGTATACCATAACATTGCCACAGTCTATCGAACCCGGAGAGCGAAGCGCCTCTATTTTTGCGATTGAAGCGCCAGAATCAAAAGCCACAGACACCGGAGCCACCATTACATCGACAATATCAGTAGCACACCAATTAAAAGTGCAGGTTCCTTATCCAGGAACATTTGCAAGCGGAACATTCTATATTTCAGAATCGAATGTGAATGAGACAACAACATTTAATCTCAACATCATCAATAAAGGTACGGGGATGATTAAAGAGGTCACGAGTGAACTTCTCATTAGGGGACCGACGAATGAAATAATCAGACGGATACCAGGACCAACAGCAGCAGATATCCTGACGCAACAAAGCGAAAAACTAACGATTAACTGGCTTGCAAACACCAACCCTGGAGTCTATTACGCTGAATTCATCGTCAATTATGATGGCAAACAATTTATTGAGCGAAAAACATTCATGGTCGGCAATTATGCAATAGACATTGCAGAACTTCGTGTGAATGATTTCAAACTCGGAACAATCGCAAAATTCAATATTGACCTCGTCAATTCCTGGAATGAACCCATCGATAATGTCTACGCTGAACTCCAAATAATCGACGATAAGATGCAGGTTATCACAACAACAAAAACAATCAGCACAACAATTACACAACAATCAACAACAAGTATCTATGCGTATTGGGATACGCAGGGAATCCCTGCAGGGAATTATGATGTACGCATCATCCTGCACTACGCTGGAAAAACAAGTGAACGCATCTATAAGGCTGTCGTCGGAATTGATGCCATCAGCATCCAAGATACACAAGCGACAGGGAACGTCCTTGCACAGAAAACAGGCGGCAGTTCAACATCAGTACTCACAGTCCTTGTCATCATACTCGTTGTGATCAATGCCGGATGGTTCATCTACTTCAAATTTTTGAAAAAGAAGAAAACTGAAAAGTAAGACGTAAAAAAAAAATACTTCAAAATAAGAAAAAAAAAGCGAAACCTTTAAATATAAACTACTCCGAAGAGAAGAGTATAAATACATATTGAGTATATATTAGTATATAATGTAAGGGTGAAATTATGGATGGAATAAATACGCCGGCTGCAGCGCCAAAAGCAGACCTTTCTAAAACAACACTCGTCGTACTTGTCCTGTTAACACTCGTTATTTCTGTTGTCGGGACATGGAGTGTGTTAAATGAAGTGAATGGCCTACAATTACAATCAAGATCTCAAGGACCATCACAAGCATCTGCGCAAGTCGGACTAACAATCGCGCAACCAGCCGAGCCTGTAGTAACTACAGGAAAAGTGACATTTAATATTGTACAATAATAAAAGGTGAAAAAAATGGATATATCAAATAAAACATTGGCACTCGTTCTTATTGCGGCAATCGCAGTTTCGCTCGTCGGAACATTAGTAAGTCTAAACAAGGTTAATCAAATCACCGGGTTTGCAACCTCAGTAGGTGGTAATGCATCACTCTATGTCAACAGTACTGCATCCCTAAGATTCTCAACAGCAACAGTGGATTGGGGTACAGGATCAGTAAATGCAACAGCAGGAACATGCTACCTCAATACTGAAAGCGTAAAAACAGGATGCACATCATTCAGCACTGTAAGTGCAGGACTCGTCATAGAAAACGACGGAGACACTAACTTATCAGTAACACTCGTCAGCAATGCGACACCAACACAATTTATTGGTTCAGGAGCAACATTCAACTGGAAACTCAGCCAAAACGAAGCATCAAGCTGCCCAAGCGTAACACCAACAGCATACACACAAATAAACACTACCGCAATAACAATATGCACAGCACTAGAAGCATTAGACACAAGAGACACAATACTCATAGACCTCAACGTAAGCATACCACTAAGCGTAGTAACATCAAGCTCTGGACAAAAAAGAGCAACACTAACAGCAGTAGGAACATAAACGATCACAAGAAAAATTTGCTATCGCAAATCAAAAATTTTTAAGCTGTATAAAAGTATTCTATACTTTATATACAATAAAAAAAATAATTACGAGGTAATACACAATGGACATATCAAATAAGGGATTAGCATTATTGCTTGTGGCTGCAGTTGCAGTCTCAGTATTTGGAATGATCTTAAGCATAAACAAACTTAATATTATCCAAACCATGAAATCAGGGACAGGGTTTGCAACCGCGGCAGGTAATGCATCACTCTATGTCAACAGCACTGCATCCCTAAGATTCTCAACAGCAACAGTGGATTGGGGTACAGGATCAGTAAACGCAACAGCAGGAACATGCTACCTCAGCACTGAAAGCGTAAAAACAGGATGCACAGGATTCAACACGGTAAGTGCAGGACTCGTCATAGAAAACGATGGAGACACCAACCTATCAGTAACACTCGTCAGCGACAAGACCCCAACAACATTCATCGGATCAGGAGCAACATTCAACTGGAAACTCAGCCAAAACGAAGCATCAAGCTGCCCAAGCGTAACACCAACAGCATACACACAAATAAACACTACCGCAATAACAATATGCACAGCACTAGAAGCATTAGACACAAGAGACACAATACTCATAAACCTCAACGTAAGCATACCACTAAGCGTAGTATCAGGCGGTGCAGGACAAAAAATAGCAACACTAACAGCAGTAGGAACATAAAAAAATGCGTAAATTATTTTTTTTCTTCATTTTTTTGATCATATTGCCGGGCATAGTTGCAGTAGGCATACAATCCCCTCCTAAAGATACGAGGATAGTTGTTTTTGAACCATATAAAGAACTTGCCTACACATTTAATCTGGTAAATGCAGATTATATCCATTCATACAAGAATGCTCCTCCAGAACTTGATTCCGGGATACAAATTATTGATACTGCACAGGATTCTGGTCCACGATCAATTGCGGTAAATATTATACTTCCTGAAACACTTGCACCAGGAAAATATGTCATATATATTGGTGGTAAAGAGACGAGACCAGGTGGTGGGACAGTCGGTGGTGTTGCAGCAATCCAATCTGCAATCACTATCATCTCACTTTATCAAGGAATTTATCCGGAATATCTATTCACTACTACAGATGTTGGTGTTAATCAAACAAGTACATTTTCTATGACTGTCCATAATTATGGATCGCAGACAATTACTGCAATGCATGCAGTCATCGATATCTATTCGAGTGATAATACCCGTGTAGGAACAATCACTACATCAATTGATACGCTTGGTTCTAATGAAGAGAAGACATTGCAAGCAACTCTTGATGCTGCAAAATTCAATCTCCAACCCGGAACATATAAGGCAGTTGCAAAGTTCATCTCCGACGGAAAAGAGTATCCTGTGCAGGAGCGAGAATTTCGTGTCGGAAGCCTCAAAGTCGATATTGTTGATTGGACGCCAATCATCTATGTCAATACCACGAATAAATTTCAAGTATTTATCTCAAGCGACTGGGCAAGCCCTATCGAAAATGTATATGCAAAAATATATACTCCTGATAAAAAAGTCGTCAAGACACCAAATCTTGATGTCAACAAATTTCAGCGTGCAGCACTTGAAGGTTATATCGAAACAACAAATTATCCACTAGGAAAGACTCAATTAGATATTGAAGTGTTCTATGCATCAACTTCAGTACGTAAGACTGTTCAAGTAGACGTAGCACAGGCACCACCATCCTCTGCTGGAGCAAAGGCAGAAGTAGAGGAACCAAAACAAGTCGGCATGAATACTACCACATTGCTTATTATTATCGGAGGGATATTAGTACTCATCCTTATCAATATACTTGTATTCAAGAAAAAAACGAATAGCTCACCAACTACTCCACCTGTAAAACCACCTAAAATATAGAAAAAAATATAAAACATCTCTTCTTTTATACATGATGTCAATAAAATTCGCCATGGTAATCCTTCTAAGTATGCTCGCGGTAGGAACCATGATTCTTTATATGACAAAACCAACTATTACTGGTTTTGCAACAACAACAGGAAATACAACAGTTGTTGTTTCCTCGACCTCTTCAGTCCGATTTGCAGTCGCAAGTGTGGATTGGGGTACAGGATCAGTAAATACTACTGTCGGGACATGCACACTTAATACTGAAAGTGTAAAAACAGGATGCACAGGATTCACTGTAGTAAGCCAGGGGCTCATCCTCGAAAATGATGGAAATGCAAATATTAGCGTGACATTATACAGCAATGTAAGTGCTGCACAATTTATCGGAAATGGAGCAACATTCCAATGGAAGGTAACAAATAATGGTACTGAGACAGGATCATGCACGACGCCAACCCCGAGTAGTTATTCACCTGTTAATGTCAGTGTTGCCAATGCAACAACTATCTGTTCTAGTCTCGGCTATCCTGATGCTAATGACTCTTTAAGAGTCGATCTCAACATTACCATCCCACTTGCAGCAGTAACTTCATCCAGTGGATTACGTCTTGCATCCATCACTGCAACAGGAACATAACACTCTATGCAACATATATCCTCAACCATGAAAAAGAACAAAAAAACCTACAACGATACATTCCTACAATATGCACTCCTACTCATTATTGTCCTCTGCATTGGAGCAAGTATAACAATCATCGCATATTACAATTACTATCTCTATGACTATAAAGAGATCAATACTTCTGTTCGCGTGCAAAACAATTCCATGGGTCTCAATACTAATATTAAGGATTTAAGATTCGGTAAAATCTCTCCTGGCGGCGGTGGTACCCGATATTTCCATCTCTCCAGCGATCGATCTTCGATTGTTCGCATCAAAACCACTGGCCCTATAGATAAGTTTATCACACTTTCTGAGTATGAATTTATCCTCGAACCAAACGAGACAAAGACAATTACTGCAAGTATTGAAATCCCTGATTCGACTCCTGAAGGAAATTATTCGGGAAAGATCAGAGTCTATTTCTTTAAGAGATCATAATATCAGAAAAATAATTAATGTAGCGATTGCTATTAAATGCTATATAATTCATTAATAAATAGACCATATTTCTATAAAACAGCAAAATTTATAAATAATGTGCTATTAATTGCTATACATTACTGCAACCATGAAGAAAAAAGAAAAATCAACAGAGCAATTGAATCTTCGGATGCCTAAAGCATTACTGCATGATATTAACCTTATTTCTGAAATACTAAAAATTAATAAGTCCGAATGGATTAAGATTAAAATTGGAGAAATGGTCTATGAAGAGAAATCACGACTCCTTGAGCACTATTCAGAAAAACATAAAAAAGGCCTCATCACTGAAGCAGAATTCAAAAGAATCATCAATCAACAGTATGCCGTATAGTCAACACTGCGCGACATAAAAATATACTACTGAAACAATAAAAAGAGAACAGTAAAAAATCAAAAAAAGTGATAAGAAGAGACCAATAATAAGAAACGAACAAACATGAAAATCAAAGATTCCCAGTTGATTGGCGCACTCGTGATAACATTCATACTGATGTCTATTGTCCAACTCATCTATATCCAACACCAATCAAATAGATTTGCAAACACTATTCCGTCAACAACTGCACGTGCATTTGCAGAAGTCAATTTTTGTCTTAACATCCCTCCTGAACTGAATAACACGTGCAACTTCACCATTCCCTGGGGATTCAATTATAACTGCAGGATAAATGTTACTGATGCAAACGTGAATAGCACATTCACATTCTACTCTGCATTTATCACGAGTCCTGAACTTTTCAATATCAGTCAGAATGGGACAGTCGCATTCAACCCGCCGGAATCTGCAATCGGCAACCACTCATTCCAAGTCATTGCCTATGATAATTCAGGATGCATAAATAATTATGCAATGCAGGTATTTTCCCTCGAAATCTATGAATTCAATCATCCACCTGTACTGATAAGAAATATCCCCAGTCAGCTCTTTGACGTCGGCATGAGTACAATCTTTTATCTTCACGACTACTTTATGGATCCTGATGGTGATCCACTCAATTATACTGTTATTATGCTCAATAATGATCCAACGAGTGCGACAGCACCTGAACAAATCGTAAGCATCCAAATCGCTAATGATTCACAGACGACAGTACGTGCGCTTGATTGCGGGGCAGTGACGACATACTTTTATGCAGAGGATACATTCCTTTATACCGGGGCGTATTATCATCAGAGTACGCCAAGTAATCCGGTGAATTATTCAGTCAGTTGCCCACAGAATGCCATATTAAGTAGTTCAGGAACCGGAGGCGGAGGAGGCGGGGGCAGTGGTATTGTAGAAAACTGCATTTCTGAATGGATTTGCGGCAAATGGTCCACGTGTATGTCAAATGGGACACAAACACTTAAATGTGATGATAAGAATGGGTGTAATAAAAATGACCTTACAAGATATTTTTATAAGAATTGTACGTATGTTCCTGAAACTGTTTCATGCACTGAATCATGGACTTGCACTAATTGGAATATATGCGCGAACGGGATACAATCACGCACCTGTTCTGACACTAATTCTTGCGGGAGTATCGGTCTCAAACCTAATGAAACACAGAGCTGTATTGAAGCAGCTTCCTGCTTGAATGGGATACAGGACGCGAATGAAACCGGTATTGATTGTGGCGGCGAATGTAAGCCGTGTGTTATTATTGAGAAACCCGCCACCGTAACTGGACCGGACTATATTGCAATAGTCGCGATTGCATTCTCAGTCTCATTTTTAGGACTGTTAGGCTTTGCATATCGAAAAACAATTAACACATTCATTTCAAAACTCCTCGGCGCCATAGGTGCAATCCCGAAAAAACCCCTACTCATCCCTGATAAGGATAAACGCGAACTTATCGAAATTCTTCGAACCATGCAAAAAGGTCACAGCGAAAAAAATAAACGGCAATTCATGACTGCATCTTCAACATTCGTGAGAAAATATTATGAAAAAATATTCGGAGCAGAAGTGATGGATATACAAGATTTCAAAAAACAACTTGCAACAATAAAAGAAAAACGCATCATCCCACTCCTCGAAGCATATGATCAAAAGATCCGGACCATTGAAACCCCCGCATACAAATTCAAAGAAGGAGAAATGCAGGCATTCATTGATGAGTCAATCGCGCTCCTCTATCTTACCGCAACATTTACAGAAACTGATGCAGTAAACTGCGCGAAAGAACGTAAAGGACCACACACTGGAATCGAAGGCTGCTATACGTTAATGTCCAATATTGCGCTCGCACTCTCATTTAGCGAAGTACTTGCTGCAAAGGCGCTCTATCAAGAACTCAGTACCGTATATGCCGCACTTTCTGATACAGATAAGAAAGCGATCTATGCGGATATTATGCACGCATACCATGCCATCAAGTATCGCGGGATATTTCAGCATAATTAATGAGGAGATAGCACTAAAATGGAAATCATTAACTATTCAAATATTCAATCTCAGGAATACTAGAAAGGGACTATTTTATGAGTTTTATTATCTCTGGTGTAGAATAGATTGTTATGCGATCTTGTTTTTTGAGTGCTTTGTCGTTTGACCATATAGGACAATGGAGTTTTAGTGCGAGTGCAAAATACATAATATCATCGGGGTCGGGCGTGGTCTTTTTTGCTTCTGCTATGTATTGCTGGAGTTCTATTTGTGGTATTATTCGTATGATTTTCTTGAGTATGTGCATTATTTGCTCTAATTCTTCTTTGCTTCGTGAAGTTTTTGTTAATATTTCTTTTTGGTGTTTTTCTATCTCAAGCAGTATGTATTCTGGTGTGTAGAGTGTTATGCTCATATCAAGCAGTAGTTCTGTTGTTTTCGATTCCTTGATTAATGCAGCAAAGATGATATTTGCATCTACGACGAGGTTCATTTGTATTTTTCTGCTGCTTTTTTATTCACTTTTTTTCCGAGTGTTAATGCATCTTTTTCCGTCATCTTGCTTTCTCGTGTGAATTCCTTGAATTTCTGGAGCATTCCTATCCGTTCTTGTATTGCTGCTCTTGCTACTGCACTCCAATTCATTTCTGGAAATGCATCCATACTATTTTTTAGTTCTTCAGGTACTGATAATGTTAATGTAGTCATAAGATCCCTCCATATATTAACTATATTATGTGTAATATGTGCTAATATTTAAATATTATGATAATAATAATTGTGGTTGGTGCGGTACTGTTTGTCCGTCGGATGTTGGCTGTGTTGATGGTACGCGTAAATGTTCGACAGGTCAGGCATTATGTGGTTCTCCTGCAACTATTCCTGTGCTTGTCCCTTTTTCTACGAGTCGCGTAGTGATTGGTATTTTTGATTTGCGTAGCCTACTGTCGAGAAGAATGTTAGTGCTATAGCATAGAGTGCTATCTTCTTGAATACGCGATTCATACTTCTCGTCTATACTCTACTATTTATAAAGTTTATAGAAGTTACCACTAAAAAAGGGCAATATTAGATATTTTTCCCGTTCTTCTAACCTAATTCGAAATATTTATAAACAGAAATAACTAAGATAACAAAGAATATATAAATAGATATATTAATTAAATTAAGTAAGCTAAGTAAACTAAGTTAGATAACTTATCTCTAGACGATGGCAAATATCAATATCCCAATCCCAAACGAACTGCACAAAAAACTCAAACTCAAAGCAGTAGAAAAAGACATCACCATCAAAGCATATATCATTGCAATGATGGAAAAAGAACTTAAATAAAAATTCGAGAAAAATTTGCTATCGCAAATCAAAATCGAGAAAGCAAATTTTTGGGTTGTATAAAAGTATTCTATACTTTATATACAATAAAAAAAACATCAAAAAAATGGTCAATATCAATATCCAAATCCCGGACGAACTGCACAAAAAACTCAAACTCAAAGCAGTAGAAAAAGACATCACCATCAAAGATCAGATTATCCGCATCATCGAAAAAGAAGTTATGCCAAAAAAAGAGCGATAAGAAAAACCAAAAAAAAGAAATAAAGAAAAAGAAACAAGAAGAAAACAATAAAAAGGAAATAAGATTCCATGAATACCAAAAACAGCATCAGTAAAACAATCATATTCAGCATCATGCTACTTGTCAGTATCGGTATTGCATCCACACTGCTTACGAATCACTATGTCAATACACAAGGTTCAAAAATTTATACTGACCAGGATCTTATCTGCCATTGGACGATTAATGAATCAGTAAATGCAAATGTGACTTTGTACAACGGCGCCACACTTAATACCACACAAACAAATATTGCATGCAGTGCAAATACTGGATGTTCAACAAGCGGGGCAGGGATTGTTCCTGCACAATACACGACAAAAGGGGAAGTATGGATTTGTTCAGTACGATACGCCATGGGATCAGTATTAGACGAACAAAATTTTTCATTTACTATTGACGACACAGTCCCCACATATCCTCGGATATATTTTTCCAATGGAACAGAAATATCAACCAATACCACGGTAAGTATTCCTGAGGATGCGAACAGTGCATTCATCATCAATTCAACAGACGCAGATGGAGACAGCATCCACTATCAAGTTGCATCAAACACCATTAGTTGCACCATTCAATCATCGAATGGAACCATCACCTGTGCACCAACACTCGAATCACAAATAGGCATTCGGGAGCTTCGATTCAGATCAGAAGATAATACTACCGGTGCAACACGAGGATATACTAATTTGTCCATTAATGTAACGCCGACCAATGATCCGCCGTTTTTTAGTCCGACGCTGAGCGATAAAACCAAATATGAATATCAAGCAGTAAACTATACCATTACCGGTGCAGATGATGAATCAAACACTCCCTATACCTTCTCCCTTACCTCAGACCTTGCAAATTTAATTATTGTGAATACCTCCAATACCACCGCACGTATCCAATTCAACAATTCAGGTCAGGATAATGCAACTTATTGGGATAGGGGAAACCACACCATTAACGTGACTATAGGTGATAGTGATCCTACTAACCCCAGAAATTCCACTTTCTCATTCAATCTCCAGATCATTCCTGTAAATCACTTGCCAGTCATTGCGCTTATTGCAAACAAAACAGGAATACAAGGAGGAAGTTTACTCTTTACATTCAATGCAACAGATATTGATAATGATACACTCACATTCTTTACGAATGATTCATACTATACAGTCACTAATCTCCCGAATACCCATAATTCGTCAGGTGTAACATTCGGTGAGGCACGCATCAATATCACCAATCTCACCAATAATCATGTCATTCATCGATATATTTCAATCAGTGTTTCTGATACTAAACAGAACGCGAGCCAGAATGTGTTCATTAATATCACGAATACCAATGATGCACCAATAATCTACCAGAACAGTACTGCAGCGATAAATACCCTCAATAATTCAAATATCGAAAATCTCACTGCATATATTAATATCCCGTTCGTCTATCAAGTCAATGGCACAGATGTGGATATATTCACATACGCAAATGACAGCATCAGCTACACTTCAAATAATTCTAATGTATCCATCAATACCACTACCGGCATCATCACGAAAACATTCCTTTCACCGGCAAGCATCCCATTTATTATTACACTTACTGATAGCCATGGCGCAACAGCAAATAAGACCGGACTCATCACCGTGCTTCCTAATAATAATCCTTATTTCACGCAAGAACCGCTGCCAGCACTCAACTGCTTCGAGTATGATGCCACGAATTATCCACAAAATTGCACATATAATTTAAGTCTCTACGTCAATGATTCTGACCTCGGAGATTATGTTGATAGATACTATGATAATACTACACTATTTGATATCAATATCACCACCGGAATAATCCAATTTAGTCCACTCCAGGATGATATCGGAACACGCCAGATACGACTCAATATCAGTGATTCCCGTGGAGGAATAAATAATACCATTCTTAATCTCACCATCAGTAATACAAATAACGCACCAAATCTCAATACGATCCCTACAGGATTTGGGAGTGGGGTCTATATTACTGTTGGACAAGTGTTCAATTACGTGGTCAGTGCAAGTGATTTGGATCTCTCTGCACAAGGTATTGTTGAGAACCTCACATTTAATGCAAGCATCAGCGGGCCTAATCCAAACCTATTTACAATAAATAAGACATCAAATACTACAGGCCAGATTACATTCACGCCACTTGTAAGTGATACGGGCGAATATACTACCAATATCAGTGTCAGCGACAGGAATAATAATATGAGTATACAGACTGTGACGTTCAGAGTCTATAATGTGACGACTGCACCAAATATCACGCAAATTACACCTTCGGGAACACCACTCATCAATGGAGGAGTCAATACCTCCTGGCTAAACACCAGCCTCTTCCCCGGGATGCAAACAGGAATAACAATTAATGAAAACGAGAGTTACACCTTTAATCAAAATACCACCATTGACACACAATATGCAAATACTGCACACTATGCATGGTATATCAATAATGCACTCAATTCGAGCAGTAGCGCGTTCCCACTCACATTCGGATTCTTTTCTAACAGGCAATATAATATTTCGCTTCTTGTTACTGATGATTTCGCGAAAAATGCGAGTTTTTATTGGAATGTCAGCGTCACTAATATTAATAGGGCGCCTGTACTCCGCAATAATCTTACGAATCTTGTCGTAAATGGAACAACAACATATAGTAATTATTTCTCGTATACGAATCTGTCTGTACGATTCATTGACCCTGATGATGATTTGAATAGTAATAATCTTATTGATGGCAATGAAACAACGACGCTCAGTTTTGATCTTGCAGACAGTAATTATTCATGTCAATACGCAAATTTTACATTTACAAGTACAGACCTCAAAGTGAACGCGAAGGGTATTGGTGAATGTCTCGTCACGTTCAAAGCAGCTGATAGCGAAAATAATCTTTCAGTACTCGGATCCAACCAAGTCCAGATAAATATTACTGCGATCTCAGAGGAAACTACTAATGATCGCATCGTCTATGTCTCTCAAGGTGGTGGCGGAACACAAACACAGATAATCACGATTCCTATTCCTCAGGAGATTGAGACACCAAAGCCTCTGAGTATTATTTCGCCGCAGCTCATCAATATCTACCGTAATGACACCATTAGAATCCCTATTATCCTTAATAATACCTGGAATGATACTCTTGAAGGCGTCACCATTAGCGCATATACGAACGCAACCAATGTCTCGTTCTTTTTTGATAAAACATATTTCCCGAGACTCTACCAGAATAAGACTGAAGAGATTGTACTCACAGTCAGCAATTATAAGGGCGACGGACATTATGAACTCCAAATCATTGGCGAAATCACCAATCCCCGATATACTGATAAGACGACCATTTATATTAATTCTGCTGAAATGCGCACTGAAGCTGAAGAACTCGAAAATAAGATCTCATTTGCACGCGATCTGCTCAGCAGTAATCCTGAATGTATGGAATTGAGCGAACTCTTAACACAGGCAAAAGTAGAACTCTCCAAACAGAATTATAAGAAGGGCGCAAAAATCGTTGATGATGTCGTGAACGGATGTAAATATCTTGTGAGTAATACGAATAAAAAGGTCGAAGAAAAACCTGCGCGCGATTTCATTAAACGCTTCGATTGGCAGCAAAAATATACTGATTATGCGATCATGGGAACATTTGGCCTCATCTTTGTCATGGCCGCAGTCTATATCTTCCGTAAAAAGAGCGCTGAAGAGAATATCTAAAAGAAAATTAAATCATTACAGTTAATATACAGTGTGTATCAGCAATCACTCACGCATTCAATTTCTCATAGAGTGCATGTATCCTGAAGAATACGGATTTCTTTTCTGCAGGAGAAAGACGACGATAGATATCAAGTGCAGAAAGATAGGTCTTCCGTGCAGCATTACTATGTTTTTTAGCCAATTGCGCATATGCCTTTTCTATAACAAGATACAATTCTTGCAGCGGTTTACTGATGTGCTCTTCAGCCAAGACATGATCGCGCAGGAGAGGTTCGGGGTTTACCGGTAAAGACGCGGGATTGAGAGAAAAAGATTCAGGGAGCACAAGAGGAGATAGCGGCGAGAGTTCTGCAGGTAGTGGTTCTCGCGATAACGATCCCCGTAATGACAATTCTTGCGCTAACGATTCTCGGGATAACGAAGAGGCAGTAGTTATCGTAGCTATCTGCGGCGCATTCACTCCGGATTCTTTTTTGAACCACTTCTCGAGAAGAGATTTTTTTGCTGTGCCTGATTGATCAATAATCGATTCATCGACAATTTCACGTAATGTTTTCAGGAAGGATTTTGTTTCAGGAATACTTAATTCAGTGGATTTAAAATACGTTAACTCGGTAAGTGTCTGGAGCATCATATCAATTTTCTGCCGTGTCTCAAGCTTCAGAAATGCTTTATCCAGTTCTTGACCTAATTCTTCATACGTAAATTCATAATCGAGTTTCAGAAGTTCTGAGAAGAATCCTTTGATGAGCAAAAATAATTCATTCGTATCCGAGAACTCTTTTTGTAATTCAATATCTATTTTTCGAAGATAAGACTGTTTAACAAGTAGCTTTCGTTCTACTTCAGACACCTCTTTTTCCATAAGAACGATTATGATAAACCTTATTTAAATAGTTTTGCTTTTATAGGGGGTTGTCGGAAAATAAACTTCGTTTTTAGCATCGCTCGTGTTAAGATGTGGCTTCAAAGGAAAATAGTGTCATTTGCAATTCTACACTATTTTCTTGATGATTCTTAGAGAACACTCACACCTTGATGCTAAAACTATTTTCCGACAACCCCCTTTTATAGCGCACATATTTGTCTCTCAAGAAATCACAAAATCATAACATATATAAATACTATATCTATACCGATATAGCTATTACGATATATCGACGCAGTGCTGCGCGGTGATATATCCGGTTGAACAGGATATCCTGCGGCGTATGCGCCATGGATGGAACCAATGATTAAAAGCAATCTCCGATTTATTGTACTCAAAATTCTCGATACTCAAGAGATGTCAGGATATGGCCTTGTGAAAGAGATCCATACATTTACGAAAACATGGAAACCCAGTTATGGATCAATCTACCCGCTCCTTAAGGATCTCCATGCAAAAAAACTTGTTGCAGTTCACGAACAGGGCCGAAAAAAACTGTATACCATCACTGCACAAGGTCATAAACGCGTCCAAGAATTTGAAAAAAATAAGGAAGAAATTTTTGATCGTGCAATGGACTCTATTAAGAATATGGAACTCATCTGTGACAAAAAAGAAATCGATTTTATCTATAAATGGCATCAGCATATGCGTAGTGACCCACTCCCCTTTAAAGATATCAGTGCGCAAGTCCATGAACTTGCGGAACTCCTCATGACCATTAGTGCGAATCCTCAACTTAGTGCACAATATCCAAAAATACAGGGTATTCTTCGACAAACCATTCAAAAATTGCGCATCATTGAAAAAAGGAAAAAAGCATGACAACCCCATTAGTAAAACACGGATCAAAAAAAGATAGCACGCCAATGATTGAATTGAAAAATGCGTGGAAAATCTATCAAATCGGTGAAGTAAAAGTTGAAGCGCTCCGCGGCATTAATCTTAAAGTGTTCAAGGGAGAATTTGTTGCAATCCAAGGACCATCAGGGTCAGGAAAAAGTACGGCCATGCATATGGTGGGTTGTCTTGATGTTCCGACGAAAGGAAATATTTATCTGAATGGTAAAGATATTTCTCATCTTGAAGAATCAGACCTCGCGCAAATCCGCGGGAAAAAGATCGGATTTATCTTCCAAAAATTCAATCTCATCAATACGCTCAGCGCGCTCGAGAATGTGATGCTCCCCCTGATGTTTCTTGATGTTCCTGAACCTATCAGACGCAAAAAAGCTGAAGAACTCTTACGCGCGGTAGATTTAGGAAATCGGTTTGATCATAAACCGAATGAACTTTCCGGCGGTCAACAACAACGCGTTGCAATTGCGCGTGCACTCGCCGTTGATCCTGAAATCATCCTCGCGGATGAACCGACCGGGAACCTCGACAGCAAATCAGGAACAAGTGTGATGGGATTCCTGCAGGATCTCCATGCAAGGGGAAAAACAATCATCCTTGTCACGCATGATGATAAACTTGCGCGATATGCCGAACGTATTGCGGTCCTTAAAGACGGAGAGATCATTGGAATTGAGAATGGCTCACGTCATGCAAAGAAGATAGATAGCTCGATTATTGAAGAAGGATAAAACAAGAAAGATAAAGAAAAACGATTATAAAAAATATAAACAAAGATTTAGAAAAAAAACAATTATAAAAAACAATAATAAGAAGTATAAAAAAGAAAATATTAAAAATAAACGATTATAAAAAAATATTAAGGAAATACATTATCAAAAATAAAAAAACAATTATAAAAAATATAAACAAAGATTTAGAAAAAAAACAATTATAAAAAACAAAAAAACAACGCAGGTGATTTATATGAATACTATGAACAGACATACAAAAAAAATCTTTGGACTTGTCATCGTACTCTTACTCGCACTTACGACCATTCACTTGGTGAGTGCAGTATCTGCAGTACGCGTGAGTTTAAGCAAATATGAACCCTACCCTGCAACACCCGGGCAACTCGTGAAAGTATGGTTCCTCGTCACCAATGACGGCGACACCGCAGCAGATAATGTGATCGTAGAAGCAGTACCCGAATATCCCTTCGCCACCTATAGTGGAAACAATGTTAAAAATATCGGGTTCATCGGCCCACAAAGTGAATATCTCGTCGATTTCACATTCAAAGTTGATGAAAATGCCGTACAAGGAAATAATATCCTAAAAATGAAATATAAAGAAGCATCGCTCGCGAATGCTATTGCGCAGACCATGGACGCAACAATTTTTATCCAAAATCAGGATGCAACACTTGCTATTGATGGTGTACACCTTGAACCAACAGAAATTATGCCTGGAAGCGATGGAACCATCACGATCACGGTAAGAAATACTGCACAATCAACATTTACCAATATTAATCTGAAACTGTATTTACAAACCGTAGTAGGTTCAACAGTTGTTGATCTTCCCTTCGCACCTATGGAGAGTAGCGCTGAAAAAAAGATTTTCAAACTTGAACCAGGACAGACTGACGATTTTATATTCAAAATTCGCGCGTATCCTGATGCACTGTCTAAAATTTATAAGATACCATTCACCTTAAATTATTATGACTCTCTCGGCAACCAGAAAAATAAGTCCGACGTCATCGGTGTCGTAGTAAATAGTAAACCGGACATTGCAATTATTATTGATAAGACTGATATGTCCATGCAAAAACGCGCAGGAACAATCAGTTTCAAAATCATCAATAAGGGCCTCAGTGATGTTAAATTCGTGAACGTTATTCTCAAGGACACTGAAGATTATGATATTCTCTCAAATTCTGCAACAGTATACGTAGGAAATCTGGCATCTGATGATTATCAAAGCGTAGAATACTCGGTGATCATGAATACTGAGAAGAATAGCGTGCCATTTCCTATTACTGTCCAATATCGTGATGCAAACAATAAACAGTATGAAACAACACAAGATATCACCTTCAACGTCATTGATAGTTCAAAACTGAAAGATGCGCAAAACAGTGGCGGTGGAATTACAATGACTATTGTCATCGTCGTCATCCTCAGTATTGGCGCATTTATCTATTTTAGAAATCGCGCAAAAAAGAATAAGAAGGCGCAATTCAATTAAATCTTTTTTATTTTTTCTTTTATTCTGGCCCGAGGAAGCAATGCTCAAAGACTATTTCAAACTTGCAATCGAAAATATCACGCAACGTAAATTGCGGTCATGGCTGACGGTCATCGGCATAGTCATTGGAATCGCTGCAGTTGTCGCATTAATAAGCCTTGGGCAGGGTGTTAAAAAAGTCATTACTGATGAATTTGCAAAGATGGGGACAGACAAGATTATTATCCAGCCATCAACTGATTTCTATGCATCAAGCGGTATTCCCACACTAAGCGAACATGATATCGAAGTCATTCGCCGGGTGAAGGGAGTAGAGGAAGTGGGCGGAGTTCTCATGAAATCCGGCCGTGTTGATTTCAAAAAAAATGTCTATTTCACTATTGTTCTTGGGATCCCGACTGACGAAACACAGAAACTTATTGAAGAAACATATACGTTAGCATATGTCAACGGGCGATCGCTCAAGGCAGGAGATAACTATAAGGCAACGATCGGGTATGATCTTTCAAAAGAAAAAACATTCAATAAACCAATCACTGTTGGCGACCGCATAACACTTGAAGGTAAAGAATTTGAAATTGTGGGGCAGACTAAGCAGACTGGAGACCCGGGTATGGATAGCGCCATCATTATTCCGATAGAAACTGCGCAAGAACTCTTTCACGCAAATACTGCAAATACCGCAGGAACTCACGAAGAGAACGGCATTATTGTGCGTACGGCACTCGGCGAGGATCCGGTTATTGTTGCAGACAATATTAAACGCGCAATGCGACGTGATCGTAATCAAAAAGAGGGTAGTGAAGACTTTCAAGTCCAAACAACCGCGGAACTCGTCGAATCATTCAATGTCATACTCAATGCACTCTCCGCAATTATTATTGGTATTGCAGCAATCTCCCTTTTTGTCGGCGGTGTTGGTATTATGAACACCATGTATACTGCAGTGCTGCAACGCACGAATGAAATTGGTGTGATGAAAGCAATCGGCGCGCGTAACAGTCACATTCTAAAACTCTTCCTTATCGAATCAGGAATGCTGGGGCTCATCGGCGGGGCAATCGGAGTTCTTATCGGTGTTCTGCTCAGTAAAATTATTGAATTTATCGGAAAGAATTTTCTTGACACTTTACTCCTTCGCGCATATTTTCCCTGGTATCTCATCCTTGGCGCACTCGCATTTGCATTTATTGTCGGTACACTCTCCGGGTTGCTTCCTGCACGGCAAGCCGCAAACATGAATCCTGTTGATTCACTCAGGTATGAATAAAAAAACAGAAAAGAAAAAGAAAAAACAGAGAAGAAAAAAATGATCAAGGATTTTTTTAAACTGGCAGTTGAAAATATTACGCACCGGCAAGTACGGTCGTGGCTTACGATACTGGGTATCATTA
>Ga0265292_1000899_pt1 | contig 31539 bp, 36 predicted proteins | sample Munlanlewell296A_FD_189080 | JGI IMG/M metagenome (GOLD analysis project Ga0265292, IMG submission 189080) | Leachate microbial communities from a municipal landfill in Southern Ontario, Canada - Leachate well 296A | ecosystem: Engineered > Solid waste > Landfill > Unclassified | place: Canada... | reverse complement strand
CGGAGGAGGAGCACCTCGGCAAGGTCGAGAGGGGGATCAGGGCCGCGAGGGGCCACTCCATGAGGGTCAACCTCACCGACGAGGGAGTGACGACGAGGAGGCTCTAGGCTGGACGTACTGAAGCTCGGCGGCTCCGTGGTCACCTGTAATATCGGCGACTTAACCAGCGTCGGAATTGGGCTGGACGTACTGAAGCTCGGCGGCTCCGTGGTCACCGACAAGGACCGGCCAAAGACTGCGAACAACGCCGCCATAAAGCGGCTCGCCAGAGAGGTCGCATCCGCTGGTCCGAGGAACCTCATCGTCGTCCACGGCGGCGGATCATACGGCCACCCCCTCGCCAAGGAGTACGACGTAGCCGCGGGTTACTCCTCGCCGAGGCAGCTGGCCGGCTTCTCGCTGACCCACCAGGCGATGGTCGAGCTGAACAGCATAATCGTCGAGGCCCTCCTCGGCGAGGGCGTCCCCGCCATGTCGATCGCCCCATCCTCGTTCATAGTCACAGAGGACCGACGGATACCCGACGTCGACTTCGCCGTCGTCTCCAGGGCCGTCGACTCCGGGTTCGTCCCCGTCCTCTACGGCGACGCCGTCCTCGACTCCGCCCGCAGATTCACCATACTCTCGGGCGACCAGCTCGCCGCCAGGCTCGCCACCGACCTCGGCGCCGCGAGGATAGTCTTCGGCGTCGACGTAGACGGCGTCTACACCGCCAACCCAAAGCTCGTCAGGGACGCGAGGCTCATCGAGGAGCTCTCCCTAAGCCAGATGAGGGGCATGGTTAAGATCGGGGAGGCGCTCTCAACCGACGTCACCGGCGGGATGCTGGGGAAGATAAGCGAGGCGGGCCCCGCCGTCGAGGCGGGCGTCGAGGTCCAGCTCGTCAACGCCCTCAACCCGGGCGTCGTCCACGACGCGCTCCGCGGCGAGAAGATAAGATGCACTTGGCTCAGGAGGTAAAGCGATGAGCATAGGAAAGAGGAAGCAGAGACACATCAGGGTGAGCCTTGAGGAGAACGTCGACTCGGACATACCCACCGGCTTCGGCGACGTGAGCCTCGTCCACAGGGCCGTCCCCGAGATCGACCTGAGGGACGTCGACACGAGCACCGAGCTATTCGGTAAGAAGCTGTCGGCCCCCCTCATAATATCCGCCATAACCGGGGGCACCGAGGAGGCGGAGAGGATCAACAGGACCCTGGCCACCGTCGCCGGGAGGCTCGGCGTGGGCATCGGCGTCGGGAGCCAGAGGATAGCGATCCAGCAGCCGGAGGTTGAGAGGACCTTCCGGGTGGTCAGGGACGCCGCCCCCGACGCGCTAGTCATAGGCAACATAGGGTGCCCCCAGCTCAGCCTAGGCTGGGGGGCGAATGAGGCGCGGAAGGCCGTGGACATGGTCGAGGCCGACGCCCTCGCCATCCACATGAACCCCCTGCAGGAGGCCGTCCAGATCGGAGGCGACACCAACTACAGGGGCATAGTGAAGAGGATAGAGAAGCTGACCGCGTCGCTCGGCGTGCCCGTCCTAATGAAGGAGACGGGGGCGGGCATCTCCCACGAGGACGCCTCGAGGCTTGAGGAGGCGGGCGTCGCCGGCTTCGAGATAAGCGGCCTCGGTGGGACGAGCTGGGCCGCGGTCGAGCACCACATCGCCCGAGAGGTCGGCGACGGCCGGCAGGAGTACCTCGGAAAGGCCCTATGGAACTGGGGCATCCCCACGGCCTGCAGCCTCGTCGAGGTCCGCGCCGCATCAAAGGGGAAGGTGATAGCGTCCGGCGGAATCAGGAACGGGCTGGACGCGGCGAAGGCTCTCGCCCTGGGCGCCGACGCCGTGGGCATCGCCAAGCCCTTCCTCGAGAAGGCGCTGAAGGGCGAGGAGGCGCTCGAGAAGCACATCGAGGCGATCGTCGCCGAGGCGAAGATATGCATGTTCCTCGTCGGCGCTAGGAACCTCGCCGAGATGGCCGAGGTCCCCGTGGTGGTCACGGGCTGGACCTCCGAGTGGCTCAGGGCCCGCGGGTTCGACGCCGGGGCCTATGGGACGAGGGGCAGGTAGGACAGTTTTTATCTCCTCGGCGACTGCTATCTCGCAGTGTCCCCGATGTCGAACGGCGAGGCGATTAAGTGGAAACTCGTCGAGACTGCGAAGCCAGTCGACGCCTTCATAGACGGCATTCTGCGTCCGAGGCGCCCCGAGGTTCTCTACGAGGCGTCCAGGCACCTCATACTCGCGGGGGGGAAGAGGCTGCGCCCCTTCCTCACGGTGAAGGCGTGCGAGGCGGTCGGAGGGTCACCCGGTGACGCCGTGCCGTTCGCCTCCGCCCTCGAGATGCTCCACAACTTCACGCTCGTCCACGACGACGTCATGGATAACGACCCGGTCAGGCGCGGGGCGCCGACGGTCCACACGAAGTGGGGGGTCCCGATAGCGATAGCAGCCGGCGACCTGCTCTTCGCCAAGGTCTTCGAGGCGATGACGACGCACGCCCCGGAGGGGGTGAGTGCAAAGAGGGTGAAGTCCTGCGTCGAGATAGCGACCAGGGCGACAATCGAGCTCTGCGAGGGGCAGGTCCTCGACGTCTCCTTCCCACGCACCATGGACGTCTCCGAGGACGACTACATATCGATGGTGGGCGGCAAGACCAGCGCCCTCTTCAGGGCCTGCGCAGAGGTCGGCGCCACTGTGGGCCGCGGGAAGGCGAGGCAGGTGAGAGCCCTCGGCAGGTTCGCATGGGACGCGGGCATAGCCTTCCAGCTCATCGACGACTACCTCGGCGCCACCGCCGACGAGAAGACCCTTGGGAAGCCAGTCGGCAACGACCTGAGGGAAGGGAAGAAGACGCTTATAATAATCCACGCCCTGAGGAAGGCTCGGCCGAGGCAGAGGGACGCGATCCTGTCGGTCCTCGGTAACGCCTCGGCGAGCAGGGAGGCCATCGACGGCGTGAAGGCGATCCTCAGGGACATCGGCTCAACGGACTACGCCCTGAAGAAGGCGGAAAAATACACCTCATCAGCCAAGAAATACCTAGGGACAATCCCCGACAACGCCGCGAAGAAGGACCTACTCGATCTGATCGAATACTTCACACATAGACAGTATTAGGCGAGGAAGCACTCGGCTACTTCTTGGTCACGACATTGTACTTTATGCCCATCGGCGTCAGGGTGTCGCCGATCTTCTTCATCACCATCTCGTACTGGTCTTTTCTGGGCTCCACGAACCACTCGTAGACGAAGTCATAGCCCTCCAGCTTTACACCCGACTTGCTTATGATCGTGGCGCAGCGCTTCTCCATCGTGTCCCCCTCGGCCGCGTAGTTCAACACGCCGGTCTGGGTGTTGAACATCGGCGCCTCGGACTGGATGTAGGTGTCCATTATGCAGACCTCGGGTGTCTCCAAGGCGAGCTTCTCCAGTGCCTTTAGCCCCTCATTCACGTTGCCTTCGAGTTTGATGAATGTCCTCATTTTTACTCGATCGTCTGCAGGGAATCGCGGTTAATATATACAGTTTTTTTTCCGGTGACGCTAAAATGTTCCCTTTTTGGGAAAAGGATAATAGTTTTACTCCAGCCTTATGGGCGTAGGGGTCTCCGAGTGTTAGAAAAGATCAGGGAGTCGGCCGTAAAGTACGCTGTCTTCAACGCGTCCCATTACGGTGGGAAGGCGAACCCGGGCTCGGTCATGGGCAGGATATTCGCCGAGTACCCCGAGGCTAAGGCGAACGCGAAGGACGTCCAGCGCCTAGTTGGGGAGGTCGTGGCCGACGTCAACTCCTGGCCCCTCGACAAGATCATGGAGACCGTGAAGCAGTGGCCAGAGCTATTTGAGGCGAAGAAGGTCGAGGAGAAGAAGACCCTCCCACCGCTCAAGAATGTCGACAAGTGGCCTATGGTCAAGGTCAGGTTCGCGCCGAACCCCGACGGCCCCCTCCACCTCGGCAGCGCCGAGTCGATAATCTTCAGCGACGAGTACGCCAAGATGTACAAGGGGCACTTCATCCTCCGCTTCGAGGACACGAGCGCCGACGTCAAGCCGCCGATCCCGCAGATGTACGATTGGATACTCGAGGACCTCAAGTGGCTGGGGGTAAAGGTCGATGAGAAGTACATCCAGTCTGAAAGGCTCCCGATCTACTACGAGTACGCCGAGAAACTCCTGGGCGTGGGTGCGGCGTATATCTGCATCTGCGAGTCGGAGGAGTACAAGAGGCTCTACATGGCGAAGCAGCCCTGCCCCTGCAGGGAGCTACCCCCCGAGGAGCAGATCAGGCGCTGGAGGATGATGCTCGACGGCGACTACAAGCGGGGCGAGGCCGTGGTCAGGATCAAGACCGACATAACGCACCCCAACCCAGCGATCCGGGACTGGCCCGCCCTCAGGATATCCACCCGGTCGCACCCCCTCCAGAAGAAGAAGTACAGGGTCTGGCCCCTCTACAACTTCAGCTGCGCCGTGGACGACCACCTCATGGGTGTCAGCCACGTGATCCGGGGGAAGGAGCACGAGGTGAACAGCGCCCGCCAGAGGTACGTCTACGACCACCTCGGCTGGCAGTTCCCCGAGGTGATAAACGTGGGGCGACTCGGACTCGAGGCGGGGATACTGAGCAAGTCGAAGATCAGGGCGGGGGTGGACGCCGGCGTCTACTCCGGCTGGGACGACCCCCGGCTCGGGACCCTCAGGGCGCTGAAGCGAAGGGGCCTCCAGCCCGAGACGATACGGGAGATCATGCTGCAGGTCGGCCCCAAGCCGATCAACGTCATGATCAGCTGGGGGAACCTCGCCGCGGCGAACAAGAAGATCATCGACCCACGCTCGAACAGGTACTTCTTCGTCAACGAACCGGTCCAGCTCACGGTGAAGGGGGTCACCGAGCCGCTGAAGGCGAAACTACCACTCCACCCGGACCACCCTGAGAAGGGTTACAGGGAGTACACCGTCGAGCCCGAGGACGGCGAGTGCACCTTCCTCGTCCCCTCTAAGGACCTATCGGCGGCGAAGGGCAAGCTGATCCGCCTCATGGGGCTGGTCAACGTCGATGTTACGAAGGTGGGTAAGAAGGCCGAGGCGAGGTTCGACTCACGGGAGCACCAGGTCGCCCGCGAGAAGGGAGCCCCCTTCATACACTGGCTCACCGAGGAGAACTCCGTCGAGGCCGAGGTGGTGATGCCCGACGCATCGACAGCTAAAGGCAAGGCCGAGAAGCTCGTCGCCGCCCTCAACGTGGACGACACCCTCCAGTTCGAGCGCTTCGGCTTCGTGCGCGTCGACTCCAAGAGACCACTCAGGTTCTACTACGCCCACGACTAGCCCCGCCCTTTGCATAACGTTTAAAAACAAAGGGTCGGCGTCTAGTATGCACAACTGGAGGAAATGACAGTGTCCGATCCTTCGAAGAAACCATTCTACGTGAAGTTCGAGGTCCCAAAGGAAGTAGTCGAGGCCGCCTACGAGGCCCTGAAGGTCGCCCGCGAGACGGGCAAGATCAGGAAGGGCACGAACGAGACGACCAAGACGATAGAGAGGGGCAAGGCGAAGCTCGTCCTCATCGCCGAGGATGTGTCGCCCCCTGAGGTGGTCGCGCACCTTCCCCTCCTCTGCGATGAGCGCAAGGCCGCCTACGTCTACGTCCCCGAGAAGCAGCGCATCGGCGAGGCTCTAGGGCTCACCGTGGGCGCCGCCGCCGCCGCCATCGAGGAGACGGGCGACTCCGAGAAGCTCGTCGCCGAGATAGTCGAGAAGCTCAAAGGCATAGTAAAGTAGGGTGAACCCCAGTGTCCGAGGAACAGGAGAGCCTGACGCAAGCGACGGTCATCCAGATACTCGGCAGGACCGGCCTGACCGGAGAGGTCATGCAGGTCCGCGTCAGGATCGAGGATGGCAGGGACAAGGGGCGCATCATCACCAGGAACGTCAAGGGCCCGGTGAGGATAGACGACCTGCTGCTGCTCCGCGAGACTGAGCGCGAGGCCAGGAAGATCAGGTAGGTATAGGGTATGCCGATTATCTACAAGTGCGCGTTCTGCGGGAGCGACATCGCCCCCGGGACGGGTATTGGCTTCGTCCGCAGGGACGGGCGCGTCCTCAGGTTCTGCGGGAGCAAGTGCAGGAAGAGCAGCCTGAAGCTGAAGAGGGACCCCAGGAAGTTCAAGTGGACGAAGGCCTGGGGCCAGCAGCGCTAAGACTGCCTTTTCACTTTTTTAGTCTCTTTTCGTGACACTACTCGGCGTATTTGTGGTGCATCTTTGTAGGGAATAGATGCTCCTTTTGCGTAGATCGGCGTACCAACGGAGCCGTTTCCGGGCTCCTTTCAGTCATCGGCGGGTTAACTGCGAATATCGCGGGTACCCCCTCTTCCCTACCTTTTTTGACTGGCGAAGCCGTTATAGGCTGATGTTCTTCCCATATCTGGATTAGGACATGTACCAGGAGACGCTCGTCATCCTGAAGCCCGACGCCCTGGAGAGGAGCCTCGCGGGGGCGATCATCGACCGCTACGAGAGGGCGGGGCTCAGGATCGTGGACATGCGCTATTATCGGAGGGTGGACGAGGCCATGCTCAGGAGGCACTACCCGGATTCGATGGCGGAGGGGCTGGGGAAGAAGGCGCAGCTCGCCGCGCCCGGGATAACAGACCCCAAGGCACACGGGATGAAGGTGCTGGAGAGGCTCAGGAAATACTTCACCCGGAACCCAGTGCTTGCCATCAGGTTCGGCGGCGAGGACGCCATCCCGCTCGTCAGGAAGGTTACGGGATACACGGACCCCGCGACTGCCGAGAAGGGGACGATCAGAGGCGACCTCGGCACCGACTCCATCGCGAAGAGCACCGCCGAGGGGCGCGCCTGCGAGAACCTCATACACGCATCAGGAAACCCAGAGGAGGCGAAGACGGAGCTCGCCCTCTGGTTCCCAGAATAAATTTAACGCTCTTTCTTCCCCGAGATGAAGTCCTCGACCCACTGGTGCGCCTGGTCGTCGGGGACCTGCTGCGGCGGGTGCTTGAAGCTGTAGCTGCTTATCCCGAGGAGTGGGCCGCCGATGCCTCGGTCGAGGGCTATCTTCACCGCCCGGACCACGTCGATGACGACGCCTCCGCTGTTGGGGCTGTCGTTGACGAGCAGCTTCGCGTCCATCACGAGGGGGAGGTCGCCGAAGGCCTTGCCGTTGATCCTGATGTAGCAGACCTTGTGGTCCTCGAGGAAGGGGACGTAGTCGCTCGGGCCTATCCTCGTGGGGACGTCGTATGGGATGAGGCTCTGGACGGCCTGAGTCTTGCTTATGCGCTTGGTCTTGAGCCTGTTCTCGACGGTCATGTTTAGGAAGTCGGTGTTGCCGCCGATGTTGAGCTGGTAGGTGGAGTCGATCTTGACGCCGCGGTCGTAGAAGAGCCTGGCTAGGACGCGGTGGACGATGGTGGCGCCGACTTGGCTCTTTATGTCGTCGCCCGCGACGGGGAGGCCCTTCTCCTCGAACTTCTTCGCCCACGCGGGGACGCTGCAGATGAACTCGGGGATGCAGTTGACGAAGGCGCAGCCGGCGTCGAGGGCAGCCTGCGCGTATATCTGGGTGCCCTTGGCGCTGCCGACGGGGAGGTAGTTGACGAGCATGTCGGCGTCGCTCTCCCTGAGTATCTGGGCGACGTCGACGGTCTCTATGCTCTCGTCGGCGTGGAAGGCGTCGTGCATGTGGGGGGCGACGCCGTCGCTTATGGGGCCCGCGTAGACCTTGGCCCCCGTCTTGGGGACGTCGCTGAACTTGGCGCAGCAGTTGGGGTCGGCCCAGATGGCCTCGGAGATGTCCTTCCCGATCTTCTCCCTGTTGACCTCGAACGCCGCGACGAACTTGATGTCCCGTATGTGGTAGTCCCCGAAGTATGCGTGCATGACGCCGGGGATGTCCTCGTCCTTCTCGACGCCCTTGTAGAACTCGACGCCCTGGACCAGGGCGGAGGCGCAGTTGCCGACGCCGGCAATGGCTACCTTGATGACCGTAACAGTTCCTCCGATAGCGCCCGCGTTAACAATAGGCTGAGGCGGTACCCGTTTAAGGGTTTCCCAGAGGGGGCTACCCGAGGGTCTTCCTCATCGTGGCTAGCAGTGCCTCGATCTCCCCCTCGGTGTTGAAGAAGTGGGTGGAGACGCGTATGCCGCCGACGCCCGCCGCGTACCTGAGGGCGACGGTGAACCCCGCCTTGCCCAGGGCGGCGTGGAGCCTCTGGTTCTCCTCATGCTTTCCGGTGGTGAATGTGACAAGCCCTACATGCTTCTTAGGCTCCTCCGGGGTGTTGACCTTCACCTTGAACTCCTTTAGCCCCTCCATGAGGTGGCCGGCGAGGGCCCTGTTTCTCTCCTCGATGTTCTTCAGGCCGACCTCGTTGAAGAACTCGAGCGCCGCGTAGAAGCCCCAGATCGCCTCGGATGAGAGCAGTCCCTGGTTGAACTTCTCCGCCCCCTTGTAGAGGGGATGGTCCCATGAGACGATGTTGTCGTGGGTCGGCTTCTCCCACGGCGCACCCGTTCGGAACGCCTCCTCGACCTGGTTGTAGCACCTGTAGGTGGGCTCGAAGCCGTCGGCGAGCCCCTTTTTCACGTAGAGGACGCCCGCCATGACGGGGCTGCACATCCACTTCTGGCTGCCGAAGGTGTAGAAGTCGACGCCGTCCTTCTTGGGCTGGACGAGCATGCCGCCCTGGCTCTGGTAGCCGTCGTCGACGACTAGTGCGCCGTGGTCGTGCGCCATCTGTGTGACGGCCTTGACGTCGTGGAGGAGGCCGCAGGTCCACTCGACGTGGCTCATGGAGACGACCCTCGTCCTGTCGTCGATCGCGGCCTCGAAGTCCGCCGTGGTGATGACGCCTTCCCTGTTCTTGACGCTCCTTATCTCGACGCCCCTCTCCCGCCAGGGGAGGAACGGGTAGGAGCCGGTCGGGTAGCCGAGGTCTGTGATGACTATATTGTCGCCCCTCTCCAAGCTCAGCATGCTGGAGATGATGTTCGCCGACTGGCTCACGCGGTTGACCCACGTTATCTCATCAGTGTTCACGCCAAGGGCCTTCGCGGCCTCCCCCTTTGCGTCCGGGGCACGGATGTTTGGATTGTCATACGTGTAGAACTCGAACCAGTCCCCCACCTTCTCCTGGACGCGCGCCAGCGCTGGGCCGTGGGCGGCGCTGTTCAGGTACGTGTTGTACTTGAGAAGGGGGAACTCCTCGCGGATCGCCTCGATGTTCTTCGCGATGTCCATGGCTAGGAAATCGGCTGGGCGGGGATATAAAATGGGGCGGGCCCCGCTACGAGGCGCGCCTGTAGGTGCCTGGGCGCGGCGAGAAGATGGTGCCGTCCCTCATCAGGATGCTTATCAGCTTCGCCGCCTCGCCCCTGTTGAGCCCCTCCTCCGCGAGCGCCTCGTAGAGGTCGTCGTCCTTCACCGGGCCGGTCCTCTCCAGTTCGGCGATCTTTCCGAGCACCTTCTGCAGCTGCGTCTGGAGGCTCCTCGGCTTGCCCGTGTAGAGGATGTCTATGTCTATCTGGCCCGTGGTGACGTCGATGCCCACCTGCTCGAGGCTGGCCTGCATGAGCGTGATCACTGCCTCGGCGTCCTCCTTGGTGACCTCGGTTCGCAGGTGGGCCTTGGCGCGCGCCTCGGCGAGCCTGACGAGGCTCTCCAGCTGGCGCGCCGTGATGCTGACGGCGGACGCCTCGCCCCCCTCGACGGAGGCGGTCCTCATCTTGACGTAGAAGTCCCTGAAGCGGGTGACGACCTCCTCGCTGAGGAGTGGGCGGACCCGCGTCTTGGCGTAGCTGATGTACTTCCTGAAGAGCTCGGGGTCGATTGATGCGGTGATGGTTGAGCCCGCGGATCTGTGGAGGCCGAGTATGTGCTCCGCCATAGTCGTGTCCTTCTCCGCGTTGGGGACGTCCTTGAGGACGAAGATGACGTCGAACCTGCTAAGGATGGTGACGGGGAGGTTGATGTTCTGTCCGATGGTCTGGTAGGGGTTGTAACGGCCCAGCGTCGGGTTCGCCGCGGCGAGTATGCTTGTCCTCGCGTTGAGGGTGGCGACGATGCCCCCCTTCGCGATTGGCACTATCTGCTGCTCCATCGCGGGGTGTATCGCGCCACGGTCCTCCTCCCTCATCTTGTCGATCTCGTCGATGCAGCAGATCCCCTGATCGGCCAGTACCAGGGCTCCCGCCTCTAGGACGAAGTTGCCGGTACCCCCCTCCTTGACGACGGCGGCGGTGAGCCCCGCGGCGGTGCTCCCCCTCCCCGTCGTCATCAAGCCCCTCGGCGCGATCTTCGCCGCGAACTGGAGGAGCTGGCTCTTACCCGTGCCCGGGTCGCCGACGAGCAGGACGTTTATGTCGCCCCTGATGCGGAGGTCGGGGAGCTCCTTGTTCACCCCGCCGAAGAGGAGGTAGAGTATCGACTCCTTGATGTTCTCGTGGCCGTAGATGCTCGGCGCGATCGACTGGAGCAGCCTCCTGTGGACCCACGGGTCCTGGGCGATCTCCTTGATCTTCTCCTCGTCCTCGGGGGAGATCTCCGTCATCTCCGACTCGCGGCCGCTCACCTCTATGTGGCTCGCCTCCATCACCATGTCGAAGATGCGGAGCTGCCCCCCGCGCCCGAAGCGCTGGAGGAGGTCGACGCTGCCCACGATGGTGATCCTGTCACCGGGGCGGGCCTGGTCGACGACGTCGTCCTTGAGGTCGACGTGGAGGCTCCTGGGTAGCTGCCCCGGGGGCAGGTCCTCCGGCCTCTCCTGCGTCGTGACCCTCTGCGAGTCCATGAAGACCGAGAGCTTGGGCACGAGGTCGAAGCGGCTCTTGCTGTCGCAGTGCTCGCACTTTATAGGCGTCTTGAGGGTCTCGCCGTCCTGATCGACGTAGTTGAGCTCGTTGCAGTTGTTGCAGCGGAAGACCGCCTTCATGACCTGCGGCGTCGTGGCGGTTGCGCGCACGATTATGCCCTTGATCATGACGAGGCGCCCGATGTGCTCTGAGCCTATCCTCCTGAGCTGCGTGAGGGATGGGAGCGCCCTGACTCGGACGTGTATCTTCTTCTGCGCCTCGGCGTAGACGAGGTCCTTCTGCCTGAGCTTGTCGTAGACGACGCGGCTGAAGAGGTCGAGTATCCTGTCGGGGTCCTTCATGACCTCGGCGGCGAGCTCCATGTCGTAGTTGTAGAGGTCGTTGAAGTCTACGATGAGGGACCTGATGCCCTTTGTGGGCATCTCCTGGATGGCCTGCTCGTACTTGAGGGCGCCTTCGAGCGTCCTGAAGTCCTCGACGAAGCGCGTGAAGACCTCCTCGTGGCTGACCTGCTTGGCCATTACCTGGTGCTCAGCCTCCTCATCTCCCTCCGCCACTCGCCGATGACGTGCTCGAGCTCCTGGTATAGCGCCTGCTCCTCCGGCTGGAGGACGCCGGGCTGTGGCGAGGTCTCCGTCGTGGCGATCCTCGTCACCTTCCCCACTCGGCTCTCCAGGATCTCCCTGAATCGGGCGTGCAGCCTGTTAAGCTGCTCCTGCTTGGCGGGGTCCCCCTCGGCGCCCTTCGCGGCGAGCGCCAGGCTGACGTAGGCGTGGGGGTAGAAGTCCTTCGGCAGCGGGCTCGGCGATCCCCCGGGGTTGAACCTCTCCTTGAAGTGGGTCTGCGTCCACTCCTCCGTCGTCAGGCCTTCCTCGCCCATCTTGGCGAGGCCCGCCTCGACGAGGATGGCCGCGGCCCAGAACGGGGTCGAGAACTCCTTTCGCTCATCAAGTTCTTCTACCACGAACCCGGGGGTCTCTATCCTCTGAATCTTCCTGAGCGCCACCAGCTTGACGGGCGTGTTCTCGTATTCGAGGAGGCTTATGTTCGACAAGGCCGGCGGCACCTGCAGAGATAATGCCCGACCGCTGTGGGTATAACCGTATCCCCGATCGTGGTTTACACCATCGAGGCAAACTGGACCCTGTATGTTTTAAGAGGGGCAACGCCGAGGTAAAGGATCGTGCAACCTCCTACAGGCAGCCTGGAGCGCCTCGCCGCGATCGTGAGGGCCGAGGAGGCGAAGCCCGAGACGAGGAGGAAGGTCGAGGCGAGGATCGCGGAGTTCCTCTCCACGCAGGACGCGAGCCCCGAGAGGTGGTTCGAGGAGTTGGTCTTCTGCCTGTTGACCGCGAACTACAGCGCCAAGGGAGCCCTCGCGTGCATAGCCGCGCTCCAGGGGAGCGGCGCTCTCCGCAAAGGAGGGCTTGAGCAGCTCCGCGCCTGCCTCGAGCACAGACACAGGTTCCCTCGGAAGAGGGCCGAGTTCATCCTCAAGGCCCGCACCCACCAGCGCGACCTGAAGGAGATAATCAAGGCTCAGCCAAGTAGCCGGGCCGCCAGGGAGTGGCTCGTCGAGAACGTAACGGGGCTCGGCATGAAGGAGGCGAGCCACTTCCTCAGAAACGTCGGGTACCTCGACCTCGCCATAATCGACAAGCACATCCTGAGCCACATGGAGGAGCAGGGCATCATAGAGGAGCGACCCAAGACTCTCACCAAGAAGAAGTACCTCGAATACGAGCGGATACTCACCGACGTGACGGCGATCCTCGGCATGCCCATGGGTAAGATGGACCTGTACCTGTGGGCGAAGAAGAGCGGAGAGGTCCTCAAGTAGGCGAAGAACAATGAGGGTGAAGATAGACGGCGTGACGAAAGAGCTCTGGACCCTCTGGAGGGAGGGCCGCACGGTCAAGATGATCGACCAGCGCCTCCTCCCACACAGGTTCGAGATACTCACACTCGACAACCACACGGAGACCGCCGAGGCGATACGGTGCATGGCGGTCAGGGGCGCGGGCGCCATAGGCGTCGCGGGCGGCTACGGCGTAGCGCAGGCAGCCATCGAGGCGCAGGACAAGAAGCTCAAAGAGTTCAAGGCGTACGTCGCCGAGGCTGCGAATGTCCTCAGGGGGACACGCCCGACCGCCGTCAACCTTTTCCACGCCATCGATCGTTGCCTAAAGGCGGCAAGCAAGGGGACGACCCAGGAGAGGGTCGCGTTGACCACGGCGGAGGCGGACAGGATCGCCCTGGAGGACCTCGACGCCTCAAGGAAGATGGGAAAATATGGCAGTGTCATCATCAAGAATGGGTACAGGATACTCACCCACTGCAACGCGGGCGCCCTCGCCTTCATCGACAACGGCTCGGCCCTCGCACCCATACGCGTCGCCCACAAACAAGGGAAAAACATCTTCGTCTACGCGGACGAGACGCGCCCCCGGAGCCAGGGGGCGAAGCTCACCGCCTGGGAGCTCCAGCAGGAGGGCATACCCTACGCCCTCATAGTCGACAACGCGGCGGGCCACTACATGCGCCGAGGCGAGGTCGACCTCGTCATAGTGGGCGCCGACAGGATAGCCGCCAACGGCGACACCGCGAACAAGATCGGCACATACGAGAAGGCGGTGCTGGCGAAGGAGAACGGGATACCCTTCTACGTCGCCGCGCCGGGGATGACCTTCGACCTCAAGTGCCGCACCGGCGAGGAGATCAAAATAGAGGAGAGGAGCCCCGACGAGGTCAACTGGGTCTGGGGCACCGACGAGGATGGCAACTACACGGGCGTCAGGATAACCGCCGAGGGGACGAACGCACTCAACCCGAGCTTCGACGTCACCCCGGCCCGCTACATAACGGGGTTCATCACGGAGGCCGGCGTGATCCGCCCCCCGTTCGGGCGGAACATCAGGCAGTTCTTCGGAAAACACAGGAAGCGCCCGTAACACCCCACCAGGCCGGGGCCTGCTTCGGGGCCATTTTCCGGAGACTAGAACCCGATTGGGCACGCCCCGCTGACCATATTGCTTAAATTCGCGTCGAGCCTAGCTTTCACGGGTTCCCGCCCGCCCTAGCTCAAAGGTAGAGCGGTCGGCTGTAGCTTCCGCCCCGCGGGGCGAAGGCGATCAGGCCTTGAGCAGACACCGATTGGTTCCAGGTTCGATTCCTGGGGGCGGGACCACTTCCAAACAAATTGACTTTTCAAAAAAAACCGTTATGTGTAGTAGCACGCCATAAGGCGTGTGCTAGGCCATCCTGCTCAATGGAGGGTTAGCCGAGTAGCTTCTTGTTCGCCAGCTTCTCGACGGGTATGATGACCGCCTGCGTCCCCTTGTCCCGGAGCCCCTCCGCGTCCAGCTCCCTGAACATCTGCTGCACCACCGCCGTGCCGAGGAGGGGCATCTTCGTCTCCGCCGCCGTCTCCATGATGATGCGGAGGTCCTTCACGTAGTCCTTCACCTTGAAACCAGGCTCGAGGTCGCCGACGAGCAGCTTCGCGCCGTTGTTGGTGAGCTGCCAGCTCCCCGCGGCCCCACCCGCGACGGCGGCGTGCACCTTCTTCAGGTCCACCCCCGCCTTCGAGGCGAACATCAGCGCCTCGGCGACGGCGAGCATGTTCATCCCGACGAGTATCTGGTTGACCGCCTTCGTCACCTGGCCGTCCCCGTGGCCCCCTATGTGGGTGATGGTCTTACCCATGGCCTGGAAGACCGGGACCGCCTCATCGAAGGCGTCCTTCTCGCCCCCGACCATGATGCTGAGGGTACCGTTCCTCGCCCCGATGTCGCCTCCGCTCACTGGGGCGTCGAGCATCCTGATCCCCTTCTCCCCGAGCTTGGCGGCCATCTCCCTCGTCTTGATCGGGCTTATCGTGCTCATGTCGATCACGATCGTCCCGGGCCTCGCCCCGTGGACGACGCCTTCCGGCCCCAGTAGGACCTGCTCGACGTCGCTGCTGTCCGTGACTATGTCGATCACGATATCGCTCCTCTCGGCGACCTCCCTGGGAGACCTCGCCGCCTTGGCGCCCGCCTTGACGAGAGCCTCCATCTTAGACGGCGTGCGGTTCCACACGGTGAGCGGGAAACCCGCCTTCAGGATGTTCATGGTCATGCCGCTGCCCATGAGACCGAGCCCTATGAACCCTATACGCTTCATGGCTATCGAGAAGAAACAGACCCTAGGGCTCTAAACCCTTTCGCCCTAACCCTTCAGGCTGAGGAGGACGTAGGCGCCCGCCACGCCCACCATGGCGAGACCCATGCCGATCATGATATTGAGGTTCGCCTTCTGCTTGTCGTACATTATCTTGGTGCTCCTGTAAACGAGGAGGACGCCGAGGAAGCCGCAGCCGTAGAGGAACATGCTCACGAGGCTCTCGTTTATGGTCTGCTCCCCGAAGTAGGGGTGGATCGATGAAACCCCCGTCGAGGTCTGGACGACCGCCCCGGGGTTCTCGATTATGTCGTAGACGCCGCCACCGATTATGAAGATGGTGAAAACCACAACCATCACGACGGAGTAGCTGGCGAGCGTCTCGTACCGCTTGCTCCTGTGGACCCTTGCGGTGTCCTTTGCCTTGCCGGAGGTGGAAGCCATGCCCGAGTCCTTCCGGGAATGATGCGCTTGGTAGGAATATATCCTTTTACCCCCCGGCCGGCGGGAACGCGGGGGCGAGCATGATGATGTTTATAAGCGTTCACCATCGAGGTTCATTAGATCGGTGGACCGTTTGCCACAGAAGATAGTCTGCGCCTCATGCAAGGAAGTCCTCTACGAGGGCGAGCTCCTCAAGTCTCCCCAGGACGTGATAAAGAAGTACGAGGGCCGGTGCCCCAAGTGCAAGAAGGACCTCAAGTTCAAGACGGAGGACGTCGACGTCCACCCCTTTAACACCAAGTAGACCCAGATAGGGTTTTAACCATCCTCCCTTCGCTATTCTAACCGGTAATCCGGTTTGGAGCTCAGGAAGACACACATTTACGCATACCACGCTGAGCACGGAAACGTTGTCGACTTCGGCGGATTCGCCATGCCCGTCTGGTACGAGGGCATAATCCCCGAGCACAACGCCGTCCGCGACGCGTGCGGCATATTCGACACGAGCCACATGGGCAGGGTCTACGCCGAGGGCCCAGAGGTGGTGAAGTTCCTCGACTACGTCGACTCGAACGACATAGGCGCCCTCACCGACGGCAAGGGCGTCTACGGCGTCATGTGCAAGCCAGACGCCGGCATAGTCGACGACCTCATCGTCTACCGCCTCGCCGCGGAGAAGTTCCTCGTCGTCTACAACGCGGGCAACCGCGCCAAGGACTTCGCATGGCTGCAGAAGAACACGAAGGGGTTCAAGGTCAAGCTCACCGACGTGAGCGACAAGGTAGGTATGATCGCCGTCCAGGGCCCCAAGGCAGCGGAGGTCCTCGCCAAGATCAGCGCCACCGACCCCAACGCAATCGAACGATTCAACGTCGCACAGCTCAAGGTAAGCGGCTTCGACTGCCTCGCGGCCCGCACTGGCTACACGGGCGAGGACGGCTTCGAGGTCTTCGTCCTCGACGACCCGGTCACCGACCCGCAGAAGTCACTGAAAGCGTGGGGCGATCTAGTCGCCGCCGGCGCGAAGCCATGCGGCCTCGGCGCACGCGACAGCCTGCGCCTCGAGGCGGGGCTCTGGCTATACGGGAACGACATCGACGAGACGACAAACCCCATCGAGGCGGGCCTCAAGTGGGCCGTCAAGATGAAGAAGCAGTCCTACTTCAACGGCAAGAAGGCCCTGGAGGGGATCATCGAGAAGGGCGCCACACGCGCCCTCGTCGGCATCACGCTCACCGAGCGCGGCATCCCGCGCCACGGCTACGAGGTCTACGACGGCGAGAAGAAGATAGGCATCGTGACGAGCGGGGGCGTGGCGCCGACCCTCGACGCCAGCATCGCCCTCGCCTACCTCCAACCCGAGTACAAGGAGATCGGCAAGGAGGTCCAGGTCAAGATACGAGCCAACATGGTGAAGGGAAAGATAGTTAAGCACCGCCCATTCTATGATGACTCCAAGTACGGTTGGAAGAGGGTCAAGGCATGACTGACGGATCAAAGGTAGAAACCGGATACTACTACACCAAGGAGCACGAGTGGGCGAAGCCCAGCGGCGACGTTGTCATTATCGGGATCAGCGACTACGCCCAGGCCCAACTCCACGAGATCGTGTACGTCGAGCCCCCCAAGGTGGACGCCGAGGTGGCCCAGGGCCAAGCCATCGGCGCCGTCGAGTCAGTTAAGGCGGTCTCCGACCTCTACAGCCCCGTGACCGGCAAGGTCGTCGAGGTAAACCAGACGCTGCTCGACAGCCCCGAGAAGATCAACACCGACCCATACGGCGAGGGCTGGATAGCGAAGGTCAAACCCAGCAACTGGGACGCCAACGCCGCGAAGCTTATGGACGCCGAAAAGTATAAACAGCACATAGAGACGCTCAAACACTAGCCACCCAATTATTGTGCAGGGGTTCCCGAGTGGCCAAAGGGGTCAGGTTCAGGACCTGATGGTTAGTCCTCCGTGGGTTCGAGCCCCACCCCCTGCACCAATTCTCCGGAGATAGAATGTTAAAACGAGGAGAGGTAGATATGGATCTATACTTTGTGCTTGGAGAGCCTCTCGAACACCGACATCTTATGATTCTCGGGCGTGGGCTCCTCCTTCACCGGGCTAGCCTCAACGGCCTGCTCGTTTGGCTTGGGGGTCGGCGCCTCGGAGGCTACCCTTGAAAGCCTCTCGAACACGGAGGTCTGATCGGAACTCGGAGCGCCGGCGTTGACCTCCATTGCAGCTGGAGAGGGTGACGCTTCGATAACCGCGTCACTGCCTCCGACCTCCTCAGCATCCGCTTGTCGAGCCTCACTGTTTGGGTAGGATAAGTTGGCCTCCCCAACGAGAGATGAGAATATCTTGTTGAAGCCATCGTTCTTCTTCGGGGGACTCGCCCGGATGGGGTCTTTCCCCGTGTCTCCTATCATCCCTGAGAAGACTCGTTTGAACCCCTCACCGGGCTCGTAGCCCTTCTGAACTATTTTCTCGCTGGCAGGTTCTACTTCTCTTTTTTTATCTTCCTCAAAATTTTTATAATTATTCTTCACCTGATTCATAATCTCATCAGGCATGACTTTTCTCTCTTTAGACAATCCTGAGTAACGCCTCTTCCACAGAGAAATTCATCTATATTGGATGATATAAATAAATTATGGATTGATAAACACCCATGAAACCCTTCACTAATCCATATCATCGTTATGTATCATTCATATCAGTTGATTCTCCATAATTTCTTTATTTATAATTCGTACATAATCGGCTCAGGGAAAGTAAGTTGCTAGAATCTCAGTTGAAGTATGATCTGGATCAGGAAAGGATCGACGAGATCGCGAGGATGTCTAGACCTCAGGTCTCTGTCATAGGGCTCGGCGGAGCCGGATGTAACATCGTCTCCTGGATAAAGCAGCGGGGGATGACCGGCGGCCGCCTTCTAGCGTTGAACACCGACGCTAACCACCTCAGCATATGCAAAGCCGACAAGAGGATTCTCATCGGCGAGAAGACGACCCACGGTTTGGGCTGTGGTGGCTACGCAGAGAAGGGCGAGCAGGCCCTCCGCGAGAGCCTGGAGGTCATCAAGAAGGAGATCGCCGGCTCGAGCATCGTCTTCCTAGTCTCCGGCCTCGGCGGAGGAACCGGCACAGGCGCCTCATGCGCCCTAGCGGAGTCTCTCAAGGGGACCGGCCCACTCGTCGTGGGCGTAAACACGATTCCCTTCGCCATCGAGCGCGTCAGGATGGAGACCGCACGGAGCGCCATCGAGCGCCTCAAGAAGGCGTGTGACACCGTCGTCACGATCGACAACAACAAGCTCGTGAAGGTGGCAGGAGACCTGCCGTTCCAGGAGGCGCTCGGCGTGGCCAACGAGCTCGTCGGCGTCTTCGTCAAGGACATAACCGAGACCATCACGACGGCTAGCCTCATCAACCTGGACTTCATGGACCTCAGGGCCATCATGGAGAAGAAGGGCATCGCCGCGATAGGCGCAGGCTGGGGCCAGGGCGAGGAGAAGGTCGAGAAGGCCGTCAAGGTAGCCCTCGACGGGCAGCTCCTCGACATAAACGACGTGACCAAGGCCTATGGTGTCCTCATCCACGTATCCGGTGGTGAGGACCTGACCCTGGACGAGGTCTACCGCTCAGGTGAGATGGTGACGAAGTCTATCTCGCCGAAGGCGAAGATAATCTGGGGCGCAAGAGTAGTCCCAGAGATGCAGGGGAGCGCCCACGTCTTCGTCTGCCTGACGGGCGTAGAGAGTGCCTTCCTGAACCAGACCCAGAAGACGAAACGCTTCAAGCTTTTCTAATCTTTTTCTAATTTTTTAAGCTTTTTTTCTAAATAGCGTTCAGCAGTTATACAGTCGTATTATAGTCGGTATGAAGACACACCCGTTCGCGTACATGTATCCCCGGGTATCATGTAGGGGCAATCTCCGCAGATACTGATAGCTGAGTTCGTACCAACACCAACACCCAACGTCGAGGAGCAGGCTCTCAACCCGCACTGGCCTCCCTCGCTATGAGCTTCTCGAGGAGCTGGCGCGTCTCCTGGTTTAGGGCTCGTAGGGACTCGATCTGTCGCCTGTTGTCCACCGTGGCGGTGAGGGTGAGTAGGTCGAGGGCGGAGAGGACGTCGCTGTAGATCATGGCGCCCTGCTTGCTCGACCAGGCGTCCCAGAGGCCGTCGAAGGCCGTCTTCATCTCCTCGTCCTTTAGGGCGCTCCTGTAGCGATCCCTTAGCTGCCTCATCTGCTCCTGCAGCCTCATGCGCGTCGATAGTTTCGTTACCCTGCCCAATCCGAGTTCGCCTTCCTCTAGGTCTATCCTCCTCCCGATCCTCGCCTTTTCGTGGTGGTTTAGTAGATATGCCGTTGCTCCGCCCCCCTTCATGGCGCGCAGGTAGACGGAGACCTTGGCGAGGTGGGTGATGTGTGTTCCCCCCTCCGGCGCGGGGACGGGCCTCCCGTAGGGGGATGGTGAGGCCGACGCTACGACGGGGACCCCCGCCTCGGCGCAGAGCCTGATGAGGCGGGAGACCATGTCCCCGAGGTTCTCGCGGGTCGCCCTGCTGACGAGCGGGGGGCCCGCGAAGAGTTTGGCCATCTGCTGGACGGCGACGACACCGACGCCCGGGTTCTCGGCTAGTATTCCCTCCATGTGGTCGACTGCCTCGATCTGCTGCCTCTCGGTGAAGGCGCAGACTAGGTGGATTCGGTCGAAGGCGTCGCGTGGCTCGAGTCCAGCGCGCTCCACGAGGTTGAGCAGCAGCTCCATGTCGAGGGTTGTGCGTGAGCGGCGGTAGTTGCCGCAGAGCAGGTGGATGGCCCTCGCCTCGGGCTCCTTGACCGCCTCGACGAGGAGGTGGTGGAGGAGCCTGTCGGGTAGGCCGCCCTTCTCGGAGCCGTAGAAGAGGTGGAGGAGCCCCGGCTCCAGCCCGCCCACCATCTCATCAAGCTTGGGGAAGCCCGTTTGGAGGGGCCTAGCTGCTGCCCTGGCGCCCAGCATCTCGGACGCCGGCTGGAAGGAGGCCGATGGGGTCCCGTGGGTGAGGTGGGGGTGCATGTCTGTCCGACCCAGCCCGGTGCTTGGTGCGCTTTTAAGGTGGACGCAGCCCGCTCCGGGTGGGAGTCGACTGAAACTGTCTATCCGAGGTGAAACTTCGGGGAACCCCTTTTATGCCTTGGTTTCCCTAATCGTTTGAGCTCAATGGGCGGAATTCTTGCCGTCGTCTCCCACCCCGACGATGAAACTTTCGGCTGCGGCGGGACGCTCGCGCTGCACGCCGAGGAGTCGAGGGTTCTCTGCCTGACGTGTAGCCCGAGGAGTCGTAGGGGGGAGTTGGAGAGGGCGTGCGGTGCCCTGGGGCTGCGAGAGCCCATCGTTTTTGAGGCGGACAACGTCGACGCCTCGAGGGAGCTCGTTAAACGGGTGGCCGATGTGATCGTGGCGGAGAGGCCGAGGATAGTCGTCACTCATCTTCCCTTTGACTACCACGCCGACCACAGGGCTGCCTACGACGTTGTGAAGGAGGCGATCGAGTGGGCCGCTCACACGACCACGTATAAGAAGCCGTGCCTCGTCGAGCGCCTCCTGCTCATGGAGATAAACACGCTCCTCCCGAGCCCCCACGTTTTGGTCGATGTCTCGGAGACGATGAACAAGAAGAGGGCGGCGATCGCCGCTCACGAATCCCAGCTCGCCAAGCTCCAGTGGGGCTACTACCAGAGGTTCAGCGACGAGAAGGCCGGGTTGAGGGGCGCACAGGGGAACTGCCGGTACGCCGAGGCTTTCTCCGAGGAGTCCCTGGCGAGGAATGGGCCATTCTATGAGACGAAGGCGACGAGGAACTTGCTGAGGTAGATGGTTTGAGCGATAAACCAGCAGTACACACGCTTTACCAGAAATTCGTCGAGAAGGCGCCGGGCGGCGAGCATGCCCCCCGCCTCTGGGGGAGGATCCCCCAGAACATGGCCGAGTGCCATGGGTACTTTGAGCAGATAAAGGCGAAGTACGGTGCACCCCCGGCGGAGCTCGAGGGGGTGAAGAAGGCCGTCAAGAATCAGATGCGGAGGCTGGGGATACTCACCTCGCGCGTCGCCGGGGCGATCGACTCGCTCGAGAATGGCGCCGTTGAGACGGGGCAGCAGCCCAACTGCCTCGGTGGGCCCAGCTTCATCTTCAACAAGATGACGTACGTCTCCGTCCTCGCTGGTCTGGGAGGCGGGTATGCTCCGCTCTACTACGTCGGGGACTACGACAGCGTCCAGGCTGAACTGCTGAACATCCGCGTCCCAAGCCCCTCGGCACAGGGTATGCTGATCACGTACCCTGCTCCACCCGAGTACGAGGGCGCACCAATACGCCGACTGCCAAACCCGGACGAGGAGTGGCTCAGGAAGACCCTAGAAAAGCTGGAGAGCAACTACCGCGGCCTCCTCAAGGGAATCGAGCCCGTAAAGCAGGAGAGGATACTCCAAAACCTCTCCCACGTCTCCACGATCATCAGAGGCGCCTACTACTCCACGGAGAACGTCGCCGATTTCTCCACCAAGATACTCGGAACCATCGTGAACCTCGAGTCGGACATGGGGATGCCCATGCTGACGGCGACGGACCCCGAGATCAGGGGCTTCTTCAAGCACGGGTATGAGACCCTCCTCTCCGAGCCAAACCGGAGCAGCTTCGTGCGGGCCTCGAACGAAGCCGTCGATCTCATAGAGGAGCTTGGCTATAGGGCGCAGATTGGGAGAAGGCCTAGAGACTATGTGCCCTTCTTTCTCGAGTGCCAGACGCCTAGTTGCCACGGCAGCAGGGTCGAACTGAAGTACAGGGCGGGACCGGGGTCGACGGCCAGCGTCGAGGGGAAGTGCCCAAGGTGCGAGCAGGCGTACAGCTACTCCTTCTCAGCGGAGAAACCAGACATCGATGAAATAGCGAATATCATAACTCCCAGAGTTGACTCCCGCCAGGTGGTCGTGGACTCGGTCATCCCAGTCGTCGCCCACGTTGGCGGCCCCGGCGAGACGAGCTACTACGCCGAGGTGATCCCCGGCGTCTCACAGCTAGGCATACCCTTCCCCGCGTACACCCGCTACGCCAGGGTATTCTATAACACCCCGTGGAACGAGGTGGCGGGGAGAGGCCTTGAGGCGCGTGGATACACGACCTTATCACGTAGGGAGCTCTTCGACGCCCTCGCGGGGTGGGTGGAGACCAAAAAGGCCGACGACGTCGAGGGGATCGCCGAGGCACATAGCCGCATCAAGAAAACGATCGATGAGACATACGCGGCGCTGAGCGGGGCTAAGGTTAACGCCGAGTCGGAGATCGGCTCCATCAAGCGCAGGTTGGGAGATCCGGCGACGAGAGCCACACTGATGCAGGAGATGAGGGCGAAGCAGGCGCTCGTCCAGGAGCTGGACTGTTACCTCTCCTATGCCTTCGGCCACTTCGCACCCGAGAAGTACGGGCAGGAGGTCAACTGGGCCTGGATCGACCTTGCACTGGCCTCGGGCGTTGGGGAGAACGTCGAGATATACAAGAGGCTATACGGTGGCTGGACGCCTAACTCCACCGTCTTCTACGTCAACCTCTAGACCTGGAGACTGACTCGAAGGTCTCGATGTACTGGCTGACGACCCTCTCCGCCGTGTATCTCTCCAGAACGGTCTTACGTGCCCTCTCGCCGAGCCTCTTCCGGAGCTTCTGGTCCCTGTAGAGGCGGAGGATCGCCTGGGCGAGCTCCTCCGGGTGCTTCGGAGGCACGAGTAGCCCGTTTTTGCCCTCTTCGACTATTTCGAGCACGCCGCCGACACTCGTCGCGATCATGGGGAGCCCGGTGCTCATCCCCTCGAGGAGGGTCAGTGGGGCGCTCTCGGTCTCGGAGCACAGGACGCCTATGTCGCTGCAGCGCATGAGATTGGGTATGTCGCTCCTGAACCCCGTCAGGGTCACGCTCCTGTGTAGCCCGAGGCCGTCTATTAGCTTCTCTACGCCGTGTCTGTCGGGGCCGTCGCCCACGAGCGTCAGCCGGGCTTTTGGCTCCGCCTTGGTCACGATGGCCATGGCGTAGACGAGGTCGGAGACCCGCTTCACGGGGCGGAAGTTGCTCACGTGGATGATGCCACCGCATTCGCCGCAGTCGGCCTCGGTCGCCTCGCTGGGCGCCGGTGCGAATACCTGGGTGTCGACGAAGTTGGGTATCACCTTCACCTCGCGCTCTATACCCAGCCTCTCGTATGCCTCCCTCTGCATGAATTTAGAGACCGCCGTGACGGCGTCGGCCTTCTCGACGCTGTGGTTGTTTACGATCTGGTAGCTCGGGTCGCTCCCCAGTATGGTGACGTCGCTTCCGTGGAGGGTCACGACGTAGGGGACGCCCGTTATCTCCCTAGCGAGATAGGCGGCCGTCGCGTGCGGGATGGCGTAATGGACGTTGAGGACGTCCAGCTTCTCCTGCTTCGACACACGCGCCATCTCGGAGCCGAGGGCCACCGTGTAGGGCGGATACTTGAACAGGGGGTACTCGAGGACGTTGACGAGGTGGATGTGGACGTTCTCCTGGTCTATCCCCTGGACGGCGAACGGGCGCTCGTAAGTGATGAAATGGACCTCGTGGCCCCGCTTGGCGAACTCGACGCCGAGGCGCGTGGCGAGTATGCCACTCCCGCCGACTCCCGGGTAACAGGTTATGCCAATCCTCGTGTATGGTGCCCCCTGACAGATAGGGTGTCTAGAAGGGTGAATAAAAAGAGGTGGGCGCCTACTTCGTGCCCTTCATCCTCTTCTCGACGCCGAGGATGGCGGCGATCTGCCCCTCGTGGTGGACTATCTCAGCCACCATAATCATGATGTAGGCCTCGCGGGGCTTCTTGCCCGCCCAGGCCTCCACCGGCTCGGCGAGCCTCTCGTTCGTCAGCTTGTTTAAGCCGGCGTTGAGCTTCCTGTGACCCCTCTCGATGTCGGCCATGATCCTCTCCATCTTGTACTTCGGGTTGCCGACGTAGTCCTTTGGCCATTCCTTAGGCTGCTCCTCGCCGAGGAACTTGGGGAGGGAGACGTTCAGTTCCTCGCTCAGATGGGTGAGTATCCACCTGATGGTGTTGGCCTGCGTGCAGCTCTTCCAGTCGAGCTGCTCGGGCTTCATGTTCTTGGTTGCGCTTCCTAGCCTGTCGAATCCGATCTGTGCGAAGTCCTTTATCATCTTCGTCTTTACGGTCATCCAACCACCTAGAATTCCGGCTTTATCTCTGGTTTAATGTGTATATAACACTGTTGCGAAAAAAGGGGTATTTGATGCCTTTTCAGCAGTTGTCGAGGAAGTTCGAGTCCTTCGCCTTGAAGCGCTTGACGGTCCCCCGGATGTAGGCTATCTGCCCCTTATGGTGCACTATCTCGCCGATGTAGGCGAAGAGGCCTACCTTGCGCTTCCTCGTACCTCCCCAGAGGGAGATGTCCTGCTCGAGCTCCGCGTCAGTAAGCTTACCGATGCCGTCCAGGACGGCCCTCTTGCCCGCGGCCAGGTCCGCCATGTATTTGTCTAGGCTATAGTGCTGTTCCTTGTAGTCGTCGGGCCAGCCGATCGGCTTGTAGTTGGGGTCGCCCTTGATTATCCGCGGCAGCGCCGTGTTGGTTATCCTGCACAGGTGGTTCACGACCCACTCTACGGTGTTCGACTCGCCGGTGGGCTTGTAGTTCGCCTCCTTCTCATCTAGCCCCTTGAGGGTCTCCTCGAGGGCGTTGAGGTGGTACTCGGCGAACTCCTTCATGATCTGGGCCTTAGCTGACATGACAATTCACCGTGAAGAGTGTCTTGACAGCCGGTTATATGGCTTCGCCACCCTGAGGCGCTAGGGTCCTTCATCGATGAAGAGGCGTAGACCCGATTGGGCTACGGTGGATTGCGTGGCACCCACCTCGATCCTCCTCCCCACCAGCCTATGCAAGCTCACCGAGAAAATGAGCCTGTTCTTCTCCACGAATAGGACTGGACCCTTCACCCCGAGTATTCTCCCCGAAATCTCGACGCCGTCGCGGACCCTAAGTTCAACAGGCCTCGTGCTGATGACGGGGAGGTTGTAGATGGGAAGGAGGACTCTAGTTTCTTCGTGGAAGTGGTTGGCTTTTGGGAAGGCCTCGTGTATCTTTTCCTCGTATTCGTCTAGTAGCCTGAGCCCATCCAAAGGGTCCCGACTCGGCTTCAGATCCATCTTCTCCTCCGGCCTCAGGCGCCTCAAAGCGCCTAGTTCACCCTGTATCCGATTCTCGAAGCGTCGAACATCCATGCCGTTACCGATGAGGACCCTGCGCGCCGCGTCCGCGCCTTGCTCCACCCAGCGCCTCTCGACCCGGCCCCCGTGTGAGACGCCGGCCTTCAACCTGCCTCCACCGAAGCTGGCGATGTAGACGTAGGCCATGTCCCTCTCGCACGCTAGTTTGAGTTCGGGTCGAGCGAGGCATCGACTCCCGTCGCAGCGGGCACACGGCGCCGAAATATCGCGTTGTTGGCACTCCCTGCACTGGGTGCCAGAGTCGACAATCGACGCGCTTGGGCATTGAACGCGTTCCTTCCAGGTATCCAAATCACCTTTTTCTTTTACGAGTCTCGAATACCCGGTGCAAAACCGGCCATTCAAGATTCTCAGGAAGATGTTCCCGCCCCGTTCAAGGCTGAGGCGGCTTTCCTCTTCGCCACCAAACAACACTTGACAGCGCCAAGCCTCACCATCCTTCACCCATCGAATAGCCAAGGCCAATCGAGCTGTCATCGAGGACTCGCTAACACAGCTAGGCGCTGATGAATATATCGTTGAGCACGACCGAATGTTACACACATATAAATTCTAAAAGACCTATAAGTCCCGGTCGCCCATTATTATTTAGTGTTTATTCATGTTTTCTGAAAGAAGGGCATTATTGCTCAGGATGCTTGAGATAGAGGAGAACATAAAGGACATCGAGTTCGACGCGAAGTTCAGGAGGATAAAGGGTAACCTCAAGCTGTTGGAGACGGCGAGCAGCGGCAAGGCCACCATATCGGTTGGTTACCCGGACGACATGGAGCGTATCCTGGATTTCCGCAAGAACAGCAAGGACATCGGAAAGCTAATAGTGGGATACAGGGCCAAACTCGAGGAATATTCTCTGAAGCTGGAGCACCTGAACACGGAGAAGTCGACCATTAGGAAGCAGCTCTTTCCCTCAAATTAAAGCGCCTTTTTTCTAGATGGCTTCAATAGGTAAGGTGGCGAGCCGTATCCATGAATGTCATCGAGTCTGGGGGACGCCCCCGGTTCTACGCGATAGGCCTCGGACCCGACGAGCTGCTTCTCGAATCGATAAAGGAGGCCATCGGCAAGTATGACATCCGTAACGGCGCCGTCCTGTGCGGCGTAGGGACGCTGAAGCGTTGCCGCCTCCACTACGTCAACACCTCAACCTTTCCACCTGAGAACAAGTTCTACACGATCGAGGAGCCGCTTGAGATAGTGTCTATAAGCGGGCTGATCGCTGACTATGAGCCTCATATTCACATCTCTGCCGGTTGCAGGGACAACAGATCGTGGGTGGGCCACCTCGAAGACGGAAGCGTCGTCCTGTACCTAGCCGAGATGATGGTGACCAAAATGGACGATCTGAAGATGAAACGTAGAATCGACGAAAGATACAAGGTCTCCCTGCTAGAGAAAGCGTAGTTTCTTCAGTATTTCGCCGGGGGCAGCCCCGTCCAGAGCATGAACGCCGCCGCGGAGCGTGGCTACTGCACCCTCTACGGCAACAACGACGGCCTCTTCCTCCGGCGCCTCGGGGCGACGCGAAAACGATTTCCCCAACCGCAAACAGACATAGCCTGACATGGGCGCTATGCTCCCCGTCGCCGAGTCCGACGGCGTCACGATCCACTGCCCCGCCGACGGGAGGTACGCATTCTACAACAGCCCATACCCCGCCCACAGGCTCATGACCGGCGTCGACGTCTACCCAGACGCCCCCTTCGGCGGCGCGGCGCCGTCGCCCGTCGACGGCGAGATCATAAAGGTGAGGAGGGTGAGGGCCCCCACCCCCCGCCTGTTCGAGTCTCCCGGATACGACACGGTGACGATCATTCGGAGCCGCGAAAACCCGGGGAGGATAGTGAAGCTCCTGCATGTTGAAACCATCGTAGGAGAAGGTGAGAGAGTGAAAGCTGGGCAGGACCTCGGCTCTCTCATCCGCTCGGGATACTTCGGGTATCACACGCCCCCACACGCCCACATAGAGGTGCGGCCGCCTAGCGACTCCCTGAGGGTCAGGGGCGGCTGTCTAGTTGAGAGCCTCCTTTCAGCTCACGCGTTGACGCCGGTGGAAGAGCTGCGGGGGGTGGTAGTGGCGTCTCGACCTGAGTATGCCCTGATCCAACTGGACGGCCCCCGAACAGGCGGCGTCGCGGCGGACATCGGGGGTGTAGCCGGGCTCCTCGACGGCGGGGTACCGATCTACGGCTGGTTCGGAGCCCACACGCAAGAGCCCCCGAAAAGCCAGGCAATCAACCTACTCGGAAGGACGATAGGTCGAATAACAAACGTCAACAGGAAAACATGCGTTGCGCTTTGCACGAGGTTCGAGATGATGCTTGAGGACACCCCTGTTAACGCGTTCTTCTTCCTCAGACCCGATGGTAGACCCCAGATAGCCGCAACCCCAAGGACGACTGGATGGCTACGCCTCGAGGATTCAAGCGAAGTGACGGTTCACGTGAATTGATCAGGTGGACGCCCAATAGATATAAGGAGGGCACGCAACCTAAGAGACGAATCCAGATGTCCGACATCAGCCAGCTCCCCCCGAACGTCCAGGAGCGGATAGCCCGCCTACAACAGCTACAGAACACCATGCAGCAGCTTCTCGCCCAGAAGCAGAGGCTGGAGGCGGAGAAGGCCGAGACCGAGAGGGCGTTGACGGTTCTGAACGAGACGGCCGAGGGCGCAAAGGTCTACAAGTCCGTCGGCGCCGTACTCGTCGAGAAGGAAAAGGCCGTCGTCGTCAAGGAGCTGACGGAGCGCAAGGACTTCCTCGAGATGAGGGAGAAGGTCCTGGAGAAGCAGGAGGAGAAGACGAAGGAGAAGCTCCAGGGCCTCCAGGAGACGCTCCAGAAGGAGCTAGGCCTCCCCCAGAAGCAGGGTTAGTTCTTCCTGAAAAGCCCAGGACCCCGTTGCCTCTGTTCCGCGGCCCGCCTCTGAGCGTTCTCGTTCAGCCGCAGCGGCGACGAGTCGACACCGAACTTGAACAACCTGTTGAGGGTATCCACCGCATCCGCGGCACAGCCGTAGTCGATGCTCGTCAGCTTGTTGGTGGGGAAGAAGAGATCAGCGAAGGGCACACCCTTCTCGATGCACTCCTCGAGCAGGCAGGAGTCGAGGCCGGAAAGGGCGCCCTCCCTGATCGGCATGCCGAGTTTACTGACGTCAATCATGTTACCATATCCCAGGACCTTGATATCCGGCGAGGTCGCGCTGAAGGGCAGGCCGTCGAGGGCGTAGATCTCCTTCACGTCGTGTTCTTTTAGCCATTTCAGGAGCGCGAGCGCGATCGGCCAGCACCCCTCCGCGGGGATGAGGTTCTCCGTGATCACGAACAGGATGCCTCCGGGCTCGTCGACGTGCACCCTGAAGGAGGGCATCGGCCTCCCGTTGGCTATTAGCGTCATCGGCGGGACGTGTGTCGACCTGACGTGGGCGACCCGCGGGAAACCCTTGCTTCTCACGATGAACATCGCCGCGGTGTTACCGATGAAACCGGCCCCCGCGAAACCCAGCACCGCCCTATACTCCGCTTTCTTAAACGACGCCGAATCGATGATCTCAACCTCGGACATTGCAGAACACTGTTACACATCACCCGGAGACGTTATAAGATCACACATCGGCCCCGTGATGTCAAGCTTTTTCTGCTCCCAATCAGTAGTGGTATTCGGTGTGGACCGACATAGTGAGTAGACCGGCTGGGGGATGTGGAGGCGCCTAGGTTGGTGGCGATAATCGGCGTCGAAGCCATCAAGATGCTCAACACCGGCAAATTCCAGTTGAGAACCCGAGAAGAGATCGGCGAGATGCAGTTCGGCCCCTACTCGAGGAGGATACTGAACGAATTCGCGGTCAAACCGATAGACGAGCCCCTCCGCGCGGGCGCTATGGCGAAGAAGATCGGCCTGACCGAGAAGCAGACGAGCCTATCGCTGGAATGCATGGTAAACCGGAGGCATCAGGTGTTCACCAAGTTCAAGGACCCTGACATCCTGAAGTACTCGATGCAGTACGCGAGGCACCCCATGCCCCAGGGAACGGGGTGGTTCCAGGAGGCCATCCTCGACCTAGACGAGGCAATCGATGAGCTGGGTGAGAGCTACCTCGCCGTGCGCCTTGAGAGGCTATTCTCACGCTACAATAAACTCCCATGGAACTACGTTCCCCTGATCGTGTACAACGAGCAGCCTATCTACTCCCAGATGCAACTCAACCTGTTGCGGATAATCTGACACCGTATTCAACGCGCCATCGCTCAACTTAGCGACTTCGAAATAGCCCCTTTAATTACTCGAAGCCTCTATCTTCCATCGGCGGAGAAAACCGTGGACTTCACCCCCCTTAAAACCCACCTGAGAGGAAAGGTTACCATTCTCTGCCATCACAACGCCGACCCGGATGCGATCGGGTCAGCCTATGCCATCCAGAGGCTCGTAAAGCTGCTCGACCCGCAGGCGATAACCGAGATACTCTACCCAGACAGCGCGAGCCAGCTCTCCGACAAGATAATGGCCCACCTGGGGATCGAGGCGTCGACCCACCCACGGATCGTCGGGGCGGATACGATAGTAGCGGTAGACACCGGCAGCATTGGGCAGCTCGAGAACCTCTCACACCTCCTCCAAGAGGGCGGGGCGAAGATCTTCATAGACCACCACTCGAGGGACCCGGGGATCGAGAGGGTCGCGTCTATTTACCTGATGGACGAGGATGCGGTGGCGACCTGCGAGATCGTGTACGACATCTGGCAGGGCATCGGGGTCGAACCGCCGAAAGAGGTTGCCGAAGCCCTCCTGCTCGGCATCGCCTACGACTCGAAGCACTTCACTATCGGGACGCCGAGGACGTTCAGGACCGTCGCGAGGCTGCTGGAGCTCGGCGCCACGATGAACGGGATGAGGAACCTGCTATCGAGCACCATGGACCCCTCCGAGAAACTCGCCAGGCTGAAGGCGACGCAGAGGATGACCATAATCAGGGTGGACCCCTGGATAATAGCGACCTCGAACCTCGGCTCCTTCCAGCCCTCCGCGGCGCGTGGGATACTGAACCTCGGCGCAGACGTCGCCGTGATCGCGGGGAACGACAAAGAGGTGCTGAAGGCGAGCCTGAGGTCGACCGAGGAGTTCCACCAGAAGACCGGGATACATCTAGGGGACGACGTCACGAGGATGCTCTCCGAGAGGTTCAGGGGAGCAGGCGGGGGGCACCCGACCGCGGCGGGCATCAACGGCTATGGCGACGCGGATGACTTCCTCTCAGCATCGGCTGACCTACTCATGGAGAAGCTGGGCAAACCCAAGACGGTATTATAGGTGTAACTATTATATTTCGGGCGCTAGTCTACAGAAAACGGTCCGGTCGAGCGTCCCTTGGGAGCAGTCGATGTCAAAGGCCTGTGGTACTCGTACCCTAACGCGTCAGAGCCAGCCCTAAGAGACATCAGCATGAAGATCGAGCCGGGCGAGTTCATCCTGCTCACTGGCCCCAGCGGCTGCGGGAAAACAACCTTCTGCCGGTGCCTGAACGGCTTGATCCCCCACTTTTACAGCGGCGAGATGCGCGGAGAGGTCAAGATAGACGGGCTTTCGACGAGGGAGCACCCCACGTACGAGCTCGCCAAGCACGTTGGGCTGATCTTCCAAAACCCCGATAACCAGATCTTCTCCCTGACCGTCGAGAAGGACATAGCCTTCGGCCTCGAGAACCTCGGTCAGCCGAGGGAGAAGATGAGGTCCGAGATCGAGTGGGCCCTCCAACAGTCGGGGATCACCCATCTCAGGGAGCGTGGGACTCACGAGCTCTCGGGGGGCCAGAAGCAGAGGCTCACCATCGCCTC
>Ga0265292_1000898_pt1 | contig 31564 bp, 41 predicted proteins | sample Munlanlewell296A_FD_189080 | JGI IMG/M metagenome (GOLD analysis project Ga0265292, IMG submission 189080) | Leachate microbial communities from a municipal landfill in Southern Ontario, Canada - Leachate well 296A | ecosystem: Engineered > Solid waste > Landfill > Unclassified | place: Canada... | reverse complement strand
ATCAATAGAAGTGAACATCCCATGGAAAAAACTTAGCCCTAATTGTACTTGGTTCATAGAATTGCCCAATGCCCTAAATGAATCATAAATAGGGTTCCCTTGAAGTCCCTTGCTTAGATAATTATTAATTATTCTTGCAGAATTTTCCGGCATATAATATTCACCACGTATGACAAAACCTTTTTCTTTTTCGGAAAATTGTAAGACCTTGCCTATTTTGTCGTCTATTTTTCTCCAACCTTCCGGTGGTTTTTCCCCAAACTTAATAAATTTTGTTAATCCTTCTTGTTTATAATTTTTCATTAAATCATAAGACATAACTAATTTTTGGACATCTGCATGTCTTGCTTTTACCATATCTATCGGGTTATCACTTGCGAGTTCCAAACCCAAGTCTATCCCTTCTTTTATAGTTGGTAATTTTCTTTCTTTTAAGAAAGACTTTGTCCCCTCTAATGGTCTTTTAGTAAATGATTTCTCAAAGACACTCATTGCTTTTTGTGGGTCTTTCCACATATGAGGGAAATAATCTTCTATATATGCGGTTATCAATCCTCTATTATTTAGTTCTTGCCAGTCTTTATCAAGAACTTTCCTAACAACCGAGCCGAATAATTTTTCTTGCGGTGTCCCTTTTAATTGACCGCCTTCTATACCATCTATAAAATCTAACTTTTCTTGGGTTGGTTTATTATCAAAATATTTTTGTGCGTCTTTCAATTGTTCAGCAACAACCTCAATGCTTCTTGCTTTTACGCCAAGTGCGCTTCTGGTAATTTCCGCCGTTTTTTTACCCTCGCCTAATGACGCTGGTGCAAATAAACCCTGTATGGATTCTTTAGATTTTATTAGTCCTTGAATTGCACTTTTGCCTTTGGGTATAATATCTTGTTCTACAAATTCTTTTGCGCCCGGGATTATTGATGATTGCAATTCGGGGTTTGTTTGTTGTTCATATTTAACTGGCGGAGTACCCTTTGCTTCTTCTAACGTAGGCAAATCCTTGGTTAATTCTTCTGCTTTTGGTATTATCTGTTCTTTGACGACCTCACCCTTATTGGTTTCTTCAATTTTGGGGGTTGTTGTTTTCTTTGGTATCGTTTTCCCAATAGCATTAAAAGCAAGTAGCGTCGCACCTAATTTATTAATTTCTCCAATACTTTCCGAAAGTTCTTGTTGCCCTTGTTCTGTTAATAATGGAGACAAGACTTGGAATTCTGGTCTATTTGTAGAAAGCAATCCTTGTACCGCCATTGTGATTGCTTTTTGTTGTGTTATTGGGTCTATTGCCTTATCTAAAGCCTTAGTCCCTTCCTCAACTAAAGTGGAGGGCATATTCATTATATCGTCAAACTGTTTTCCGGTTGGTTCGCCAAATATACTTTTCAATCCAGTGGATATAGTAGAAATAGTTTGCGGTATTCCGGTTAAGGTGAATGCCCCTTGTGCTATTCCTTGCCCCAAATCTATCGCTCCCGCAAGAGGATTTTCTTGTAGTTTACTTAAACCACGATTGACAAGATTGCCTGGTGTCTCGTAAATATTTTTTAATTCTTGCATCCCATTATATAATACATCTGGTATCGCAATTTTTTGCTGTCCTTCTATTTGTTTAGCAACTTGTTCCTTGTTTTTCTTTAATAATTCTGGGTCTGCCTTAGTTAAAGATTCTATGTTGGTCGTGTTATTAAATCCGTCCCATTCACCTAAATCTACCATGGACGAAACATTATCAAAGAATTTCCTTTTCCTATTCGGGTCGTCCATTGCTTTATCAAATTCCTCAAATGTTCCGATATTAGCGTATTTGGAAACTTGATTGTAAATATTTTTACGTTTATTATCCATCAATATTTAATTTTAGGTTTAGAAGATTTTTCAGTAGCTTTCTTTTTATTTTGTTTACTCAACATCTTAATCTTCTCAATTTTTAATTGTCGAATAGTAGTTGGATCGCCCAAAAATCCCTTGTCCTCTTCCTCTTTGATCAGTTTATCAATTTCTTCAATTGGCATTTCATAATCAGTAGGGCTTGTTTCTTTTGTCGGCTTATTAATATCAACAATAAGTGGTTTCCCTTTTGCGTCTCTTACAAAATCTTTAGAGTTTGGGTCGTACTCCCCATAATTATTTGTGCCTGGTATCAAAGATTTTATTGTCTTTGTAGATTTTGGTGTATTAGGGAACTGTACAAAAGTTGGCTCTCCAGTAGTTTCATCTATCTTCGTATAACCACTTTCATAAGCACTAATAAATGGCTTTTGCTTATTTGCCTCTGCTTCCATTCTTGCATTATCCGCCCTAATATTTTCCGCATTAAGATTATAAGTATCTACAGCAAGTTCATAATCTCTCTGCTTAAACGCATCAAGCAAACTTCTCTGCCGTTGTTCTTCGCCAAACTTCAAATTAAATTGTCGTTCTTCTTCTTTCTGTCTTTGGCTCTGTTGATAAGCATTAAAGAAGTCTTGCCCAAATGTAAAATTAAATGGTTGTGCCATTCTATACTCCAATTACTTCATTCTAAAGAAACCAGTTCCACCACTTGTTGGCGTACCACCACTAATGTTTGTGTTCTTGAATAAATCACTCAATCCACCACCACCTAACCAATTTCCGAACATACTATATCCAGCGCCTAAAAGTTGGTTATTGTAAGAATCAGTTCTTGTCTGTCCGTATTGATAAGCATTCTGTGCTAACTGTTGGTTGCCTTGCTGATAGTTCAGTAAGTTAGAATTAATACTATTAGCTTGTCCGCTTGCGTTTAAGTACAAAGAATTGGTTAAGTCTCCGGCTTGTGCGCCTATTCTACCTTGCATGGCTTCCATCTGCGTTCTTGCTTGTGTAGGACTTCCACCCATAGCCGCGTATAAACCCAGCATAGAGTTTAACCCAGAGGCTCCGGTTAGTTGAGAGCGTATCTGTTGGTTAATCTTTTTGTAGTAAGAACTATTAGGGTCTGAAAGCTCTTGTTCCCTTGCTTTGGCTCTATCTTCGGTAGATTGGTATTCATCGGTTCCGCCCATATCTTGGTCGCCCCAAACTGGGAACCAACCTTCTCTCTTGTAAGAAGAATAAATATCTCCTTGAGACGGGTCTTTAGTCCAATCCTTGATCTTACCAAATGTCTTAGGCTTGGCAGTATTAAAACCACTTGCCCATTGTGATGCTTGCTGGTATTCTGGTGTGTCTGAAAACTTACCCTTACCACCAAACAACCCTAATAACGCTCCTACACCAGCGCCTATTGCAGTCCCCACGCCCGGTATTGCGCTACCAATAGTTGCACCTAAACTTATGTAACCCGGATTATATGGCATCTTATTTCCTCTGTTTAATTTTGTTAATTAGGTACAAGTACATAATAACCCGTACCACTTCCGTTAATAATTAATTCCTTAATCACAATCGTCCCCGAAAAAGTCCCGGCATCAGTAGTTCCTAATGTTATAACGGACTTCCCATTAAAGGTATTCCAATCTGTACTTGTTAAGTAACCATTTTGTGCAGTTGCTGCTGCGGGCATCGCTATTGTATTACTTGTGAATGTAATAGGAGACGTTGCGGAAATCGAAGCATCTACCCAAGAACCTAAAACATACTGTAAAAATTTGCCCGTTGGACTTGCTGATATATCCACATCACCAACACTGTTTAACGTGACTACATCTGTTAAATACTTCCCATCTATATCAACCGTAACAGTACCAGCGTCTTGTTGGGTTAATGTTATTACACCAGTAGTAGTGTTAAATGAAGCTGAATTTATCTTATCGTTGTAAGCCGCATCCCAATTACTACGACTTCCAGAGCCGTAATCAGTTACCCATTGAGCCGCACTATTCCAAGCGGTAGAATTATCAGCTATCGAAGTTCCCCAAGCTGAACCAGTTGATAAAGCTATGCCAGCACCCGGATAGACCATAGAAGCTGGCGCACTCCAACTTAGCACTCCACCAGTTGCATTTGAACAAGTCAAGACTTGGTTTAGTGTTGGAGCTACACTTGGGAAAGAATAGGTTACGGTATTGATAGAGGTTATGTTAGCACACTGGAAACTATCATCTGTTTTCAAGACATTAGCGGCACTACGGTATAAATTGGTATCATAAGAACCATTGCGTGTCGCTGGTACTCCGAAATATATTCCATCAGTATTAAATGCGGCAGAAGGATAATTAACGCCATCAAAACTACTTCTTAAAAATCCATTTAATGGATCAACTTTAGCCTGCACACCACCAGTAGTATTTGAAATAAAATAAGCATCTTCTTGTAGTGCTAAATTTCCACCAATAGTAATAAACCCAGCGCTACCATATATAGAACCTACTCCTCCAGCCGCACTATAAAAATTAATATCATTAGTCGCACCAGAAATAACAACTCTTTGTCCACTTGTTGCAGTCTGTATTGTACCGCCAGTAATTGCCCCGCCAATTAAACCTATGGTTGGTGTTGCGCCACCTTTGATTTGGAAGCCATTCGCGGTTCCGTTCCATCCATAACTTTGTAATATGCCGTCTGTCGTCGCTGTACCTAATGTTATAGTCGCGGCATCTAACGTACCGGTAGTAATCTGTCCGGCGGTTATTGTGCCAGCGTAAATACCAGTAGAATCTATATAAGCTCCCACTACATCCCAAAGTACACTTGGTGTAATAGCATTGCATCTTTTTAATCTGTAAACTCCGGCTGTTGTATCAAACCAAAAATCACCTATCTTTACATTATCACCAGCTACCGTAGGCGCAGTAGCTTGTCTAAATGTTGTGTTAATTCCATTGTCGGATGGATTTAATATTGTGAAACTACCTTTTATGGTTAATGCACTTGTAGCCGATAACCATTGTAAATATCCGTCTGTCGCACCAACACCACCAGTCAAGTAAAAGTTTCCGGTACTGTCCATGTAAGTCTTCCAAGCAGAACCAGAATAATATCCCATTTCAGAACCAGTAAGAGAAAGCCCCGTTGTGGCACTACCCATACCCGGCATCCATAATTCCCAACCGCTTCCATTCCATCTATACATTAAAAAGTGCGAATCTGGATTAACCCACAAATCACCCAACTTCATATCGTTCGATAATGATGGGTCTGCGCTTTGTCTATATGTAGTTGTTATTCCATTGGCTTCGGGATTAGATATTAATATCTTACCCTTGAGGTAAACATTTTGTGCATATACTCCATGTCCTAATAATGGTACAGCACTAAAGTCTGCATCGCTTATTCCGGTTAATCTTCCTATCCTAACTTTGGGTGCGTGATTGTCCCAAAATGTTGAACCACTACCAGCAAAATCTTCTATGTTATCGTAAACATCTATGTAAGGCGTACCGGATTTATTGGTTGATATATAAATAGAATCTTGACGTGAAGTGCTTGCAGAATTGCCTACTCTTACAACTACATCCCCTACCGCAAATCTATCCGTTCCGGTATAAGTTATAACTATCGAAGTCCCAGCTACTGAAACTACCGTAGCCTTAACGGTCTTAATTACACTCCCTTTACTATTCAAAACTTTTTCTGTAATAATTTTATCGTTAGCCGCAAAAGGACAAGTGTTAGTATTACTCTGGTCTTTGAATGTTATTGTAGTCCCGTTTACTTTAGAAACTTCTGCCGCATCAGAAAATAAGAAGTCTCCATTAACGGCATTAAGTTGTCTAATCGTAAAATGTGAAGCAAACATTTCTTTTACAGTAAGTCTCTGTAAATTGGCATAAGGTATATCAGTGCCTTTTAATTGTAATCCACCTTGAAATGTTGTGTAAACTCCATCCTTACCACCTATCTCTAAATATCCAGAACCATCAGTACCTTTTATAAATCTTGTATCTCCATCAGCTAAAGGAATCCCTTGAGAAGAACCTTCTTGTCTTGCATTAACTGCACGTTTTAAGGCATCTATCTCTTTGGAAATAGTATTAAAATTTGAATCTATATTTCTGTTCCCAACGGTTGGTAATTTCATCTTTTACCTTCAAGTCTTCTAAACATTATCGAGGCTTCATCTACATAAGAATCCGCCGCTCCGGCAAACTTAATCTGTATTGTCTTAGCATTAATCGGTGGTGAAAGTGCCGCAAACGAACCACCATCCAAAGAACAAGTAGTCGTTACAGTCCCGCTTGATTTTACTTCTACTTCGTAAAATCTTTTATTTTGTGAAGCATCACTCAAAGTAAATTTCTTACTTGTCCAGTCCCATGCCATTGTAGTTGATCCATTTAATAACCAATACAACGTAGAACCATCACCTCTACCCGAATATACATCCCCATTGGCTCCTACGAATACTCCGGTGTAGGTGCTGTTGTTGGCTATTATACTCGCTATACTGTCCCACCTTTCTCTTACTACATGGAACGTCTTTACACTCATTGTCCCAGTCGCATCGTAATAAGGTACACAAAACATTATCGTGTTTCTCTTAGAATCAAAGACTACTGCCGGAGCATACTCTTGTGAACCTACTGTATGATTAGTCGAAAATCCATGCCACGCGCCAGTCGCTGATCGTATAACCTCTCCGATAGGTTTTATACCCTCACCATCATGTCTGTAAGCGTTCTTATAATCACACCAGAACATTCCATAGTCGGTTACTACAACAGACCTTTGCGAAGAACATCCTATACCTTCTGTTGTGTCTTCAATCACCATCAAATCGGGATTAATTCTATGCATTCGGTTGGATTCAAATGCCCATATCCTACCGTTAAACGTTACTAAAGCAGTCAAGATATTGGGAAGTCTTAGGAAGTCCCCTATTTGAGACCAGTTGAACGAATCAAACCTATAAGCCAACGAACGGAACAACATTAAGTTTGCTGTGGGTATTTCGCTCTTATTACAATTAGCTACATAATGATAACCACCGGAAATAGTATTTAACGTATATTTTAAGTCGGTAGAAGTTACTGTTTCAGCTATACCGCTTTCTTGCTCGTAAGTCGTTCCACCACTTGAAAAAGTATTATCATCTACTATCGTTGTAGTATAATCACCAACAGAAGCCGTCCAAGTAGTATCTGCAATCTGTTTAACAGCTACCAATCTCCAAAGAGAAGGGGCTATTGTAGAATCTACCGGATAATCTTGTCTATATAACTTTATCCCAGTGATTCTTGGATTTACAGAAGCGGCAGTATCGGCTTTAATTGAAACCGTTATACTCGTAGCATCGCCTTGTACGGAAGGACTATAAGCGTCCGTAACTGCGCCTAAAGGTGTTTCTTGAACGTAGTCATATATTGCAGATAATTTATAGTAATAAGTAAACGCATTATCAAAAGCCATCGAAGCCGCAGAAGTTATCGCCGCATCAGTAATATAAATGTCACCAGCAGCACTTTGCATTTTAGGAATTTTAGCGTTCTGAATTGTCCAACCCGTAACCGCGTATCCGCCACCACCTACCGCAATAAATTGGTCATAATTAATATACCCCGCCCATTTAGGTTCATTAGCTGTCCCGCAAGCTACATGGCATCCTTGTATATCAGTAGCAAATGAATACGCTGGTGTAGTCGCTGGTGTTCCATAAGCCGTTGGTGTACCATAAAAATCGGTAGCTATTTCTAAAGTATCCGAAGCCGCACCGGAAGCATAAACTAAATTCCACTTACCATCAGTCGTAGTTATCCACGCTCCTCTTTTGAATGTAGATAAATCCGCCGCTCCGGTAATCGTTACAGTCGTATAAACAAGTACACCTTTTAATCTTCCAAGTATAGCATCGCCATCTACGTTCGTGGAAGTCGTAGCTGCATTGTCTGGTATATCAATAGCATCGGCTCTTGAGATTATCCCAGCATCAAAAGATTCTAAGTCTAAGGTCTCTCTATCAATACTCATTAAAATTGATCCGCTTGCGAATAAACACTTAGTGAACTTTTTTCTTGGTTAGCTAACTTTTTGCCTTTAATCACATACTCTCTATACTTCGCTTCATTGAACTGAACTGAATTAAAATCCTTTGTTTTAGCAGTCGAGCCATCGGGATAAGTTTTTATTGTAGTCGGTATTCTTGCGTAAAGTCTTGCAAGTTCTCCATAAACTAACCCATCGTGTAATTGACTTGGAATATCCGGCGAAGCAGTCAGAGTTCCTATCACTAAAGTTGCTGGTGTATAGGAATAATAAAATTTGATTGTTGTAACTGTATCTGCTATCGTGGTTATTGCATCTCCATAGTAATCATAAAATGTAACGTTACCGTCTGGTTTAATGTCCATTTTCAATTCATCGGTTCGGTCAACTAACTCTCCGGTAGAATCTAAAAAATCTACTCTTAAAACTTTATCCAAAGTAGGGAAAGCTGTTAGTAAAGCATAGGTAACTGTGTTGGTTACTATTGTAAGATTCCCGGAAGTTTTTAATATCTCCGTTTCAATAGCATAGTCTTTCTGAATATCGTTTATGTCTTCTACAATCTCCGCACCCTTAACGTCCGGGAACTCTCTTTGCACACGTTCGATAATCCGCATTAAATTCATAGTCTGCCTTTAAGAAAATCTTCATATTCTTTTTTAACACCATTTAACAATAAAGTAAAGTGGTTTATTTCTGCTTGGTATTTGTTTTGGTCTAAACTATACTTAGCTTGTGCGTCTTGTATCTGCGCATTATAAACTTGAATTTGCCCTTGATACTTTGCGATTTTCTGTTGGAATGTTTGTACTTCCGCACCTACACTTGCTACAAATAAATTAATCTGTCCGCTAAATCTTTCTAATTTGTCTTTGTATAAAGCTATCGCCGCATTTAGAGTTTGCGCTTTATTTTGAATAGACAAATCAGTGGTCTTGTTAGCAGTCACAATCAAACGTTCTTGGTCTAATTCGGCTTGTTTAATCGCTTGTTGTACTGTCGAACGGTAAATTTCTGTTTCTTTCTGATAAGAATTAAGAGCATCATTCATCTTAGCGGTGTATTCAGAGACTTTAGGATTAACGTTAGCTAATCTTGCTTGTACTTCGGTAGCATATCCTTGAGCTAAATTAATATAAGAAGCCGCACTCTCAGAATATCCTCTCGCTAAATCAATGTACCCGCGTCCTTCACTTATATATCCATTGGCATTACTTATGTAACTTGATGCTGTCTGCGCATACCCATTAGATACGTCTATGTATCCTTTGGCAGTCCCCAAATAACCTTGTACCGTAGCTGTATATCCTTGGGAACTCTTCAAGTATCCATCGGCTGTCCCTAAAAATCCTCTCGCTACTTCTATTTGTCCGGTTACTTGTTGTATTCTTGCATTGACTTCCGAAACGTATCCTTGTGCTTCTTGGTAACTCGCTCTTGCTTCTTCTAAATAAGCATTTCCATTAGCAAGTCTTTCGTTAGCTTCTTTAAGATAAGTTTCTCCGTTGTTCCCAATTGTAAGAGCTTGGTTGTATTCTTCTCTGCCTTTGACTAAATCTTCGCTTGTAGAAATTGTTGTACTTGAAGTTGCAAGTTTAGCCGCAATTTTATCAAACTCTACATTTGCCAAATCTACAATAGCAGATACTTTGTCGAACTCTGTGTTAGCTAATGCTACTGCAGTGTTAATCCTTCCGTTAGCTGTTGTTATCGCGGCTGTCGCTGTATCTATCGCAAGATCAACATTAGTAGCCGCTTCTACTACTTCCGCATTAGAAAGGACTATTTCAGCACTTATTTTGTCAACTTCTGCATTTACTAATCCTACTTCCGTAATCGCTTTTGCTACTTCTGCTTTGGAAAGAACTATTTCGGCAGATAATTTAGCTATTTCAAGTTTGGCTAAATCTAATTCTGTATCAGAAGATGCCATAGCCGTGCTGGCATTTCCTAATTGTGCGGCTACACTTGATTCAGCAGTTACTCCATTACCTAATTGAGTTGTAATTGCCGCTAAAGCCGTTCCTATCGCTGTTGCATAGTTAGGATAAGCCGTTGCCCAAAGAGTACCATCTATTGTCGTGGTCGGGGATGTATAAGTTGGTGCTGTGCCCAAAGAACCTATCGTAGTCGAAGTGTAAGTGCCTAAAGTAGCGTCAGTATAAGAATAAGATGAATCCGCCGGAGCCGTTGGTGCGGTTGCTGTTAAACTAAAATCCGTTGGTGCTGTTGGTGCTGTTAAAGTCGCGTAAGTTAAAGCCTCTAAAGCTACTCTATTGTCATTAATTATATCTAAACAACCTTGTATTACTGCAAATAAAACTACTGCATGGTCTAACTCTGCGGGAAAATTAGAAATTGTAGAATCTCCATAAGCTACCGTTGGATAAGCCATCCCTATAATTGAACCACCACCCGGTAAAACATAACCCTTAGTATTCTCTACATACCAAGATGGGTCAATAGTTGATGGTTCATAGATTGAACCCGTAGAAGGCACTACATATATAACAAGCCCGCTTCCACCCGCCGGTGCTACTGTTGTAGTTTTTAGTCCTTGTGTAAATGCACTGCCAGCGTTTAGTATCTCAATCGAAGTCGGTACTGTCGCCGTTACTCCCGTAATCGTGCAAGTCCCGGTTGTCCCTTGAGATAAAGTTACTACATCATTAAGAGCATAACCCGTCCCCGCAACAGCGATATATACACTTGATAACGCACCAGCCGGAGTTGCTTGGGTCTTTAATCCGGGGTCTATTCTCGAAGCTCTATAACCACCTTTATGCGCTCTGATTAATCTATGTCCAGTTACAGTCGCTCCACTTCCGCTATCGGTTAAAGTAGCCGCATATTTATCAAGTTTATTCTCCGGTAGTAAATCAACTATTACTTTTGCACCGGCAGTAAGATTATCGCTTAAATTAGTGGTCTCTGTGTAGCCACTTCCTAAATACGCTTGTGTTCTCGCTTGGAACGTACCCATATTATGTCGCCTTAATCTTTTTTACAAGAGGGGCATTTCTACCCCTCTCTATTTTAGAACATCATTGAGTAATTGTAAAGTAAATCGTTGCAGCGTCTTGTAATGTAGAACTTAAATCAACATTAATGATATAGTACGGGAAAGGTGGAATTAATGCAGTGCCTGGACTGGCGTTAGTTACTTGTGTAACTGTTCCGTCAATACCCGGGAATACATTAATAACTTGTGTAGTTCCAGCATCTAAATCATTTGAATTTGCGTGTACCAACACGCAATCAGTGCCTACATCTGCTGTTGCTAATGAACATGAATCTGAATACCCGCCCCAAATATCAACAGCCGCAGTTCCCGAAGCCGATAAATCTTCGTTCACATATACTGCTATCGAAAATGGTTTGGAAGGGTCTAAGTCTGTTGGAGTTCTGACTGTCATTACATCCGCGTCACCCGTTTCACCAGCCACATTACAAGTAGCAACTAATCGTCTATTGACGGTTTTTTTTACCCATGCCGATTGTGTTAATGCCATAGTAGTCGCCTCTTATGTTAATGTGATTAAATTATGTGTCTTAATATGAGTTATACCAAGACCAGCATCAGTGAATATCTGATCCTTACGACCATCGTAAGCATTATCTTTCTTGATGTCTGCTTTGTATTCTGTTGGACGATATTCCATATATTTGATATTTCTATCGTCAACGACTACCATCTTCTTGGCATTCTCAAACTTCATTGCATCACTCTTAGTACACTTCAAGTCGCCATTAGGTGTAGTCAACGTGCGTATATTTACACCAAATGAATCACGGGTCTGTGGAGCAAATTGGACTGTCCAGTTATCATTGATTCCCTTACCTCTTGCGTAAGTAAGTTTTGACCAGTATGAATAAGCAGTTGGACCTGATACCGCATAAAGCTCTCCGTTAGGAGGATAATACTGGAAAATCTTCTCAGACATATTTACAAAATCATCATACGCTGCTGATGCTTCTGCAAACGACCAAAGATTTTGATATTGTCCACTTGAAGAACCGTATTTGTTAAGTGCTGTGATGATACCCATTGTTGAACGGACTACTTTACCAGTATCACCAGTTAAAGCATCGTGTTGTGTAAATGTATCGCCAGCATTAAGATTCAAGCCAACTGGGTTTGAACCTCTTAAAAACGCACCTTCAATATTCAATTTATGGGCTTTAGTGTATTCAGCAACAAGTCTCATAAACTCATTATTGTCGCCTCTTAAAGAAGCATACAAGATTTCGCCTTCTAATTGGATAGATGTTTTGAACTGTTGGCATTGATTCCAAACTACTGCAAGTTCGGAAGCAATTGCATCTGGTGCTTCGCTACCATCTTCTTGTGCATTTGTGATTTCTACAAATACATCATTGTCAACGGTGGAGATAGCAGTCGTGGTTAGATTTTTGAAAGCCGCTGTTGTTGTAGAAGCATCGTCTGTCAATAAAACCACGCCTTTTAATGTAGCCGCCGTTGGGTCAGTTACCCACGTGGGATCATATACTTCAAATACTTTATGGACAAAAGAACTATCAATAGTTGTGGTAGAACCATACCCAGTTACGTTATCAATAGTAACCGCACTTGATTCTGTTGCTGCTCCGGCTGAAGCTGCACCGATTGTTACTGTTGAACCATTGTTGTAGAAATAACGTCTCATGTATGTATTTTCATACTGGAACATCTTAAATAATGGGTCTTTTAAACCCGTCTGTCTATTCTTCAACGAAAGCCACAAAAAAGGTGTTTCGTCTCTGAATAGTTCTGCAAACTGCGCTGGGCTGATATAAGGGTCTCTACGATCAACACCCATAACCGCCGACATTCCGCCAGTTGCGAGATTTTTTACACTTGCTGTTGCCATTTTATTCCTCTAATTAAATTCGATATTTTTTGACTGTTTCCATTAATGCGTCTCCAAGTGTTGGCGTTTCTACTTGTGATTGTGTGCCTATTACTCCTGGAGGCGGTAAATATTGCGATTGCCTCCGTGTGTTTTTATCAAACTGGGCAATCTGTTGTTGTGCTTGTGGTGTCCTTTGTCCTTTTTTGAAATGATGGAAATCAATCACCTCTTTTAAGTACGCTACATCGTCTTTTGGGGTTGAATAAGTTTCCCATATTTCTTTTGCTTCATTCGCATCTACACCACCTACTTGCTGTATCTGACCAAGCCAATATGCTTGCTTTGCAAGCTCTTCTTGAGACTTCAATTGAGTAGTCCTTTCGGTTTCAATTTGTCCCTTAAAAGATTTTAATTGGTCATTATCATATAAAAGTCGTTCTATCACTGCGTCTTTGTATTCCCGATCTTGCATTAAAAATTGACCCGATAAACTTTCGGGGTTAGTAATTGCTTCCGTCTCATCATAATCTTTCGGACGTATCGGTTTTGGTGGTACTTTTGGCGGTTCAAGTTTTACTTCCGGTTGAACTTGTGGTTTCTGGACAGTATTTAACTTTTCTTCCAACTCTTTAAGTTTTGTTTCGTAACGGTTTTTCTCTTTAGTTCTTACCGATTGAAAGTATTTATAGGATTTTGGATTATCGGTGTCTCTTAGGTAAATTGGGCTCCCGTCTTTCGGGTTAGTTCCTATTACTTCGTCAAGATTAACTTCAATCATTTCTCCATCTACATTCACAAACTCATTTACCGGTTTTTCTGTTTGTGGTTCAGTCGGTGCTTGTTGCCCAGTAATTTCTGGGTTTTGTATTTCTTGATTTTCTAACTTTGGCATATTCGGGATAATGGTTGAAAAATCAATCACTGGTGTTTGAACTTGCTCTGGTTGAGTGTTCGGGTCTTGCATAACTACTCCTTTTTGGGTGCTTTCGCTTGCCCAGTTTATTTTACAAATTTCTCATAAATTGAGAAATGTTCGTTTGTTAATTTTTTACTTTCGTCTAATCTCTTCAAAGATTCTATAATCAAGTCAGTGGCTTTTTCGCCAATCTCGATTTCAGTTTCATCTTTGCCTTCTTCATTCCATAAGATTAGTCCGCCTTTGTTTTCAATCTCATATTTTTTTGTCTCTTCTTCCGAAGGGGCTAAAGACATCCTCAAAGCGTTTAATACTTTTAATGTTGCGAAATTACTTTCTTGAGGTAAAATCTTCTGGATTGTAAATCTCTCCATTAAATTGAGTTTCATTTGTTCTCCTATATTGCTATTAGTGGGATACCATATTGTGTTGTATTAATCAAAACCTTGAAGTAAGGAACTGTTGCTACTGTTACACTACATCCAGTAGCTACAAATGGTTCTGCTGCTGCCATTGTAGAATCGAAATAAAACAACTGTGATAATCCGCTTGAAGTAGTATTAAACCACACAAAAGCATCTGGTTTAGAACCACCAGTTGTAACTTTAATACTCGCTTCCGTTCCGGCTACGGCGCAACTCATTTGATGGTCTAACCACAATGGGTAAACATCTCCATTACAGACTGAAGTAGCATCAGCATAAAGTTTGCTTCTAATTCCTACAAGTCCATCTCCACCCGTTGCGATGTATTTTGCTGGCTGAATACCTCCAATAAAGTCATGTACCATTAATCCGGTTGGACCTGGTGTCGCACAAGCACTTTCAATTTCCATCTGTGAACCGATTATATAAGCTGCGCTCTCAGTAATACCCCAATGGAATTGTAAAGCCGTTACGTCTGTTCCACTCGCTACCTTAGCGTAGGTTCTTATAAGACCCTCACCGGAAGCCATCGAAATTTCGGTTCCATAATCTCCGATTCTTAATGCTCTTTTACCGGTGGCAAAAGTCGCACCGTGTATATAAATGCCATGGTCTGTAAAAGTACCAGACATATTAATCGGGATTCCACTAAGCGAATAAAAATTCGTAGCGGTTATTGATTTTATTTTGCTATCACCGTATAAAATTATTTCGTCTGTCGCTACAATACTTGTGTCTGATGTAGATTCACTTGGTAAGTGTTCAAACGCTGTTCTTAATTGCTCACGAGTTGCCATTAGTCCGCCTCAACTTTATTTGATTGTTTTTCATTTTTTACCATGTCGCTCATTCTCATAGAAGCAAGATCGGCTTTAGCTTTTAAGTTAGAACCCGTTGCTTCTAAGTCTGTTTTGAATTTCATTACTTCGGTTTGTTTCTTAGCGTTAATTGTTTCTCTTGTCGCGGTCTGGAGTTGTCCTTGTAACTGTTTCAACTGTTCTTGCATCTGTTGTATAATCTGTTCTGATTGTCTCAAGGCATCTTCACCAGCGATTATTTCGTCAACATCATCTACGTCCATATCTCTTATGTACCACTTCGGATTCTTCAACATTCCAATTTCATACAGTCTTAATTTTTCTTCGCGTCTTTGAATCTTATTAACCGGGGACATAGAACTTGGTACTACTCTAATATCAAATTTAGTCGCAGAGGTGTCATTTAAGATTGAAAGTAAATCCCCATCTTCATTATATTGTGGTACATTCAATCCTACTTCTCTATCGCTGCCACCATGGTTAGGTTTCACTATCTTGAAGATTTTCTGCTGGTCATAAACTAACGGGATCATCTCGGAAATAACTTTACCTAATTTATTCAATCCGCTTTCAAGGATACTTCTCTTAAAAGCAGTTCTACGTTGCATCATTTCATCTATCTGATAAGTACCCTTAGCCGTCTGTGGTGCTTGTGAAGCATCCCCGTCTTGGAATGAATATGCTCCGATAACTCTCTGGATTTGTAAAATTAAAATTTGTCTCTGTTCGTATAAAGCGGCAGACATTTGTGTAAGTTGGATCACAAATGGTACTCTGTCAACATCCATATCCATTTCGTAAACTTGTTGCCCGGCGTTGCCACCAGTCTTTTCAAGTTCTTTCTTTAACCCTCCACCCTTTTGGACGAACAATTTTACATTAGTGATATTCTGGTTATAGGTGATAATTAAGTTGTCAATCTTATTAACTTGGTCTTGCAGAGACTTAACTAATGAAATATCACCCATCGGATATGGATTTCTGGAATGATGTAACATTACTAAGATTATCGGGTCGCTTTCAATTTCCATTATATAATTAGCAATAACTTTATCACCAATAGAAAACACTCTTTTGAATCTATCTACGTGAGGAGTGTTATATTTTAGAATCCCTTGTCTTAAAAAATCTCCCTTAGTAACCACTTCTAATCTTCGAGTAGAATTAGGAATGGTCAATGGACTTGGCATTTCAACACCACTCATCATTTCCGGTTGTCCGGTTTGTGGATTTAACATTAAATGATAAGTATTGCCGTAAGTTCTAACAATATCAAGGTAAAATTCTACATCTTGAGGTTTAGTGAAATATTGCTCTTTCCCTAAATGTATCATAATAACAGCCGGCTCTTCGGCGAACTTAACATATTCATCTTGCGTCATGGTTTTTTCAAAACCAGTATTCGGGTCTAATACATGGAATCTCTTAACCTTCACCTTGGTATATCTGTCAATTACTCTATAACGTCTTTGTGCGCTATCTTCTGTTTGCTGTCCTATCGTTTGGTCTTGTGGTGTGTGTCTGTCGTGTGTAGGTACGTCTGAATCTTCTACTGGGGATATTTGGTCAATGTTAATTTGAGGGTACATTACTTTTAAAGCCTCGCCACTTATATGTTTAACTATAAGTTTGTGAGGAGAATCTATCCCAAATTGACTTCTTGAAGCCGGACTTAAATAAACATCTAACGGGTCTTCGGAAATAATCTTAATCTCACCATTGCCATTATCAGCGAACGGGTCTATATAAGCCATCCAAACACCCATGCCTACATCTTCAAAATCAGTGGCAACTTGTTTGTTGTGGTCATCTCCGTCAGAGATATACCAGATATAGCTCATTAAATCCGCTACTGCTGCTGCCGTCTTAGAATCGCTTGTTTCAGTTCCTACCGCATAAAATCTTGGACTATTCTCTGTTAATTGGGCAACAACTAATCCAATAGTAGGGATTAGCTCATTAGCAATAGGTGAGACTTGCCCTCTTGCTTCGTTAATCTTTTCATCGGTTTCAGACCACATGGCATTAAATTTATATGCTCTATCGGAAGCACATCTCGTAGCCCAAGTGCCTCTATAAGAATTTCGGTAATCACGATAAACTGTTTCTGAAATTTGTAGTTCTTTCAGTTCTTCGGCTTGCTTTTGTTCTTCTTGGTTAACTTCTTGGTCAATCTCTTGGATTTCTTCCATTAGCTTCTCAATTTAGAATAAAAACTACTTGTTCCACCCTTTTGTAGAATCCTATGGGTGCTGCCGTTTTGCACATAACCACTATCCGAAAACCAAACACTATCTAAAGGTTTAGTAGAATAAACTCTTTTTAACTTTCCGCCACATTCGCAAAATCTTTCTTCGTCAATCTTTTTTTGGAGAGCATCTTTATCTAAGACTATTACTCCCTTATGAGGAATATCAGTGGAACTGATAAATACTTCTTGTTCTTTTTTACAATCGAGACATCTAAAATCGTAAGTCAATTTGCCATCCATGTTGGTTGTAAACTCTTGCCCCAAAAATCTCTGTTAAGTAAATCTACATTGTTTCTTACTTCGTGATCCGGTGGATACATTCTTCGAGTAGCATAATCAAATCCATCAAGTGTATCTTCGTGATTGCCTTTAGGGTACATAAATAATTCTCCAGTAAAAGAGCCCATACCTTCCTTCATTATCCATACTTGTTTCTGATAGAAAAACCCATGCAATCTTTCAAGTCTTTTATTCTTTTCGTCTCTTGGCTTAAAACCATCAGTCTGCTCAAATCCCGCACAATAAAGATTCCTTTTTTCAAGTTCTGCCTTTACCATTTCTCTCAAGGCTTCTTGATAATTAGTCGTCTCAATTCCGCCTCTTAAAGGTTTTACCATTTGGATATAATCTGCTATTTTAAGTGCCGTTTCCATCGGAGAGATTTGATCTCTGAAATATGGAAGGCAATAAATTTGATTGTCTGCACTATAAGCTATTGGGAATATCACTGTATAATCTGCGGTTTGCTTTTGAGAAGAAGCGGGGTCAATTCCTATGAATGTGTTAACCGGGATTTTTTTGTCTACCCTAACCCCGTTTTCTTCTGTAATTTTTAAGTATGCTTCATTACCTTGAAATTCTAACTTGCCGTCATAATAATTGAAATATTCGGATTTGAACAGTTGGTCTTCTCTGCCTCTTACAAGACATCTATATTCCGAATAATATTTATAGGTCATTAACCTTTTTTTGTGAGACTCAAACATCGCACGGCATCTATCTTCGGGATAGATTTCTTCCCAAAGTAAATTCTTAAAATCATCATCATGTAACTCATATCTCTTGACTATCCATTCATCAGTTGATTTTATATCTTCTGCATCAATAGAATCATCATCCCTACCCATTAATCTTTCGACTATACATCCTTGTGTAATCGGAGTGCCTATCACTACAGCCCGTCCGGTACGTGGGTCTAACCCGGCAAGCCCACCCCAAAATTTATCAAAGTTGTCTTGCATCGCTTCTTTAGTCTTGGTATTGTCTTCTGAATCCGGGTCATCTAAGATGTAGAGTGTAATACGGGTATCTCCTTCTAAGATACCTCTGACCATTTGTCCAGTACCGGCAGTGATAATAGAAACTCTATGCTTACCTATTCGTGTTCGTACATAATCTTCCCGCCATGCTTCAGCTACCTTTTCGCCACAATAACCATATAAATCTATAAACGTTTTTTCGTATTCAAGGATTTCTTTTATCTTACTTAGTTTTCTTTTTGCTTCTCTGAGGGTCTTAGATTGGATTACAATTACTTTATCGCCTTCATCATAAATTGCATGATGTAAAGCGAGTATTCTTATCAAACTCGATTTAGCGGAACCACGCGGAGCCTGAATGCAAATCTTTTTATTTTCACGATTATTAATTACTTCAGCAAGCTCATAATGGAATTGAGGTGTACCAGCCCAAAAAGTAGAAGGGCTTATAAATCTGCCAAAACCTATAAGGTCGCTTCTAAATCTGGTTAATACTTTTAACTTATTCTCGTCCATCTTATCTCATAAAAAAAACCACATCCAAGTTTGATCTCGAATGTGGCTCGCTGTTAGGCTTGCTTATTTAATTAAGTGTTATTTGTCTATCGCCAATTGTTCTCTTAAATTATATAATTTTCTTAATGCTCTTTTTGTAAATCTGGGGGATGGTATCGGTTTAATGGTATCTTTATATATCCTATATATTGGGTTACAACAATTATAGTTATAAATTTTAATCACGTCGTCTATCCTTTCAAGTTCGGTCATTTGTTCATTACCAATTTTTCTTGTTTTGTCTCTCTGATAATATAATTAATTTTCTCTTGCTTTGTCAAGTACGATATATCCACAAAGTCTTTCCCGCAGCTTACAGTAATTGTGTTGCCTAAATCTGTCTTAAAAATTATCTTATCCGGGTAACCTTTCAGCAATTTCATTAGCTAACCTTTATTGGTTGTTCAATAGCCCTTTTCGCTTCTATGAATCTCCGTGCCTTCAGCATCTCCATATCGTATATGTCCCGTCTTATTACTACTATTTCGTCATTGATGTACATACCTTTTTCTTTTAACTGCTTAAGCATCTTTTGGAAGTCTGAGTGTTTCATACTCTTTCAATCCTTATTACAAGGTCTGTCTTAAATTTAGCTACCAGTTCGTTTTCTTTATTAGTAAAACTTACCCAAATATCACCACTATATAAAAATCCATCTACGGTCTTGATACTTACGCCGTTATTCGTTATATAATATATCACATAACTTGGTACTGTAATGTTTTTTTTGACAAAACTTCGTTTTCTTCTTTAAGTCTTTCGTATTCACTTCTACTTATCCACATGCCTACCTCCTATTGGTTGGTCAAAAGAATACTCTCGTTAATATTTCAAGTGCAATCAATATCTTTATCAACGGGAACCCCTCAATAAAAATATCTACACCCCAAAATAATCGCCAAAAACCAATATCTTTTGGCAGTGTTACATACATCATGTGGTACTTTTGGTATTTCATTTCCTCGCCTCCGCTTGGTTATTTTTTAACTTTTTCTACTACCTCTAATTCCCATGGTCTAAACGATTTCATTATTCCATCTCCATTACTGCAATCTACGTTATAGAGGGTTACTTCTCCCTCTTTATTGAGAGCAAGTAAATAGTAAGCTAAAACAATAAACGTTTCTTCGGCTTCTTTATCCGTCTTTTGCCGGACTTCATCGCCCACTTCAAATGGTGTGTCTAATAGAATTGTCATACCCAATCCTCCCCATTCCATGTTTTATTAAATTTTTCTTTCATAACTATCCTCAATAAAGTTTGCTCTATCGAATGATCGTCTTGATAATAATTATAAGCATAGAAGGGAACGTCTTTCCCTTCTTTAAGAGTAGTTACTTTATAATATAAATCTTGCATACAAACAACACCTATCATCTCTGCCAACTGGTCTTGGCGGGGTAACCAAACAAATTTACCATTATTTATATCTGTGTATGCAAAATCTCCGGTAGGACTACATCCACAATGTGGGACAGTTTCTTCGTCATATCTGGAAGGATAGATTGTCCGCACTTTCTGTATCTCCCCAGCCTTTTCACACATTCTGATGTACTGCTCGCTTATATCCATTGCTCGCTCCTTAAAATTTTTTCAAAAATATTTTTGACTTCTCAAATTATGTTTTCTCGCATTTCTGGACACTTTTCCCCTTTTCCCGTCCAAAAATCAACTTTATTTTTGCCATTCCCTCCCTATTAGCACACCAACTACTTGTTTATCATTTCGTTGACGTCAACAATGTGTTATTTTAAGCTAAATTCGCAATATGCACAAGTGTTTTGCCGAGAATTTTGATATAAATTCCCTCCACCAGTAGCTCAACATTACTGTATTTACTACACGTTTGTATTGCCAATATGCCCATTTGATTCTATTACAGCCTCTTGGTGAGACTTTTATGCCCAAGATGGTGCAAATATCGTTCAGACGAAGAAAATGGCTTAGGAGGGCTTAGGAGGGTGATGGGTCGGGCTCGAACCGACATTCTCCAGTTCCACATACTGGCGTGTTACCTTTACACTACCAAAACCATTTGGGAATTTTTGGGGTACAATTTATGCACATCTCCCCACTTGATGCCCACCCGTCCGTTTTGGGCTTGGTGGGGTCTCAATCTCGTTAAAAATCGGGGCTGAATATTAGGTTAAGAATTGTGGGCGCATCATCCATGTCGTTGACAAGGTTACATAATATACATTATGTGAGTATAGTTTCCGCGTTTATGCGCTATAATCGCACTATCTATGCAAGGTTAAAGGAAACTCTGTACTATTGGCATACAATTAAGATGTGTGGTATATCGTTGTAGTGGTACTATTGGGGTATCAGACTATGGACATGCGCATAATAACGTCTTATACGCGCTCTAAGGCGTTTCTGTTTTATCGTTATTCGATAAATCTGGCTCAATTGGGCTATTATTGGCACTATTAGGGCTTATTGCTTGCGTTACTGTACGTGTCACGGTGCGCTTTTGCTCGACTAACGTTGGGTCTTCCTTGCCTTCCTCCACGATTGCGGCATAATCAATCGTTTCTTTTTGCGTTATTTGTGTATTATTTGGCGCTGATTTGAGCACATCCTTATAATGGTTAGCTAATGTAACGTAATCAGACGTGGATTTAGCTGCACTCTCACCCTTGTTGATAAGTTCGTCCACCTTTTCCAAGGGTTTTATGCCCTTTTTAATGTAATAAGCAAGCAAAGAATCGTTCACTTGTTTCTTTATCTCTGGGCTATTTGACATATTTCTAACTCTTATATGATGAATTTTGTCATATTTGTGGTAAATCTTTATACAAAGTTGCTTTATATCGTTATTCGATAATTTTTTATTGTCATTCCTGATGGTCATCAACACTATCTCGGCTATTAACTTAATCTCTCTTAATTGTTTACGCGGTGTTTTAGCTCGATAATCAACATACTTGTTATATTTTTCCCCAAACTTAATTTTCATGGCTTTTCTTCTTTGTTGGCTTTGTTGGTGGTTTACTCATTATGATAGCGTAAAGCCCTATCTGTGGCTTAAAATGAGTGTATTCCCTATGTAGGAAAACTACCGATTACCCGAAACCGGTAACTTTGTACCTTGTTACACGTAAGATTTACCAAGTTTACATATTAATTATTATGGGTTTTCTTGTTTTAATACAGTTTTGTGCTGTTTTGGTGCAGTTTATCTTATTTTAATACATTATTTATCTATTTGATACAATTTAGGGCTTTGGCATTTAGATTGATATAATAAGGTAAAAACATTATAATTTTTTCTTAAACTAACTTAAAAGAGGTGGAAAATGAAAGACAAAAACACATTAAGAAAGCAAGAATCATTTGCATTCGGCAAAAAGATTTTTTTACTTGGTAAAGATTCGCAAGGTCAAAATTACTGGTTAGAAGAACCAAAATGGGATTGTGAATGGTATTGGGGTTTCGGTTATGTTGAAACCTATACAAATAATAAAAATCCGCGAATCGCCAAAGATATAAGCTCACACCAACACATTTCTGGTTTTTTGGGGCAACAAGAAAAATACGATTCCGTGAAAGGTTGTTTTGTGGAAGACGATTTTATTCACAATTTATACGATAATAAAACATTAACCGAAACCACATTCACGGAAAAAGAAGGCTGGCAATTGTCTGAACTATTTGAGCAGTTTTATCTTCTACAAAAAATGGCGGCATTTACTCACAAAGAACTTCCGGGATGCCATATAACAACATCACCAGTAAATCACGGCAATTTAAGCGAATTACACAACAAACCAAACAAGGAGATGATTCTTCTAATAACCGCTAAAATTTTAGATATTTTGTCTGTTGATTATGATAAAATAGCAAAAGACTCGCAAGTCTAACTGATGAGGTTTAATTAACCGAAACGGGCTTATTTGCCCGTATTAGACAAAAGGTGATTTTATGAGAAAGTTTAGAGTAAAAGTCCACACAGTTTCCGGCTATATTTGCTTCACCGTTTACGGCTTAAATGCCATAGATGCTGAGGACACGTTTCGGGCTAACCACTCGGAGTTTTCGGATTCACTTGTAACTATAACAGAAATTTTTGACTAAAGGAGATACAAAAATGAAAATCAATGGCTTAAAAGTTGTTGGTGATTGCTTTGCTTATGACGGATGTCATAAAATCTATGTTTTAGAATCCGAAAAAGAAAAAGTAGAAGCTGCAAACATGGGGTATTCAATTTTATCGTTGACGGCAATTAAGAAAGTTTATCGGGCAAGTTGCCGTTTGAAGTTCATTAACAATTGGTCTTTAACTACCACCTATGCAGAGCAAGGGCGTAAAGCAGAGTTTAAGAACTAACCAAAGGACGTATTATGAATTTTTTAATAACTTGTAACGGGAAGACGATTATAGCGAGCAAAAAGTTGTTACTTGGTCTTTTCCCAAGTACCCGGAAACTGGCGGATTCAACAGAAAAAATGTTCTTCGTTTTTATTGAAGATGTTTATAATAAAAAACATTGCGCAACTATTAAACGGGTGGTCTTATGAATTTTTTGAACAAACTTATTAATGGCGTTTTGACAAACGACAGCTATTATGAGGCACTACTTTTGAGGTGTCTAAAAATAGCTATTGGTGTCTTTGTGTTTTATTTTGTGTTTAGAGCAGTAATCCACTTATTTAACTTAGATTAGGAGATAAAATGGAACTCCATGGCGTTAAAATAGGAGATAAATTTAGAACTGGGAAGCATATATCAGCAACCGTTGTTGATTTTTGGGAAGTTAAAAGTTTAGCTAAAAACGAGATTGTCAAACATATTTGTGTCGCTCAGGCGGAAGGTTTAGCCAACAACATTTTTGAAACTCCATTTTCAACCGTTCAAAGGAACAAAATCCAGTAGTAAAGTAATTCTTTACAACTGCCAAAGGATATAATAAATGAAAACACAATTAAGCGAAATCAGACTTTCTAATGGATTAAAGTTTTGGGTAAAAAACAATTTAGATGATGAGGGATTAGAGATAAATGATGCTTTGAATAGTTGGTTGTTGAGGACAAAAGAACATACGGCATTAAGTTTTATTAACTACCTAAACAGTAAGCCGAACATAAAAGCCGTTCTGGTTGATGCGGTTGTTAGTTTGCCGAGCCAACTTTGTAGCAGCTGTAAACATCTTGCAAAATATGCCAGTAGCCAAGATGGAGAAAAAAATTGTGAGCATCCAGAAATAGGACAAATTATAAATTCAGTAAATTATCAAGAAGCCGAATATTTTGGATGCAATCATTTTGAAGCAAGATTAACCTAATTGCTACCATTTTACTGGCGTTAGTAATAAGCATTTTGGCGGCGTTGCCAATATGGTAGCGGGTGGCTTTGAATAAAAAGCGAAAGGGCTATCCGTTATAGATTTTTGGGCTAACTGAGTTAGCTTATTATCTTCTAACGCAATCTGGTGTTCCGCACACCGTATCAGTATTTAAGACTTCATCACGTTTGATAAAGGTATATAAAGTTTTTATGTTCTTTGAAACTATGAAAAACCAAGTTCTTTTTTGACCATCTGCTCAAGTTCTAACTCTTCGGCGGTCTTATTCTTTGAAACGTAATCCTCCACCTTCTCACAAACTACAAGACTGGGAGTGAATGTAGATTTTTTATCCCAATTTGTGGCTTGCCTATAAAGATGATTTAGCATTTTTTGACTTATTTTATCTTTTTTACGTTTCATTTATCTGTTGGAAACGTTTTTCGTTTACTTCGTTTCCTCTCTTACCTTTCCCGACTTTTTCCCCTTGCAGATATACTACAAGTCTCTTTATAGGGATTTACTCTTTTACTATTCAATCCCAACCTTTCGTAAGTATCTGCCCCTTGAGCCTCGGTATTTTGAGGTTTGATGCCAGACACGCTCATCGCCACTTTCCCCTAATTGGTTCTCAATCTGCAAGTCACCGGTTGTTAAGTCGTCAAACAGAGCCGGATTTGTGGGGTGTGTCCTACTCAGCGCTACTTTATTTAATAGCTTTAGTTAGCTAAGGGAATAAAGATGTTTATAAGACCCTATGTCAATACATTTAAGAACTTTGGTGTATAAATTTTTAGAACTGTTTTTTGTTTGTGTAAAACATAATAAATTTTTTAATTAGATGCAATATTAATTTTTTAATTAAGCGAGGTACAAAATGAACAAGTTTAGAGTGAAATTCATCTGCAATTCTTACCAAATCACCGAAACGATTAAAGCAAGGAGTAACAAAGCCGCTATTATGGATTTTTTGAGCAGGCACAACTTTGACATAATAGAAGAATATGCAATTTTTTGTATGAAGTTATAAAATTTTACTTGACTTTTACAAACTGTTGCAATATTATTGCAACAACAACATGAGGAAGCAATGCAAAGCGAAAAAAGATTTAATCACACTATAACATTTAACCAAACCGAATATGATTTACTGCACTTACTCGCAGCGAAGAAAAAAACATCACAAGGGAAACTTGTTGGTGAACTGTTGAGAGAGAAAGCGAAGAAACTAAAAATTTCTGTCGCGGAGAAATAACATGGCTAACCTAATCGGAATAATCTTGTGCATTCTTCTTGCTGTGCTTATAGCTTTTTTTGGATACTTGCTATTTGAGAAGAAGAAGGGTGATGCTCAAATAATCGAAAAGCTGAAAGCCGAGAACGAAAAATTAAAGTCTGACAACGAAAGACTGAAAATATTGTTGAGGACAAAATGAAATCTAAACGAGTTGATATAAACGGTAGAATGCTTTACGTTACATATTCTATTTCTTACTTGAGAGGCAATAGAATAAACCCGCCGGAGACTGAACTCGATATTGACTATATCGAAGATAAGGAAACGGGTTACGATGTAACGCAAGAATTACAAGACAATCAAGAACTGCAAGAAAAACTACTTGAGGATTCAATATGAATTTTTCAACTACAATCACCGAAAAGAATATTGGCATCATTAACTATGATGCCGATGATGCGACGGCTTCGGACTTTTTAATAGCCTTTGAAGTAGAGTTCGATAGAAGAGCTTGGGGAATCAAAACCATCTCTGTTTATAATATAAAAGTTTTATCCGGCTCTGTTTTCCTTACTAACGATGAGGCTGAGACAGAAATAGAATGCTCGGAGTTTAAAGTCCACGAAGAAGTAGAAATAAATTCCGGTTGTATTACAGTCCGCGAGCTTGAGATTGACATTAAGAATAAAATAATAAAAGTGAAATAAAGGAGAAGAATTGTGGTAAAATATACGGTTGATGAGACGATAAAACAAATAAATCTATTTGATGAAAGATTCTACCAAATAGACGGCAAAGACATTTTTAGCGTAACCGGATGGCTTGAAGGCTTCCCAAAAGGTTTCGGGTTCAAGGAATGGTTAATGAACACCAAAGACCCCGATGCCGTAAGAGATGAAGCCGCACAAAGAGGTAGCGAAGTCCACAGACTAATCGAGTTGACTTTGCTTGGTCATACCGTTAAGTGGGAAGAACATCAAATGAAATTGGAGGTGTGGGAAAGATTTTTGGGGTGGTGTAATTTTTGGAAAGACCTACAATCTGATCCACAAGAAACATTAAAGCTAAAGATTGGCAGAAAGAAAATAAAAAGCATTGAGACGAGAGAGGACTTTACAGAATTTATTACTTACGACCTTGATAATAATTACGCCGGTACGGTTGACAAGATGATAAAAATCATCTTTGATGATGATTCTTTTACCTTTGCCGTTCTGGATTGGAAGACTGGCAAGAACATCTACGACACGGCTTATATTCAAGTTGCCACCTATATGCAATCAGTGAAGAAACAATACAAATTAAAAGATTTACTCGGATTTGTAGTACAACCTGGACTATCATTGAACAAAAACGGGTATAGAGTTTACCCCGTAGAAAGCCCAGAAGAGGAGTTTGGAGTGTTCAAAGCTACACAGCAAGTTTATATCCGTGCTTTTGGAAATCCTAAACCAAAATATAAAGTTTATCCAACAGAAGTGAATTTAGATTTTATTAAAAACAACCAAATAGTTAAGGAGAATTAATATGCCACTTGGACAATCAGAACAAAAAACATACTTAACCATTGCCTATGGCAAGTTAAGAAAAAAAGCTAAGGAGGGCGATGCTGGAGCCGTTTGGAGAGAATTTGAAGGTAAGGGTTCTTGGGCTCACGAGTATCAATGGATTGAAGGAACGATTACTAAAATATATTATAAAGAATCAAAGGAATATGGCAACTCTTATGAAGTTACCATAGATGACGGTAAAGAACTTTACAATATATCATTCAAAGAGAACTCCCGTTATTGCCAAGATTTTTTAGTAAAACTTCCTAACATCAACTTAGCCCACCCGGTGAAAATCAACCCTTACGCAATGAAGGATGAACAAGGGAACGACAAACATGGGACTTCGGTGCAGCAGAACGGCGAGAAGTTGAAGAACTTCTTTTCACAAAAAGAAGGTGAGGTCTGGATATACAGACATGGATTTCCAGAACCTAAAAAGCCAAAACTTTCAGATAAAGAATGGAAAATTTATCTAATCGAAATCCAATGTTTTTTAATGGATTATGTCAAAGCCAACATCATTCCAAAACTTAACGACCCAGCAACTAAACTTGGAATTGATGAGAATGAAAACGAAAATGAACCAGAATCAATACAGCCGAAACCATCAACTGTTGATGAAGATTTTCCGTGGTGATGAAACTACTTCTTAGAAATACCGAACAAGGTTTGTTGCCCGAATATCCTTCAGACTTAGACGAAAAGAAGAAATTAAAACTCGGCGTATTATATTCTGTCGAAATACGCCGAGAACGCAATCCCTTGTTTCACCGGAAATTCATGGCTTTGTGTAAGCTCGGATGTGAGAACTCAAAGAACGTTGAGATGCCTTTTGATGCTTATAGAAAATACGTAACCATGAAAGCGGGATATTTTAAGACGTATAAAACTCCTAAAGGCGTGATGGTTGAGCCGGAAAGTATAGCATTTGCTAATATGGATGAGGACAAATTTAACGAAGTTTATAATAAAGTTCTTAACATAATTGTTGAAGACATACAAGCGACGAAAGAAGATATTGAGCAAAACCTATTGTCGTTTTTTTAACTGATCGGCGACAACCCGCCGAACGGGAATTGTAAACTAAAATGAAAGGATCAATGATGTTTAGAATAACAATTGATTTAACCGAACCATTAGCTAATAGCGAATTTGATAAACTCTCTAAGTTCTTAGAGACTGATTGCAACATTAAACATAAATACAAGAAAATGGAACAAGATGAAATACCCGACCGAGCAAGCGAGGTCGGCGTTGGTTGCGTTGTTAAACCGCGAGTATATACACAGGACGAAGCGGATAAGCGAGTGGAAGAGGTTATTGACTACATGGCAGTTAAATACAAAAAAGAGTTTGGAAAGCTAATATGGACAAGTTTAGAGTTGACAATTTTCATCGCTGTATCAATTATAATTGGCTTCATTACTGGCTATTGTGCCGCACCATATATTTATTAAGTGACGAGCCGGTTTAACGGTGTTGCAAATAATGCGCCGAAATAAATAAATGAAAAACTATAAACTAAATAACGCCAACATCCTTAACTCAAATCAACAGACCTCGAATGAGGTCGCATTGATTTGCGAGTTATATGGTTAGGCGTGAGAGTGGTGAGATGGGATACAACAGGCATAATGCAATAATAGTTACTTCTTATGATGAGAAGAAAATAACAGAAGCGCAACAAAAAGCTGAAACTATTTTAAGCGATTTAGTCTCTCCGATAATCGAAAGTAGATGCAATAATTTTATGACTTTTTTTGTTGCGCCAGATGGCAGCAAGGAAGGATGGAGCGATTCAGATATTGGAGATATACAAAGAAATTTATTTACTAAGTGGTTAGACGAACAGCGATATGATGATAATTCTACAAGCATAGACTGGGTAGAAGTGCAATATGGCGATGATAATTATGAGACTAAAATTATTAGAGATGGAGACACACATATACGTGGGAATGCTAACGCCCAATCCACATAACAGATCAGCGATAAAACGCTTGCGTAAAAATTAAAGGAATGAAATTGAACGAAGATAAAAGCATAATTGAACAACCCAAAAATCAGAACGATATAGCAAGTCGTTTTGATTGCGTAGTTATATTTTTTTGGCACGGCAATGTATAATATTATTTATGCAGACCCACCGTGGGCATATAAGTTTCCAGGAACACGAAAAGAAAAAACGGAAGACTACCCAACGATGAAAACTGCTGATATTTGCAAATTACCAATAGCGGAATTAGTTGCCCCAAACGCCGTTTTGTTTGTTTGGGTAATATGGACAAAATTATACGATGCACTTGAAGTAATGAAAAGCTGGGGATTTGATTACAAAACTGTTGGATTTGTATGGGTGAAAACAAACAAAACAACGGATACGCAGCAGTTCAGCTTTTTGCCGTGCGATAGCTTTGACGCATTTTGGGGAATGGGAAGCTGGACACGAAGTAATACAGAGGTTTGTTTGATAGGCACAAAAGGAACGCCGATTAGAAAAAGTGCAAGCGTTCACCAAGTTATTTATAGCCCTATACAACGGCACAGTAAGAAGCCAGATGAAACCAGAGAACGAATAGTAGAATTAATGGGCGACTTGCCAAGAGTGGAATTGTTCGCACGGCAAAAAGCAAACGGCTGGGATGTTTGGGGCAACGAAGTAGAATGTGATATAGAGTTAGTGCCAAAATAAATATAACGAAGCTCCGTTTGTGCCGATTGCGGAATAATTAAATAAAAAATTGATTGGAGAAATAAGATGGAAGAAAACAAAAACAAGAATTGTGAGCAAAGCGAGCAATTCGGACACGAAACGGAAGTTATACGCCGCCTTAATGGATTTGCATGGGTGAAAAGTAAATTATTCCGTTTGCTGAAAAAGGAATATGAAAAAACGATGGATGAATGGAGTGCGTTACAAAGTGCAATTTACTGGTCTTATAAAATTGCGTTGGGCTACTTAAAATGTAGCTATAAAGAAAAATGTGAATGCGAAGATATGATACTTGAAGATATACAAAGAGAAGGCGTATAACGGCGTGCGGTTAAGCTGCTGGCGACATTTAATTAAAAAGGAGTACGAAGATGGATAAAATTAAAAAAGAATTTTATGGAAGGACACAATATTTACTTGGTAGCAAATTTAATGAGTTTGAACAACAAGCGATTTGGGATTGGATAGAGGAGAAGTTAGCCAGTCAGCTTGAACCGCTTGGTTATACTACCGTTGCAGTTTTAGCTGAGTACGAAGATGAACTGCCAAAAGATTTAACAGAAGAAGATTATAACCGAATGTTCCCGTTGAGCAAAGTTGATATAGTAAGGTCATTCCCATACGTAGAGATAAATAACCATAAATATTATTTGAAGGTAGTATAACGGTGTGGCACTTGACTTGCCGCCGTATTTGAAAACAAAAATAATGAGGTGCAAGATGGTAGAACAAAACCCATTTTTAGTAGCTACTGACCCAAGACTGAAAAAGATTTATGATGAATTAGAAAATGAGGCTTATGATGAAAAGCAACATACTTACGATTATAAAATAACGAACCAAATAATCAGAGCAAATTTTACAAAGCTACTTGAGGCGCAGACCGACAAAGGCGGTCAAGCCGAAGTGCTGGTTATGCCGAAAATTGCGGACATTATAAAATTTATTTCTGATTGGGGTTGTTTAGATAAGGCCCCATGTGGCGAATTTGAACAAATGGAAGATAAGACTCTTAGAAGATTGATTAAAGCAATAGAGAGCAATTTTACGGCATAACGAAGCCGCGTTTGGCTTGCCGCCGTATTTGAAAAATAAATTTGAAAAGGAGAAAGTATGACACATTATGAAAACTGTTATTTAACTGCTCTGCAAAGCGGAGAAGAAAAGAAAATTGAATCAGCCTTGAGAGCGTTCGCAAATATGGTTTGTAAAGAAGCATTACCAGAAATTAGAAAAGTATTTACACATCCATCAATGGGCGAATTTGCCCAACAGGTTTATTATAAAATCGCAGAGAGCAATATAGGCGGTCAAGCTGAAACGCATAGTTATAGCGAGCCCGTTCCCCAGGGCGGTGCGGTTGCGGACAAAGAGAGAATAAAATATTTAGAAGATGTATTGTTCGCTAAAGGCGCAATGGTTGAAGCCCCTTGTTTTTGTTGCGGATATAATAGCGAAGGATATTTCCAAAAAGAAAATCATCCTTGTGCTGAAAGACATTTTAAGTTAATGAATAAACGATAGCAACCGCATCGCTATAACGGATCAGCGACAACCCGCCGAACGGGAATTGTAAACTAAAATAGGAATTGAGAAATGAATGAAGGGATATTAAAATTTATTTGTGCGATTACTGGGCATGACGAAGTAACAATTAAACAAATGTTCAACGATTGGTTAAAATCCCCGTCATCAAATTCCGACCGAGCAAGCGAGGTCGGCGTTGGTTGCGTTGTTAAACCGCGAGTATATACACAGGACGAAGCGGATAAGCGAGTGGAAGAGGTTATTGACTACATGGCAGTTAAA
>Ga0265292_1000897_pt1 | contig 31579 bp, 25 predicted proteins | sample Munlanlewell296A_FD_189080 | JGI IMG/M metagenome (GOLD analysis project Ga0265292, IMG submission 189080) | Leachate microbial communities from a municipal landfill in Southern Ontario, Canada - Leachate well 296A | ecosystem: Engineered > Solid waste > Landfill > Unclassified | place: Canada... | reverse complement strand
ATTACAGCTAACGCAAGCCAAGAAATGAATATTCCAGCACCACAGAATGTCTATTAAGCCCATCCTGAGCTTGTCGAAGGACCTTTATAAGCGTTGGTCTGAACCGATGGCTGATAAAGGTCCTTCGACTGCGCTGCTGCTCCGCTCAGGATGACAGTTCCTTGTTATGTTTTTGGCTACTCTCTACCATCTACCCTCTACTCTCTCGCGAAACGATGTCAGCCGCTTGACTTTTTTGGTGAAAAACGCTATCTTTCATCGTTCTTTGATAAGCTGAAGATAGTTGAAAACGGCTTTGTTGCAGCCAGATATTTGGCTTTAGCCACGCCGTTTTAAACAGCGAGAAATGTCGAGGCGGATGGTCCGCTCAAGCAATTCCCGGAACGGCAACTGGAGGTCGAGCCATAATGGCCAAGCCTTGGAAGAAGATCGACGGTGATGTACTGGGATCGACCAACGCAGCCATCTCTGACGCCGGCGGCACGGAGGATCACGCCACCTGGATTCGTAAGGATGGTCGCGCAGCTCGCTTCATCGCCTGGGCGGACGAGCAGATGGCCGCAGAGGCCGCGCAGCAGGAAGTGGAGCGGGTCAGCATCATGGACTCCGGCTGCACCGGCGAGTATGCGAATGAGCGCGCCAAGGGTCCGTATCGCACATACCCGGCGGGATGGCAGCCGAAGTCAGCGCTCGACCGAGCCGCCATCCTGAAGCAGCACTTCCGCGGACTGGATTTCTCCCATGTCGAGGCGCTCGTCGAGCGTTACTACGTGAGCGACAGTTCGGGTGAACACGTCGGAGGCTACCGGGATGCGGCGAAAGGTACGCGCAAGATCCTGCTCCCCGGAGACATGGACAGTGGCCTCATCGTTTTCCCCAAACTCGAATATGTCGCGGCGCTCGTCAAAAAGCAGCCGACGGGTTGGAAGCCGATCAACCTCGCCATGGGTTATCTTCTCGATGTACTCAAGGAAGCCTTCCCAAACTTCTACGACTACACCGAGAGGAGGATCGGTCCGGAATACGAGAAGCTCCTTGGCGTGACCGAGCGGGCGCTGCTGGCGCTCGGCGCCAAGACCCCCGGAGACATCCTCGTTCTGCCTGCCCAGACAGGTGCGCTCTTCGCAGGGTACAGCGTCCGTTCGTCGCGCGGCCACATGTCGGCGTTGACGCGTCACGTGCCGCTGCATGACTTCGGCGGTGGATGTTTTGCTCTGACCGATCCCGAGCGCTTCACAAACGAAGCGCTCTGGATGGACTGCCCCGGGACGGAGAGGGCTCCGAGGGCCGGCGGCGATTTCTGCGGGGCGCCGTGCTGGCGCTTCGACGACGGCGGGCTCGGGTTCAGCTCGAGCGGCCTCGACGATCCGAGTGGGCTCTTCGGTTCGGCGTCGGGCTTCTTCCCGGAGTGTCATCCTTAGTCCTTAGCTTCTTGTCCCTTCTTAATCCCTTTGTCTTAACCCTTAGCGCAGTTAAGGATATGGCCCCGCATCATCTCTGGTGCGGGGCTTGTTTTAATTAGAGAGTAGCCAAACATTCTGTCATCCTGAGCCTGTCGAAGGACCTTTATAAGAAACTTCTGAACCGAATGCTGATAAAGATCCTTCGACTGCGCTCGGGCTCGTCAAACGAGCCCGCGCTTCGCTCAGGACGACAGATTTTTTTGATGCGCTTATTCTTCTGGCTACCCTCTATTCTCTATCCTCTATCCTCTTTTTTCAATACGCTCCCGTCCTGAAAATCACCGCCAGCGGGGTCTTGAGCAGGATGTAGAGATCAAGCCACGGCGACCAGTTTTCGATATACCAGGTATCGAGCCTAACCTCGTCATCGAATTCCAGATCGCTGCGGCCGGAGATTTGCGCCATGCCGGTTATTCCGGGACGGATGGCGAAGACGCGGCGATGTTGCGGTTCGTATTTTTCCACTTCGCGCGGCTGATGCGGCCGCGGACCGACGAGCGACATGTCGCCTTTGAGCACGTTCCAGAATTGCGGCAGCTCATCCACCGACCAGCGGCGCAGAAAATTCCCGACCGGCGTGACGCGCGGATCCTGCGCGATCTTGTAGACCGGACCGCCTTTGATGCTTTTTTGCTTGATCAGCTTTTTTTCCAGCGCCAGATTTTCTTTGTTGCTGCCCGAGAATTGCGGGCCGATGGAATGTTTGCGCCACATGGTGCGCAGCTTATAGAGCTTGAACAGCCGGCCCCGCTCGCCGACGCGGATGTTTTGGAAGAACACGGGAAAGCCGTCTTCCACTAGCAACAAGCAACTAGCAACCAGCAACACGGGCGATGAGATGAGCAAAAAGAATATGGCGAAGACGATGTCTGAACAACGTTTGGCGATGCGACCCCAGCCGTCGAGCGGCGTGCGCTTGACCTCGATGAGCGGGATGCCGGCGTCGGTCGCGACCGTGATGTTGGTGAATTTGGCGGCGAACAGGTCGGCTATATAGGTGAAGTTCAGATGCTGCTCTTCGGCGAAAGCGATGAGATCCAGCGCGTCATTTTTCGGCATGTCGGGATCGGCCAGCAGGATGCCGTCCAGGTTATCCTTGCCTTTGAGTTTGAGGATGGCGCGCTGCGTCTCCGCATCCCAATCCGAAAAGTGCTGCACGATGGTCACGCCTTTTTCCGGGTGTCGTTCGTAGACCTGTTCCAAATCATTCGCCGCATCGGCATGACCGACGATGACGTAGAGTCGATGTCCGACTTTGGCTTTGAGCATGAGATAGCGCACGAGGCGCAGCACCAGGCGCACGCTCCAGACATACACCACCGAAAAACCCAAGACAGCCAGCACGATGAAGCGCGAGGTGATGAGTTCGCGCGCAAAAAAGACGCTCGCGATCACGACCATGGTGCCGGCGGCGCAAGCCAGGATGATGCGGCCGAGCTCGTTCCAGATTTTGAGTTTGCGGAAAGCGTAAAGGCCGGCGAGCGCAAACAGGCCGAGCCAAATCAAAACGAAAAACGACGCCGTCGAGACATAGCGCTGAAACGGCAGGTCGCGCAGCAGAGGCAGGATGTCCGAGACGTAACTCGAAGTGCGGAAGGTGTACGCCGAGAATGCCGCGGCATACAACGCCAGCGCGTCCAAAGGCACGAGCAATGCGGTGTAGGTCAGGTCGAGGCGGCGGATGCGCATGGGGTTATTAGAGGGTAGAAGGTAGAGGGTAGAAGGTAGCCAGACAGATTTGGCTACCCTCTACTCTCTATCATCTACTATCTAATTTATTATAGCTCCGTTGCGTCGGATTATCCAAGGATAGTCGGTGAGTCGTGAGTCGGCAGTCGTAAGTGGTTCACGACTTTCCCCTTTTGTCATTTAAAGTAACTGTCATCCTGAGCTTGTCGAAGGACCTTTATCAGTGTTCGTCATCTCGAGCCCGCCTGCCATGTTCTACATGGTCGAGAAATAGCTGATTCGATGGCTGATAAAGGCCCTTCGACTGCGCTGGCGCTTCGCTCAGGATGACAATAGTTTCGTCGTCCTGAACGTAGCAGCGGCGAAGTAAAGGATCTTAAAACATAAAACCCCCGACTTGGAAGTCGAGGGGTTTATGTTTGGACTGGACGATAAGCCGAATTTTGTTCCCCGTGATTCCGCGTAGCGGAATTTTACGGGGCGACAGCCATCTATCTGGGATGACGATTGCTCGTCACCTCGTGCGAGCTACCAGCGCTTGCGCGACTTGCGTCGCATGGGCTCTTGCTCTTGCACCAGAGAGGGTTTACCACGCTCCGTCGTCACCGACGGAGGAGAAGCGTGGCAGTCTGATTTGCATCAAACCACGTCGCTTCACTTTTCACCTTTGGCCGAGCTTGCGCTCGGTTAGAATAGTCTCTGTGGCGGCCTGCATGTCGAAACATTCAGGCCATCCCCGTGAGGGGATACTTTCCCTGGGTTTGCGGAGAAACTTTGGACGCAGCGTCCCGCGGTGAAGCGGACCGTTGCGATGACATCGTTCACTCCGTTATATCCCGGCCGTCGTTAGCGGCTCTCGCGACATTCCGCATTGCTGCGGAACGGGTGTTCGGACTTTCCTCCCCCACGACACGAGGGCAGAGTGCGACTCGAGGTACTAGGTTTTAGGTTCTGGGTTCTAGGTTTCTAGCTCAGAACCTAGAACCTAGCACCCAACACCTAGAACCTCGTGTTTCAGGACTCCGCCTTCAAGTCGTGGGGGCGACTGTCTGTCCAGACCAAACATCCCGAATATACTCGAAAAAGAGGCTTTTGTCAATGCTTGTAGGGGCCGCTCTGTTGCATTTCCTGTGGGTGAAACACGCTTCCGGTGCCGATGGTTAAAGGTTGAAATAGGTGCCAAGATGCTTTTTCCAGCCCAGTATGTGGCATGTTTCACCCAAAATGCCCGGATTGCAGGTCGCCGAAAACAATCAAACACGGTGGAAAAAGACGGCTCTGCAAACGATGCGGCCGGACGTTCTCTTTGAAGCGGAAGGATGTGCGGGATCGCGCGGCGATCGATGCGTATGTGAAAGACCGTTCGACGTACAAGCGGCTTGGGGAACGATGGAAGGTCGACAAGTCCACGGCGTACCGAAGAGTACAAAAGGCATTGAAGCGAAGATGGTCGCTCCTCGCGCGCACGAAAAACAATCTCGCTTCATGCGACGGCAAGCATCTCCGTATCCACGGAAAGATCTGGACTCTGTTCGTGGCTTGGGATCGCGGGTTCAAAAAACCAATCCACTATATTCTTCGCAAAGGAGGCGAAGGAGACGTCCCGTATTGGCGGCTCCTCGTGGACCTGAAACGCCTTGGATACCCTTTCAGAGGCTTTGTTTCCGATGGAATCTTAACGCTCAAGGAGCTTCTATCGGATTTGTATCCGAACCTTCCCCACCAGCGCTGTACCGTCCACGTGTTCCTGGCGGCGAGGGCCAAGGTCGCGACCGGCAGGAAAATCCCTGAGCGGTCGGGAGATTTCATCGAACTGCTCCGAATGATCCTGTGGTCGCGGACGCTCGCGGAAGCGAAGCGACGGACATTGAAGCTCTGGGGCATCCGCGGACTCACCTCTAGCGAACGGCGGGCGGTCGAATATGTCTGGCCAACGTTGCCTCTGTGTTTCGTGTGCCGCGACAAACGATGGCGGCACCTCAAGCTTCCGCGCTCATCCAATTCGATCGAGAACGTCATCGGTCAAATCGAGGCGAGGTTGAAAACGCAAAGAGGCATCAAGTCTGATGCATCAATCGAACTCCTCGTGAACGAGCTATTGCTCCAGGTTTCAGAACAGACCATCGCCCACAATTAGCGCAACAGTGCCTAGGGGCGCATGGTTATGCGCCCAGTTCGGAAAGGGCGCATAACCATGCGCCCCTACTCTCTATTCTCAACCCCATGCTATGCTTTGATCAAATTTATGCGCAAAATCGCTTGGATCGTAGCGCTGATCGCGACTTTGGCCGTGGTTTTTTGGTTGTTTTGGCGCCTGGGCGACTTGCCGCGCGAAAATCCTCAAAGCGCCAGCCTGCAAATCTATAACGGCATCGTGGAACGCAAGACCGCGGGCAGCCAATCTTGGATCCAAGCGCGCGACGGGGAAACGCTGCAAGCTGGCGATGCGCTGCGTACCGGCAAGGACAGCTCGGCGGTGGTCACTTTTTTCGATCGCGCCCAAATCAGGTTGACGCCAGGGAGCCAGATCGATTTGGCTGCCGCCCTGCAAGGCGACGGTGCGACTTCGTTTGCGGTCAGGATCAAGCTCGTTTCCGGTCGCGCCTGGTCTCGCGTGTTGCGCCTGTTCAGTTTGAACGACGTCTACTCGGTGGCGGCCAATGATGTGGTCGCGACGGTCCGTGGCACAGCCTTCGACACCACGCTCCAACCCTCCGGTGCATCTTTCGCCGTGCTTGATTCGGCCGTCGAAGTGGCGCGCGCCGTCCCAGGCGCCCAGACGCCGCTCGTGGTGAGCCAGGGTTTCAGGGTCAATTTCGACGCTGCGGGAAAGCTCACCAAGACTGAATTGTTGGGCGATGATTTTAAACAATCCGAATGGATCTCCGGCAACCTGCGCAAAGACGAAGCCTTTGTGCACGAGAAGACGCAAAAGCTCGAGAGCAATCTGCGGGCGCTTGGCGGTCAATTGCCGGGAGGTGTCATGGACGGGCTCACGCGCGTCTCCGAACGTCTGCATCTTGCGCTGGATGCCAAAGCCGCACCCGCGCTCTTCTCGCGTTACGCAGCGCGTCACTTGCATCAAGTCTTGGTCCTATATAAGGAAGGACAGTCAGGTTCCGCGACGCAGGCTCTGGCTCGTTTGGAAGACGAGATTTCATTGCAGGCCTCGCGCGGTACAGCCTACCAAGCGCATTTGGCGCGCATGCTCACGGATTTCGAAAGCATCTTGCGCGAAGTCGGACCGTCATCCCCGCTGTATCGCATGAAGCAGCGCATCGAAGATTTGCAGCTCCGGCTCGCTTCCGGCGATGCGCTCGATTCCATCAGCGTGCGTTTGCGTTCCATCGACGCGCGCCTGGACGAGACTGATTCGCTCATTGAACAATCTTCGCTGGATGACGCCAAAGATGCACTCGAGGCGGCGCGTCAGGGGATCATCAACATCGAAATCGAGATAGACCGTTTACCGGACACCCAGCCGCGCGACCGCGTGGGAGCTTTGCGCGGCAAGTTGAACGTGCTCAAGGCGCGCGAAGCGGCGACGCGCATCAAGCTGGCGACCGCGCTTGAGCCGCCCAAGGCCGAGATCGGCACGAGCCCGGGGGAGTCGGCCAGCTCGACCGGCGATCTCTCGGCCAGCAGCACCATCCCGACCGCGACTTCGACCGTTTACGTCACCCTATCCTTGACCGCGAGTCCGGCGGCACCGGTGGTGGGCGACACGGTCACGCTTAAAGCATTCGCCGAAACCTTGCAAGGCAAAAAAACCGACGTGACGGCGCTGACCAAATTCAACTTGACGGGTTCGGCGCGTCTGAACGGACCCACGATCTACACCGTGACGCCGGGCACGCTGACCTTGAACGGCGAATACACGGTCGACTCCACGGTCTTGAGCGCCCGACTCTATCTCAACGTAAAAGCCAAAGCCATCACGCTGCAAAAGATCAGGCTCGTGCCCAACGGCTCGACCACTTTGGGTTATGGACAAGAGTTGCCGCTGACCGTCTTCGCCGATTATTCCGACGGCACGGCACGTGACGTGACGGCGCAAACCACCTTTTCGTCATCCAACCTGCTCTTAGGCTTTTTGACCAACAGCTTGTTCCACGCCGCCAGCAATTCAGGGACCGCGCGGGTCGGCGCGACTTACGCCGAAGCGGGCAAGACGGTCACCGCCTACTTGGATCTCGTAATCCAACCCCGCGCGCTATGAAGAAAAAAGATTTTTTTCGACCGCTGTTGATCGGTGGCGGCATCGGACTCTTGGCAGCGGTTGGTTTTGCCTTGGGCATGTTCGGCCAGATCATGCAGCGCGTGGACGACCGCCTGTTTCTGTCCCACCCGGCCGACCCGGCCATCGTCATCGTCTCCATCGACAACGCTTCGCTGTCGCAGATCGGCCGCTGGCCTTGGCCGCGCGACACGCACGCCAAGATCATCGACCGGCTGACCGCGGCCGGCGCGCGCGCCATCGGTTATGACGTGAATTTTTCCGAAGTCTCGGACGCGGCTTTGGATACCGAACTCGCCCAAGCCATCGCCCGCTCGGACAAGACCGTCCTGCCCGTGGAACTCGAGTTCATGGCGAGCGGCGGCCGTTTGACTTTCGATCCCAAAAAAACCGTCTCGCCCCTGCCTGAACTGGGCGCGCATGCCGCGGCGACCGGGCACGTGAATACGCCGCCTGATGCGGACGGCGTGGTGCGCCGCGTGCCGCTCGTGGCGCGCGCTCCGGACGGTTCGCTGGTGCCATGTTTCGCCTGCGAGATCCTGCGCGTGGCCGGGCGCGACAGCCAATTGACCAACGCCCCGCTCGACAGCAACAAAGCTTTGATCGTGAACTATCCTGACGCTCCGGGCAAAGCCTTCCGCATCATCTCGGCAGTCGACGTGTTGCACGGCACCGCGGATCTGCGTCCGGTCAAAGGCGCCATGGTTTTGGTCGGCGCGACCGCCTCTGATTTACATGATGAAAATTTGAGTCCAACCTCGCTCGGCAAACCCATGTCCGGCGTCGAAATCCACGCTTCGCTCGCCGATACCATCCTGCACGGCCGCTGGTTGCGCGCAGTGCCGACCTGGGCTGGCGCTCTATATCTTGTGCTTTTGGGTCTGGTCATCGGTTTGGCCGTGCCGCGTCTGCGGGCGCGCTACGGACTGATTTTGGTCGGCGGACTTTTGGTCGCGAGCGTGGTCTTGGGCATCGTGCTGTTCGATCAAGGTTGGATCTTCGATCTGGTTTGGCCGGCCATCACTATCATCCTGGCCTATGCCGCGGTGACGCTTGAGCGCCGCATCGCCTCCGAACGCGAGCGCCGCCAGATCAGGCAAGCTTTTTCGCGCTACGTCTCGTCCACGGTCGTGGACGCCATCCTTGAAGATCCGTCGCGGCTCAAGCTGGGCGGCGAGCGCAAACGCATGAGCGTGCTGTTCTCCGACATCCGCGGCTTCACTACGATCTCCGAGGGGCTGTCGCCGGAACGCCTGGTCGAGATCCTGAACAAATACCTGAACCGCATGACCGACGTCGTCTTCGCCAACCACGGCGTGCTCGACAAATACATCGGCGACGCGGTCATGGCTTTTTGGAACGCGCCTTTCGATCAGCCGGAACATGCTTTGTCCGCGGCCATGACGGCGCTCGAAATGAGGAGCGCGTTGCGCCAGATGAACACGGAACATGCCTTCGGCGCTATCGAGCTCAAGATCGGCATCGGTATCAACACTGGCGACATGGTGGTGGGCAACGTGGGCGGCGACACGCGTTTTGATTACACCGTGATCGGCGACAACGTGAACATGGCTTCGCGGCTCGAAGGCTTGAACAAAGAATACGGCACGATGATCCTGGCCACCGAAGCGGCCAGCCTGGAGATCCAGGATCGGATCCTGATGCGCAAGATCGACAAGGTCGCGGTCAAAGGCAAAAAAGAACCGGTCGTGATCTGCGAAATCATGGAAGACGCGGAACGGGCCACGGCATTGCAGACAGCGTTGAAGGAAAGATTCGAACTCGCTTTGGAAAAATATTGGAGCCGCGATTTCGCGACTACAATTTCCATCTGCGACGAAATTCTCAAGCACTTCCCCGACGACGGTCCGTCCAAGCTACTCAAGGAACGCGCCGCGCTATTCATCCAAACCGCCCCGCCCGCCGCCTGGGACGGCACGTGGGTGTATCTGAAAAAATAAAGACAACTCAAAACTTAAAGTTTAAAACTTAAAGTTAAGGAAGGATTTCAGACTTAAAAACACCAAAGTTTTAAACTTTCCGTAAGTTTAGGTTGGGTTTCAGACTTAAAAACACCAAAGTTTTAAGTTTTAAACTTTGAGCTTTAAATTTTTCATCATCTCCCCAGTCCGACTTTTTGTCTGACCAGCGTCATCTTGGTTTTTGCCAGCTCTTGCGCTTGGTCACGTCCTTTGTCCAGGATTGCTTTGAGTTCATCCGGTCGGCGCTTGAATTCCGCCAGCTTTTTTTGTATCGGATCAAGCATCACGATGACCGCTTCGGCCAGCGCGCGCTTGAAATCGGCGTAGCCTTTGCCGGCGAATTCTTTTTGGATTTCTTTTATCGGTTTGCCCGTGGCGTGGTGGAAGATGGTGAGCAGGTTGGAGATGGCGGGACGCTCCACGGCGTCGTATGAGATTTCGTCGCCCGAATCGGTGACCGCGCGCATGATTTTTTTGCGGATCGCGTCGGCCTCGTCCGTGAGCATGATGGTGCCGGCCGCCGACTCGTCGCTCTTGCTCATCTTTTTGCTCGCATCCTGCAAGCTCATGATGCGCGCGCCGACTTTTTGGACCAGCGCTTGCGGCACGACGAAAGTCTCGCCGAATTGCGTGTTGAAGCGGCGCGCCAGGGTGCGTGTGAGCTCGACGTGCTGCAATTGGTCTTCGCCCACGGGCACGACTGTGGTGTCGTAAAGCAAGATGTCCGCGGCCATGAGCGAGGGGTAGTTGAAGAGTCCGGCTCCCACGTTCTCGCCTTTGGTTTTGGCTTTATCCTTATATTGCGTCATGCGTTCAAGCTCGCTCATCTTGGCCAACGTGCCCATGATCCAGCCCAGTTCCGCGTGTTCCTTGACCTCGCTTTGCACAAAAAAAGTGCAGCGCTCCGGATCGAGTCCGATGGCCAGATAGATCGCCGCGATCTCAAGCGTACGCTCGCGCAGCAGCTCGGGATCTTGCGCCACGGTGATGGCATGCAAATCCACGATGCAGAAGAAACAGCGATAGCGGTGCTGAATCTCGGCCCATTGCTTGAGCGCGCCTATGTAGTTACCGAGGTGCGGCGTGGAAGTCGGTTTGACGCCGGAAAAAAGGAGTTCGTGCATAACGTTGATAGGGTGCATCATCTTCCGACGCTTGGCAACTTCATCCCGCCGCCGATTGGTGGTATACTGGAACAAATTTCATAACCTCATTTTTATGCCAGCTCTTTTCCGCTCTTCCAAGAAAGTCCAACAGGATCACCGCTTCGCCATCGGTCTCGCCATGGCGTTCGTCGTCTTGTGCACGTTCGCGTTCCTCGTGTTGGTGGCTAAAGTCAAGATGGAGAATGCCCTGCGCACCGAAGCGCAGACTTATATGGTGCGCCGGATCGCTGCGCTCGAAGGCCGTTTGGCTGCCAGCGCCGCGCCGGCCGCGACTGCTCCCAAGGCGACGACGCAAACCAAGCCGGTCGGCCTGGATAAGACAGCCGTCAACGTCAAACTGGGCGAGAGCGCTTTGGACGCGCTCGGCAATTCAGTCAAATTCACCAAGCTCGGGACGAACGGTTCCATCCGCATCGAAGCCAAGGGCATCGCGCCCGCCGCCAAGACCGGAGACGTCGTGCTTTTGCCCGGCGAGTGCAAACCGGCCTCGACCTTCGTGATCAGCTACGAGTCTTTGTCCATCGACGCGAGCGGCACGACAGCCAAGCTCGTGACAGCCGCTGCTTGCAAATAAACTCTCAAACCAAAAAAGGCCCATACGGGTCTTTTTTTGTTTTCGCTGATTAGGCAACCCTTCGACTGCGCTGTTGCTTCGCTCAGGGAATATTAGTAATAGTTCCTGAGCCTGTCGAAGGACTACCATGTCGGAAAGGTGTTTCGAAACGACGACTGATTTTCATCCAGCTACGCCTCAAGTAATGGTTAGGCCTAACTGGTTTGGTTTGTTTTTTCGATCACCCGTGCCACATGCGGAGGCAGATTAAGTTTTAAGGCTTCATCCGCCGTCCACCACCTGACTTCGTCCACTTCATTCGGGTCGTTAGGGCAAGGTTGGCCTGACGAAATTTCCGCCGTGAAGACGATGGTCAATTTTAGCGGATTGGTGTCCGTCCACATGTGACTGTCCAGGTATTCGATGTTTTGGATCTCAACTCCCAACTCTTCGCGCACTTCGCGCTTAAGATTGTCTTCGAGTACGTCCGAGGCAGGTCCCCAAGCTTCCAGTTTTCCGGCCGGTAATGACCAGAGTCCCGGGACCGTGTCCTCGGTGGCGCTGCGTTTGCCAAGCAGGACTTTTCCGTCCGTGTCGCGCAGCACAGCCGCCGTTGTAATCCGATAAGTCGGTATATCCTTCATGTATTTTTGGCTACCCTCTGCCCTCTGCCTTAGGGCGCATGGCATGCGCCCCTACTGCCGTCTTTTTTTACACTTCAACGATGATGGGCAAAATCATGGGCCGACGTTCCGTCTTATGAAATAGGAACTCGCCCAATTCGTTGCGCACTTTATCTTTGAGGTAAGCGCTGTTGGCGCCGGAACGCGGATCGTCGTCTTTCAGGATGTCCGCGACTTTCTTGCGTGCCAGGTTCAGGAGTTCGCCTTGCTCCTTCATGTAGATGAAGCCGCGCGTGATCAGGTCGGGCATCTGCATGAGACGTCCCGAACGTGAGCTGACCACCGCGAGCACCACGACCACGCCGTCTTCGGACAGCTCTTGGCGGTCGCGCAGCACGATATGGTTGGTGTCGCCCACGCCCAAGCCGTCGACGAAGACGTACTCGGTGGGGATTTTTTTGTTGGTCAGCTGACCCAAGCCTTTACGGTCGAACTCCATGATTTGGCCGTTGTCGGCGATCAGGATGTGTTCTTGCGGAAAGCCCGCGCGCACCGCGGCTTTGGCGTGCTCGACCAAAAAGGAGTAATGGCCTTCGATGGGGATCAGATATTTCGGTTTGATCATCTGATGCATCTCTATCAGGTCTTCCTGTTTGGCGTGGCCGCCAGCGTGCACGTCCATCATCTTGTAATGCACCACGTTGGCGCCTTCGCGATACAGAGTGTCGGTCACGCGTTGCACCGAACGCTCGTTGCCCGGGATGACGGAAGACGAGAACACGACGGTGTCGCCCGGCTCGATCTCGATGATCGGGTGTTCGCGGTTGGCGATGCGCATGAGTACGGCGCGTTCCTCGCCCTGCGCTCCGGTGCACACGATGGCTATCTTTTCGCGCGGATATTTGTGGATTTCTTTGGTGTCGATGAAGGTGCCTTTTTGGATCTTCACGTAGCCCAGCTCCTGCGCGATCTTGATGTTGGAACGCATGGAAAATCCCTCGATCGCGATTTTGCGGCCTTGGCGCTCGCAGGCCAAGATGATCTGTTGGATGCGCGCGATCATGGACGAGAACGTGCCGATGATGACGCGGCCTTGCGAGCTGGCGATGATCTCGTCGATGTTGTGCTGGATTTCGTACTCGTGCAACTGCTTGCCGGTGTGCGGCGCGTTGGTCGAGTCGATCATGAGCGCAAGCACGTTGCGTTCGCCGAGCTTCTTGATCTTTTCCGTCTCTTGCAGCGACTGCGAACCCGGGGTCGGATCAAGCTTGAAGTCGCCGGTATGCACCACGATGCCCGCCGGGGTCGTGATGATGAGCCCCATGGCGGTCGGGATGGAGTGCGCCACGCCGAAGAATTCGACTTTGAACGAACCGAGTTGGATGGTATCGCTCGTTTTGATCACGTGGATATTCAAGGGCGGCGCTTCGCGATGATCTTCCTGGCGTTTTTTGATGATGCCGCAGGCCAGGTCGGTCGCGAAGAGCGGGGGATTGCCGATGCGCGGCATGATGTGCGCGATCGCCCCGATGTGGTCCAAGTGGGCGTGCGTGATGAACACGCCGCGGATGTTCTTCTCCTTGCCTTTGAGGTAAGTGGTGTTGGGGATGATGTAATCCACGCCCGGCATGTCCTCGTCCGGGAACATGAGTCCCATGTCGACCAGGATGATGTCGTCGCCGTATTCCAAGAGCGACATGTTGCGGCCGACTTCCTCGTTGCCGCCCAAGACGATTATCTTGAGCCGGTCCTTGGCGCCGGTCTTGAGCGCGTCTACGTCCGAGCCGGTCTTGAGGAACGGTTTGTACTTGTAGGTGCCCATGCGCGGCGGCGAAGAGGGCTGACCCATGCGACCGCCGGAACGTTTGTTGCGCTTGGGTTTGCGCTGCGGCTCTTGGCGCAACGGAGCCTCTTTGGTCAGCGGACCCTTTTTGCCGTTTTTGGCCACCGCCTTGGCGATCAAATTCTTGACCGACTCGACGCGGTTGACCGGCGCGGGCTGCGGCGCCTGTTTGCCAAAGCGTTTAGGGCCTTGGTTTTTATACTGCGGAAAATATCTTTTCGGCAGCATGCGTTGCGGTCCGGGTTGTCCGTCTCCTTGATTGGAGCCGGAACCCGACCGCTGTATTCCATACAGATCCATACATTTTGTTTGGTTTTGCCTCAAACGGGTCAAAACAAAAACTGATGAAAAACTGAAAATTATTTAGAGATTGTGGCTGAATAAACATTCACAAATCGTCGAAATTCGCCTAAAACTACGCAAATCAGCGACGGTCTTGAATTGAATCAATACTAATATACATGATTAAGCGGATTTTGTCAAAAAGCAAGTCCCGGACGGAGCCGGGACTTCAGAATACGTCACGTGTCGCACCTGTTCAAAACGGGATTTGCGGCACCAGGTTGGGATTCCTCGAAGGCGCAATATTCCTCGACGGCCGGGGCCGATCCGATTTTTGCCGCGCGTTTGAGGAATTCAAGCGGGGATTCGTCGGATCCTTGAGGCGCTACGGCAGCAATCCGATACCCGACCGGAAGCGTTGCGGCCTCGGACAGAGCTTTTTCGAGTAACCGAATCCGTTTGGCCTTTGAGCGGCGGGCTTGCAGGGCTTCGGTGATAAAGCACGCGGCACCACAAAGTAACAGGCAGAAGAGCCCGGATCCGAAGATGAGGAGTAGGGCCAAACCCCTATTCAGGGGTTCGTATACGCAAACGAAAATGCCTGAAAAGATGAAGATTAGCCAGACCAAGAAGAAGTACACGAAGAACTTACCCATCAAATCCGGTTTTGGTTTTTCCGATCGCTGGCAACTCCAACTTGTGAGTCCGGGAGTGCAAACGGTTTTTCGATTTTCGACTGCGACAACCCCGTTGTTCATTGGTTCTCCTGATTGAAAAGGACGATTGATGATTACACTACAAGATTCATGGAAGATGTCAAAAGCGGGATAGACGGTAGATGGTAACCAGGCGTTTCAGACACTAAAAAGCGAAAGCTCCGATGGAGAACCGGAGCTGGATTGGACTGAATCTTGAGCTTCCTGCCCGCCAAGTTCTATGCGGTCGAAGGATTACCAGCACCATCCGCCAGGCGGTGGTGGGCCGAAGCAATAATTCAAAAAGTGCATGAAAGCATACAAGCTGCCGAGGACGACGGGGATGGCGAGGGACCAGTAGACTACCCCCTGTCCATTGGAGAGTGTCCGATCTTTATCGTTTGGGTGTAATGCATCCACCCTGTTCCACCAATTCCAGAACCGATCGCTCTTTGTCATCGTTCTCTCCTTGGAGCCGAAAAAAGGTCTATTTTTTCTTATCAAAAGTAAGCCATCCTGTCAATGGATCTTCTTTGGGTCGTTTCAGGTCCAAGGGTGCTTTTCTTTCCCTTCTTTCAGCACCTCTGCGTACCAGAATAATTCCTTGAAGAACGGTTCCAGGCGGGGGAGGTATTGGTCGGGATTTTTGAGTTCGCCTGTTTCATCCACCAAATCCCAGATCATGGGGAAATAACCTGCCTCGCGGATCGGGACCATATGCAACTCGATTACGACCTGGCGCAACTGTTCCACCATGCGGCCACCGCCCAAAAATCCCGCCGCGCCGATGATGCCGACTGGTTTATGCTTGTATTCGTCGTACAATGAATCGAGCATCTCTTTCAGAGGTCCGGGATAGCCGTGGTTGTATTCGGGCGAAACGATGACCAGTCCGTCGGCTTCGGCCATGATCGTTTTCCACGGTTCAGGCGATTTTTTCTCGATTGATTTGCCGTGATAATCCTGCGCAGTCACGTAAGCGCTTTCGACGCCGCGTTTCACCAGTTCAGCGTGGACGAATTTGGCGACCGCCTCGCTTTTGCGGCCGTCGCGGATGGTGCCATAGAGCACGGGGATTTTTAGGGACATGTTGGGGAAATGAATATCTAATGACTAATGTCTAATGACTAATTTTTCATAGCATACAATACAGCTTGACCGCTGGCGAAATTCGAGGCAATATCTTGCTGCCGAGAAAGAATGAGGGCGAGTGGGCGCTAAGCGACGAACGGCAGCTTAGCGCGGGCGCCAGGGCGCCCCGGCCGACACGAGCAACTGATTTTTGCTCGAGGCAATGCCGAGAAAATTTAACGGGCGAGTGGCGGAACTGGTAGACGCACTGGCTTCAGGAGCCAGCGATCGCAAGATCATGAGAGTTCGAGTCTCTCCTCGCCCACCACGTAAAAACAGCTCCAAAAAAGCTGTTTTTACGTGCCCCGTGGCGCATAGAACAAAAATCTTTCGCGCTTTACGGGGCTTCTTATTGACTTTTTTGATAATTCTTGTTTAAGGTATCGGCGTATTCCGGTCTTTTTGCGAGGTGCGAAAATGAGATTGACCAACGAAGACGTGCAACCGTACCGGGGCGGTCAGATGGAAATCCAGAATAGCGGCGAACGCTATATGTATCGCGGCGAAATCGCCTCGATCGTCGTCGAAGGCGACGAGCTCCGAGTCAGGTTCGCCTGGCTCGCCAAAGGCGAAGGTTTCCCGCCGATTCCCAAGAAGTGGGTCAAGTACGATGACTTGGATTACGCGGTGAGCCTCATGTTCTATGCCGCCAGCAAGGGTTTGGGTGATGAAGATACGAGAGAGGAACGGATCATCCTGAACTCATCCATCACCGGGGAACTGGTCGTCATCTTCCCGCCCACCGGCAGCAAACTCGACCCCCGAAAGGTCGAAGGGCTCGAACTCGCGCGCCCGTGACTTCCTACCAGCCGACTCCACACGGGGTCGGCTTATTAAATAGAGGATAGAGAGTAGAGGATAGAGGATAACCAGCCTAGAGCGTGAAAAAAATATTGTCATCCTGAGCGAGCTTCGAGCGAGTCGAAGGACCTTTAGCAGCAACCGGTTCAGACTGACGCTGATAAAGGTCCTTCGACAAGCTCAGGATGACAATTTATCTTTTTGGCTACCCTCTCTTCCCTATCTTGACTCTTTCGTCTTTTTGAGGTACGTTCAACTGTCCTTTTTCCAGGAGAAGAACGATGGAAATTCGAAAGCTCGTGATTTTGTTCGTCTGCGTCCTGTGCTGCGGTTGCTCCGACGAAGTAGATGCAATCGAAGCCACCGCGGCTCCAGCCCCGTGCGTGCCGGGTCAGGGCAATTTCTGCTTGTGCCTGGACGGCGAATACGGTTTCCAGACTTGTTCTAAAGACGGGACGACGTACAGCGACTGCGTTTGTCCGCTTCCAGATGCGGGCGAGAACGAGAGCGCAGTTCCGGATGCCGCGGCGCCATGTCCGTCGTCGGTGCCGGCGCAGGATTGTCCGCAAGGCTGGTTCGAATGCGCGCTCGGACCCCTCGCTCAGATCGCGCCCAGCTCGCTCATCAAGTCAACGGGACCGGCTGTGTACTGGTACGGCGCCGACCGGCGACGCTACGTCTTCCCGAACGAGAAGACGTACCGCACCTGGTTCCCGCTGGGCGAGGCGTGTCCGGCGATCCATCCGGTTTCCCCGGAAGATCTGGCCAGCGTGAACAACGGCGGCAGCGTCTGCTATCGCCCGGGGACGCGTCTCGTGAAGATCACTACGGATCCCAAGACGTACGCCGTGAGCCATGGCTGCGTGTTGCGCTGGGTCGAATCCGAGGCGCTGTCCGCGGAAATGTTCGGTCCCGACTGGGCGACCTTGATCGATGATGTGTCGGACGCTTTCTACGGGAACTATTCATTCGGCAAACCCATCGCCAGCGCCGCTGACTACGACCGGGCAGCGGAACTCGCTTCGTCGCCGACTCCGGACGAAGACTTGGGCCTCAAACCCTGACCCACTTTTCTAAGCCGACTCCACACGGGGTCGGCTTATTCGTTTAGTTATAAAGGTCCTTCGACTTCGCTGTCGCGGAGTTTACCCCGCACTCGATGCGGGGCTCAAGATGACAATGATTTTTTCATTCTGTCATCCTGAGCTTGTCGAAGGACCTTTTTTGCTCGAAAAAAACACCGCTGGTGAGCGGTGCGTTTGGTGGGATCGCGAATCACGCGATCGAGAGGGCCAATTCCGGCCGGAGGCGTTTGCATTCTTCGGCCACGAGGCGGCGATGGCAGGCGAGCTTGCCATCGATCATGTCCACGCCCGACTTCTCGCGGCAGAGTAAGGTGACGTTTTGGGTCAATGCAAGATGGATCAGGCGGTCGAGATGCGGCGCGGCCCCCGTGCGCAAGAACTGCACGAACACCTCTTCGAATCCCGGCCAGTCGATCTCGTGCCGCAAATACTTGCCGATCAAGCGCGTAGGCGGTCCGAGTTCAGGCCAATGCATGTCGTATGAGCTTGAGGTGATTTGAAGGTCGGGCGTCGTCCCGTTGGCCAGCGTGTGCCGCGACATGATGCTGACGCGCAAACCATCTTCCGCGGATTTGGACAGATAGATGCATTTAGTAAGGAGCATGCCCCAATCCTATCCTGCGCCGGGAATTTGTAAATACGCGCTCAATCTTGACAATCAAGCCAAAATAGGATATAAAACACAGTCCGAAAACCAACACTCGATCCGAAGGAGGACGACATGCGTTCAGTTCTTTTCAGCGAAATCGTGCCGCGTCGCGTCATCAGCGATGAAGAGTGGCTGCGTTTGATCGAGGATCGCGCCTACCAAGTCATCGACCGAGCGAACGAACTCGGTCCGGAGTCGATCGGGGGATACCAGTTCATCATTCTCAAGGGATGCGGTTGTTCCATCGATCAGTTGCGGCCGAAAGTCGTCAGATCGAGCCAGGGCTTGGATCTCAAGACGCGCAGCGTGAACATCTCGTTTCGTCGGCGCGCGCGTGGAGATTCGTTCGAACAGTCCTTCGTCGGCATGAGCTTGAAATTGAGCTCGACCCGGACGATTGATTGGTTCGAAGTCCAGGCGACCGCTTCCGACGAGACCTGCGAACTCGAGGAGGTGAAAATCTTGCCGATCTCCCCTTCCGAGATCGTCGCGCAATTCAACGCCGCCTATCTCGATCTTTTTCGCCACTTGTCTCATCGTGTCGCTGCCAGCATGGAACGACACTTGTCGCAGCTCAAGCTCCTTGAGAGGCTGCAGCAGCAATTGTCGGCTGAAGATGCCGCGATCGAATCGCTCGTGGCGAAGTAAGCTTGAATCTAGCCGGGTCTCCTTCCTTGGGGGACCCGGCTTTAAAATTATCAGGACTTAAACGTTTGGCAATCGGCCTGTCATTGCGAGCGCATATCCTGAATGCGCGTGGCAATCTCTGGAGTCCAGAGATTGCTTCGTCCCTGCTGCTCCTCGCAATGACAATGTAGAATCATTTAAACACGTAGGCATAAGATAAAAAAAGACCGCGTCCATCCGGAGTGTCGGAGGACGCGGTCGAGGTCGGTCTAGAGATTCTGCGCTACGGCCCAGTCGTGGAGCCGTTTGACCAGACCGTTGGGCTGGTCGAGCTTGGCCAGCTTGTCGGCGAAGCGCTCGTCCTTGTACTCCAGGACATTGCAGGCCGCGAGGCAGGCTTCCTGCAGCGGCTTGTTGTGGCCTTGGAGCAGAGTGCGCTCGTTCCCTTCCAGGTCGCGGCAGACGATTCCTGCCGCCGGCTGGTTGGAACTCAAGACGAAGCGGTTCCAGGACGAGAGCAAGTCAGAAGCCGAGGCCAGCGCGTAGAGTCGGCGTCCCTGCTTCGGATCCAGGCGCGCGATGCGCTGGAGATGGGCGATCTGGATGGCGTGCACCGTCCACTTGGTCAGGATGCGATGCGGACGCTTGATGGGCACGGCCTTGGCGCGCGCCAGCTCCAGCATCTCCGTGACGGGTGCGATGTGCTCGGCCAGCCCGCGGCGCTTGAGCTCATCGAAGAAGAGCGTCCAGAGCCGTTCACCCAAGAGCGATCCCACGTACGGCTGCTCCAAGTCCATGGGCAGCACGATGTAGGGCTTGGGGTTCTGCGTCAGCGCCGTGAATTCCGTCATCAGGCTCTCGAGCTTGTTCGGGCTCGGATCCGCGGCGAAGGCGAACCAGGCCTTGTTGAACTTCTCGAATCCGTCCATCACCAGCCCGATGCGACCCTGGAAGTTGATCGAGATGGCGTCGGCCGGGATGGGTTGCCCCAGCACTTCCGCATCTTTCACATCCCTGACCCCGAACATGAACGAGTAGCTGAAGGTTTGGGCCTTGAGATGGAAGAAGAATTCCGTCGGCATGAAGGCTGCCTCGGGAGCGTAGAACTCCGAGAAGAAAGTGACCGGCACGTTGCCGTATTTCTTCGCGACTTCCCACTTCTGCTGTTTGTCGGGCACGAACTGCATGAGCGAGTGTCCGTACTGCGCGTTGGCCACCGAGATGGAGGGATAGCGCGCCAGCACGTCAGGCAGGAAGGGAAAGAGCTCGTAGTCGAGCCCTTGATGGCTGACCGTCACCGGCACGCCGGAGCGTCCGATGGCGTTCAGCCCGAGTTCCTCGCGGAACATCTTGTCCCAGCGCTCGCCCAAGAGGAACGAGTGCAGGGCGTTGCCCGGAATCACCAAAACGATTCTGCTCATTCTGCGGAGTCCTTTCGCGAGCCCTGCCTCTCATAGGTCAGGGCATCCAGGATTCCCTTAGCCTCCGGCTCATCCGGAAGCTGTCAGGCGTTGTCGAAGGTGCTCTTTCAGAAGCACTTGCAAGAACTAATTAAACATATTTTATTAAGCCCGTCAATCCGTTGTACAGTTAGACGGTAGAGAGTAGATGGTAGAGGGTAGCCAAATCGTAGGGGCGCATGCCATGCGCCCTGACGGTAGACGGTAGCCAAAAAATAAAGTGTCATTCTTGAGGCCGTCTGACGGCCGAAGAATCTTCCAATTCCTTAAGGTATAGGAAGATCCTTCGCTTCGCTCGAGGATGACATTTTACTTATATGGCCGAAGGAGTCGGATCTTTAACTCTTCCCCGCAGGAAATGGTATTATCCGGGCGTGATCAGATATTCCGCGGTCATACCCGCCTATAACGAGGAAAAGACCATCGCTGCAGCCATCCGTCAGACGGCGGGATTTTTTCGTACGCTCGGGGAGCCGTTTGAGGTCATCGTGGTCAACGACGGTTCGCGCGACCGCACGGGCGCGGAAGCGGAGCGCATGCGGGATGAAGTGCCGGAACTTAAAGTCCTGAATCGCGCCGAGAATTTCGGCAAAGGCGGGGCGGTGAAAAAAGGTGTGCTCGAGGCCACGGGGGAGTGGATCCTGTTTTTGGATGCCGATTTGGCGACCGACCCGAGTGAGTTCAAAAAATTCCTGCCGCTTTTGGACGCGCACGACATTTTGATCGGTTCGCGCTACGTGCGCGGCGGTTTGGTCAAGACGTCGCAGCCTGTGCCGCGCGTCATCGCGGGCAAGATCTTCAATCTCATCGTGCGCTTGTATCTCGGACTCGACTTCGCGGATACGCAATGCGGCTTCAAGGCATTTTCGCGCCGCGCCCAAAGCATCTTCGCGAGCTTGCGCACCACGGGTTGGGCGTTTGATGTCGAGCTTTTATTCAAAGCCAAACGCCTGGCGTTTTCCGTGGCCGAAGTGCCGATCGTGTGGGACGACAAACGCGAAAGCCGCGTCAAGTTCGGGGATTTTTGGCACATCATGTCCGAACTTCGGCGGATAAAAAAAAGAATATAGAATCTAGAAGCTGGAATCTAGAAGCTGGAAGTCAGGATTCTATATTCCAGATTCTAGATTCCAAATTCACCCTCCTCGCCCTCTAATTAATATCTGAACTCATTCCGGCTGTAGGCCCAGCGCGTTTTTTCGATGCGTTTCGGTCCATATGTCCTGACCAGCCGATCTTTTTCTTTGATTGGAAGTCTGTTCCAATTTTTGACCAGTTCCAGATCCCGTTTGTCCCAAGCTTCATCATCCGCGTAGCGCTTTTCCAATTTCTCCGCTTGATTGCACATGTCTTCGTTTTTGGACGACTCCAGGCTCTTGCAGGTGTTTTCGAGGCTGCGCGACCAGGCCAGATTGACGTCTTTGGGCAACAAGCCGTAACAGCCTTCGGTAGATAAAGCGAGGATCGCCATGCCCAGCCACTTGGCCGTGCGTCCATGTAATTTTTCTATCAAAGACACCTCGCGCTTAAGTTCTAAAACCAAAGCGGATGGGTGTGTTTCGGGACGCGGTTCTTTGAACATAAATAATAGAGGGTAGGGGCGCATGCCACGGCGTTCGCGAACGCCGTGGCATGGTCATGCGCCCTGCTGGTAGACTGGCCAGGTCACATAGCCAAACGCCAACGCAAATAGTCTACGCTTTATTTCCACTTAAACCAAGTCTTGACGTACCAGTTCGTGAGGTCGTCGAAACGGTCGGCCGGTTCCGCGATGAGGGGATTGAGGTTTACGCCTTTGATCCGGGAATGCACCAAGTAATGTTGCACGGGACGCGCCAGGAAGACGGCCGACACGGTGGTTTGGATGCTTTGCGTCAAGGCTTTTTGCAGGGCGGGTAAGGCTTCGCTCGAAGTGGCGTTCCTGACTTTTTCCAGCGCGTCATCCACGCTGCGGTCGGACAAGCCGGAAAAGTTCAAGCCGCGGTCGCCGGTCTGTCCGCTCCACCAAAAGGGGAACAGGTCTTGGTCGGGCCCCAGATATACATTCAAGAGCACGACGTCGGCCGAGCGTTCGCGCGTGGCGCGGCGCAGCACCTCGTCCATGCTCACGGGGATGATCTCGACTTTGACTCCCAAGAGCGACCACTGCCGCTTGAGTCCTTCGGCCGCGTTGACCAGATCGGGTTCATCCGGCACGACGATGCTGACCGCGAGTTCGGTCGTGCTGGCCGTGGGCGTCGGGGTCGTGATGGCGACGGTTTTTTTGCCTTTGGTCGGTTCGGGTTTCTTCGGAGCCAGATGCCTGACGTTGCCGTTTTCGGGCAAGACCCAACCGGCCAAATCCAAAATCTTGCGCGCTTGTTCAAGGTCGGCTTTGGGCGGCGCATCGCTGGCGAAAGGGAACGGCCCGGCCACGGGTTGCGCGGTGATGTTTTGGCTTTCCAAAAGTTGTGAGCGATCCACGGCCAAGGCCAGCGCGGTGCGCACTTCTTTGGATTGCAGCGGTTTGCGCTTGAGGTTGAAGAAAGCCACGGTCTCGTTGGGCAGCTCGAGCCGCACGTCCAGTTTGTTTTGCGCTCCGGTCAGGCGCGCGGCATCCCCGGCGCTGTTAAAGGCCAGGCTGTCCACGAGGCCGGTCTTGAAGGCTTCGGAAGCTTGTTTGCGATCGGCAAAGAATTGGAACGAGACGGTCTTGATGAAAGGCTTGGTGCCGTAATATTTGTCGAATTTTTCCAGGGTGTAACTGTGGATGTTACCCAAGTTGTCGCGGGTGAAGGATTTGATCTTGAACGGTCCGGAGCCGACGGGTTTAAGATTAAGGTCGGATAAGCGCAGGCTGTCGGAGGGCAGCTCCTGCCACAAGTGCGCCGGCATGATGCCGATGGTCAGCTTGGACAGAAAATTCACGTCCGGTTTATCCAATTCGAAAATCACTGTGGATTGATCCGGCGCGCTGGCTTTGATGTTGCGGTAGAGCGGTAGGACCGGACTCTTGTGCGCCGGATCCTGCAGCGTATCCAAAGTGAAGAGCACGTCTTCGGTCGTCAGCGCCACGCCATCGTGGAAGAAAATGTTGGGTTTGAGATGGACGGTCAGCGTCTTGCGGTCATCCGACCAAGCATAATCCTTGGCCATGTCCGGCACGCTTTCTAGTCCCTGGTATTTGAAGAGTCCGGAATAGACGAGTTTGACCAAATCGCGATCCACGTCGTTGGCCACCGCGTCGATGGGGTTGATGAATTTGGGTTGGCCGACCAAAGCTTCGCTCAAAGCCCCGCCCGATGTCGGCGTCGTGCCCCAATGCGAGCTGGCCAGGGCGATGAAGGCGGTTCCGAGGGAGAGGATGAAAATGGCCAGCGCGGCGAAAGCGACCTTCTGTTCTTTGCTCGACAGGATGCGATAGGAGTTGCGCAGTTGGCTCAAGCCCGGGATTTTTTTCGGTGCTGTGATCGAAATCACAAGAGCCCGATCCGGTTCCGTTTCAGGACTCCGGACCTCTTCGACTGAAACCGACTTGAGCCGCAACACCCTTTGCAGCCGGTTTTTAGCGCGGCCGAAAAGCGCTTGGATCATGCTTAGGTCAGGCCAACAAGACGTTCACGATGGCAGTGACGAAAAACAGCACCGCCAAGACGACGGTAGCATAAAAGAGTGATTTTTCGATACCGCGCTTGGTGCGGAAGACGTCGCTCGAGCCGCCGAAAGCCGCGCCCAAACCCGTGCCGCGCTGCTGGAGCAGGATAGCGGTCACGAGCAGGATCGAAATGACGATCTGGATGAGGGATATGATCAGTGTCCGCATAAGTAGAAAGAGGGTAACGTCAGGCGGCCGGGGAGTCAAGGCACAAGGCGGTAGAGGGTAGAGGGTAGACGGTAGCCAAACAACGTCATCCGTACGTATTTTGGCCGAATTTCTTTTGGCTACTGTCTACTCTCTACCGTCTACCCTCTGCTTCCATATGCTACACTTCCCCTATTATGGCCCCTGGAAATCGCCCTTGGTATCGGAAGAAGTGGCTCATCGCAGTCCTCATCGTCGGTGCGGTGTGCGCCACGGGCCTGATTTATTTCGGCGCCCAGACCGTGAAGTATATCCGGCTCATTTCAGCAGGACAGCTCGACGTCTCGATTGCGCCGCGCGACCGCGAGGTCCTGGCGCGCATCCGCGAAGTCTTGTCCGGCCCACGGCCGACTGCGACGGAACGCGGCCGCATCGAAATCGCGGAGGGCAATCCCGTCTTGGGCAACCCAAAGGCTAAGGTCAAGATCGTCGAGTTCTTGGACTATCAGTGCCCGTTCTCAAAAAGCATCTCGGGTGGTCTGCGGGAATTCATGCAGCGGCACAAAGACGAGGCCTTTTTGATCGTGCGCGATTATCCGGTGTCGGACATCCACGAGCACGCCGAAGGGGCGGCGCGCGCGGCGCGTTGCGTCTTGGTCCAGGGACAAGAGAGATATTGGATTTTCCATGCCGCGCTTTTCCTTGAGCAGGACAATCTCGCGCCGGAAAGGCTGCGTGTCCAGGCGCTCAAGGCTGGCGTGGATCCGGAGGCCTACGACGCGTGCCTCAAATCCGCGGCCACGGCGCAAGCGGTCAATCAATCTTTCGCCGACGGAGTGCTTTCCGGAGTCGTGGGCACGCCGACTTTCTTTTTCAACGGCTACGCCTTCCCCGGCATCATCGACGGCAAGACTTTTGAGGCGGTCTACCAAGAAGTCGTGAAGAAATTATGAGCGCGCGCGGCGGACGGAAGGGAAAAGAGGAGAGCCATCTCCAGAGATTGCCGCGCGCATTTGATTTATGCGCTCGCAATGACAGGGTGTTCGGCTACCGTCTACCGTCTACCGTCTACTTGCTATTTTTCTTCTTCCTGTCTTTCGCTTTTGTCGCGCCGGCCCACGCCTACGTTTGGGATTTTTGCCTCAAGGATCAAACCGTGGGCGGACAAACCGTCAAAGGTTACGAAGCGCAGGCTTTGCCGTGTTTGGGCATCTGCGCCGCGGAAGTCAACAACAACCATACTACCGCGGAGCTCACGAACTTGTGCGACGCTTGTCCCGCAATCATTTCGGGCATCGCCGACAGCAAGCTGCCTTGGATCGCCGCGCCGCTCAAAGCCCAAGCCCTGACCCTCGCCGCGTCGCTTAAGGCGGGTTGTTCGGCCAAGCTCTTGCTGCAAAAAACTACCGAGGCCATGTGCGACAAAGGGCCGCTCGGCTGCTGCATTTATGTCGAGAAAGAAGCCGGCGCCGACGGCAAAGGCAAGATCGAACGCGAAGAGTGTCCCACGCGCGGCAAGATTTACTACGGCGATTGTTATTGTCGCGTCGGCGAGACCATCCATATCGAAGCGCAGCGTCAGACTTTTGATTTGTGCAAACAAAGATGCGAAAAGATCCCCGGACGCATCGACCTGAACCAAGGTATCGGCAGATACCAAGCGACTGAAGGCAGCGGCTATCCGCAGGAACTCGAATTCGTGAACGCCACCTGTTTCAAACCCGAGGATTGCGCTGACCAAAAAGGCATCTTCGGCGGAGCGGATTCGGCTTGTATCGCGGGGCAGGGCAAATGCTATGCGCCGGAACCGCTGATCAAGCTCTCCTCGCCCATCTTCGGCGCTGCCGAGGTCAAAGGCATCCGCGGTTATATCGAAGTCATGGTGCGTTACGGCATGGCTATCGTCGGAATTTTTGCCGCCGTCATGTTCATCTTCGGCGGTTTCAAATACCTCATGGGCGCGACCCTCACCTCGATCAAAAGCGGCAAGCAGACCATGTTCAACGCCACGATCGGCATGTTCCTGGTTTTGCTCTCCGTGACTTTGCTCAAGACGGTCAATCCGGAGAGCGGACGCTTTGACCAGCTGCGCGTGGTCATGATCAACAAACAACAGTTCGCGCTCATGCAGTGGTGCCGCGATTTCAAACCAACCAGCGCCTCCAAGCCGGTGAAGTTCGGTTTCTCGGGCGACCCAGCCGGTCAGTTCGCCTATACCGAAGTCAAATTCGACAAAGCCCTCGCGGACACGGAATGCGGTAAGGAATATTATCCCGAAGGTTTCATCGGACGGCGTTGCGACGGCAGCGTGTGCGCGGAAAAGGGCAAAGTCTGCATGCCGTGCAAGTTGGGATTCAAAGAGTGCGGCGCGAAGAAGATCGGCAACGCCTGCGTCAAGATCGTGATGGGCGGCAACATCCAATTCAAGGACGGTCGCGAACCCAAAGAAGTCACGGCTATGGCGGTGTGCAATTGGGCGCAAGTCGCGCAGGGGCAGCATCACGGATATTCCAAGATGAAAGACGCCGTCCCGGAGTTCAAGGACGCCGCGTTGCAGGGTGACGGCGGCAAGATGGGCAACAAGGCTTTTATGCTCGGCTTGACCCAGGATGATTTGTCCAAACTGCAGCAGTCGTGCGCGGCCAAAGGCGGTTTGCGCGGCGTGCTGTTGGGCGTGATCTATTACGACACCGAACGTGGCGGGGCCGGAGCTGCCGCGGCCGGCGCGACGGTCGGCGCGGCCTACGGTTTTGCCACGCCCATCCCGGGCGGCACGCTGTTCGGCGCGGCGGCGGGCGGCACGGTGGGTTATCTGGGCGGCGGCTTCAACGACGCGCTCATCGTGACTAAAAAAGATTGCGGCAATGCCGGACAGACCAAATATAAAGGTTATGCCGACGGCGGAGTCTCCGACCACGGCGACATGACCGAGGCTTTGTATTGCGGCTCGGTCGTCGTGCCGGGGCAAGGATCCGTCGCCAATCAAACCGACATCATCTTCCCGGACGCCATGTGGAGCGCCTCTGAACTCTCGCAAGCCATCGCCGGCGACAAACCGATCGAATGCAACTTCGCTTTGTCCGACACGAGTGCGCCCTCCGATCCGACGGCCAAGCTCATGTCCAAATGCGACGACAATTATTGCGCCCCCAGCGATCCGGATTGCAATAAATAAGAAGTGACTAGCAACGAGCAACAAGCAACCGAAGAACCATGTGCTGTCATTGCGAGCGCATAATCCAAAAGCGCGCGGCAAACTCCGGTGTCGCGTCCGGAGATTGCTTCGTCGTTGCTACTCCTCGCAATGACAGGGGGACCTAGTACCTAGCACCTGTAAAGTTGTTTTGACTCTTTCAGCCTTGCCAGTTCCGAAAAATGGTGGTAGCCTCTGCGGAAACTGCGCTTTAGCCGTTCATCATGACTGCCCACAACACAATCGCCATCCGCGGAGCGCGGGTGCACAACCTCAAGAACGTCTCGCTCGAATTGCCCAGGAACAAGCTCATCGTGATCACCGGGCTCTCGGGATCGGGCAAATCTTCGCTGGCTTTCGATACTATCCATGCCGAGGGACAGCGCCGCTACATGGAGAGCTTGTCTTCGTATGCGCGCCAATTTTTGGAGCTGCAAGACAAGCCCGACGTGGACGAGATCGTCGGCCTTTCGCCGACGGTCGCCATCGACCAAAAATCATCTTCGCATAATCCGCGTTCGACGGTCGGCACCGTGACCGAGGTCTACGATTTTTTGCGCCTGCTTTTTGCGCGCGCCGGACGGGCGCATTGCCCCAAGTGCGGCCGCGCGGTCATCGAGCAGACGTCGCGCGAGATCGCGGAGAAGATCTTGGTCTTGGCCCAAAAGTCCGGCTTGATCCTGCTCGCGCCCATGGTGCGGGAGCAAAAAGGCGAACATAAGATCGTGTTGCAAGCCGCGCAGCGCGCCGGTTACAGCCAGGTGCGCTACGACGGCACCGTCGTCGATATCGACGAACTCCTGCAAGCGCGCATGGACAAGACTTTGACCCACTCGATCGAAGTCGTGGTGACCAAACTCGAACACAAGACCAGCATGGTCATTGATTCGCTGTTCGAGATCCTGAAGCAGGCGCTCGATTTGGGCAACGGCCTGGTCATGCTGCAAAATGAAGAGACCGGGGAAGAGACCATGTTTTCGCAATCTCTGTTCTGCCCCATCGACAACCTCTCGCTGCCCGCGCTTGAGCCGCGCCTTTTTTCCTTCAACTCACCCCACGGCGCTTGCACGGCGTGCACCGGACTCGGCACCAAACTCGTGCTCGATCCGGATCTCGTCATCCCGAACAAACGCCTGACCATCGCCCAAGGCGCGATCAAACCCTGGACGCGCATCGCGGGCAACCAAACTTCGTACATGAAGCTGATCGAGACGGTCAGCCAAGCCAACGCTTTCAGCATCCACGAGGAAGTCGGCAAGCTGTCCAAAGCGGCGCTTGCCATCCTGTTCGAAGGCACGGGCGACAAGGTCTACGACGTGGAGGGCAAGAGCCTGGTCTTCGGCGGCGTGCTCGCCATGCTTGAGGAAAAATATAAACAGACCGATTCAGAATACGTGCAAAAGGAAATTGAAGCCTACATGCGCGTGCTGACTTGCCCGGTGTGCGAAGGCAAACGTCTGCGCAAAGAAGCGCTGCTCGTGACCGTGGCGGGAAAGGGGATAGCGGATGTCGTGGCGCTGCCGCTCGACGAGTGTTTTGCTTTTTTCGATACCTTCGGCCGCGGTCAGACCAAATCCAAACCGAGCAAGGTCATACGCTTGAAGCTAGACAAGAAAGCCGACCCGCTCGGCTTCACGGAGCGCGAGCGTCTTGTCGCCGACCAAGTCTCGAACGAGATCAAACGCCGGCTGGTCAACCTGTTGAACGTGGGTTTGAGCTATCTTTCGCTCGACCGCAGCGCCATGTCGCTGTCCGGCGGCGAATCGCAGCGCGTGCGTTTGGCCGTGCAGCTCGGTTCCGAGTTGTCGGGCGTGATTTACATCCTGGATGAACCCTCGATCGGTTTGCATCAGCGCGACAACGATAAATTGATCTCGACCATGCAGCGTCTGCGCGACTTGGGCAACACGGTCATCGTGGTGGAGCATGACCAAGCGGTGATGGAAGCAGCGGATTACATCGTGGACGTGGGGCCTGGCGCCGGCGAATACGGCGGCGAGATCGTGGCCCAAGGTTCGCTGGCCGAGATCAAGCGCAACAAGGAGTCGCTCACCGGCGCGTATCTTTTGGGCAAGAAGCAGATCGACTTGCCCAAGACGCGGCGCAAAGGCAATGGCAAAAACGTGTCCATCAAAGGCGCCGCCGAATTCAACCTGAAGAACATCGACGTCAAGATCCCGCTGGGCAAATTCGTATGCGTGACCGGTGTGTCCGGATCGGGCAAATCGACTTTGATCTTGGAGATTTTGGGTCGTGCTTTGTCGGCGCATTTCTACGGCGCCAAGGACCTGCCCGGCGCGCACAAGCGCATCGAAGGCATCGAGAATTTGGACAAGGTCGTGTCCGTCGACCAGTCGCCGATTGGCCGCACACCGCGCTCCAACCCCGCGACCTACACCGGCGTCTTCACCCCGATCCGCGACTTGTTCACCGAGATCCCCGAAGCCAAGATGCGCGGCTATGATGCGGGCAAATTTTCGTTCAACGTCAAAGGCGGCGGCCGTTGCGAGACCTGCGGCGGCGAAGGCTACGTGCAGATCCAGATGCAATTCCTGCCCGACGTCTACGTGGAATGTTCCGAGTGCCATGGCAAGCGCTACAACCGTGAAGCGCTGGAGATCCATTACCGCGGCAAGACCATCGCCGACGTGCTCGACATGACGGTCGAGGAAGCGCGCCGCTTCTTCGTGGATCAGCCGCTCATCTACGAGAAACTTTCGGTGCTGCACGAAGTGGGTTTGGGTTATGTGCGCCTCGGCCAGCCGGCCACCACGCTCTCGGGCGGCGAAGCGCAGCGCGTCAAACTCGCGACCGAACTCGCGCGCCGCGCCACGGGCAAAACCATCTACATCCTGGACGAACCGACCACCGGCCTGCACTTCGACGACATCAAGCGGCTGCTCCAGGTGCTGCAAGCGCTGGTCGACAAAGGCAACACCGTGCTCGTCATCGAACACAACCTGGACGTGGTCAAGTCCGCCGACTGGGTCATCGACATGGGTCTTGAAGGCGGCATCCGTGGCGGCGAAATCATCGCCGAAGGCACGCCCGAAGAAGTCGCCAAAAGCAAAAAGAGTTTGACCTCGAAATATCTGAAGCAAGTGCTTTGAGATAGAGGATAGAGGGTAGCCAGCCTAGGGCGTGAAAAAATTATTGTCATCCTGAGCGAGCTTCGAGCGAGTCGAAGGACCTTTATCAGCAGTCGATTCAGATCAACGTTTATATCAGACCAACGCTAATAAAGGTCCTTCGACAAGCTCAGGATGACAATTAATCTTTTTGGCTACCCTCTACTTTCTACCGTCTATCTCTGCTATCATCCTCATGCTATGCGTTATTTTATTTTTCTCTGCGGAATTTTTTTGATTGCGCCCTTCGCCGTCAACGCTGCTGTCGTCGATCCGGCGGGTAGTCGTGTGTCGGCCGAAAAGACTGCGCTCAAGGCCGACGGCATAGATAACACGCGCATCGTCGTGACGGTGCGTGACGTCAACCTCATGCCCATCGAAAACGCGGACATCGTCCTGACTTCATCGCGCGGCAAGTTAGACGGCATCGCGGCTGAATCAGATACCACGGATTCTTTAGGCAAAGCATATTTCCGCGTTAACTCGCTCAAGAACGGCAGCTCGGTCTATTCCGCGGTCGCGGACGGCGTCACCTTGCAGCGCACGGCGACGATCACATATTCCGGCGGTTTGACCTGGGACGTCGCACCAGGCGATCTGATCAAGATCCCGGATGACGGCGACGTATCCACGCTCAACGACACGGCGGTCTATTATTATGGCAGCGACGGCCGGCGTTATGTCTTTCCCAACGAAAAAGTCTATTTCACTTGGTACAAGAATTTTTCCGCCGTCAAGATCATCCCGATCGATCAGATGTCGCTGGTACCGATCGGCGGCAACGTGACGTATAAAGCCGGTTCCAAGCTGGTCAAATTCCAAACCGACGTCAAGACTTATCTGCCCACCAAAGGCGGTGTCCTGCGCTGGGTCAAGACAGAGGATGTGGCGCGCGGACTTTTTGGCACGGAGTGGAATCAGCAAACGGATGACATCACCGAAGCGTTTTACGTGAATTATACTTTCGGCACACCTATCGCCAGCGCGTTGGATGCGCCGCTCGACGTCCTGCGCTCCGCCTCGCCGACGATCGACGCGGATAAAGGGTTGGAATAGATTTTCTTCTCATACTTTTTGCCGCCAAAAAGTATGCAAAAACCGCTGGGGCCTCGAATTCGCTTACATGTATATAGTTAAGCGTTCTTGCGGTTAGCTCAACTCTCGGCCCCAGACCCCACCTCGAGGACTTCG
>Ga0265292_1000896_pt1 | contig 31660 bp, 36 predicted proteins | sample Munlanlewell296A_FD_189080 | JGI IMG/M metagenome (GOLD analysis project Ga0265292, IMG submission 189080) | Leachate microbial communities from a municipal landfill in Southern Ontario, Canada - Leachate well 296A | ecosystem: Engineered > Solid waste > Landfill > Unclassified | place: Canada... | reverse complement strand
TTTTAGTTGGTCCATTTTGATTCTCCAATTCTTTTAAAATTGATCCCAGAACACCATTGACGAAAGAAGACGAAGAATCGTTGCCGTATTCTTTGGCAATTTCGATAGCTTCATCGATGATAACTTTGCGGGGAGTTTGCGGTTGAAAAGTGAGTTCCCAAACGGCGTTACGAAGAATAGCCAGGTCAATTTTGTTGATTTTATCAAGCGGCCATTTGGGAGCATGACGAGCAACATGTTCGTCAATTTTGCCTATATTATCGGTGATAAATGAGATATCACGAGCCGAGGGATTACCGCATTGCCAGGCAAAAATGGCCTGCATATTTTTGATGCGTTTTTTGTGGCGGGGATCGAACTTGTTTTTCACTGTTTACAGTTTTGGCATTGGAAACCGGCTAATTTTGGTTGTCCGCAGTGTTTACAGGCGACGGGCCGGGAAATTTTGGGACCGGTAAGAGTAGCCCGACGACGACCTTGTCGACGAGAAGATGGCCAATGTTTAGGTACAGCTGTCATGGGGGTATTATACAAGCAAAAGCTGAAAGATAAAATTAGTTAGTTTGGTGGAGATTCGGGGGTGAGGAGGAGGCGACTAAAGATTGAAAATTGAAATCGGGGTAGCGGTCCAAAATAGCTTGAAGAATTTTTTGGCTGAAGGTGATGAGTTTGAGATTGGAGAGGCTGGCGAGGCGAAGTGAGGGGAAACCGTGCTGGATGGTGGAAAAGGCTTCACCCGGACCGCGGGTCTTGAGGTCAAATTCGGCAATTTTCAGACCGTTGTGATTAGTTTCCAAAAATTTGAGCCTACTTTGGGATTTGTCATTGTCCGATTCGGAAAAAAGATAGCAATAACTTTGAAGACTCCCCCGCCCGACCCGGCCGCGAAGTTGATGGAGCTGGGCCAGACCAAAACGGTCGGCTGATTGAATAATAATGGTGGTGGAGTTGGGAATATCGATACCAACCTCGATGATGGGAGTGGTGACCAAAATATCGATTTTTTTGTCCTTAAAATCGGCAATAATTTGATGACGAACTGCAGGCTTGAGCCGACCGTGAATCAAAGCCAGGCGAAGGTTCGGAAAAATATTTTTGGAAAGATTGTCAAATTCGACTTGGGCGGATTTGACAGTTTGGAGAGTTTCGGAAAGGTCGATAAAAGGACAAACAACAAAGGCCTGCTCGCCGGAAGACTGAAGATGTTTTTGGAGCCATTGATAACAGTTTTGAGTTTTCTGATTGGGAACTAAAAAGGTTTTGGTGGGAATACGGTCCTCCGGAGGATGATCGATGGTCGAAAGATCAAGGTGACCCAAAAAAGTTAGGCCGATAGTTCGGGGAATAGGAGTGGCAGTCATGGTTAGGCAATGAGGCGGAGCCAGAGTATTACCCAAAAAAGCCCGTTGCTTGACGCCAAATTTGTGCTGTTCGTCAACGATCAGGAGAGCAATTTTAGCCTTTAGGGCCGGACTTTGGAATAAAGCGGCGTGGGTAGCGATAATAATTGAGTTTTTGGCTATTTTGCCTTTGATTTTTTCGGATGAGGTGAGAAGGTGAAGCGGAAGTTTTGGAAGGAATTTTTTAAAGGTGGCAAAATGCTGGTGAGCAAGAATACCGGTGGGAACTAAAAGAAGCGACAGGGAGCGGTTGTAGGAAGCCAGAAGGCAGGAAAGCATAGCCGGAATGGTTTTACCGGAGCCAACGTCGCCCTGAAGTAAACGGTTCATCGGTTTTTGAGAGGAAAGAAGATCGGCCTTGATTTCTCCCCAAGCCTTGATTTGGGATGGAGTCAGATCAAAAGGTAAGGATTTGATAAATTTTTGAAGTTTTTTTTCAATAACCGGAGTGGAAATAAAGGAAGTGTGGGGATGAAGTGAGGTCCAAGTTTTCTTTTGAAGATAGGATTGGGCCTGAAGAGAGATAATTTCGTCCAGAGCAAGACGAAGACGGGCGGCAGTAAGTAGAGTTTGATTTTTGGGGCAGTGGATGTGGGTTAGGGCCGAAGGTAAGGGCATAAGCTTGTATTGACGAAGGATGTCGGAGGGAAGACTATCGGTAATGTTTTGAATAAGCGAGGGAAGCTCGGCTTGAAGGGTTTTTCTAAACCAATTGGAGGTAAGGCCTTGGGTTTGCGGATAGATAGCAATAATTTGGCCGGTATTGTAAGGGCCAAAAACGGGAGCAATGAGAGTCAGATGTGACTGATACTTTTGTATTGTTCCGGCAAAACTTAAAACAGAACCGATGGGTATAGTCTTACTTAAATAGGGCTGATTAAACCAAATTAGGTCAAGGTTGCCCGAAGAATCGGAGATAGTGGCTTTTTGGAGGTTTTTGCCACTACGGGTGAAAATATTTTGAAATTTTTGAACTTTGCCGGTAACAGTAACGCTTTGGTCGGGAGAAAGCGAGGAAATTTTGACAGTGTGGGAAAAATCAAGATATCGGGAAGGAAAATGATAAAGAAGGTCGGTAGGGGTAAAAATGCCAAGCTCGTTAAGCTTGATTTCGGTTTTGGGACCAAGGCCGGGGATAGAAGAAAGCTTGTCCATGATAGCTTATGTTATCATTTAGAGGTGAGAATTAAGACCAAGACGGTTAAAAAAGCAGTGTTGATAATTGGAATGGCGGCTTTGCTTTTATCGGGGTTAGTCCCGGCATTGAGTTTGCTTTTAAAATGAAGGGAAAGTTGATAATTTGGTGGCAAAGTTTTAAAATTAAAATGTCGTGTTTTAAGGATAAAATGAAAATTAAAATAGCAGAAAGCTTTAATTTTAGAAAAAAAAAGTTTTGGTTGAATTTGATTTCTTTTGTGTTTGTAGGGATTATTGTCGGATTGGTAGGAGTATTGGCTTTGTTTGTTTGGTTTTCTAAAGATTTACCGACGCCGACTAAAGTGGTTCGACGGGATGGTTATGCCAGTCGGATATATGACCGAAACGGGGAACTTTTGTATGATGTTTTTAAAGACGCTAAAAGAACGCCGGTGGTATGGGAGAATGTGCCTGATTATTTTAAAAAAGCGACAATTGCGGTGGAAGATAAGGAATTTTATACACATCAGGGATTTGACCCGTTGGCACCGTTTAGAATTATAAAAAATGTGTTTTATTTCGGAAGATTGACCGGCGGATCGACCCTGACACAGCAGTTAGTAAAAAATGTTTTATTGACAACAGAGCGGACGGTGACACGAAAAATAAAGGAATTTATTTTGTCGGTCCAAATTGAAGCCAAGTATAAAAAAGATGAAATTTTACTAATGTATTTAAATGAGGCTCCATATGGAGGGATGGCTTGGGGAGTTGGAGCGGCGGCAGAACAGTATTTTGGTAAACAGGTAAAGGATTTGACTTTAGTGGAATCGGCAATTTTGGCAGGATTACCGCAGAGGCCAAATGTATATAGTCCTTTTTCTAAAACTCCGACAGCATATATTGAGAGAACAAACCATGTGCTGGACAGAATGTTGGCGGAAGGATTTATCACCGAAACACAGAGAAAAGATGCCGGAGAAGAGGTTAAAAATTTTAAATTTTATGAAAATTCAACTAAAATTTTGGCACCGCATTTTGTCTTTTGGATAAAAGAAGAGCTGGCTAAAAAATATGGGGATGAGGTGGTTGAGGGGGGTGGGTTAAAAATTACCACCACCTTGGATTTGGCATTGCAACAGAAGGTGCAGCAAGTAGTAACCGAGGAGATCGATAAGGCTGAAAAGATGGGAATAAGTAACGGGGCGGCGATAGTAATGGACCCGCAAAACGGACAGGTTTTGGCAATGGTAGGGTCAAGAGGGTATTTTTCGGACAAAACGGACGGAAAATTTAACGTGGTGACTCAAGGATTAAGGCAACCGGGATCGGCGATAAAACCGGTGACTTATTTGACAGCCTTAAAACGGGGTGATTTTACGCCGGAAAGCCTGATTATGGATACGCCGGTAGTTTTTCCAATTGCGGGACAACCGGACTATAAGCCGGTGAATTATAACGGGAAATTTAACGGGCCGATGTCAATCCGGACAGCTTTGGGGAATTCAATCAATATAGTGGCGGTGAAAATGTTGGCGACAGTCGGAGTGGAAAATATGCTTGGGCAAGCCTATGAGATGGGAATCAGTACTTTTGAACCAACTAAAGAAAATTTATCAAGATTTAATTTAGCGGTAACATTGGGTGGAGCGGAAGTTAAAATGATTGAGTTGGCATCGGCTTATGGAGCTTTTGGTAATGGCGGAAAAAGAGTTGATCCGGTGGGAATTTTGAAAGTTGAAGATCCGGAAGGAAGAGTTTTGGAAGAATATAAGTATGTTGAAGGGAAGTCGGTGATGATCCCACAGGAAGCATTTTTAATTTCTAATATTTTGGCCGATAATTCGGCCAGAGAATTGACTTTCGGAGTCAATAGCAGCTTGGTAATAAAGGATTACCAAGTGGCGGTGAAAACCGGAACTACTAATGATAAGAGAGATAACTGGGCAATTGGTTGGACACCGAATTTGTTGGCAGCGGCTTGGGTAGGAAATAACGACAATAGTCAAATGTTGAAAGTGGCTTCGGGAGTATCGGGAGCATCACCAATTTGGCGGCGGATTATGCTTTTAACTTTACCCGGGAGACCAAAACAGGATTTTCCGATTCCGGAGAAAATTATTAATATGGAAGTTGATAAGATTTCGGGATATCGATCGCATGACGGATATCCGGTTAAACAGGCATATTTTGTAGACGGAACTCAACCAAAGATTGACGATCCGATTCATTTGAAGCTGAAATTGTGTAAGGGAGGCGGAGGCTTAGCGCCGCCAGAAGATGTAGCGACTAATAATTTTGACGAAAAGGAATATTTTAAATTTAGGGAAGAAGATCCGTTTTCAAAAGACGGGAAAAACCGATGGCAGGAAGGGATTGACCAATGGATATCGGGACAACCGGATAAAGACAAATATTATCCGCCGGAAAATTACTGTCGAAGTGGAGGCTTGGTGGATGTGGGGATTGATAGTCCGATAGACCGATCGACGGTAGGAAATAATTTTGATATTAAAATCAAGACGACTTCATTAAAAAAGATTGTGGAGGTGAAAATCTGGATTGATGGGAATGAAATAAAAACAATGACGGACAAACCGTTTGAAACCAGTTGGAATTTGGTTGACGGGCCGCATACACTTAAGGCAAAAGCAACGGATAAGGATGGAAATTCTAAGGAAAGAGAGGTAAAATTTGGAGCGAATGTACCTTGGGATTGGACACCATCGCCGACGCCAACAGTGACGCCAAAACCGACCAGCACTCCCCTGCCGACAAGTACTCCGGTAGTTATTCCGATTATTTCAGGAACGGGGGTGGCGGACTGAATAGCAAGGTTCTTCCAAATACCAGGCAGCAGTGTTTATGGAGTCGGTAGCATTAGCAGCTTGTTGGTCCGCAGTTAAGGGTATAAGAGTGGCTCTATTATTAAGAGCATTTAATATTTGGCCAGAAGTTTGATGATAAAGATCTGTGAGGGTTTGGGGTGTGGGAGTGAATTTTTCTTTTGGAGGTGACATTGTAATAGTTATAACAGATTAAAAACAGAAAGGTGAGTGGATTTGGCGGTTTTATCGTCGCAGTTGTAGTATGAAACCCGGAAAGTATAGCGATATTTGTTTGTTTTTTGATCGTGATAAACATCGGTAATAACTATTTGCCAAAGAAGATCGGGGGAAATTAGGGAAGAATAATGATTGATTAAGTCAACGGGATTTTGCTTGGAATCATAATTAACATTGGCATCGAGAGTGATAATTTGAGAAGTAAGTTCATAGGAGTGATAATTTTGAGCCGGAGCAATGGAATTGGAAATATCGACTTTTAGATCGTCGAGAATTATTTCGGAAAAATTGCCGTCGGAAAGCGGAGAAAGAGGAGCGTTAAGCTTTTCGGAAAGAGCTTGAATATCGGCAGAAAGTTGGCCTGAATTTGAATGGTAAAGTCCAAGAGAATATTTTTCGAGATATTGACCGTCTTTTTGGGAAAAGATTTTGCCGATTTCAAAAAATTGGGGAGCAGGTAGCTTGTAACGATCGTATTGGTCTAATTGAACCTTAAGGGATTGAACGAGACTTTGACGAAGATAGGGATACTCGGAATTGATACTATTTTGAGTAGTAATAACGGTGTTTGGGTCAACGGGTTTTTGGGTTAAAGGCCAGGAACGAATTTCGTCATAACCCAGATTTGTTAGGACATCTTTTACATATTCCGTGAGATAAATAATTTTAGGGGTAATGTCGGGTAATATCGTATTTGAGATCGGCTGATTAGTAGGGATTTTTTGATAGCCCCAGAAGCGGATAACTTCTTCGGTCAGGTCCTCTTCAAGAGTAATGTCTTTGCGGATAGATGGTGGGGTGACAAGTTCGTTTTGAATGATACAACCGAGTTGCTGAAGAACATTAAGGGAAAAATCAACAGGAATGTCGATGCCGGAATAGACAGAAGGTTTTTGAGGGTCAAATTTAATTTTTGGCAGAGCAATCGCTTCCGGATAATAGTCAAAAAGTTGGCTACTGACTTGGCCGTGACAAAGGTCAATTATGAGTTTGATTAAATGAGAAAAAGCGAGAGGAATGGTGTCGGAGTCGAGGTCTTTTTCAAGACGCGTACCGGCTTCAGTAGTGGTTTTGAGAAATCGGGAGTCAAGACGAACCCGGGTACGATCGTAAACTGCCATTTCGATGATAGTTTCGGTAGTCTTTAGACCGATGGCACAAGCTTGGCCACCCAGAAAGCTTAAAGATAAGGGAGTGGTAGGGTTGTTGACCATTAAAATTCCGGGCTTAAGCTTGAGAGTGGTTTGGTCAAGGGTGACAAATTCGGAATAGTGAGAATTAAGTTCCCAAAGAAGATTGTCGCCGGATTTGGCAGTGTCAAAAGCGTGGCAGGGAAGGCCATAAAGAAACATAATATAATTGGTAAGATCGACCAAAGTATTGATCGAATTAATTTGGTGAAATTCAAGAAATTTTTTGAGCCAGTCGGGAGAAGGGATATTTTTTAAATTGGAAATTTTGACGGCCTGAATGCGTTTGACTTCGTTTTTAGCGGTAACTAAAATGGGTAATTTATATTCGGGAAAATTTAATTGAGGCAGGTTTGGGAGGACAAGAGGAAGGTTGTATAAAACAGAAAGATCGCGGGCCAGGCCGTAGTAGCCAAGGCAATCGCCACGGTTAACTTTGATATCAAGGTCAAAAATGATTTCGTCGTCAATTTTTTCGTAAAAATTGGTGAAATGACCAATCATTGTTAGATCGTCGCGGAGTTGTTGAGGTTCAACCGGAAGACCCGGTAATAATTTTTTTAATTCAGATAAAACTAGTTTCATAAAGAGTTAGGCTTATATGCTAAATTGCCACCTAAGAGGGTGCGAATGTCGGTAATCTTGTATTTGGCCATGGTCCAGCGATCGAGGCCCATGCCGAAGGCAAAACCGCGCCAAATTTTTGGATCGATACCGGCCTTTTGAAGAACATTGGGATGTATTAGCCCGGAACCACCCATTTCGATCCAGCCAGCGCCTTTGCAGACACCACAACCGGTACCGTGACAGTTGAAACACTGCATATCGGGACCGACACCCGGCTCAACTTCGGGATAGTATTTACAGCGATAACGGACAACGACATCCGGGCCATAAAGAGTTTTGAACATTAAGTCCATGGTGCCGATTAAATCACGCATAGCAATATCGTGATCAACGACGACAGCCTGATATTGATGAAAAACGAAATGATTGCTTTTGTTGACTTTTTCGTTGCGATAAGTGGTACCGGGAAAAGCAACTTTGAACGGTGGTTTTTCAGCGGCCAAAAGACGGGCCTCGATGGCTGAAGCTTGGGTACGAAGAAGATACTGCGGTTCGCGAATAAAAATGCTGTCCTGCATGTCGCGGGCGGGATGATTTTTGGGAACGTTGAGACGTTCAAAATTATATTCATCGGTTTCAATGACCGGGCCGTCGTAAATCGAAAAACCAAGGGATTTGAATAATTCGTTGAGAGCACGTTCGGTTTGAGTGATGGGGTGGAGATGTCCGATTTTAGATAAACTAAAATCGGAATTTTTAATTTCTAATTTTAAATTTCTAGTTTCGGAAGAAACAGTTTTTGATTTTTCTAAAATTAATTCTTTGATTTGTTTTTTGAAATTATTCAAATCAGCCCCAAATTGTTTGGGGTTCGGAGCAGTTTTAATTTTTGAAAATTCCTGATTGATAGTTCCCTGGCGGCCCAAAAGTTCTATCCGGATTTTTTCCAGATCTTCGGAAGAAGTAACGGTAGTGATTTGGTCTATGATTTTATTAATGTCCACTTTGATAGTTTATATTATATGATCCGTCAGAGGCGGATTGATTCGTATTAGGTAGGTCGAATCAAAAAAGCTCCCCTTTCGGGGAGCTTTATAAATTAAAGTAAATCCCCGTGTCTTATTTTATAAAGGTAACGATGGATTTGAAAGTATCAGGATCGGAGATGGCGATTTCAGAAAGCATTTTGCGGTTAAGGGTGATTTTTTTCTCGGTTAACTGGTGGATAAAATCAGAATAACGAATGGCAAATGGTTTTAAGGCGGCATTGAGCCTGACGATCCAGACCTGACGAATATCGCGACGGCGGATGCGGCGACCATTAAAGGCATATTGGCCGGCGTGCATGACGGCTTGTTTGGCGACCTTGTACCTTTTGTGGCGGGTCATCCAAAAACCCTTAGCTTGATTGAGGACTTTTTTGTGTCCGGCACGGCGGACGGTTCCGGTTTTAACTCTCATATAATTTAGGCCCGGCCGAGTAATTTTCTAACTTTCATGGCAAAACGGCCTAAAACCGGTTGTTTGCCTTTTAAACGGCGGAGTTGTTTTTTGCTTTTGTTACGTCTTAAATGACGGTTAAAAGATGATTGTCGGAGAACAATGCCGTTTTTAGTGACTTCAAAACGGTTGCTGACAGATTTTCTAATTTTAAAACGCTTGGTAGGACTTTTCATTGGATTTTACTTTTTAGCTTGGGGAGTTAGGGTTAGAATTAACCTTTTTCCCAAAAGTTTAGCCGTACCTTCAGGAACGGCTATCGAAGCTAAGTCGGTATTGAACCGATCAACTAATTTGTAGCCAAATTCCTGATGGCTGATTTGGCGACCTTGGAATTTTATACTGATTTTGAGCTTATTTCCAGTGGATAAAAACTTTTGAGCCTTTTTTAAGGCAGTATCGTAATCTTCCTGGCCGATGAAAGGAGTGGCCTGGATTTCTTTAAGTCCCCCGCCCTTGATCCCATGCTTTTCGGCTTTCATTTTTTTGGCTTCCTGATATTTGAATTTGGAAAATTCGATTAGCTTGACCACGGGTGGACTGGCTTTGGGAGCAATTTCGACCAAATCAAGACCGGTTTCAAAAGACTGATTTCTAGCTTCAACCAAGGACATGACCCCGATTTGTTTACTTTCTTCGTCAATGAGGCGAACAGTAGGCGCCGTAATATATTGGTTAGTTTTGTAGTATTTGATGCCTTGAACGTTTTTAGAAGCCATGTGGTCTATTTTATCAGATTTAGAGATTTAGATGTAATTTGTTCCTTAATTTTGGTTAAAAATTCATCTGTTGGCATGGCTCCGAGATCCTGGCCGTCGCGTTGACGGACGGAAACGGAGCTGGCCTCAATCTCCCGATTGCCGATAACTAAGAGATAAGGAACTTTTTGAGCGGTAGCATTGCGGATTTTGTTTTGCATGGTTTCCTTAGCGTCATCGAGTTCAACCCGAATGTTGTTTTCCTTGAGAAGACAGACAACTTTTTGAGCATATTCATTTTGTTTGTCGGTGATAGGAATGACGGTTGTCTGAACGGGTGAAAGCCAAACCGGAAAAGCCCCGGCAAAATGTTCAAGAAGAATACCTAAAAATCTTTCAACTGAACCGTACAGAACACGATGAATCATAACCGGACGTTGTTTGCTGCCGTTTTGATCGGTATATTCAAGATTGAAATTTTCCGGTTGAGCGAAGTCCAATTGAATAGTAGAACATTGCCAAGTTCGACCAATACTGTCTTTAAGGTGAAAATCAAATTTGGGTCCGTAAAAAGCGCCGTCGCCTTCATTAATTTGGAAAGGAATATTGCCTTCCTCAAGAATTTGACGCATGATGCTTTCAGCTTTTTCCCAAACTTCCTCGCTACCAATGGACTTTTCGGGACGAGTTGAAAGCTCCAAATGATCAAGTTTCATGCCGTAGGTTTTGTAAACTTCAAAACATAAGTCCATGACCTTTTTGATTTCCTGTTTGACCTGATCGGGGGTGCAATAAATATGAGCGTCGTCTTGAGTAAATTCCCGGGGACGGATAATACCGTGAACTTCGCCTGAAGCCTCAAAACGATGGACTACTCCTAGTTCGCCCATTTTTAATGGAAAATCTTTGTATGATCGCGGGCTGTTTTTATAGATTAAAATACCACCGTCACAGTTCATGGGCTTAATGACCATGTCCCATTTTTTAGCCGATGGAGTAAGAACCCGATAAAGTTTGTTGATAAAAAACTCCGTATGACCACTTTGGTCCCAAACTGATTTGGTAAGAATTTCCGGAGTTCTGACTTCCTGATAACCTTCACGCTGGTGGATTTGACGCCAGTAATCGAACATAAGCCGCATGATGGTGTAACCCTTGTCGTGCCAAAAAACGTCTGCCTGACCCTCGGGGTGAAAAGAAAATAAATCTAATTCTTTGCCAAGCTTGCGATGATCGCGTTTTTTGGCTTCTTCGAGATTATTGAGATAATCGTTGAGTTCTTTTTGAGATTCAAAGGCGGTGCCATAAATGCGGGTAAGCATTTTATTTTTTTCGTCACCGTGCCAATAGGCACCGGCAACAGAAAGTAATTTGAAAGCTTTGATTTCGCCCGTAGAGTTAACATGTGGACCACGACAAAAGTCGGCCATAGAATTTTTACCGCCGGGTTCCCCTGTCCAATAGACCGAGAATTTTTCTCCTGATTTGGCGATGCCATCAATCCACTCTAATTTATAAGGATTGTCTTTAAACATGTCTTTGGCTTGTTGTTCGGTAACGAAAGATTGAGTGATGGGCAAGTTAAGATCGATAAGTTCCTGCATTCGTTTTTCGATTTTTGGAAAATCGGCTTCGGAAACCTGAACACCATTTGTGTCAAAATCGTTGTAGAAACCATCGTCGGTGGCAGGACCCATGGCCAAGTGGATTTGAGGAAAAAGGTCTTTGACCGCCTGATGCATAACATGCTCAGCGCTATGGCGTAGAGCTAATAATTTTTGATTTTGTTCTGACATAAAAGTAAATTAAATTAAAAAGGGTGGGAGCAGAGAGACGCCCAAACAAGGCATGAAAGATATCATACCCTGTCGGGCGAAGTAGTTAACACCAAAACATTCATTGAATAAGATGATTGTAGCATGTGTGACCGCTAAGGGACTTGAACCCCCGACCTCTTCAATGTCAATGAAGCGCTCTGAACCAACTGAGCTAAGCGGTCTTTTCAGGGAAATTATATCAAATTACGTTGCGGAACGGGCGGCACTATGTTCGTTGCTAAAAAGATATTGTTCTCCCCCACCCTTTTTGTTTTTGACCTGATTCCAAAAGCAGTTACGTTTTTTCTTTTTGGCGGAAAAGCTTTCCATCCAACAGGAAGCTTCAGAAATATTTTTGCGGAAGTTGGCAATGAAATTTTTTATCCGGTCAAGAAAACTAATTTCGTATTCGCTGACTTCAGTCGATGGTTCTATGACCGCTTTTTCGATATCCTTACCTAATTTGTCGGTGGATTTGGCCAGTTTTTTAATTTCTTCACGGAGATTTTTGATAGTTTTTTGTAATTCCTGTTGACGACCATCGAGAAGAACCTGTTGTTCTTTTTGGAGATGACTACCACCAAGAAATTCACTGCCCCAGTTTTGAGATTTGTTTTGATTACGGTTGACTTCGACGGTTTGACCCAATCCAAGGATACCGCGGAGGCTAAATACTTTTTGATTTGAGGCCGATTGAGACTCGCTTGAGTCCTTTAGGACTTCGCTACTAAACCCGGATTTGGCTAAAGTTTTAGCCTTGAAATTAGATTTACTCAAAGTACCACCTGCCATGGTGGCTTATTATACCAAAAAGATGTGTTTTAGACCACAATAAATGAGTACCGACTATGTAATCCTATTTTAGAGTTTTGAGATAGTCGATAACCTTTTGTTGTTCAAGCAGGTAATAGACAAGCTGGACATTTTTAGAAATGCCCGGATTTTTGGCAAGAACATCTTCAACGTCCTGACTTTTGATTTCGATTTTTTGGGTTTTGGCGATGTCGCTAATGGCCAGATTAATGGTCCAGTCTTCTTTGATTTTTTGAGTAAGGGTGTCCTGGTAGGCTTTTTGAGTGGTGTTTTTGGACTTGAAATAATCGTCAACGCTGATGCCGGCTTGTGTGGTTTGGTCGATGAGACGGGAGAATTCCTGACTAAGGTTGGCTTCGATAAGAATGGCGGGTAAGTCAACTTGGCTATGTTTGAGAAAAGACTGATAGTATTTCGGAACTAAAGTTTCGGGTTTATCGGGTGAAAGGTTAATTTTTTTAATATCTTCCTGATAGTTAGGAGAAAGAGTAATTTGAGGAGTTTCACAACCGGTAACTTCGACCTCCCACTCTTTGTCTAAAGAAATAGGTGGGTTTTTGAGCTTAATTTTAGGCTGAATAATAGGTTTTAAGTCAAGTTCTTTAATTTTTTCTGAATAGACTTGAGAAATGGCTTTGGAGGCGGTTTCTTCTAAAAGAGTGGTGGCGGAAACCTTGTCTTTGACCAAATCAAGAGGAATTTTACCTGAACGAAAGCCGTCAATTTTGAGCTTGGACTGGTAAGAAACAAGAACCGACTGGTAGGAACTTTGAATTTGATTTTGAGGAATAGTAAGGTTCAAAACAAATGTTTGGTCCTTAAGTTTTTCGAAAATTTTTGGTTTTGGTTTCATAAATGTGATTATGATATCATGGAAAATAGAAGGCTATGCAAAACCGATTTTTTAAACTGGCAAAATTTTTTTGGGTTTCAACGATGATAGTTGTTGGGGGATTTTTGGTGGTAGGATGGTCGGTTTTGTGGTTAGGCCAGAGACCAAAATCGAAAATGATAGTAAGGGGACTGGGGGGAAGCGGAGAGGTAATTGCGGAAGCAAAAATCGAAACTGGTCAAGAAAAAGAAGTGGCAGTGGAGGTTGTTTCCGACGATGCCAGGCCGGAGATAATCAGAAAGTATTTGGAAAGATATAAATCGCCACTTTTACCGTATTCAGACTTAATTTTTGAGTTGTCGAAGACATACGGTTTTGAATATTACTGGATAGTAGCGATTGGACAACAGGAATCGAACTTGTGTAAAAAAATTCCGGAAGACTCATTTAATTGCTGGGGGTATGGAATTCATAGCAGAGGGACGTTACGGTTTGAAAGTTATGAGATGGCTCTAAAGAGTTTTGCTGAATATTTAAAAACGCAATATTTTGACAAAGGGTTGAATACCCCGGAATTAATTATGAGGAAGTATTGTCCAAGTTCAAATGGTTCATGGGCGCATGGAGTACAACAGTTTATTGATGAGATGGAGAGTGGTGATTTTTAGTATGTATTTGATTTGTATTATTGACATGTTTATAATATTTTGATATAGTATATACAGATCCCGGGGTGGCTCCTCTAAAAGCATGCTCTGGGATTTTTTTGTGGGATAAACCCACCCCTTAAGCCCCTCCCTTGAAGAAATGAGGGGAAATGAGATAGAATATCGTCTATGGGAATGATAAGTACGGCAGACGTTAAAAAAGGAATTTATATTATTTTTCACGAAGAACCACACATGGTGGTGGACGTAAATTTTGTCAGTCCGGGGAAGGGTTCGGCTTTTTATCGAATGAAACTGAAGTCATTATTTACTCAAAGAGTAGTTGAATTTACCTATAAATCAGGAGAAAAGATAGAAGAAGTGCTGGTAGAAACTCACGAAGCGGCTTATTCGTATTTTGACGGATCGAGCTATGTTTTTATTGAACCAAGAACTTTTGAGCAATATTCGGTACCGATGGAAATTATCGGTGATGACAAGGTTTATCTTAAAGAAGGAATATTGTACCGGATAAAATTTTATGACGAAAAGCCAATCGGAGTGACTTTGCCCAAAAGTATAGCGTTAACGGTGGTAGAATCGGAAAATTCGATCAAGGGCGATACGGCGACTTCGGCGATGAAAATGGCAGTGATGGACACCGGAGCTAAAGTGCTGGTGCCGTTGTTTATCAAAATCGGTGACGAGATTTCGGTAAGTACGGATGGCGGAACTTATTTATCGCGAAGAAATTAAAGGCCGATATCGGGATCAATGACGGGGAAAGGAAAATCTTCTTTTTGGTTGAGTTGTTGTTGAATATTTTGAAACTTTTCCTGAAATTGGGTGGGAATTTGATTGTTGTCAACCGGAATGGAGGTTGTTTTGGGAACTATAGTAGGCTTCGAAACGATTTTTCCTGGTAATTTTTTTTGAGGAATAATCAGGCTAACGATAAGTAAAATCAGAATAAGGGCGCCAAAGCCAATTAAAATTTTGACTTTGGGATTTTTGGGAAGAGAAAAAGTTTTCAGAGAAGGAGTGGTTTTTGTACCGAGCGGATTAGATTGATCTTGATCGATATTTTGGATAATTTCGGCCATTTTAGTTGACATATTTATTAACTAAGGACTTGAGACTATTTTGAATTTCGACCAAATATCCTTGAGCTTTGGTAATTTCTTTTTTGGCATTGGGGTAGAAATCGTTAAATTGGTTGCCGGAATATTGTTTGGTTTGGGTAAGAGTGTAGGCATTTTGGGTGGAGATGGTGACCAGATCGTATTTAATAGGCATGGAGGAAAGCAGAGATTGGGCGGTGAGGTTATTTTGAGTGGCTAATTTGATATCGGAAGTAAGGCTTTTGAGGCTGTTTAAAATAGTTAAAATTTGGTTGTTTTCGTGAAGAACTAAGGCGGTGGCGGTAGCTTGGCGGATGGTCATAAAATTGGGAACAAATTGATCCCCGATCCATTTTTTGACGTCTTCTTCGTTGTTGAGCGAGTCGATAATCAGATTTTGTTCAAGGCACCAGGATTCGAGCTTTCCAAGCTCAATTTGGAACTTTTCGGTTTCAGTAGTGTTAACAGACCGGTATTTATCAAGATCGACCCGAAGGGCGATAAGATAGGCACGAAGAGTATTGTTTCGGGCAGAAAGAGCTTTTTTGGTGGCGTCAAATTTTTCCTGTTGAGTGGTAATAGTGCCGTATTTGGTGTAAATATTTTTTTTATTGAGATATTCAAGATAGGCTTGCTGGTAGAGGTCGCGTTGGTAGTTATAATCATTTTGGTATTGGGCAAATAGGGCAATGGCGGGGTTGGGAGTAGGAGTTGGTGGTTTTGCGGAAACAGAAGCGTCTTGAGCATAAACCGGTTTTAGAAAAAGTCCGAAGAGTAAGACTAGAAACCAGAGCATAGATTAGTGTAACAAATATTGTGCCGCAGAGAGGACTTCCCTTCTTTCTTGCATATAAATGTATTGAATACGGTAGATTTAAAGGACAAGACTGGGTTTCCTTGGGGCAAAATTTGTTGAGTATTGATGATTCAAACGAAGCAATATCTTTGATAATTGAAAGTCTCAAGAAAGAACCTACGATATAAGTGTTGAAATCTCAGTTTGTGCTTCTGGAGTATTCTTATACTGGTAAGTTTGAAATCCAAACTCTTTAGCTGAAACACAATTTGTATTGCTGTCATCTATAACCAACACTTCTTCGAGAGTTAAGTCTGGCAAAAGTTCTTTTGTTCCTTTAAAGGCTGCTTCCCAGAAAGCTTTGTCTGGCTTGGCAACTTGAAGTTCAGACGAATTAATGACCAGATTTGGCAAGTTTTCGATTTCATATTTTTGCATACCTTTCATAACAGCATCCGAATTATTTGTTGTAAAAATTATTAGAAGACCCTTTTCCTTAAGATCTGATAAGAGTTTCACTAGATTATCATTCTTTATTTCTGAGGAATAAAATTCCTTTGTAAATCTCTTCCACAAGTCTGGATCGATGTTTACACTTTGAAGATATCTATTTATTTCTTCTTCCGTACGTTTTGCTGTTTGGATAAAACGAAAAACGTTTTTGGTCATTTCAAGGGTTAAACCGTCAGACTTTTCGTATAGCTCACCAATTTCCCTAGCCCTGTTAATAACAACAACTCCACCTAGATCAACAAATAAAGCACAAATTTTCATAGGAGTAGTATACTACAACTCAATTATGAAGGAATTACTAAAAGCCCCTAACAATGGAGAAATCCGAATGTTGTTTGAGTCTGTTGTCAAAAGAGATTTAGTTACCGGCAATTTGCGAGAAAATGATGTGTGGATGAACTTCAAGCTGGTCAATTTTTGTTTTTGGTTCATGTGCCGCAGAGAGGACTTCCCTTCCTTCGCTTAACATATGCTCAGTATGGGACAAGCTCACCTCCATGTTTTCGGATAGTGCCGCAGAGAGGACTCGAACCTCCATGGCTTGCGCCACACGGTCCTAAGCCGTGCTTGTATACCAATTTCAACACTGCGGCAGGGTTGCAGTGAGCCGCGAGAGACTCGAACTCTCGACCAATCGCTTAAGAGGCGATTGCTCTACCGACTGAGCTAGCGGCTCGTGTGCGCCTAGGAGGAATCGAACCTCCATCACCAGTTCCGAAGACTGATACTCTATCCATTGAGCTATAGGCGCTATTTTAGCAAAAAGTATGTATCCCCAGTTGGGATCGAACCAACGACCTCTTTCTTAGAAGGAAAGCGCTCTATCCTACTGAGCTATGGGGACATGGTGGTATTTTATCAATTTTATGGCGAATAAGGGAAAATATTTTTAAAAAAGTTAGAAATTTTGTCGATGAGGTCGGATTTGGGGTGGTAAATGGTGCCGGTATCGTCGAGGGGAGTGATTTCGTAGGTGGGTAAATTGGTCCAACTTAGGAAAGTTTTGCCTTTATAGTCGGGGAGGTTTTTAATTTTGAATTTGAAACTGAAAACTTTTTGGTCACCCGGTTTGGTGAGAACAAAATTGTCGGTACAGAGACTATTAAGCTCGACATTGGGGGTAATTTGGGGGTTTAGACAAAAACTGGTTTCACCCCAAATTGATTGGCCGGTGTTTTTAAGAATGATTTGACCGGAATAATCGTTGCCGATGAAAATTAGAAAAGGCAAGTGGGTTTTTTTAACTTCGTAACGGGTGATTTGAGCGGGAGAATTTTGGAGCTTGGGAAGGTCGATAATTTGCTTGTATTCCGAATAGAGATTTTGGATAGGATCAAGCCAGGAAAAATGATCAAAAGGCTCGTTTTGATAATTGTAAATGAAGGGGGTAATGGCGGTAATTTGCGGGTCAGAAGCCCATACTTTAAGACTTTCGGTGAGGTAGCGGCCGGTAGTTTCGGAAGTAAAGTAACGGTTGTCCGGCTTTTCGCCTTCTCGGTGGGGCCAACCGGTTTCGGTGATAAAAACGGGATAGGTTTTTTGGATGCCGAGATTTTTGAGAAACGAAAGTTCCCATTGATAACCACGGATGCTGTGTTGGCCCTGATCAGTAGGCGAGCCGACAAAGCCGTAGTTTGGATAGGAATGTGAGGCAAGGCCGTCGAGCAGTTCAAAATATTGTGGCTGATATGAATAAATTTCGCGAAAGGTATTTGGGGCAGATAAGAAATTTGGAAGATTGTCGGGGGCGGCTAAATCGAGCCCTGAACCAAGAACAAGGAAATTTGAATTTAAACTTTTGAATTTTTGAATGGCATACATGGCGGTGTCGGTATAATTTTTGATATCAACTCCCCCACCCCATTCGGAGGCATGATTGACTTCGTTGAAAAGGATAATATGTTGTTGAAGAGTTGGCCAATTAAGAGAATTTAAAAAATTGGCTAAATTGTCGATGTCGGAAAGAGCCGGTCGTTTCCAAGAGGTACCATCCATGATGGTGGCTAAGCGGATAATGGGAATAAGGTGGTATTTTCGGCAATCGTCAAAGAAATTTTGCCAAGTATTAGAGTCAAGTTGATCGGTGCGGATGACAATAGTAACCCAGCCCCAATCACCGCCGGAAGAATTTATAACGTTTTTAGCAGAGTCAATATCAGAAGTTTGGGTGAGATGAAGGCCAAAAGTATTGCCGGATGCTAAAATAGGAGAGTTAAAAAACAATGTAAATAGGGCTAAAAGTAAAAAGATCATAGCCCGTTTATTGTATCAAAATGACTAAAGAAGAAATTATTAAAATGCAGATATCGCGGATTGAAAAAGAAATTCGGGATACGCCGTATCACAAGGGAACGGAACATTTGCATGGAATGTTGAAGGCAAAATTATCCAAATTAAAGGACCAACTTGACGGTCCGGCAAATAAAGGAGGTGGTGGCGGAGTTGGTTATGCCATCAAACATTCGGGGGATGCGTGCATTGTGCTGGTAGGATTGCCAAACGTAGGAAAATCGACATTGCTAAATAAATTGACAAATGCCGAGTCGAAAGTGGGTAATTATGACTTTACAACACTAGGGGTAGTGCCCGGAATGCTTGAGTATAAGGGAGTAAAGATTCAAATTTTAGATTTGCCGGGAATTGTGGAAGGAGCCGCGGGAAATAAGGGGTTTGGAAGAAAGGTAATTTCGGTGATTCGGGCATCAGACATGGTGGTACTAATGACTGATGTGCAAAGAATCGAATGGCTAAAAATTGTTGAGGAAGAACTGTATAGAGCCGGGATAAGGCTTGGGCAAAGGCCGCCAAAAATTTTACTTAGACGGGCCGACAAGGGAGCAATTCAGGTGGTTGATCCGTATGATTCGTTGGAAAAAACATTGGTGCAGGAAATTGCTGAAGAAATGGGAGTGGAAAACGGGACGATAATATTCGGAGAAAAAGTAGATAAAGTTGAGTTGTTAATCGACGCTTTGTCAAAAAGCCGGAAATATGTGGCGGTGTTGAGGTTGATTACCAAAGCAGATTTGGCCGGGAAAAAACGATTAACGCAGGTTCCGGAAAGTGCCCTATTAGTTAGCGTCGAAAAAGAAATGAACATTGAAGAATTAAAAGAAAGATTGTGGCAGGGATTGGGGTTGGTAAGAGTTTATTTAAAAAGAGAGAGAACCGAGCCGGCGGATAAAAAGGAACCGCTGATTATGAAAAAAGGCCAGACGATTGATGATGTGCTAAAAAGGATTTCCAATCAGATGCGGGATGATGTTAATAAAGCCTGTATATGGGGGAAAGATGCCCGGTTTCCGGGTCAGGAAGTGTCGTTTAAACTGCCGGTGTTTGATGAGATGGAAGTGTGGTTTGGGAGATAGGTTTTGGAATGTTGATAATAACTTCTTGAGCGCCACAAAAAGACGACATTCGTGGATATTGATTAGTTACCTGCCAAACCGACCTAGTATGTGGCATTTCAACAGGGGGATTTACCCTCGGATCAAGATTAACAATTGATACAGTTCCTCCTTCTGGATTACTTGTTAAGGTGAAACGCTCATTGAAGGAATCGAATATTAAGGTTTCGTCGCCGTTAATTCTATGTGTTTCTATACTCTCACATATTTCTAATTTCGCATGTCCTACCACCCATAGTCTTTTTTGACCATCGAGTTTATGTTTTCTGATTTCTACATACAGTGCCATGTGAGGATTATAACACTAGCTCGAGAGTTTTGACTTGATGGCTACGAGCGAAAGTTTTCGGAGCAGTTTGCAATCCAAATCCCTCTTTAATTCTCCCTTTGACCCCAAAGGGGCAAGCAAGGGAGAACGTATCAGAATCTGTTTATTTTAGTGATATAATAGCGAACTATGGGGAGATTAGGGCCTGAAATTTTAAGAGAATATGCTAGGGCTCTTGAGGATCCAAGACGGTTTGTGAATGTTGAAGCTTGCCGGCGTTGTCAAACATTAGACCAAGAGATGCTTCTTGCCATTAATGGAGCAACCAACGAAAGATCGGGTTATAAGGGCTCACTTCCAGGCGTGGGAACTGTTGTTAATTGGCTTGGAACACGATTGGTTGAGGTTGTCACTTCTGATAAACAGAGTGCAATTCTCGGCATATTTTATACAACTATACAACCAATGGAGAGACGGCCGAGAGTTGTAGTGGGAATATTTCCTCTTTACTCCGCTAAGGTGGATTATGTTCTTCGCCCCCATGATATTGACCCCGGTGCATGGGAATTAAAGGGGCAAGCTTTTTTAATACAAGAATCAGTTAGTAAAGCAGATCCATTTTTAGTGTTAAATCCTGAAGGGCCCGGTTTTTTGTTTTTTAGAGAATCTCCTTTTAAACCCAAACATTTATATCAAACAGTAATACCAGATGAAGAAAGGGATTATCTACCATATCCAAAAGACTTTGAATTTTCTCTTGAAGAAAATATTATCAAACGCGTATTATGGATTGTTAACGTTGCTAAGAAAAGACCTAAACTTTTTAGACAAAGTGGATTCGCAAGTTTTATAAACAGTCATTGTTCGGACCCAAGATATGTTGAGTTACATGCGTCATTTACCCAATTTATGCCGAGAAAATAGTATTATTTGAGACTACAATGAAAATTGTGTTTTTGGTGATAGAATGATTTGTGGATCAAAAAGATTTAAAACAAATTGGTGATTTATTTGATGCAAAATTGGATACTAAGCTAGCGGCATATAATGAGGGAATTGAAGGTAAAATGTTTAAGTGGAAATCGGAAATTGTGGATTCTGTTGATGTACTGGCAAAAGAAATCAGAGACGAAAGAAAATTTAGAGACATTGCGAGTCATCAAATAGCAGAAAATTTTAAGCGGACGGAGAAGCTTGAAGTGAAAGTTTTCGGAGTTGTGCAGAGCGAAGTTTAAGAGTGCTTTTGGAAAGTTTTGGGAATTGATCAAACAGAATTTGGGCCGGAGTATTAGGACGGGGGGAAAACTTAAAGACATGGATTTTTGAGAAACCAATTTTTTTGCACAAATCATAGGTTTGCTGAAAGTCGGAATCAGTTTCGCCGGGAAAGCCGACAATGATGTCGGTACCGAATCCAAATCCCCTCTCGGTCCCCCCTTTGACAAGGGGGGAAGAAATCTTTTTGAGAGAAATAAAAGTTTTAATAATTTTTTTTTGGTCGTAGGGACGGTGCATGAGTTTTAAGATTTTGTCAGATCCGGACTGAATTGGAATATGTAAGAAATTAGATAATCGAGACGGAAAGGTAGAAAGGAGATGAATAAATTTTTGATCAATGCAGTTGAGAGGAACCGAACCAAAACTGATAAGGGGAATAGTGGTTTGAGTAAGGAGGGATTCTAAAAGATTGGAGAGTCCGGGCTCATAAAGATCGAGATTTATGCCGGTGATAATGATTTCTTGGTAGCCATTTTTTACGGCTTGATTGACGGTATCGATGGCATTTTTGGTGGGTAATGACCAAAGAGCGGGACGACGGGAAGGAACAATGCAATAAGTACAACCATGGTTACAACCGGATTGAATTTTGAGAATAAAGCGGTTGGTATGGCTAAACTTGTCTTTTATTTTATGAGTGTAAGAAGAATGGAGCGGTTTTAGGAGTAATTCTTTGTCGTAATTAGTTAAGAAGGTTAAATTATTAATATTTTTTAAATTTGCGGGGCAGGCGCAGCCGGTAACAACAATTTGGGAGTTGGGAAATTGGTTAGAAAGAGAACGGATTTTGCCAAGGGATTCGATGTTGGCCTTGGCGGTGACGGAACAAGTGTTGATAATGACGAGATCGGGAGAAAAATCCCCCTTGGTCCCCCTTTGACCCCACAGGGGCAAGCAAAAGGGGGATAAGCCAGAATTGAGAAAAAATTGACAAAGTTGGTTGGTTTCGGCGGCGTTGACCCGACAACCGAAATTGACGGCAAGAAAAGTTTTTGGGTGACAACTGTTAAGGATTGATTTGATATTCATGCTGAAGTTTTTCCATCAAAATCGAATAGAAACGGAGGTTGTGAATGGTGGCTAGGCGGCCGGCGGTCATTTCGTCGATGCGAAAAAGATGAGCCAAGTAGGCCCGGCTATAGCGACGACAGAGAAGACAGTCGCAAGCGGTGCTGACGGGAGCTTGATCGCGGTAATATTTTTCTTTGTCAGGAGTATAGTAGGAGTAAAAATCAGATTGATGGACATCGATATTATCGATAGTTTTGGCATTGTAGGCGTAAAGGCGACGATGCCGAGCATCGCGGGTGGGGAGGACACAGTCAAAAATGTTCCAACCCATATCAACCATTTTGACAATTTCCTGCGGCTTACCAACCCCAAGACCGTAGAGAAAATAATTTTTGGGACAGTTTTCGCCGATAACTTTTGGGACGTCAAAATTGAAAGTGCCTTCATCGGTCATCGGCCAACCACCATAACCAAGACCATCAAAACCAATTTCGACTAGTCTTTGAGTGCATTCTTTTCGAAGATCAAGGTAATGGCCCCCCTGAACGACACCCAAAAGATAAGGCCGTTTTCCAGGAGTAAGTTTTTTTTGACGGCAAATTTTGTCAAATTCGTCTTTGCAGATTTTGGCCCAAAGAACGGTTCTATTGACGGTTTCTTGGGCTTGGTCGTGAGAAGCGTTAAGATCGGTAAAATCGTCGAGAACAACAACCATGTCGGCCTGAAGGGTCATTTGGACCCTAATGGAATCTATTGGAGTAAAGAGACCCTTTTTTTGACCGGGAAGCTGAAAGCGGACGCCCTGATCGGTGACGGCATTTTTAAGACCACTTTGTTTAGCTAAAGACATGACCTGAAAGCCACCGGAATCGGAAATGGCTCCCCCACCCCAGGACATGAAAGGACGGACACCTTTAAAATTTTTGATAACCGAAGCTCCTGGTTGATTGGAAAGGTGAAGAGTGTTGACTAAAATGCCCGGAGTATGGGTAGACTCGATGTCGGTCGAATCGAGTGTTTTTAAAACTGCCCGGGTGGCGTCGGGGAAAAAGACCGGTAAGGGAATTTGCTGACCGGTAATAGTTTTAAAAAACTTGGGCTTTTCCATAAACTTCGTAATTATAACAATTTATCCCGATTTGATAAAATGGAACAATGCTCCCAATGGCCCACGTATCGGCTGCGTATCTGATTTCCCAGATACCGGTTAAAGGAAAACCGCTGACTTGGAAGGAAGTGTTGTTGGTAATTTTAGCCGGAGTGATTTTTGATTTCGATATATTTTTACCGGAGTGGCTGGGATATCCTTTTGGTTCACACCACTTATTGTTTACCCACACGCCGGCGATGGGATTGATTTATTTTGCGGTATTTTGGTTAATTTTTAGAAAAAGAGTTAATCCAAAGATATGGCTTTTGGTAGGGTTGGCACTTTTATCGCATTTGGTTTTGGATGATTTGTCATATTGGTTGTATTTGTGGGAATATGAGAATGGTTCGCCCAGCCCGCAAATATTTTGGTTATACCCATTTGACCCAAGGCAACAAGCAGTAACTAAAAAATTTTTAGAACTATACGGTAATGTTGCCAAATATAAGGGGTGGAACGATATTCTTCAGGCTTTTTCTTTGCGAATGGCAAAGTTGTTTTGGATGGAACTGGGGTTAAGGATAGCGACGATAACGGTGTTTGTAAAGAAAAATTGGAAAAGGAGATAAAAGGAAAAAATAGTTGGACTAGGATTCTGTTGACGGTCTTGGTTCTTGAATATAGTATAAAACGGTTTGGGGTTCAATTTTGGGAAGCGATATTTCTCCCTTATGGATTCTCCTTATTAATACTTCCGGTTTTTCCTGTTTTACATCATGTCGGGATAGTATTTCATATTTTTTGGGCGAAGTAGTTTTTAAATACTCCGGGTCAAAAATATAGGCGACCATTGACTCACAAAGATCTTCGGCTGAATTTATTTGAGAGTAATGGGTAACACATTGTTCGGGCTGAAGGGGATATTCTCCTTGTGGCGACATCTCGTCAGTTAGTTTGTTGAACCATTTTCTGGTTGTTCCGTCAGGAGTTGGTCTTAATTCCCATTGGTCTTGATGATCTTGTGATCGTTCCCACTGAAAGTTGTTGTCCCATTCGGGTAAGAATTTACTTTGAATCAAGTGGGTTAGTTCATGTGTAAATACTCCACTGAATTTTGAGGTTGCCGGTATCCTAAATGGAGATACCTCCATTCCCTTAGGATAAAACTTGAAGGCTTTCCAGCGCTCCAAGGCATATCCGTGTAGAGGATAATTTTCCGGATCACCGTAAGTACTTGGTTCTTGAACATTATCAATTAAAATCCAACGGAGTTGAGCTACGGACTGAGGAAATCTTGATGTCATTTCTTGAAAAACATTTTGAGCTTGTTTTAGGTGTTCGTCAGTTAAGGGTTTTTCGGAATTGTAGTTGTAGATAGTAATTGGTTGATTGTTGACAGTAATTTCAATTTGCTCTTGTGGTGTTCCTTTTTGCCTCCAATATTCAGAGGTAAACCAACTGGCGTTTATTTTTTTTTGACGAATAGTGTCGACTATTTGTTCGTCTGTATATGGTTCATTTTTAGGAGCACTATGAAAATGTATTGGTGATATTCGATACTCTTGGTATTCGGCAGTATCGGGATTTTCAGTTCTTTGATAAGTAAATGGGAGTGGAGGAAGTAGTTTGGCGGGAGATAGCTCGATTGTCAATTGTTCTGGCATTGATGGCGATGTATTAAATAGATCTTTACAAGAGCGAGAGACGGGGCTCGAACCCGCGACCTTCTCCTTGGCAAGGAGATGCTCCACCAATTGAGCTACTCTCGCGATGGTGCCGAAGGTTGGACTCGGACCAACATCCCAGGTTTTTCAGACCAGTGCCGTGACCATCTTGGCTACTTCGGCGGTATTTGTATTATATCAATCCTTTTTTCTTTTTAACTTATCAATTTCGCTCTGAAGATCGCTGATCATTGATTGGTAAACCCGACACTGAATTTCGTAATACTCAACCCCATAGGAACTCCCCTCTTTGGTGGCGGAATATTCGGTGGCCATATGCTGTAATCGTTCTTTTAGTTTTTTTAGTTGATCCTGAAGCTGGTCAATTTTTTGTTTTTGGTCCATGTGCCGACGAGAGGACTTGAACCTCCATGGCTCGCGCCACACGCACCTCAAGCGTGCTTGTATACCAATTTCAACACGTCGGCAAGTTCAAATATTATATCAACTTGCTCATAAATAAGGGAGAAGTGGCCGCTAAGGGACTTGAACCCCTGACCTCCCCGATGTAAACGGGATGCTCTACCAACTGAGCTAAGCGGCCATATTGTCGGGGATACAGGATTTCCTTCGATAATCTCAGGATAAACTTCTCATCCTGTATCTTAGTCGGGGATACAGGATTCGAACCTGCAACCTCACGGTCCCAAACCGTGCGCGCTAGCCAATTGCGCCAATCCCCGCCTACGTTCTCAACAAATCGGAACTACGGCGGGCAAGCCCGTTTTCATTCTAAATTTTTGAGAGGTGCCGCCGGCGGGAATCGAACCCACACGGTTTTTGAGACCACAAGATTTTAAGTCTTGCGTGTATACCAATTTCACCACGGCGGCTCCGAGCGGGATATGGGAGTCGAACCCATCATTTCACTTTGGAAAAGTGAAGTTATACCGATTAACTAATCCCGCGAATACAGGATATTTTACCAAAATTTTGCTAAGATAAGCGTGTTTACCTATGCCGCAGTGTCCCACTCGCAGTCCCTCGATAAGCTGGACAGCAACGTGGACAGGTGAAATTAAAGCAGGTTGGTATACTACAAAGGCTGAAAGCTTGAGCACTTTTTACAATTTGCCGCAGTGTTGAAATTGGTATACAAGCACGGTTCAGGACCGTGTGGAGCAATCCATGGAGGTTCGAGTCCTCTCTGCGGCACCAAGAGTTATAATTGGAGTATGTTGAAGGGGTTTAAGGATTTTTTGTTACGAGGAAATGTGGTTGATTTGGCAGTAGCGGTGATTGTGGGAGCAGCGTTTAATTCAGTCGTAACGGCACTGGTAAAAGATATAATTACCCCGTTTATAGGAGTATTTGGTGGTGAACCGGATTTTTCCGGATGGCATTTTACAATTAATAAAAGCCGGTTTATGGTGGGCGATTTTATTAATCAGATAGTGTCGTTTGTAATAGTTTCATCGGTGATTTATTTTGCAATTGTGTTGCCAATGAACAAGTTAAAGGCTAAATTGGAAAAGAATAAAAACTCGGCAGAACCGGTGGAAAAAACTTGTCCGGAGTGTTTGAGCTCAATTCCGACTAAGGCAAAAAGATGTAAGTATTGTACGGCAGTATTGACGAAGTGAAGGTGGAGAAAAGACAAGAAATAAGCTAAAATAAGAGGACTTTTTGAGAATGCCCGATCGTCTAATGGTAGGACAGCACCCTTTGGAGGTGCATATTGTGGTTCGAATCCATGTCGGGCAACAGATCAGATAAAACAACTAGGTATTGTTTGAAATTATCTGTTTAGCGACGTTTGTTTACTTTGTTTCAATAATTCGATTACTTCTTCATCTGTCACTTGTTGAAAGTTTCGATAATACAAACCTATTGCTTGTAGATCATACGGACATTGTATACAAACAAAATCATCAACTTTTGTTTTTATTGTTTCAGCAGTTTCATATGCACATACCGGCACTGCAAAAATGAGCTGTTTTGGCTTCCGTTTTTTTATTGCTTCAATTGCGGCTGATGCTGTAACGCCTGTTGCCAGTCCATCATCAACAAGGATAACGGTTCTATTTGTGAGCTTTGGTAATGGTTTGCCGTTACGATATAAATTAATACGACGCTTCATTTCCTCAAGTTCTGATTCTTTAATACTTTGTATTTGTTCCTCTGTAATGCCAAGAACTGCAACTGTTGGTTCATCTAAGATAAGATTGCCATCCTCTGCAATCGCTCCGATGCCAAACTCAGGGTTATGTGGAGCACCTAACTTCCGCGCAACAATCACATCAAGTGGTTCGTGAAGCATCTTTGCTATTTCGAAGCCTACTGTTACTCCTCCACGAGGCAGTGCTAACACAATAGGATGATCTTTGTATTTTATTAATTGTTCTGCAAGTTGTTGGCCTGCATCTCTTCTATCTTCAAACATATTATGTTTTCTTTTTGTGTTTAAAATATTCAATCTGTTGTAAACGTTTTTTCGCTTCTTCTTTTGTTGGGTACGTTCCCATATTACGTCCGCTTTCAGAAACTACGCGATATCCTTCCTTGACTTTTTGAATCATAAAAATCACCTCCTTATCATTCTTTATCCTCTCCTACTTGCTCTTCCGCCTGCTACACCATGCTAGCGAGCTTTCTGCGCCTTTTCTATATTCTCCATTCGCGCTCGTTGTTGCGCAGGAGTTGGTTTTTCGCTTTCAGGAACATTTGGCCTATCTTTTGCTTCAAAGATGTCAGCTTTAATGTGCTTTGGCTCAGAACCGAGTTGCTCTATTACCTCCCGCGCATCATCAGTGTCAGGAATTAATCTATTACCTTCAATGTGAGCATCTTTCTTACTGATAAGCCATGTCTGCGTATCCCATGAGCCGCTGCTTCTTTTTCCTGCTAAGCGTTGAATGTGTCCTGGCTCTCCAATATCTTGATTGCGGAATGTAACAAACTCATCTTTTGACCTTACAACAATTCTGAAGTAATCACCTTCACCTTTTGTTCCAGGTTTTGCTCTTTTTCGTCCTTCAGGCTGAGCTAAAGAATGTTCCCGTGGTGACATATCTTGCCATTTCTTTTGCGCTTTCTTTATATTTTTCTTTGCTTTCTTTTTGGGTATATTAGCCCCAGATCGTCTAGCGACATCAAGGGCAATCGCCACGGCTTGTTTTTGGGGCTTACCATGAGCCATCTCTGTTTTTATATTTTTACCGATATTTTTCTTTCCTTTAAGTAACGGCATTTTTTCCTCTCACCTCCTTTCATTTATTCATCGTCGTATTTAGTCTTACTCCTTTGGTTTAATTATAGCAAATTTCCTTGATGTCAACAAAACGAAAACTTATTGTGTTTATTTCAAAATATATGTATATTGTAAGTGGACTCAACTTTTACCGATTGCTATTTTTAATGGCGTATTCGGACAATTCGAGCAATCGGGTTGAGTCCACCGGATGCGCCATTTGAGATTTATAAAAAGTTCTTTAAAATTTTTGCGTTTTTTCTTTTAGTCCCGATTTAATCGGGACTGTTCGAGCCAACAGTTTCGGAGGCGCGGCGGGTGGGCACATTCGGCAAGCTCAGTGTAAAGGCGCCGCGCCGGAGCATAGCGAGGCCGAAGGCCGAGCTAACCAAAGGAAGTTCGACATTTTTCGTAAACCGCCAACCCGTTATTGACCGTAAGTTTTTTCGTAACAATTTTCGGATTTAATGTAGTTGGCTTTTTTGGCTTCGGCTTCGGTACAAAACCATTGATCGCCTAAATCTTTTTCGACGATAACCCGGGAATAATCACTGCAACTCGGGAAGAAATAAAGTTGCCGGCCGTCACGGGAGGCATTTCCTTTGATAACACATTTTGGGTTTTGGGGGTTTTCGATTTGACGACAAAGAGAGCTGTAAACACCAAGCTTATTAGCTTGAGCGATTTGAGAATAATAAAGAAGAAGATCGCTTTGGGTGGAGTTAATACTGTTGTAGCGTCCCCAGCCTGATTTGACCATTTCACCATTAACAAAAGTTTTGCCAAGGTAAACCAAGGCGACCAGCCGACTATATCGATCGGCGACAATTTCTTTTAGATAAACATTTTTGTTTTTGACCAGAGTTTCGAGTTGTTGCTTGGCTTCCAGACTTCCACAAAGAGAAAGCTCGGAGGAGTCGACGCTTAGGAGACGGACCTTTTGAGATTTTTCGGTGACGATTGTATCACCGTCGATAACGTCAATAATTTTATAGGTATCAAGCGGCGGCGGGGTTTTGGGCGGACGGAGAAAAAGATTTTTGAGAAAAGACAGGGTAATAAAAACCGTCGGAAACATTAAAATTAGTGTAACATTATCAAAATAGATTTTTGGCTAACTAGTTTTTCTGGCTTCAATTAAGTCGTTTATAAAGGTGGCGGCGATGCCGTGAAGGGCGGCTGCTTCACATGCATTATCAACGTTGTGGGGATAATATTCACGGGAAGAATGGTCTAAGTTATAATCACAAGCTTTACTGTTGTCTATTTGGATATTTGTAAGAAGACCGTTTTCGTCAAAACATACCCTAGGTAATTGCCGGAGTCCAAATTGACCAGAAATTTGGCAAGCTTTTCTATCAAATCCTTGCTGATATCTGCCATAGTCATAGCTTGTTGGGAAACGAACGACCTTTGGAGGAAGAGCGAGGTCTCTTGAACAATATTGGTTAGAACATTTGTCTATGTAGGGATAAAGCGGTTTATCACCAGAAATAAAACTTAAGTAGCGGGCTAGAAACTTTTGATAGATAACTGCCATGTGTAAGTCGTTAACCATTTGGGTTGAGTCAAATCTTTCTCCCCGATAAACACCACTGTGGCCAAAACCAGTGTCAAGGTACACACGGGATTCTTGCCGGAGATTTCTAAGCTTTATTTCAGTGACTAACCCGGTTTCTCCATCAATCTGTAAATTCCAGTCAAACTTTCTTTCCTGACACAAGTTCTCAAGATAATTACCCCAGTCCTGAGGTTTTGCAGTCAATCTCGGACTTGCTTTTTGCCAATCATTTGGTAGACGTAAATTCTCAAAACCATAGTGATCACCTGTCCATCTTATAGGGGGAACACTAAAATCCCAGCCTTCAATTTCTGTCGGTCTAATTGCAACTCCTTGAGCAAATTCAACCTTGCCTGCCATTGACCGATATTATCACAAAAGAAAAAATTTGGTTATTTATTAATCACGATGAAGATTGAAGGTAAAGTTATTAAGTTCTTAATAGATTAAATTAACCTACAAGACTCGGAAAATATCGAGTGATGAGATGATGAACGGCATTAGTGTCCTCTTTGAAAAAATTATTTTTAGCTAGCCAAAGTAAGCCGTCTGGCACGCCTAAATCTTCTGGTGCATTATGGGGGGAGATATAGCCATTTTTTGATTTAACATAAGTTAAGACATCGCTGTGGGCGTTAGTAAAAGTTATGGGAATTACTTTATCTGGTTTCATAGCAGGAATGTCGTTGTGGCCATCGCCAAACATGGCAATTGGGATAGTATCGATATTGGGATAAATGGCGTTAAGAGCGAAGATTATCGATGATTTGTCGATTGAATGGCCTGAAATTGGATCTTTTCGAATTATCTGAATAGCCCTGTCCGGGAAAGGAGGCAAAACAGATAAAGTGTTTTGCCAATTGTTGGACGTAATGATATTGTTGATTTTTTCAACTAAAAGTTCGGCTTCAATCGAGTGGTTGAATTTCCAGCGATGAGTGACATAAGTCGGATCGGTGAAGATAGTCAAAATGGAGACGTCGTCGGGATCGACGGCGACTTCATACTTTTTTTGGTCAATGAAAATATCGGTGACATTAACTTTTTCCATGCCAATTCCTAATTTATCTCTAAGAGCATACATTTCCTTAATGCTTGGTCCGTAGATTTCAATTTTTTGACTGTTTGGTTTTCTGTAAACTCCGGCGTTTTCGGCGATTATTCCCCTATCGATTAAGTTATTGGCCGAAAAAATCTTAGCGGCATAGGCAACAGGCTTACCGGTTACCGGGATAAAAAAATGGCCCTGATTGGAAAGGTCGTTTAACAATTGGCTTAAGCCTTTAGGATGAATTTCAAATTGGTTGCGGGGAGTGATTGTTCCGTCAAGATCAAAAGCTAAGATACTTTTTGGATTGTCAATTATCATTTGGTACTTTGTTAATTATTGAGCCAGTCTTGAATCCGGATGCGGGCGCCACAGATGGCGGCTTTTCGGCTAATGAGACGACCGTTTTGAGCGGCTTCAGCCTGAACTTGGTCAATTAACCTTTCAAATTCAACTTGACGGGGAGTTAAGGGAGGTGGCATTTGGGGAGTTTTGGTTATATTTGGAAAAAGACATTCGAGTAAATTTCTCATAATATTAGCTAATTTTTAACTGCTGCCGGGGTGGCGAGGGTGGCGGAGGGAGAGGCGATGATGGGAGTGGGTAAAACTAAGGGAATACTTTCCAGCTTTTGAAGAATTTGGAAATCGATGCTTTTATAAGAAAGATAACCAGCGTAAGTTAAAAGTAGAAAAAGAATTCCGATAAGAGTCCAGCCGATGGGGTCAATTGGTTTTGGATCCATATTTTCTTATTTTATCCTAGAAACGGAGTAAATAGTGGGGTAAGAAATAAAAATGACCGGTGATTCTTCAAGCAGAAATTTTTGAAAATCAAGATAGATTTTTTTACGGTCCTGAAGATTAAAAGTCAGACGGCCTTCTTCGAGTAGTTTGTCGATGCGGGAGTTGTTGAGATGAGTAATATTGGTTTTTTCTTGAGTGGAGTGCCAAAAAGTGTATTGATCAGGATCGGCGGGAATACCAC
>Ga0265292_1000895_pt1 | contig 31688 bp, 32 predicted proteins | sample Munlanlewell296A_FD_189080 | JGI IMG/M metagenome (GOLD analysis project Ga0265292, IMG submission 189080) | Leachate microbial communities from a municipal landfill in Southern Ontario, Canada - Leachate well 296A | ecosystem: Engineered > Solid waste > Landfill > Unclassified | place: Canada... | reverse complement strand
ACAGACCGCTGCTCCTTTTTGACGTCAATATGCCGAATGACGCCGGGATGTATTTTTCCGGCGGCGGCGAGTACTGGATAAGGGATATTCTGGCGCTTCGTGCCGGATATGTAACGAAGGGCTCGCGTGATACGGACAGTGGCATCAGATTCGGCGTGGGCATAAAAGGTCTCGGGATGAGTTTTGATTACGCATATTCCGGGTTCGGCGATTTGGGTAATTCTCACAGGTTCGGCTTGACGGTAAATTTTGAAACCCCGACGATTTTTGCCGCAGGGGTTTCAACTATTCCCGACATTAATAAAATATATCAGCGTGGTGTTGAACTGTTTAACCAAGGAAGATATCCGGAATCAATTCTTGAGTTTAATAAAGTGTTAGAACTTGACCCGACTAACAAAGATGCGCTTGATTATATGAAAAAAGCCAATGACCAAATAAAAAAATAAATTGCTTTCTTTTGGAAAATTTAATATAATTTATGATATATGAAATTCAAAATATGGCTAATCATATCTTTTTTATATTTTGCTTCCTGTAATACAGTTTGTGTTTTCCCTGCCGAGTCAACTTCTGATGCAAAAATAAAATCATATCTAAAAGAAGGTATAAAACAATACAAGTCCGGTAATTATAAATCTGCGGTAGATTCTTTTTTGCAAATGCTTTCAACTGACCCGCAGAATAAGAAAGCAAAAGAGTATATTAAAAAATCAACGGATAAATTACTTGAGCCGGAGAGAGAAGCAATTGAAAAAGAGCGGGTTCAACTGATGAAAGAGGCGATAAAAGCGTTAAAGGAACAGCAAAAACAAACTGTAAAAAAAGAAAAAAAGATAAAGCCGCTTTTTAAGAAAGCGAAAAAATACTACAAAAAGAAATGGTATCTTTCAGCAACCGACAATTTTACTGAAATTTTACTAAAATATCCTGAATATCAATTAGCAAAGGACTATTATGCAAAGATAATAGCGGATATGAAAGATACGGCTGTGGATCAGCGGACAACCGACCTTGAAAAATTATCATATGCAAGAGGTTATATTTCATATTATGACCAACAATTACCCGATGCGTTGAACGAGTGGGAGAAAACACTGCAGATAAACCCGAAGCGTGAAGAGTTGGAGAATTATATCAAAAATGTTAAAGAAAAATTAAAAGATGCCGGCCGTCTTGCTAAAGAAAAGGAAATAGAAGAAAAAATAAAACGGTTATTTGATGAGGGGTTGAACAATTTCAACAGAAAAAGTTGGGTTGGTTGTATAAAGAAGATGGAAAATGTCCAGCAGATATGCAAAGACGAACCGTTCCCGAAATCACTTGAATGGCATGGTAAGGCACAGGAATACATAACAAAGTCAGTTGAAGAGTTGTCAAAGGTTACGGAGAAACCTTCAAAACCTGTTATATCCGAAAAACCAGCTGAGGAGGCGGTTGAAATAGACGCTGCCGGTGCAGAGAAAAAATACAGCGAAGGGCTTGTTTTGTACGCCCAGGGCAAACTTTTTGATGCTGTAAAAAAGTGGGAAGTGGCGGTGCGTATGAATCCAGAGCACGAGAAAGCATCACGTGCTTTAGAAAAAGCAAAAAAAGAACTGCAACTGCAGAAGAGATGATATAAGAGCAGGGAATAGAGAATGGAAAATAGAGATTGAGTAAAAAACTGGACTACTTTAATCTTAATCTCTTAATCTCTAATTTATTATGAGCATAAAATCAAAATTCACCATTTTTATATCAATACTTGTCCTGGTTATAATTATCGGTCTGACTTCTATTCTATATTATGCCGAGAGGAAACTTCTGGCGGAGCAGATGGAAACCCATCAGAAATCGCTGGCGGCAGGATTGGCGCAGATAGTAAGAGAGTCGCTCCTTGTTGCGGACGACCTGATACTTATCAATTACGCCAATCTCCTGAAGAAAACGAACCCTTCCATAATAGAGGTTATGGTTGTGGATAAAAAGGGAACAATTATTACCCATACCAATACTAAATTATTAAGAAAACAGATTGATAATATCGGCAAAGCAGAAGATACATCTAAAATCAAAAAAGTGGAAAATCCCGTTCTTTTCGGTTCCGATGAAGTTGCCAGATGTATCATAAATTTTTCCAAAAGCGAGCTGAAGAAAATATTTGAGGAAGGACTCCAAAATACGCGGCGTCGTATTTTTACGATAGGTGTTGCTTCTTTAATTATCGGTTTTTTCGGTGCATGGATTTTTTCTTATTTTATGACGGAACCGATAAAAGCATTATCTGAAGGCGCTAATATTATTGGTACGGGGAATCTTGATTATAAGGTAGACGTAAAACGGAGGGACGAGCTGGGCCGGCTTGCCGGGCATTTCAACATGATGACGGACAAACTCAAAGAACTGGACGAAATGAAAAAGGACTTTGTATCGTCGGTTACCCACGAACTCCGCTCGCCTCTCGGCGCTATTGAAACATATGTCAATCTGCTTTTGGACAAGAATCCGGATTACGAAAAAGAAAATTTCTCAAGGATTAAAAAAAATGTTGTGCGACTTAGAAATTTTATAAACGACCTGCTTGATGCCGCAAAAATTGAAAAAGGAAAAATGGAGATTTCGCCGTCTCCGTTTGATTTACCGTCTGCGATAAAGGATATAATTGACTTGTTCAAATTGCAGGCGGTCGAGAAGAAAATAGAACTTGTTTGTTTATGTGATTTAGCTAATCTGAAAGTCAATGCTGACGAAGACCGCATAAAACAGGTGATAACGAATCTTGTTTCAAACGCATTAAAATTTACTCCTGATGGGGGAAAAATCACGGTAAAGATAGAAGATGGAAGACGGAATATGGGGGAAAATCCTCAATCGTTAAATACTTCCAACTTTATTCAGGTTTCTGTTTCTGACACGGGCATCGGAATACCGAAGGATGCGGTTGACAGGATTTTCCAGAAGTTTGAGCAGGTGAAAGGCATCCGGGCAAAAATTAAAGGACCCAAAGGTACCGGTTTGGGACTTTCAATAGCCAAAGGAATAGTTGAACTCCACGGCGGAAAAATCTGGGTTGAGTCTGAACTGAACAAAGGGACAACCTTTTACTTTACACTGCCGGTGTGAACACGGTTCAGTGGTATTTATGAAAAAGATTTTAATTATTGACGATGAACAGGACTTAACCAATATGGCTAAAATACAGTTGGAACTGTCGGGTTTTATCGTTGACGTTGCTTTCAACGGTACGGACGGAATTAAAAAAGTTTCTGAGTTTTTACCCGACTTGATTCTTTTAGATATCAGGATGCCGGATTTAGATGGGTTTCAGGTCCTGCAGAAATTAAAAGAAAAAGAAGAGACGGCAAAAATACCGGTGGTAATGTTCACAACCTGCTCTCAAAAAGAGGATAAAGAAAAAGCGTATCTGTTGGGTGCGATTGATTATTTGACGAAACCGGTAAATCTTTCCAACCTCGGAAAACAGGTAATGAACGTGATTGAAAATAAAAAATAAAGCGAGGCAAACAAAATGTTGAGTGAAACGAAATCAAAAAAAATTCTTATTGTTGAGGATGAAGAGGACTACCAGCATTTAATCGGTCAGATTTTATCCGGTAGCGGTTTTGAAACTTTCTATGCGGCCGACGGAGCCGAAGGGTTGGAAAAAGCCAGAAAGGAACTCCCGGATATAATAATCCTGGATATCAATCTCCCGAAATTAAACGGCTGGGAAGTGCTGAAAAAAATCAGAGCGGATTCTGATACAAAATTGAATAACATTCCTGTAATTATACTTACTGTAAGGAAAGAGGATGAAGACCAGATAAAAGGTCTTAATGGCGGCGCCGACGATTATGTCGCCAAACCCTTTGTGCCGAAAGAACTTTTATCCAGAATAAATGCGGTCTTGAAACGCACAAAATATGTGTAATAAAATAAATCATTTTTCTTACGATTTGTCTTTTACTTCTCACTTTCTCTACCTGTTGTCTAAGAAATTCAAACTTTGAGGGTAAATTATATTTAAAGAATATGTAAATTACGGACACTTGGGAAAAGATAAAACTATTGACAGGAATAAAGTTTTTTGTTATACTTTTACCGTAAGTGAAACAATGTTTAATAACGCCGGCAAATAAAGTCATAAAAAAGTTACAAATAAGTTACCCAAAAGTTATAATAGATTATGTATAATAATAGTATGAAAACGCAGACAAATATCATTAAAACGCATAATTTTCGTTATTTAAGTTCCTTATCTATCTATCTATCTATCTATCTATGTCAAAGATAAAAGGGAAAAGGTAAATAGAAGTAAAAAAGAAAGAAACCAGTTCACAAGTATGTGGGCTGGTTTTTTATTTCCTATTTTGAGGTGAAATATGATTAAAAAACTTGGTTATTTGATTTTTATTCTCAGTATGCTTGCTTTTGCTCCGACATCCGTAGCAGCCGCTCCGCTGGAACTTGATTATATGGAGTATAATTCAGACGTTAACGCACAGGCGGCTTACGTGAGTAATTCTTCCGTTACCGCCACCGGCGGAACGATAACGGAGGTCGGCGGTTACCGCATTCATACCTTTACAAGTGACGGAACATTCACAATAAATGTCGCTACGAATGTTGAGGTGCTTGTTGTTGCTGGCGGTGGCGGCGGCGGAAAAGGTGGTGGCGGTGCTGGTGGATTGCTTTACAACCCTGCACTTGCTGTTACTGCAGGAGGTTATTCCGTTACTATCGGTGCTAATGGTACCGCTGGTTCTGGCGGTACAGGTGGGTCTGCCGGAGGCAATGGCGGGAACTCAGTTTTTAGTTCTCTTACAGCAATTGGCGGTGGAGGCGGTGGTGCTCACGCCACTGATAATGCAAGTACAGGTGGTTCGGGGGGTGGTGGCGGCTCCGATGGTAGTGCTTTTTCTCCTAAAAGTGGAACATCAGGTCAAGGTAATCAAGGCGGAATTGCTATTAGAGCAGGTTATGGTGGTTCTGGGGGCGGTGGTGGTGCTGGCAGTGTAGGGGAAAACGCTACTAACGAAGACGGCGTTCATGGTCGTGGGGGAAATGGCGGGGTAGGATTGCAATACAGCATTTCCGGGTCAGCAGTTTACTATGCAGGCGGTGGTGGCGGCGGTGCTAATACAAATTCTACTCCTGCAACTGGTGGAGGAATTGGCGGTCTTGGTGGAGGCGGTAACGGCACTTGGGATAATGTTGGTTACGGAAGTGCTGCGACCCCAAACACAGGTGGTGGTGGGGGAGGGGGCGATCCGGAAGGCGGTGGTGGCGCCGGCGGCTCCGGCATCGTGATAGTAAGATACCCTATTCCATCACTATTTGATTCTTCCGAATCCAGTATCAAAACGCAGGGGTCTTACGCACTAAAGTCCACTACAACAATAACCACATCACTCAACAAAACCCTCACTCGTACAGTTTCACCTACGATAAATCTTTCAGACAGGACAACAATCAAATTTGATATTCGTTCTTCAAGGACCGGAAGCAATATCAAGTTAGGTATCCACGACTCCGGCGGAACTACTACTGAGATAACGCCTAACATCACATCTGCGGATACGTATCAGACAGTAACTTGGGATATATCAGCGGTATCCAATGCAAACAAAGATGCAATAGACCGGATAATAGTTACTATAGTCAACGCCGATGCAGCCAATACTTTTTATATTGATAACCTTTTCTCGCCCGCCGTCATTCCGAGTGCACCTACCATAAGTTCTGTTACGGCAAACTCGTTCACGAAAATAACCTGGTACTGGACTGACAACTCATCCGGAGCGTCGCAGGAAGATAATTTCAAGATTTATACATCAACCGGCGGCTTGCTCGCGACATTACCGGCAGACACGATATCTTATGAAGAAACAGGGCTGGCAAGAAACAAGCAATACGGCAGATATGTACAGGCGATAAACGCCGCGGGTTCAAACAATTCGGCGACTGTAAGTTGGCGGACAAAACCGGGGACATATCAGGAGAAGACGACAACCCGCACGGGACCGAACAGTTTCGGATTTGTCGGAGACGGTTTGTGGGAGTGGGAAGTTGCTGCGAAATCAGGACAACTTGTAACAATAACCGCATACGTGAGATACAACACAAGTTACGGCAGTGCACCAAAACCCAAACTGACACTGTATAATCTTGGAGTGAACAGCAATGCAACGATGAGTGCATCTGCGGATACGTGGGAACAGTTGCAGGTTTCCGGAACACCCAACAGAAACGGAGTACTCAAACTGAAGATAGAAGGTTACTCAACCGTCCCCGGCGCCAAGATGTTTGTTGACGACATCAACATGAGTCAGTGAATCAGAAGCCGTGCAGTGTGAAAGGTGACGGGTGAATGTGTAAGGAAAAATCTTTAAATTTTGCTTTTATTTTGTTATGTATCATGATGGAGTGTGAAACTTATTTTTTATTCTTTTAAATTACAGAATTTTTTGCAAATTAATTATACCATAACACCTGAGTAAAGTAAAGTGCACGTATAAACATTTTAAACTGCGTTTATTTGAAGATTTGTTCTATGCAATAGATTTCCGCCACTACTGCTTTGGCGGACATGCGGATAGCGTTGAACTATTTTTACCGACGATAAATCAACGGTTTTTTTTATTGGTTGAAAATCATATAAAAAAGATGTAATATAACACTATAGATTATAAATCATTACTTAAATATTTTGAATATTTTGCCAGTTTCTCTTTTAAAGGTTTGAATGAAAGTCTTTCGAAAAATAATTGAAAGTATAGATAAAAGGAAAATGTGAAGCGTAACCATTTCCCATTCCCATTAGAGGCAGTTTTGAGAATTAAAAAATGAATAATAATAAAACCATGTACTGGATAAAAAAAATACTAATTGTAGTATTTGCTGTTTGGACAGTTTTCATCGCCTACAAAGTTAAAAATCCAAAACGACACACTAAAACATCCAACGAACTTTTGCGTAAACAAGCGATTGATTTTAGTTTAGTTGACCTAACCGGACAGAAACATACTTTAAGCGATTACCGTGGAAAATATGTGGTGCTTAATTTTTTTGCTACATGGTGTTCACCATGCAGAGAAGAACTGCCTGACTTTGTAAAGTACGCAAATGAACATGAAGACATTGTATTTTTGGGAATAAATATGGGAGAACCAAAAGATGAAGTCCAAGAATTAGTAGCCGAGTATAAAATTACATTTTCTATTTTATTGGACATTGATAAAAAAGTTGCAAATTTATACAGAGTTAATGCAATTCCCATAACAATTATTGTTGATCCCGCCGGCAATGTCAAAGATATTCGTACCGGCAAAATTACTTCTCCTGAAAGATATTTTGATCGTGAAATTTACAATAAAAAGTTTAAATACCGCAAAAAGAGAACCAAAAAATGACAATACTTGAAATTTCCAATCTGACTAAAAAATATAAAACTGGTTTTGCCCGAGACAGAGCAGTCATGGCAATTTCTGATATATCTTTCAAAATTGAAGAAGGACAGATTTATGGTTTAATAGGTCCAAACGGTTCAGGAAAAACCACAACCTTACTTTGCATTCTTAATCTTATTAGACCGACATCTGGAGAAATTAAACTTTTTGGCGAGCGGCATTTACAACCGTTTATCTTTGGAAAAATTGGTTATATGCCCGAAGAGTTCACATTTTATGATTTTCTTTCCGGCAAAGAGTTTCTTGAATTACAAGCAGTTTTATATGGAATCCCCAAAGCCCACCGAAAAAGCCGGATTCAAGATGTTTCTGAAATGCTCGGCATGACAAATTATCTTTCTCGCCGACTGAAGCATTATTCAAGAGGAATGTTGCAAAGAATCGGAATTGCCCAGGCACTTTTGGCAGAGCCGAAACTTTTAATAATGGACGAGCCGACCAGCGGACTTGACCCTGAAGGCAGAAAAGTTGTTAGAACCCTGCTTGAAAAACTCGCCAATTCCGGCGTAAGTATTCTTTTAAGTTCTCATATTCTTACTGATGTTGAAAAAATGTGTCACAAAGTTGCAATCTTAAATAATGGTAAACTGGTAACTGAAGGTTCTTTGGAAAGTTTTCTTAATAAAAATGCAGGTTATAGAATTATGTATGAATCGTTATCCGCAGAGATTCCAAGAAATGCAACGTTAATTCAGTCAGAAAGCAATAAAAAAATCATATATGTAGACCAAGATAACTTAAATAATTGTATTGCATATCTTACCAATTCCGGTGCAAAAATCAAAGAGGTGATTGAGGGTTCTAAAACACTGGAAGATTTTTACATAGAGGTCTTAAAAGAATGAGTATTGAAAAAGTTTTTGCTGTTGCAGAAAATACGGCCCGGTCAATTTTTAGAGATAAAAAGTTTTGGTTTGCTATTGTTTTGTGGCTTCTGTATATCTTTTTGATTGCCCGTCCTTTAAGAGATATTTCTGATTTAGAAATGACTCGTCATATTCTGAAAGGTTTTATTTCAGGATTTAGATTTATTGCTTTTTTGGCAGCAATATTTTTGGGAACAGTAATTGTTGAATCAGAAGTGAAAAAACGAACTATTCAGGTTGTTTTGACAAAACCGATTTTCAAGTGGGAGTTCTTACTCGGTAAATTTTTTTGCGGCGGCTTGATAATTATTTTACTTTATGTGATTTTTGTCGTTACGATTGAATTTTTGTCTTTTGTTCATGGTGTTCCCTTTGTTTTAGAGCCGTTTTGGTATCTATTGACGGAATTACTTTATTTGCTTAATATATTTGGCTGGACGTTGTTACTTAGTCAAATTATTTCTCCATTTATAGCCGGAAGCATGGTTCTTATTTTTCATCCGAATACTTTTATGTTTTGGATAAAAGAAATAGAAGAAGGAGCATCACCGTTTCACTGGGTGATTAAAAAATTAGGAGTGTTTATTAACTATATTACACCACCATATGGCGGGCGGTTGAGTTTTGGGAGTTCTTTATCCTTTATTGATTATTGGTTGACAATTTATCAAGTAACCTATCTTGTTGCAACATTTTTGGTTGTTTGTTATATTTTTAATCGGCGTGAAATTCTTAAAAAGTAAATTTTTTGTAATATTTTTACTCAGTTTAGGAATTTTTGGATTTTTTACTTTTGAAGTAAATTTGCCAGATTGTTTTCTAAATCCGCAACAGATATGAAAAATATTTTGAAAAGCCGGGTCGGAAGAGTTTTATTTATAATACTGTTTTGCGTTTCATTTTTCCGGCATCATTGTACGGCTGCCGGCGATACGAATGCAGATGTATATAAAAAGATGTCCATAGAAGAGCTGGCGGTGAAAGCTTACGAATTAGAACAAGTCAGCAGCCCGGAAGCACGCGAATACGTCGATGTCTTTTTTCAATTAGCCGAAAAGTATTTGAAAGCAAACCGGAAAGATGCAGCGATGGAGACCCTTAATAAAGGACTACGGCTGAAGTCCTGGGATTACCGGCACCAGATTATGCTGGCTGAATTGGAGCTCGAAAAAAAACAATATCAATCTGCGCGGGACAGGATTAATTTTGTTAAAAATTCCTGTGATGATGAAACACTCCGCAGTAAAGCGGAGCAGCTTTTTTTTAAAACTGAATTAAAAAACATCGAAAGTAAAACCAAACCGAGACCTGAATTATTGGACCATAAATTATACATCGTCAGATTCGATGGCGTCGATCCCGCCATAGTCAAGGCAATCGCTTCAAAAATCGGACAGGAGTTCAATATAAAAGTGCAGGTTATCGACAGAGTTTTAAAACCTGACAAAACAGAAATCAAACACAACCGCGCAAAGATACTTGGCGAAATGACTCGGGGAATTAAGGACAAAATGGTGCCCGCTGAATATAAAAAAATGTTGAAAGAAGCTGGTCTCGCCGGTCTGGAAGCCAATACCGACGTGGAAAAAGAGAAATTGTTGAAGTGGGTTATATTAAAATATAAAGACGGAAGGAATTATTGGTCTGAAGTAGAAAAAAGCATGGAAGACCAGTATAATTCGAATGTGCTCATCGAACAGTTGGAACGGCAGTGCAGTAAAGAGTTAAGAGGAAATAAAGTCCTCGGAGTTCTGGGTGTGATGGTCTATGATATTTACGCGGATGGAATAAATTTTGTTTTCGGCCGGGCAGGAGAAGGGTCCGGAGTCATGAGCTACTCCCGTTTCTTTGATGATTTCACTCCTAATCACGTTACTATGAAAAGAGCGGTTGTGCAGTCGTTGTCCTCGACGGGTATGATTCTGGGATTAGAACGCTGCACAACGCCGACCTGCGCGAGAGCATATCCGCACAGTCTTGAAGAGCATGACCGGAAAGAAGACAAACTTTGCAATAGTTGTATCGAAGTCCTCAGGGTTAATTACGAAACCAGAAAAAATTGAAAATTTTTAATATAGAGAGCAAGTCAGAATAAACGACTTATGATACGAAGCCACAATTTCGGATTAAATAATGGTGCAGGGCAGTTTGATAATTCTATCTTCCAACAATTTTGACAGTTATCATTTTGAAGTAAAAATGCCAGCTTCTCTTTTATATACAAAAAATAATCAGAGACAAAATTTTTGAAAAATATTTTTAGCAGGGCTGTTGCAATAAATGTTGCATTTATATTTTTGCATGTTTACTCCATGTTTGAATGGAATGTGTTCAAAAAATAATTGAAAACATAAATATAAAGAAAATGTGAAGCACCCTCATTTCCCAAACGAGCAATGTAGTTAAAATTCAAAAGGATGTAGAATGATGAATACTCAAATGGATGAAGTTCAAAAAAAGGCTGAGTATATAGTCGAGCAACTGAACAAAAAGGGAAAAATATTGTTTGGAAAAATAACTGACAAAGCTGTTAAAAAATATGTTTGTTTGAAATGTGATTATGCTGCTAACAAGGTTCAAACAGAATGTTTTCATAAGGAATTCAGATCATTTTATGGAATGATATTTTGGTCTCGTAAACGACTCGAATACTATTTTAAGATGATGACAGATAAAGAAAAAATACTGAAGAAAGTTTTAGATGCATTGTATCAAGTGCCTAAAGGAAATGGGAATAAATGTGTTGAATTTAGTTTCGCAACAAAATTGATTCATACTGTAGATAATAATAAACCGATTTACGATAGTAATGTTGCAAATGTACTCGAAAAAAGAGTTAGAGGTAATACCGGCGGGGAGAGAATCGAGTTTTGTCTTGAAATTTATGAATTTCTTGAAAAACTGCATCAGATATTACTAAAAGAAAAAACGGTAAAAAAACTTATATCAGTTTTCAGAAAGCAACATAAGATTAATAGCATCAATATGTCAGATGTAAAAATACTGGATTTTCTTTTGTGGGCATTAGGAAGAAAATAGCAATAACAAAATGGGACATACTATCATTAAATTGTATTAGACAAAATAAACGGAGATTTATTATGTGTCGCAAATTTGAAAGAATTAAAAAATATATTTTAATTGTAACTTTGGGTATATTTTTTACAGGTTGTGTGTCAACGCAATTAAGATATATAGAAAAAAGACCTCGCCAATCTATTGTAGAAGAATATACTGTAGCCAAGAAAAAGAAAGAGACTTGGAAAACTTTGAAAACAAAATCGTTTCCACTAGGTCGTTATTTTCTGAGTCCAGAAAACTTAGAAGGTCATAATAGGCCAATTTATTCTAATCCTCTTAATTATTTTTTTTTATTGCCGATTGACATAGCATTATTACCCTTGCAGACATTGTATGATGGAATATTTTCATATGAAACAACGTATGAAACTCAGCTGGTTGTTTCAGGAAAACTTATGGATGAAACCGGAAGACCTATAATGAGTGAATTTGTAAAACTATTGGCATTGGGTCAAGAAGATAATATACGTCCAGATACTAACGGTAATTATAAAATAACTCCAAGGTCTATAGTTTCCAATAAACTGGACAATACACAAGAAATTGTTTTAGAAATTTCAAACGTAGATAACGAAATATTTAGTAGGGGTGAGAAACTATCTGTGGTTACGCCTCTGAAAATTAAATATATTATAGCTTCTGAAAATAAGAAAGTGGTTGTAAAAAAACTGGCTCTTAATCCGCATATTGTGGAGGGCGACAAAAATAACCGCGCTGTAATAGAACCAAAATGGGAAAATTGGGTTTTATCCGGCAACATTGATATTATAAAATTAAATAAATTTACCTTATTCAGTGAAAAAAACCTGAAAATTACAAAACAAGAAGAAGCAGCCGAAGAGAAGAGAAGAAAACAAGAAGAAGCAGCCAGAGAGAAGAGAAGAATACAAGAAAAGGAAGCTGAAAAGAAAATTGGGCGTATTAATAATTATTCTAGTTATGAAGTATTAAATTGGAAGCCATCTGATGAAGATGATATATTTCAGTCGTTTCGAAGCAATTTACATGGGTTTGATAGTAATTTTAATCTCAGGTCATTAATTATAGGCGAGCAGAATGAATTAATCTATACCCCAATTCCAATATATCAGGTAATTGATAATCGCAAGTTGTTATTTTCATTAGGAAATATGATAGTTATGGGAGAATTGGCAAGTAGTTGCATGAAACGTGATTACTATGATGGTCAAACAGTTGAAATAGTTGCAATCACCAGAGGGGTATATTCTTATGATACAAGTATTGGGACATCAAAAACTGTTCCGAAAATTGTAATATATGCAATTAGACCTTTTTCTATCAGGTGATAGTTGAAAAATGTACAATTTTTTTAAATGAAAAATTACAGTAGACAAATAAATCGGAGGTATCTTATGTGCCGCAAATTGGTAATGTTTACAATGTTGTTAATGGTAATAGGGTTGTTTGGTTTTAGAAAGCAAGAATTTGAAGCGTCTGCAGAAGAAACACAGAAACAAGAAACTTATAAAAATACTGTAAGTAATGAAGAATTTGGGTATTTTATAATGAAGGAAAATGTGAGAAAAGAATATGAGATTTTTCCGAATGTAGATAAACCTCACGATGGCAGATCTATAGAAGAATATTATGAAATATCAAAGAATAATTTCAACGAAACATTTATCAAAGTAAGACAAAAGAGTGAAGCTTATGGATTCAGAAGTGAAACTTATTTAACATATAAATTAGACCCAGATACAAAAGAAATATTATTAGTTGAAAACAGTGCTGATGACAAGATTACTTCTCAATGCCCAGGTGTGATTTTGAAACTACCATTAAAAGTAGGCAAGAAATGGAAATATTCATTTGTACCAGGTGCGGCATTGCGACAAATATATGAGACTGTAGGTAAAGAACCTCCGGCATTATTATATTATGAACGTGAAGTAACAAAAAAAACAACCATAAAAGTTCCGGCGGGAGAATTTGAAGTATATGTTATAAAAGAAACAACATTAATAAATGGTTTATCCAGATATGAGTACTGGAATAAGCAAGTGGGGCTAGTAGCTTCCGGAGGATATGTAGATAAAAAATGGTTGTGGAGTAATAGATTAAAACTAATTAAATAAGGCAATGCATAGGAACAAGTAGGAACAGGGACGGTTCCGAAAAAACAATATCTACCCACAAGGGGGAATTGGGGAATTTGGGACGGTACTCAATTCTTTAAAGTCACAAGTGGCGAAAGTTTGATTTCTCGTGCAGCCTATAAAACTGTTAATGCAGGAGGTGAAAGTCCTCTCGGTGTAATTTCCTAATCAACACCGTAGTCATATCTGGCAGTTGCTGGAGGCGACTCCGTAACTGAAAGCCCAGAAGTAAAAGTTCCGTGCCAGACAGGGAGCGAGCAAATCTGATGGTCGCAGTGAATACGAACCCAAGTTAGCGTCGTAAAACTTACCCACGCAGTAAATTCTGGCTGTGGCATTAAGGATGTTAATCCCTCTGAGAAATAGGGAATACTGAAATTGTTGAGGAAGAATTAGGAAAAGGCACTCGACAAGTCCTTCGGCGTAGAAAGGGCGACAATCAGGTAAGGATTGACAGTCAAAGTAGGGAAGGTCTGATAGGTGTAAGGCTCTTTGTATAACTTAAAGAGGAAATCAGAGAGTATCTGTCAGACTGGCGGATGAGGCGGTAGTAGCGATGAAGGTAAAGACAATATAACTTTACCGAGCAAAGCGCCTCTGGGCATATGTGGTTCACTAAAATTGTGGAAACTGGTCTGATTGCCGAAAGGCTATTAACGGACAGAGTAAATAGTGGGAAACAAAAGTAAGTGAGCGAAGGTCATATCAAACCGAAAGGGAAGGATATGACTGAAATAGAATTTCGTGCATATGCTTGAAGCCGTGTTGGGGAAAACTCACCGCACGGAATTTTAGAGAGGACGATGGGAACGGAGCAAGGTTGAGATATTAAGGCACTGTCAACTGAAAAGGGCAGAAACAGATATTGCTTGACCTAAACTATTCGCACCATTGCTCTACTCGACAACGAATTTGACAGTAATCATTTTGAAGTAAAGTTGCCACATTCTCTTTTACAACCGGAATAATCAGAGACAAAATTTTTAAAAAATTATTTGTCACGTGCTTGCAATTTAACTTGAATTTTAAATTCGCTATGATAACTCCGCAAATGAACAGAAATCGATACTATTACTATATAAGTTTGTACAAAATTAGGATAAGAAAAAAAGGAGGAAGTATAATATGACTAAATCCAAAACAAGACCGGTTGCTGAATTTAAACTTACTATTTATAGTGATGGTGATGCTTTTATTTCACCTATCAAATCCGGGAAATTGAAGGCTTCTGCAAAACCTTGCAGATTTGAAGAAATTCAAAGTATGCTTCGGAAACAACTAAGAGAATACTTTAATTTAGTAATCAAAATGAATGTTAATCTTTCTATGCGATAAAATTGGGAGGTACAAAGTGAAAAGACAATATTTCAGAGATTTATTGATGATTTTTTTGGTGTTTGTTTTAGTTATTGGATGTTCTTCTAATAAGCATTTAAAAAATAACAAAAAGATTAAAAGAACTATTTTAGGATATACGCTTGGTTCTAACTTTAATGATTTGAAATTTAAAACTTCGTATGAAGTGAGCAAGGACACAATGACCTTTTATACGTCGGTTACTATTAGAAACCTTGAAAAAAAATCTTATGAATATATTGAAAGTATAATACTGGACTTTTATAAAGATGTTTTATTTTCTGTTACAGTTAGTTTTAAGACTGAACGAAGACTAATACCAATTGATTATTCTAAAATTGATTTCACTAAAGGAGCAGATCAGAAGCAGGGGACGTTAGATCAAAACATGTTTACAAATACATATGATACTTTTGATACGTGTGTCAAATATTTTTATTTGCTATATGGAGCTCCTTTTATTGAAAATTCTGTTTATTATTGGTCCGATGAATTTACCATCATAGATATCAAAAAAACAAGAACCGAAAATTTGAGGGGATTTACAATTTCATACACAGATAAAATTATTGTGAGGCAGTTTCAAGAATGTAATCTGATAAAAAAACTTGCCCTAAGTCCTGATACAATAGTTGTTCCATTAAAATAAAAAGCAAAGTTTTGCAAATAAAAAATAACTGATTTCTCCAACTTCCAACGGAATGTGTTCAAAAAATAACTTGGTTAAATTACAATTAATAGTGAGATATATATGAATTCTAAAATAATTATTGGTTTTATAATCCTATTTTTAGGAATAATATTAAAGCGATTTACTTCCAAAGGTGTTGACCCAATCACTGATAGACAGAATCTTTGGGCCACACCCATAATATTTGTAAAATATCCCTTGTTAAAAATATTTGTAATTTTCTTATGGAGACTTTGTATATTGGGTGGAATTATAATTCTGTCTTTATCAAATTTAAATATAATTTTAAAAGCATTCGTGCTTTTTGTTGGCTTATGGTTGTTTTTGCCAAAATTTATATCGCTTCCTATTATTATAGTAATAATATTTATTTATATTTTTAAAATCTATAGCAAAAAAGATTTTACTATTACGCCGAAAGATTATGTTATTGATACTAAAAAGGAAAAAGCATCAACTATAAATAAGGTTAACCTTTTTCTTAAAGAATTTCCAAACGAAATATCCAAAGAATTACTCAACAGATTGACCGCAGAGGAATTAAACTATTTGGTTGACTTATCTAAAAAATATGATTTAGATAAGAACTTTCTCAATTTTAAAAATGAACCCGACACAGATTTTGCTTTAAGTTGTTTTGCTACAACGCTTACAAGTTTTGCTAATGCAATGGGTTATTCTGGACAAACAGATTTGGCAATAGAAAGTCTTAAATTAGCATTGAAAATTTATCCCCAGGATATAGCTACTATGACATCATTGGCAATAGGATATCATCTAAAAAAAGACAATAGCGAAGCATTAAGATATATTGATATTGCTATTACTACTTATAACCGAATAAAATCTAAGCCCAAAAACCAACTAACCACCTATGAACAAGGAATATTGCTTTCTGAAACTAAATTAGGTAAAGAAATTGTTAAATCTGCTGGATACCCAAACGAAATGAGTGTTTTAGATAATATCAAACAGATTAAAAAAATGATAGAAGAAAAAAAATAGAAAAAGTGGGGCGTCCCTAATTCTCTAATTCTTATAATTGGAGGTTTTATGATTTGTCTAAAATGTAAAGCGGAAAATCCTGATGATGCCAAATTTTGTTTCAAATGTGGTGAACCATTTGAAAAAGAAATGCCGACAGATGAAAAATCACAAGAACATTCGCAGCAATCCAACGAGAACTGTCCTCCGCCAGGAGCCACTCCCTCCGGCCAGCCTCAGCAAGACACTCTAAACGACGTCGTGGCAAAGATGGAATACCACCGCTCTTCTTACAAATGGGCACTTGCCTATGGTTGGTTGTTCATTGCGGCCGCTATTTATCTGCTTCTTTCGGGAATCCGGACATTAGTCACAGGTTTTGACATAACTCCGTCCCCTTCGTTGTGGGCAACTCGGAAGATTGGATTAGTTTCTTCCATAGGTCAAGGGCTTCTTTTTCTCGCGACGGGTCTGGCAATAGTGAAAAAACGGATTGTTGCCATAAAGCTTGTTTGGATAGTAATCATTTTGGATGGGTTGGGCGTCATCTTTAGGGGAATCGTTCCTCTTGATTTGATGACTTGGATTGTGTCGTTCGGATTGGCAAAATGGTTCTCGAGTAAGCGGTCTTTTCTCAAATGATAACAGGGGATCAAACGGCGTCGTAGGAGGTGTATAAAATGCCAATAAATAACTATGATGGAGATACCCTTGTTGCATTCCTAGACATTTCTGGATTTAAAGAATTAATGCGAAATGAAGAGAATGCTTGGAAAGCTCTGAATAGATTATATCAGTCTGGATATGAAATTTTAAGAAACCAGAATAGTGAATGTAGAGTTGAAGGGATATTTATTTCTGATAGTGGTGTGTTGTTCGTTAGGAGAAATAATCAAACTATTACGAGTACTTCAGAAAGTATAAAATCGCTATTGCTGATGATAAAAAATATCAACGAAAAAATGAGAGAAAACGATTTTATGCTAACCACCTCAATTGCCTACGGGAAATTCAGGTATCAGGAGAGAATAGAATTCGAGGGGATTGAGAAAAATCCAATCTATGGTAACGCATATGTCTCTGCTTTTTTAGATAATGAAAATGGAAAACCAAAAATCCAGCATGGACAATGTCGCATAGTAAAAAAGAATCTTCCAAATAATATAATCAGAACCATTGAACAGAGCCAAGATAATGAAATATTCAGAATGATTAGGAAGAGAAAAGGCGATAACAAACATTACTATTATTACTGGATGGTTAACGATCCTAGTGAAATCGAAAGATTCGAGCGAGATTATAAAGATGCTTACAACTTGAAATATGCAGGAATGCTTAAAGCACTTAAAGGTGATTATCATTAAAGTATGAAAAAGTATGGGGACGATTCTGATACTTTGATTTCTCTAACTTTTGAATAAAGGAAATAGATGGCGACAATTCGTCAATATATCTGCAAGAAATGTCCTCCAAATAATGCTGGCAGCCTTTTTGATGCATTACTGAAAAATGCTCGTGGTGAATCAGTAAAGTGTCGGCGATGTAACACACCATATGAATCTCTTCGGCTAAAATTTGATTTTGGACTCGGTGCAACAAATTCTGAGTGTACGGTTTTAGACTGCTTCACTCCTGGAAGAATACAACACTGGCGAGATGGGAAAAACAGAAAGGTTTGCTTTTACCCATTTCTTGTGATTGTAAAAAGGCACGGCAAGGAAAATGCGGTATGGCTTCCATATTGGCATCTTGTTACAAAAGGGAAAAAATTGATTAAAAAATACGGGCAATGGGCACCATTCATGGATAGTCATTTGTTTCAAGACTTACTTCAGCAAGCCAAGAAAAGAGGATACTATAGGTTACCCAACAAAGCAAACAAATGAAGATTATTTTTACCATTTTGATTATATTATTGCTCGCGGTGCTTGTTTTTGTGTCAATAAAAATAATTGGCATCTTATTAAAATCGGTTATCTGGGTTATAATTGCCACACTCATTGTTATCTTAATAAATTATATTTTATTACCGCATATAGGCAGAAAGCCGTTGAAGCTTGGATTGGAAAAAATATACAAAACGGAAAGTGTCAAAGTCAAAGAACAAATGGAAAAAGTTGAAAAACAAAAAGATAAAATATTAAAGACGATTACTCCTAATAAGGTTCGGTAATCATTTTGGGGGAGTACGATTTAGAAATTTTTTAGCCGGTTTTTCCAATTTTACATGAATGCTAACAAGGCAGTGAGAATTGGAGATAAATAGTAATAATATGCTGCCAAAAGTATAGGAGGTAATTTTTATGCTGAGCGAAATCGGAATTACCGCCGGGCAGATCTGGAAATATCTTGACAAAAACGGCGAAGTAACGGCACTGAAACTCAAATCTGCACTAGGTGTTACTAATACCGTTCTTTATATGGGAATCGGGTGGCTCGGCCGCGAAGGAAAGATAAATGTTATTGAATATGCAAAAGGTTACAAAATCTCTCTGAAAAAATAAACAGGTAAAACTATGCCAGATAAAAAACAAAAACCCGCATCAACAGAAGACCTGCTCGTAACTCTAATGTACACACAGGATGCTTTAATCAAGGTCTTGATTAAGAAAGGTCTTATCACGGAAGAAGAAGTATTAACAGAGATAGTTAATAGTAAACAGAAGTTAAAGAAATCCAATGAAATCCACCACTAAACTAAAAGTAGATATTGATCCAAGCATTATTCCGGTAGCGCTAACTCTCCGTAAAGTAGAATATATTTTATCGGGGAAAATAAAACCGCCGTTAAAAGACCTTGTCTGGACTTACTACACCCTAAAAATGCTTGCGCCAGAAGAAGATGATTTATTGTGGCGGTTAGTAGAGCATATAGGAAATGCTATAAAGTATAATTAATATTGGTTGCGGGGTCAGTCGCAATAAAGTTTGTATTTTAGTTTTGCGATGATTACTCAAGTTTTTCAGTAAAGTTTTGATTTTGCGGAGTGGTGCTACTCTCGGAAATAGCAAAACATAACAAGAAAGATGTTTTAAAAGAAAATTATATGAATATGGAAACTAGTAACTTTTTACGTAGAATTATAATGAACATGCAGAAAAATCTAAATCCTAATGGCGAAAAAGAAATAGAACAAGTATTATTAAGAAAAAAACAAAGAGAAGGAGATACTGCAAAATATATAGAAGCCTTGAAAAGAAATGTATGTTATTTTAGTATATTAAGGGAATGGTATAAAGAACAATTGAAATATTTTATAAATAACAAGAAATTTCCAAAAGTAGATGAATTTACGATTAATTTGGAAAATCAAATAGAGATTGCAAAAAGAATAGTTAGCGATAATACAAGCTATATTTTTGAAAGACATAAAAGTAAATTCGAAAGTTATAAACAAAAAAATGAACCAAATATAAGTTGGGAGAATTTTTTAGAATTTAATTATAAGTATGAGAGTACATTTAATACCGTTTTTGGGTTTATTTTTACAAGCATTATTGCCATTTACAACGAATCGCGCAATGAAATCCCAGATGATTTTTTTAATTCTCATACGCAGGAAATAATAGAATTTATCGAATCTCAAAGCGGATATTTTGCGAATACAATTATCGGGAATATTTCTATCGGAATACCAAAATTAGGTACAAATTTTATTATTGGTAAAAATGAAGCTATCCAAAAAACAACAAAAGATACTAATAAAAAAGAACTTGAAGAACAATTAATTAAATCAGCAATTACTTCGCAAGGTATAGAAACGGTAAAAGGAATGGTCTTAATTCCTGCCGGTGAATTTATAATGGGTTCGAACTCAGGTGAGTCAGATGAAAAACCACCCCACAAGGTGTATCTTGACGCATATTATATTGACAAATACGAAGTAACATTTGAGCAGTATGATAAATTCTGTGAAGATACAAGTAGAAAAAAGCCGGATGATAGAGGTTGGGGCAGAGGAAATAGACCTGTAATCAATGTGAGTTGGAATGATGCAGAAGCGTATTGCAAGTGGGCAGGGAAAAGGTTACCTACAGAGGCAGAATGGGAAAAGGCGTGCAAAGCGGGTTCAACAGGAAACTATTGTTATGGTGACAGCGAGAGTGAATTAGGGGAGTATGCGTGGTATGGAAGTAATTCTGACAGTAAAACTCATCCCGTAGGAGAGAAGAAGCCGAACAAGTGGGGTTTGTATGATATGCACGGGAATGTATGGGAGTGGTGTAGTGACTGGTATGGATATAAGTATTACGAAACCAGTCCAAATAAAAATCCGCAGGGACCTGATAGTGGCACTCGCCGTGTTCTTCGCGGCGGCAGGTGGCACAACGATGCTGACAACTGTCGGTCGGCATATCGCTTCAGGGTCGAGCCCGGCGACTGGTTCTACTGCTGGGGTTTCCGTTGTGTGCGGGGGTGGTGCTCAATAAGTTGAATATCCGAAAATTTGTAAATTTTGTAAAATGAACTTGCTGTTAAAGTAAGATAAATCGTATCAACTGATTACTCCATAAATCAACAGAAAGCGTCCATAAAAAATTTGAAACAAAGTTGCAAGTTTATCTTTTAGATGGTTACAAATTAAATAACGGAGTTTTACTATGAGCAACCAATGTCCACATTGTAAAGAACTGAGTCCTGATAATTTCGAAAAATGCCAGTGGTGCGCTAAAAGGTTCGACGAGCCGGTTGCAAACATAACGGAAGAATCACTTCAGTCCAAGAATCCGATAGCTACTAAAACAGATGATACTATGCAAAAAAAGACATTCGGCCTCGGTAGCATCATGTTGTCCATCTCAGGTTGGCTATGGCTTGTGGTATGTTTTACTGCAAAAGAAGCAAAATGGTGGAACTCGCTGTGGTTCTTTCTATTGATTTTTATATTTGCAATTTCATTAGGCATTATTGGACGTCGAAGCATCGGCGGTATTTTGGGCATCATTGTGGGAGGACTCGGACTGCTGGTTGTTACTTTCGGATTGTATGTCGGCTGAATCGAAAACAAAGTATGTAAGGGGGACGGTACAGAGATTTGATTACTCCACTTTTCAACGTTTTTTGTAGTAATCATTTTGGAATAATTTTGCAAGCTTATCTTTTACATGGTGACAAATTAAATAACGGAGTTTTAATATGAGCAAGCAATGCCCGTATTGCAAAGAATTGAGTCCCGATGATTTCGGAAAATGTCAATGGTGCGGCAAGACGTTTGATGGGTTTGTAGAAACAAAAGAAAATTTCATAGCAAGCAAACAGGAACCGGTGATGCAAGAGGAAATTCAGCCAAAACAACAAGTGTCCAAACATCCTACTAAGAAAAGATTTTATTCGTTGATTTTTGTAATTTATTATTACCTTTCTTATAAAATTGGTTTTATATTATTAAAGAATTTGACAAAAGGTTATTCTGTAAAATCTTTTTTACTTTTTATCACTTTTCTTATTTTATTTGGATTATCTTCTGGTTATTTCGGTAAAAAAATATTACAAAATAAAAGGTCTTTACCAGCGCTTATTATTGGAGGCATTGTTATATTACTTACATTCTTGTTATTCCCAATATTATCTGAAATGGTTTTTAATAAATTTGTCCCAAAACCTTAAAATAAAACAGATAAAGTATGGGGACGGTTGTGATACTTTGATTTCTCCATATTTGAACGAATTTGATAGTAATCATTTTGAAGTAAAAATGCCACTATCTCTTTTACATACAAGAATAATCAGAGACAAAAAATTTTAAAAAATTATTTGTCTCGTTCTTGCATGTTGATTTTTGCAACTTTTATCAGAAATCACAAGTGAATATTTCAATCACCACTTAATATGAAATATAAAAGTGTGGTTTTAGGGGGGGGAATATGCATAAAAAAAAACTTAATCTTCCAGACGATATCTTTGGATTATGTAGTGACTGCAGTAAAGAATTTCGTGAAAACGACCTACTTTACACATTCGATTGGAGTTATGAGTCAATGGAAAGGGGTTCTGATCCAGGGGCGACAGATTCAATTGTGCCGGAAGAAGTCGCAGGTATTGCTGCATTTTGTAAAGAGTGCGGGGAAAAAAAAGATATAGATAAACTAACAGCAGAGTTGAGTCCATTGACAAAAGAACCCGATGAATTAAAGAATATCCATGCATATTGCAATGATTGTGGTGAGCCAATACATTGTGGAGATAAATATTTCAGTCTATGTTGGACACCTCAGTATGCTAAAAGAGAAGGGACACCGCCTCAATGGATATCAGTCCCTGAACGAACTGATGGGATAGCGGTTTTTTGCGAGAAGTGTGGTATCTCAAAAGATGTGAGTTTGATTGAAATTCCAGAAAAGGATGCCAATACATAACTGATAGAACTTCAAAAATATTACGGGGACGGTTCTGGTATTCTGGTTTCTCCACATTCCAACATTTTTGACAGTAATCATTTTGAAGTAAAAATGCAAGACTCTCTTCTTCTCAAATATGGATAAAATAATGGAAACTAACGATATACTTTACGAATTTAGAAATTTAAAAATCTCTGAAATCAACCCAAATATATTTATATCTAATGATAAGCAAGAGCAAGAGGTATGTAATTTTATGCTCTCGTTAGCTTTACTATATAATGATTTTAAAGATTTAGTATGGCTATCTAAGAATTTAATATCTGTAAAACCAAAGGAACCTGTTGAAAAAAATTCTTATAATGGTCATTATGGTGGTTTAGTATGGCATCTTGAAAGATTATATTATTCTTTAATGCGAGAATTATTTAAAATTATTTGTGAAAATATAGAAAGCATTAAACATGAAATGTTTATTGAAACAGAGCGAAAATTAGGAAAAGAAGTAAAAACATGTTGGCAATCAATAATTGATATTTCTAACGAAGTTAATTCAGACAATAAGTCGTTAGATGAAGAAAGTAAATTATTAAAAGAAATATTTATGAGAATTCGTAATAATTTAGGTTACCATTTTGCTCCTAAAGAAATCATGAACGGCTATAAAACCTTTTTTAAAAGTGAAAATGGAAAAGCGGAAGAATCTTATATCTCTTTAGGTAACAGTTTATCAAAAAGAAGATTTTATTTTGCCGATGCTGCAGTTGAGGGATGTTTTAAAAATATTGTGGGTAAAAACCATGAAATGTTATCGAAAACATTCCAAAAGGTTATAGAAAATGTTAACGATGCAATTTATGAGATTGTAATCAATTTTATAACAGTTAGAAAGGGTTGTTTTAGAGATGTAAGATAAATATAACCGGGATGGTTCTGGTTTTAGTGTTGTAAATTTGATTTCTCCAGTTTTGATACAAATTTAACAGTTATCTTTTTAAAATCAATTTGCCAGAGTATCTTTAGAAACTGGAGTAATCAAAGACAAAAATATTTGTCGCTATTTCACTTGGTGAAGCGATTTGCTCTACACGTGAAAAATTGATGTAGTAACAGCAGTTATTATGGTAGGAGGGGCATGTTCAAGGAAGGAACTGGCGATTGGATAAAATACCGCAAACTGAAGGATTCCACCGAGCTTGATCTCCACTATTCGGAGTTCGGCCGGAGAGATATTCCCTACTGGGAAGCGATGGCTCAGGTATATACTGACATCCTTGAATTTCTCAAGGATGCGTATCAGAAAGGTTTACGCTACGTTATTTTCACACACGGTTCGTCCACCTCGCGTCAAGGCAAAACGACCGCACGTTCGCAAGTGCGTAGACTCATGCGTAGCAGGGATGCGACTCCATACATAATTCGCAACAAGTGTATCCAGCATGAATCAGTTTTTGTGGCAGCTGTTCGACCAAAACCGGATTCAGCAGTTTCCGACGAGTATTCAAACTTTTAACAGGCTCAAAGTAGGGTAGGGAGTGATTTAAGATTTAGGTCTTTGTGTAGGTCTTAAAAATATAAAAAAGGAGGAGAAATAATGTTAAAAAAAAGGAAAGACTTAAGTAGTTCCGAAAAAAAATATTTACGGACATTGGAACCTTTTGTTCATATTAACGGCACGTACAAAGATATGGGAATCGATACAAGGTGGCATTCTGGAACCGGTAAAAATGAGCGTCGGGTATATCGGCTTTTTGCATTTTGCCATGGTGTACGTGTTCATAAGAAAGCTCCGGCAAATCTGAGAATACTTGAGGAGAAAATGCAGGAGTTAGTATCGGATGATTTTAGGGAAGCATTGGATTATAATGCTCGAATTACAACAGGAATCAAAGGAAAAGAAAAAATTCATCAGAGCAGTGCTTATATATTCGTGCCATTAAGCAGTTATTTAAAATACAGTAATGATATAGAACTCATTGACTATGAAGAACTAAAAGAAAAATGGAGAATGGAAAATGTTGGGCAATATTATAAAAAAATAGGAATAAAATTCAACATTAAAAACCGCCGGCGAATCGTTTCGTAACGCATAATTATTTGTATTCTAATAAAGAACTTAAAGAGTTTGTTCCGCACATAAAAGAGATGGACAAGAAAGCCAACAAAAAGACATACCTGTTTTTTAATAACTGCACTAACGGGCAGTCGGTGAAGAATGCGGTTACGCTGAAAGAAATGCTTGGGGTGAAAATACAGAAAAATGCTCTATTCTGAAAATCCACCAAATACAGAAAACGTTTGACAAATTCTATTTTGTATACTATAATTTAAAAATAGGATAAAAAGTGAAGGAGGCTCGCAAATGGGCAAGTGTTTTGTCATTCAACCGTTTGATGGAGGGACATTTGATAAAAGATATGACGATGTCTTTATCCCAGCAATCAAAAAAGCAGGACTTGAGCCATACCGAGTTGACAGAGACCCTGCTGCAAGTATCCCTATTATAGATATAGAGAAGGGCATTCAAAACGCAGACATTTGTCTCGCAGAAATAACGACCGATAATCCAAATGTTTGGTTCGAGCTAGGTTTCGCAATAGCAGTGCAAAAGGAAGTTGTCCTTGTGTGCTCCAAAGAGAGGAAAACAAGATTCCCCTTTGATGTTCAGCATAGAAACATTATCAAATATACAACCGAATCGCCGAGCGATTTCACAACTCTCGCTGACGCAATAACGGCAAGAATCAAAGCACTCCTGAAGAAAGAAAAGCAAATTGCAAAACTTTCGTCTTCCGCTCCTCTTGCTGGCACTGAGGGACTATCACCTCACGAAATGGTTGCACTTGTTACGGTAATGCAAAACCAGTTTGCTCCTGAGGACGATGTTAATGCTTATCAAATCAAAAATGATATGAATAAGGCAGGATTCACCGATATCGCTGCAAGTCTCAGTATGAGGAGTCTCTTACTGAAAGAATTGCTCATTTCCAGAGTCGTTTCAGACTCCGGCGAGAAATATGCGGTCTACAGAGTTACAGATAAAGGCGCGGATTGGCTTTTCAAGAATCAAGAGAAACTCACACTCAAACGAAAAAAAGAAGATGAAGTGCCTTTTTGATTTGTCACAGCCTGCAACATGCTAATAGTAGTAAAATATGATATTCACTTTTTTATGAGCAGATTGAGTTTTAGAGGGTAAAAATGGCTAAACAAATTACTTTAGATGAAGAACTGATTAGACAAGAAATAATGAAAGTTATTGAAAAATATGGGAAACTGCCAACAGATTTTAGGTTTGACCCTGATGTTTTTGACTTAAATAAAGCATTGGGAGTAAATAAAACAGTCCAGCTACTTTATGACGGCAAAAAAGATAAAAGAACAATTATTGATAAAACTATTTCAGCCCCTTTTCAAGAGATTAGAAAATTCGGCGAGAGTAAAGAAAAGAGCGAGATTGAAGGCGAAAAAAACTGGCATAACAAATTGATTTACGGCGATAATTTACAGGCATTAAAATACTTGCTTGATAACGGCTATAAGGAACAAATCAAACTAATTTATATTGATCCTCCCTTTGCGACTAAGAGTGATTTTGTGAAAGGCGAAACAAAAGCTTATAGAGATAAATTAGAGGGAGCTGAATTTATTGAGTTTTTAAGGGAACGGCTTTTGTTAATGAAAGAACTCTTATCAAAAGAAGGGAGTATTTTTGTAAATTTAGATGACAAAAAAAGTCATTATATAAAAATAATTTTGGATGAAATATTTACCGAAGCAAATTTCAGAAACGATATTATTTGGCATTTTGATTACGGAGCAAGACCGAAAACTGAATATGGACACAAACACAATAACATCTTTTGGTATAGTAAAACAAAAGATTACGATTTCAAGCTTAAACAAGTGTTAGTTCCATATGAAAGTAAAATGACAGAATGGCGATATACAAAAGGTGGACAAAAAGGCAAACCAATGCCTGAAGGAAAAATTCCTTCAGACGTCTGGAATATTAAGGTTAATTCAATGAGTAAAGAGCACGATATTGAATACCCTACAAGAAAGCCAGAAGAATTATTATTAAAAATAATAAAAACAGTAAGCGATAAGGAAGAGGACATAATTTTAGACGCTTTTGCTGGAAGCGGAACGACTTGTGCGGTAGCAGAAAAATTAAACCGCCGTTGGATTGGAATTGATGCTGGAAAGTTGGCAATCTACACCACCCAAAAAAGAATGCTTGATATTAAAAACCATAAATCTTTTATTGTAATGAATAGTGGGGTTTATGAAATAAGAGATTTAGATAAGCAGGTTGATATTGATGATGAATTATACAAATCATTTGCTTGCGATTTATTTCAAGTTGATAAAAATAAAACTGAAAAAATAAACGGCGTAGAATTTAGCGGAAAATACGGCAATAATTATGTTTATGTGTTTTCTAATAAAGGCAAGATAACAAGACAGGACTTAGAAAATTTAGAAAAGAAGTTAAGCGGAAAGCTAAAAAGAGTTTATATTATAATCTCCCAAAACCAAGACAAGTTATATACCAACTACCTGAAAATCAAAAATACCCAGTTTTATATCCATAAAATCCCCTACTCTTTAATTGTGCAGTTTGTCATTGAAAATCGGGATAGCTCACAGATTATAAAGCATTTAAGAAACAATGTTATCTTGAAAGTTAATCGAGGCAATCTTAAAAACAAAACCGATGAAAAAGCTCCCGAAATAGACCAAGAGGCATTGAAAAAAATAAACAAAATAAGCCAAGTAAAAAAGAAGTCCGATATTGAAACCAAGTTTTCTAATATCGCTGGTTTTGATTTTGTGAATACTTTTGAAATAGAGATTGAAGAAAAAACTAAAAAGACCAAAGAAGGAATTGAAATAAAAATTGACAGTGTAAAAATCGGCGAAAAGAACGGAATCGAAAACTTATCCATGATTTTAGTTGATAAAGATTATAATCAAAAATCTTTTAAAGTATCGCAAACTTTTTTTGCTGAAGATGACACCGAAGAAGACGAGGAAGGCAATGAAATAAAAATTGAAGGCTTTATAAAAACAAAAAAAATCATTATTAGCAAAGATGGGTTAGGCAACGAAATAGCGGTAATTTATATGGACGATTTTGGCAACGAATTATTTAAGCAATTTACGATTTAAACTCCATGGAATTAAAAACAGATAAGTTAATATTAAGACCGAAAAAACGAGTAAAAGCGGAAATTCTTGAAAAATATCAAGAACTGATTGATGTTGTATGCGGTAAAGGCGACGATAAGGACACAAACCAGTTTTTCTTCCAAAAACAAGCCATAGAAGAACTTTTAAGCTACTTTTTGGAGTACGGGAGTTTCGACGAACTTTTAAGCGAAAATTTAGCCGATAATGGCGACTTAAAAGAGTATTACAAGGAACTATACGGCAAGGATTTCAAAGATAAATTTGATGATTTGGAAAAAAGAATCGCCACTATTGACCTACCGACTGGCTCAGGCAAAAGCTATGTAATGTTCGTGATTGCAATCATTTTATTAAACGAACTACCAGAAATAAATCGTATTCAAATTATCACTCCTTCCAAAACAATTAAGAAACAATTAAACCGAAAATTTGAAGAAATTTTTGACAAAATAAAATCAATACAAAATTTAAAACTGCCAAACCCTGTGTCCTTACACGAGGACGCTTTGAGCGAAAATTGTCTGGCAATTGACAATATCCATAAGTTTTACGAAACCGAAAATGCTGTTTTGTCAAAAGAGGAAAGTTTTGGAAACGGCAAGGGCAAGGATGTATTGGTAATAAACGATGAGGCTCACCATATTTATAACTTTAATCAAGGAAGCAGTCCGAGAAGCCAAGAATACCAAGATATTAAAAAATGGAAAGAGTTTTTATTTAGTCCTGATTATAACATTAAAAACATTATCAATTTTACTGCTACCCCTTTTGAAGCCCAAAATACTTATTTACACAATGTTATTTACCGATATGGCTTGATGGAAGCAATTAAAAATAAGGTTGTTAAAGATATTAAATACTTGCCTGAAGGCGATGAAACAATATCTGAAATCCAAGCGGAAAAACAGCAATTTTTATTAGCCATAGAGCATTTTAGCAAAATAAAAAATGAATTTAAAAAAAATGGGATAAAGAAAAAACCGATTGGCATTATCATTACCGCCGACATTGCCGAAGCTAAAAATGTTGAAGAAGATTTTAAGAGAATTTTAAGAGATAAAAAAGAAACAAATATTGATGAAAAAGTGATTTGCTACACCTCCGACCAGGAACATCTTAAAAATGAAGAATTGTTTGATAATGTTGATATTTATGAAGGAAGCAAGGCAAATAAAGTAGAATGGATAATTTCTGTTAGTATGCTTTCGGAAGGATGGGATTGCAAAAATGTATTTTTAATAGTTCCCCATCAAGAAAAAGCATTCAATTCAAAATTGCTAATCTCTCAAGTAGTAGGCAGAGGTTTAAGACGAGTTCCCGATTTAGATGATAAATATCAAGAAGTCATTGTTTTAAATCATAGAAGATGGGGCGTTGAGAATATAAACTTATTAGTCAATGATGTAGTTGATACCACTGTCCGCTTTGAAGTGAAGCCGACCAAAGAGTTCAATTTTGATGTTGATTTTTTGGAAGAAAAGTTTAACGACTTCAATGAAGATTTTGAAAAAGCACAGGAAAAAAGGGGAAAGCGAAAGGGTACAAAAGTATCAATGAAAAAGACTTTGGATAAAGCGATTGAAAACTTCAAAGAACAGATAAAAGATTTGGATGTTGAAATAGGAACAAAAACATTAAGAGATAAAGAAGAAGGCTTCTTACAGGCTAATCTTGAAGTAAGTTATTACTCTAAGAAATATTTGTCCAATTGGTATAATCAAGGCATTAAGTTTGATAAGGATTTTACGGATAAATTTAAAAATGCAGAAGAATTAGTTAGTTACGTTTTTAATAGTCCCTTAATTAAAAAATCAAAAGTAAATGAAAAAATATCAATTTACAATTATAGAAAAATTGAAGAAGAATTTAGCAGTATTGATTGGGGTATTTCTGATGAAGCTAAAGAAGAAATAAAGCAGTATGAGTTAAAACAAAAAAACACCAAAGATTTCGGCATTTCTTATGTAGGCATAAAAACCTTTTTAGATAATTATGAAAAAGTGTTTTACTCTAAAGAAATTTTTGACATTGAAAAATGGGAGTATTTAGACGATTTGATAAATTATCAATATAAGTTAAACGCCAAAGGCAAGGAAATAACCGCCAAAAAAGAAAAATTATTAAGGGAATTAGCCAAAGAAGATGTTTTAGAAAGATTTAAAAATATTGAAAAAAGTAAATATAAAAACCCCTTAAATTTATTGCTCCCTGAAAGCGAGCCAGAGGAAAAATTTATTGAAAGGATATTTAATAACACTAAAAATATTGAAACTTGGATAAAATCAAAATCAAGAGGATTTTATTATATTGATTGTGGTAAAGACGAATACAAAATAGAATTCAATCCTGATTTTATAATTAAAATGAAAGATGGTATTTATTTGCTTGTTGAAATAAAAAGCAAGGACGATATTACTGTTAAAAATAAGCTGAAATTAGAAGGGCTTAATGGTTATTTAGAAGAATTAAACAAGGTTTTAAAAGACAAGAAAAAATATTTTGGCTATGTCATAAGCCCTGAAGATTATAATGACTTTTTTACTGAAATCATAAACAAAACCAATTATGGGTATGAGCCAGAGTTTCATAAAAAACTAAAAGCAATAAAAATATGAAAGCATAATTTTAGCCAGAGTTTCAAGTGATAAGAAAGATATAAGAGATTGTAAATGTTGAAAAAAAAGGAGTGAAAGTGGAAAAATGGGAAAAATTTGGACACTTGTAATTTTTTTTAAGTAAAGAATACGAAAAACAAATTGACCAAATGGTTTATAAATTATACGACTTAACTGAAGAAGAAATTAAAATTGTTGAAAAATCTGTCCCTAAATAAATGAGAGAATTGATTGGATAGAAAAAATGAGTAATATCATATTATCAGAAGAACAGAAAAAAATTGTTGAACATTTTGGTTCACCCTTACGTGTTCTTGCAGGACCAGGGACAGGTAAAACATTCTGTATAATCGAAAAAATAAAATATTTGCTTATAAACAAAAATATTCCATATGCTGATATTTCCACTATTACTTTTACAAATGCTGCGGCGGCCGAACTGCGACAAAGATTACATAAGTCAGGAATTAAGGCGGATCAATTCCCATATGCAAATACTTTGCATGGTTTAGCAATGAGCATCTTGAAAAAAAACATAGGTAAAGTTGGTTTAGATAGTTGTTTTAAGCCGTTAGATAATTTTACCAAAAGAATATTGATTAATGACACTGCGCAAGACTTAAGAAATAAAAAAATCTTTATTCAAAGATCTGAAAAATATTTTTATATCAAAGCATATGAACAAGAAAAGCATCGGGGGCAAGTCCCGGATGTCATAACAACGGATAAAAACAAGAAAAAAATATATGAAGAATTTAAAGTAAGTTTTCAATCTAACTTAAGTTTTTACAATTTGTTATGTTGGGAAGATGTTTTATTGAAAACCATAGATTTACTTGACCGCTTTCAAGAAATAAAAGATGAAGTTCATTTACGTACAAAATATTTGTTGGTTGACGAATTCCAAGACCTGAGTCCATTGGAACAAAATTTTATAGAAAAAATATGTGCCAATAAAGATGGTTTATGTATTGTAGGTGATGATGACCAAT